>Ga0111538_10008490_pt1 | contig 13791 bp, 14 predicted proteins | sample SoiMethybrSBSTD1_FD_79669 | JGI IMG/M metagenome (GOLD analysis project Ga0111538, IMG submission 79669) | Bulk soil microbial communities from a Populus tree surrounding site in Tennessee, USA - Soil MetaG P. TD hybrid SBSTD1 (version 2)... | ecosystem: Environmental > Terrestrial > Soil >...
CGCGGGTCGTAGCGGCACGACGGGTGGTAGGCGAAGTTGAGGTCGACGACCAGGTGGGTGTCGTCGCCGCCGAGCCAGGAGCCCTTGGCGGTGTCCAGCAGGTAGCGGCCGCCGCCGTACGACGTGTCGCCGGACGTGCCGTCGCGGAGCGGGACGAACAGCCCGCCGGCGTACCCGAGCAGCCGCCAGACGTCGAGCGACCCGACCGGCAGGTCGAGCCGGCCGACCCTCGCGAGCGTGACCATGCCGTCGTCGCCGACGTAGACCTCGATCTCCTCGGGCTCTGCCCCGAGGACCTCGGCCGTGAACCGCAGGTCGGGGTCGTACGGCCAGTAGGGCACGCCGTTCTCGCGCAGGTCCGGCTGGTCCGCGACCGGGCTCTGCGGATGGGTCGCGAAGAGCTCGCCCCGGCCCTCGCGCCAGAGTCGGTGGCCGACCGCCGGGTCCGGCTCGGCCCGTACCGCCGCGTACAACGAGGCGACGCGGGCCCGCCAGTCGGCCAGCTGGAGTGAGGTCGGGGCTGTGGTCATGGGTCCACGCTCCCATTGAGAGGATTGGGGAGTGACCACCGACGCTAATAACCGCGCCGTCGAGCGCCGGCTGCCGCAGGCACTGGCGGTGTGGGTGGTCGGGCTGCTGGTCTACCTGCTCGCGGTCTTCCACCGCTCGTCACTCGCGGTCGCGGGCCTGGCGGCGGCCGAGCGGTTCGACATCGGTGCCTCCCAGCTGGCCACGTTCACCATGCTGCAGCTGCTGGTCTATGCCGGGATGCAGATCCCGGTCGGGCTGCTGGTCGACCGGTACGGCCCCCGCTCGGTGCTCCTCGTCGGCGCGCTGACGATGACCCTCGCGCAGGCGGGGTTCGCGTTCGCGGGCGGCTACGAGTGGGCGCTGCTGGCGCGCGTGTTCGTGGGGATGGGCGACGCGATGACGTTCGTCTGCGTGCTGCGGCTGGTGAACACCTGGTTCAGCCCGCGCCGGATCCCGATCATCACCCAGCTCACCGGCGTGATCGGCCAGTCCGGAGCGATCCTTGCGGCGATCCCGATGACCTGGGCGCTGTCGCACCTCGGCTGGACCCGCTCCTACCTGCTCGCCGCCTCGCTCGGGATCGTGCTCACCATCGCCCTGCTCGTGGTCGTGCACGACGCTCCCGGCAGCCGGGTCATGCGTGGTCCGGCCCTGTCGCTCGGCGCCGTGCGCGCCAGCCTGCGTGCCTCGTGGGCGCACCCCGGCACGCGGCTCGGGTTCTGGATGCACTTCTCGACGCAGTTCAGCGCGACCACGCTCGGCCTGCTGTGGGGATACCCGTTCTTCGTGCGCGGCGAGGGCCGAACCGAGCAGACCGCCGGGCTGCTGCTCACGCTGATGGTGCTCGCGGTGATGACCGCCGGGCCGGTGCTCGGCTGGCGGATCACCGTGCAGCCGTGGCACCGCTCCACGCTGGTGATCTCGATCGTGCTCGCGATCGTGGCCGCCTGGACCGCCGTACTCCTCTGGCCGGGCGACGCGCCGCTCTGGCTGCTCGTGGTGCTGGTGGTGGTCGTGGGGGTCGGCGGTCCGGCCTCGATGATCGGCTTCGACCTCGGGCGCACGTCCAACCCGGCCCGGCGGCTGGCCAGCGCGACCGGGATCATCAACCAGGGCGGCTTCACCGCCAGCCTCGTGCTGGTGATCGCGATCGGGCTGATCCTGGACTGGCGGACCCCCGGCGGCGGGAGCGACTACCCAGCCCAGGCGTTCCGCTGGGCGATGAGCTTCCAGTACCTGCTCTGGGGCCTCGGCCTGGTCCAGATCTGGCGCTACCGGCGTCGTACCCGCGCCCGGATCCTCGCCGATGACCCCGACCTCGCGCTGCTCAACGCGGGGCGCTACGTCACCGACTGACGGCTACAACAGCGTGCCGTGCGGCAGGTACGGCGCTGGCGGCTTCATGTGCCGGACCGCGAGGTAGCCGCGCTGGTGGAGGTCCAGACGGGCGGCCATCCCGACGTCGACCGCCCATTCGTTGGCCGCGGTGACGTGGGCCAGGGTCACCGGCTGGTCGGGCGAGGAGGACGCGAACGCCTCCCACGAGAGCGTCGTCGCGGTACGCCGGTCGGTCGCCGCGAGCAGCACCGGCGAGCCGTCCGGACGTAGGTAGACGTAGCCGGAGCCCGCCGGGCGGTCGGTGACGAGCAGCCGGAACCCCTCGATCAGCACCAGGTGGTCGGAGCCGTGGGCGGCGCCGCGGGTGCGACGGTCGATCGAGTCCATCAGGTCGATGTCCCCCGCGCTGCCCTCACGCACGTGCTCGATGACCGGCAGCACGGAGCGGTCGACGGTGCCCCGGAGGAACATCTGCGGATGGAGCGTGAAGCCGGCCGCCCGGTACCGCCGCGTGGCCTTCGGGTCCTCCGATGCGTTGAGCATCCCGCGCAGGCACCCACGTCCGTGGTGCAGCGCAGGCTCCATCAGCGCGCGCCCGATGCCTTCGCCCTGGAGCCCCGGCCGCACCGCGAACGACGCGAGGATCCACATCAGCTCGCGCGTGAACGAGGTCGCGAAACCCAGCATCGCGCCGTCCCGCTCCGCCACCCAGGATCCGCCCGGGTCGGTGTCCAGCAGGTGCGCGGTGCGCCGCGACCAGGACCGTGAGTGCTCGGCGGTACGGTGCGCCGGCTCCAGCCACGAGCCCACCGGGGTGCGGGTGTCCAGGTCGTGGTAGCTCTCGTCGGAGAGTCGTTCGGCCTCGGCCACGTCCTCCGGCCGCATCGGCCGAATCGTCACCTCGCCCACGCGCCGACGCTATCTCTCCGGTTATCGTCCGCTCATGCGGATCGTGGTCGCGCCGGACAAGTTCGCCGGCACCCTCTCGGCGCTCGAGGCGGCAGCCGCGATCGCCGAGGGCTGGGCGCGGCGTGCACCGGACGACGTGCTCGAGCAGGTGCCGATGTCCGACGGCGGACCAGGGTTCGTGGACGTGCTCCACGCGGCGCTCGGCGGTGACCTGCTCGGCGTCACCGTCACGAACCCGTATGGCGAGCAGGTGCCCGCCACCGTCCTGCGCGTCGGGGACACGGCGTACGTCGAGTCCGCGCAGGCGGTCGGCCTCCATCTCACCCCACGCGAGCAGCGGCAGCCGGAGCGCGGCACCAGCCGCGGCGTCGGCGAGCTCCTGCTGGCCGCGGCCGGCAGCGGCGCTCGCCGGATCGTGGTCGGGCTGGGAGGCTCGGCCACCAACGACGGTGGCGCCGGCGTGCTCGCCGCGCTGGGCGCGACGGCCACCGGGGCCCAGCTGGACGCGGGACCCGGTGCCCTCGACGGGATCACGGCGGTCGACCTCGCTCCTGCCCGCGAGGCAGTGGCGGGCGTCGAGCTCGTCGCCGCCAGCGACGTCGACAACCCGCTGGCCGGGCTGCTGGGCGCGACCAAGAACTACGGCCCGCAGAAGGGCCTCCCCGAGGAGCGGCTGCTCGTCGTCGACGGCTGGCTCGAGCAGCTCGGCATCGCCGCCGACCGGCACACCGCCGCGGCGAAGGGGGCCGGCGCCGCGGGCGGGATCGGGTTCGCGCTGCTGCTGCTCGGTGCCGTCCGGGAGCCCGGCGTGGAGATGGTCGCCGCGGCCGTCGGACTCGCGGACCGGATCCGGGGCGCCGACCTGGTGCTGACCGGTGAGGGTGCCTTCGACTTCTCCTCGCGCTCCGGCAAGGTGCCCTACGGCGTCGCCCAGCTGTGCGCCGAGGGTGCCGTGCCCTGCGTCGCGCTGGCCGGCAAGGTGTTGATCGGCTCCCGCGAGATGCGCACGCTCGGCGTCGAGTCGGCGTACTCCCTGGTTGACCTGGTGGGGGAGGAGCGTGCCTTCGACGACCCCGCCGGCTCGCTGGCCCGGCTGGCCGAGCGCACCGCGCGCACCTGGTCCCGCTGAACGCTGGAAGGCCCGGTCCAGACGGCTCACGACGCTTCCGGGCCGGATCGGGGGAGACGTGGCCGTGGAATAACCCCGCGTGTGGGAGGATTGACCCTGCACGAACACCCCCCATTCCACCCGGGAGCACAGACCATGACCGAGCAGGTCCAGCACACGCACGAGACCCGCACCGACGGGATCAACCTGAGCGACGGCGCCGCCTCCAAGGTGAAGGCGTTGCTCGAGCAGGAGGGTCGCGACGACCTCGCCCTGCGCATCGCGGTGCAGCCCGGCGGATGCTCCGGTCTGCGCTACCAGCTCTTCTTCGACGAGCGCTCGCTCGACGGTGACCAGGTCACCGACTTCGGCGGGGTCGCGGTCGTCGTCGACCGGATGAGCGTGCCCTACCTCAACGGGGCCACCATCGACTTCGTCGACACCATCGAGAAGCAGGGCTTCACGATCGACAATCCCAACGCCACCGGCTCGTGCGCCTGCGGGGACTCGTTCCACTGAGTCCCACCCACTCCAGACAAAGGCCCCGTCGTGAGACGGGGCCTTTGTGTTGCACCTGCGGACCGACGGCCGTGTTTCGTGGGGTGATGGCCCGGTCGGGAGAGGACTCAGTCCAGATGCAGGTGCAGGGCCGTGGCGAGCCGCCGGGCGGCGTCGCTGACGCGGATCTCCTTCGGTCGCTCGCGGTCGTCGGCCTCGAAGCGGATGCCGGGGGCCGGGTGAAGCACCCGCATCTGCAGCGCGGCGGCATCGCAGTCGCGACGCATGCTCGCGGTGGTGTCGGCGTCGGCGTACGGCGATCGCTCGTAGGTGCGCAAGGACGTCATGGCTCGACGGTAGGCCTTACCTTCCGGTAGTCCCCGCCTACCAGCCGGTAGTCTCGGTGTGGCCCTTCCCCCGCCTCCGCGCACCGTTTGGACGGGTCCGCTCCAGCGGGCGAGGATGGACTCCACCCCACCAGAACAGGACCCCCATGTCTCTGCTGATCGCCGGCTCGATCGCCTCCGACCACCTGATGTCGTTCGGCGGCAAGTTCTCCGACTCCCTCGTCGTCGAGCAGCTGGACAAGCTCTCGGTGTCGTTCCTCGTCGAGGACCTCGAGGTACGACGCGGCGGCTGTGCCCCGAACATCTCCTTCGGACTGGCCCGGCTCGGCGTCCGCCCGGTGCTCGTCGGCGCGGCCGGCATCGACTTCGGCGAGTACCGCACCTGGCTGGAGGACAACGGCGTCGACTGCGACTCGGTGCACATCTCCGAGACCCGCCACACCGCCCGGTTCGTCTGCACCACCGACAGCACGATGGCGCAGTTCGCGTCCTTCTACCCGGGCGCGATGAGCGAGGCGCGTGAGATCGCGCTGGCGCCGATCGTCGAGCGGGTCGGCGACCCGACCTTCGTCGTGGTCGGCCCCGACGACCCCGACGGCATGCTCCGGCACACCCGCGAGTGCCGCGAGGCCGGCTACCCGTTCATCGCCGACCCCGGCCAGCAGCTGGCGTTCGGCGACGGCGAGCTGATCCGCGAGCTCGTGGACGGTGCGGCCCTCCTGTTCAGCAACGAGTACGAGTCGCACCTGATCGAGCAGAAGACCGGCTGGTCGGAGGCCGAGATCCTCGACCGGGTCGGCGTGCAGGTGTCGACGCTGGGCGCCGACGGTGTGCGGATCAAGCAGAAGGGCGAGGCCACGATCGAGGTCGCCGCCCTCGACGTCACCGCTGTCGAGCCGACCGGTGTCGGCGACGCGTTCCGGGCCGGCTTCCTGGCCGCGCTCTCGTGGGGGAGCGGCTACGAGCACGCGGCCCAGGTCGGGTGCACGCTCGCGGCGTACGTCGTGGAGAGCGTGGGCACGCAGGAGTACGGCTTCACCAAGGCCGAGTTCCTCGCGCGGTTCGAGAAGACCTACGGCCCCGACGCAACCGCCGACATCGAGCCGAACCTGAGCTGAGTGCCGCTCAGCTGACCCGCCGCACGCGGTACGACGGCACGCCGTCGGCCGCGGCCTCCTCGCCGAGGTACTCCTGTGCGCGCATCCGGCACCACGCCGGCACGTCGACTCGTGCGGCGACGTCGTCGGCCTCGACCGCGACCACGCTTCCGACCGGCACGTCGCCGATCCGGCGGCCGAGCTCGACGACAGGCATCGGGCAGGCCAGGCCTCGGCAGTCGAGCACCAGGTCCGGGACCGTCGCGCCCTCGCTCACGGGGTCCGGCCCTCGCGCCGCAGCCGTCCCACGACCTCCGGCAGCACCCGGCAGAACGCGTCCACCTGCTCCGCGGTCGTCTCCCGGGTGAGTGACACCCGCACGTTGCCGTGGGTGAGCGCGCCCATCGCGGCCAGCACATGGCTCGGTTCGAGCGTGCTGGCCGTACATGCCGAGCCGCTCGCGACCCCGAACCCCTGCCGGTCGAGCTCGGTCACCAGCGCCTCACCGTCGAGGTAGAGGCAGGAGAAGGTCACCAGGTGCGGGAGCCGATCCTCGGGAGCGCCGACCACCTCCGTGTCGGGCACCGCGGCGGCGGCCGCCCGGACCCGGTCCACCAGCGCGTGCTGACGGCGGTTGGTCTCCTCGGCCTCCGCGACCACCGCCTGCAGCGCCGCCGCCGCGGCGAGGGCGGCCGGCACGTTCTCGAAGCCGATCGTGCGCTCGTCCACGCGGTCGTCACCCGGGAACGGGTTGCGCCACCGGGCGCCCTTGCGCACCAGCAGCACGCCGACTCCGGCAGGGCCTCCCCACTTGTGCGCCGACCCGGCAGCGGCCGACCAGCCGGCAGGCAGCGGGAGCCGGCCCAGCGACGCACAGGCGTCGGTGAACAGTGGCGCGGCCGGAACCGCCGCGGCCACGTCGGCCACCGGCTGGAGGGTGCCCACCTCGTGGTTGGCCGTCTGGACTGCGAGCACGCCCGCCCCGCCGTCCACACCGAGAGCCGCCTCGGCCACCTTGCGAGGGTCGACCCGGCCCGTCGCGTCCACCGGCACGCTGGCCGTGGGCGCCTGCGACCAGGTAGCCGCGTGGAGCACCGCCGAGTGCTCGACCGCCGAGTGCACGACCGTCCGGCCCTCACCTCGGCGGCGCCCGGCGAGCAGGCCGAGCAGGCCGAGGTGCACCGCGTGCGTGCCGCTCGGCGTGAACGTCACCTCGTCGGGTCGCACGCGCAGGCACTCCGCCACCACGGCCCGCGCGTTGTCGAGCACGATCCGCGCGTGCCGTGCCGGGCCGTGCAGCCGGCGCGCGTCGGCGTACGCCGTGCCGAGCGCCGCCTCGAACGCCGCGCGGGCGGCCGGGTGCAACGGCTCGGACGAGGCGCTGTCGAAGTACGCCGGAGCGGGTTCCACACGCCGAAACGTACCCGGAACCTGCCGGGGGCCTGCCCCCGTCGTGACCCCTGCCCAGTAGTAGGGTTCGACGTGACGTCGGTATGTGTCTGCTGTGCATGACGAAAGAGGTCTCGTTCGTGGCTCCACATCTCCGCAAGCGCCTCCGTCACACGACGCTGGGCACCGTCCTCGGTGTCTCGGTGCTGGCGCTCAGCGGGTGCTCGGCCGAGGGCAAGAACCAGTTCGAGCGGCTCGCGATGCCGGCGCCACGTTCCGTGGAGGCGCAGAGCATCTACGACCTGTGGCACTGGGCCTGGCTCGCCGCCATCATCGTCGGCGTCCTCGTCTGGGGCCTCATGGGCTGGGCCGTGATCCGCTACTGGCGGCGCAGCGAGACGGAGGTGCCGGTGCAGACGCGCTACAACCTCCCGATCGAGATCCTCTACACCGTCGCCCCTGTCGTGATCGTGATCGTCTTCTTCTTCTACACGCTCAAGGTGCAAGACGACGTTCTCCCCGCCGACCAGGGCACGCCCGCGCACACGATCGACGTGGTGGGGCAGCAGTGGTCGTGGACGTTCAACTACGTCAAGGACGACGCGATCAACGGCGCCACCGTCCACGAGGGCGGCACCACCGCCGACGCGCCCACGCTGTGGCTCCCGGTCGACCAGAAGATCAGGTTCAACCTCTACTCGCCCGACGTCGTCCACTCGTTCTGGGTGCCGGCGTTCCTGTTCAAGATGGACGTCATCCCCGGGCGCGACAACAACTTCTCGCTGACGCCCGACCGTGTGGGCACGTACGCCGGCAAGTGCGCCGAGCTCTGCGGCGTCTACCACTCGCGGATGCTCTTCAATGTCAAGGTCGTCTCCGAGGACACGTACGCAGCGCACCTCGCGGACCTCCAGCGCCTGGGCAACACCGGCCTGGCCAAGGGTGGGTCCCAGGTCACCGAACAGCCCGGACTGGAGTCCGAGGACGGAGGCACGGAGTGACCGCCCCAGCAGTCGGCCGGGCCGAACGGGTCGCATCGACCGGTTTCGCGCCCACACGCACGCTCGGCCAGCAGGTCGTGCGCGTGCTCACCACCACGGACCACAAGCTGATCGGCAAGCTGTACCTCGGCACGTCGTTCGCGTGGTTCATCGTCGGCGGCATCATGGCGCTGCTGATCCGCTCCGAGCTGGCCTTCCCCGGCACCCAGGTCGTCAACGACGAGGTCTACAACCAGCTGTTCACGATGCACGGCACGATCATGCTGCTGCTGTTCGCGACGCCGCTGTTCTTCGGCTTCGGCAACGTGGTGATGCCGCTCCAGATCGGCTCGCCCGACGTCGCGTTCCCGCGGCTCAACATGTTCAGCTACTGGCTGTTCCTGTTCGGCGGCTTGATCGCCGCCTCCGGCTTCCTGACCCCGTCCGGCGCCGCCGACTTCGGCTGGACTGCCTACACGCCGCTGTCCACCAGCATCCGCTCGCCCGGCGTCGGCGGTGACCTGTGGGTGATGGGCCTCTGGATGGCCGGTCTCGGCACGATCCTGGGTGCCGTCAACTTCATCACCACGATCATCTGCATGCGTGCGCCCGGCATGACCATGTTCCGGATGCCGATCTTCGTCTGGAACACGATGGTGACCAGCCTGCTCGTGCTGATCGCGTTCCCGATCTTCGCCGGCGCACTGCTCTCGCTGGAGGCCGACCGCAAGATCGGCGCCCACGTCTTCGACGCCGTGCACGGCGGGCCGATCCTGTGGCAGCACCTGTTCTGGTTCTTCGGGCATCCGGAGGTCTACATCATCGCGCTGCCGTTCTTCGGCATCATCACCGAGATCCTGCCGGTGTTCAGCCGCAAGCCGATCTTCGGCTACGTCGGCCTGGTTGCGGCCACGCTCGGCATCGCCGTCCTGTCCGTCGCCGTGTGGGCCCACCACATGTTCGTCACCGGGGCCGTCAACCTCCCGTTCTTCGCCGGCATGACCTTCCTGATCGCCGTACCCACCGGAGTGAAGTTCTTCAACTGGATAGGCACGATGTGGGGGGGAAGTGTGTCCCTGGACACCCCTATGCTGTGGTGCGTCGGCTTCCTGACCACCTTCCTGTTCGGCGGCCTGACCGGTGTGATCCTCGCGTCGCCGCCGCTGGACTTCCACGTCTCCGACTCCTACTTCGTGGTCGCGCACTTCCACTACGTGGTGTTCGGCACCGTGGTGTTCGCGATGTTCGCGGGCTTCTACTTCTGGTGGCCGAAGATGACCGGCCGGATGCTCGACGAGACGCTCGGCAAGATCCACTTCTGGCTGCTCTTCGTCGGCTTCCACACCACGTTCCTGATCCAGCACTGGCTCGGGGTGGAGGGCATGCCGCGCCGCTACGCCGACTACCTGCCCAGCGACGGGTGGACCCAGGCCAACCAGGTCTCCACCGTGGGTGCGTTCCTGCTCGCCTCCTCGACGCTGCCGTTCCTCTGGAACGTCTACAAGTCGGCCCACGGGCCGCTGGTGATGGTCGACGACCCGTGGGGCTGGGGCCGGTCGCTGGAGTGGGCGACGAGCTGCCCGCCGCCTCGGCACAACTTCGTGACCATCCCCCGGATCCGGTCCGAGTCGCCGGCGTTCGACCTCCATCACCCGGAGATCGCCGCCCTGGAGCTGATGGACAACGAAGAGATGCAGGACGGCAAGGGCGGGTTCGAGGACGCGCCCGCCACCGCCGGCCGGGCTGGTCTGCTCCGCGAGAACCTCGACGCCCAGGGCAAGGACGTCGCCGACCCGAACACCGACAAGAGGGACCAGCCCTGAGATGAAGGCCGAAGCCTGGATCTTCGCGATCTGCACCGTGTTCCTGGTGCTGGTGTCACCCACCTACTGGCTGGTGACCGGCGACTGGACGGGCACGTCCGCGCTCGTCATGACCACGCTGCTGACGCTGATGGTGACCATCTACCTCGGCTTCCACGCCAAGAACATGGAGCCGCGTCCCGAGGACCGAAAAGACGCCGAGATCGCCGACGGTGCCGGCGAGCTCGGGTTCTTCCCGCCGTACAGCTGGTGGCCGCTGTGGTGCGGCGCCTGCCTGGCGGTGATGGTGCTGGGCGTGGTGATCGGCTGGTGGCTGTTCATCATCGGCGTGATGCTCGGCGCGGTCGCCCTGAGTGGCTGGATCTTCGAGTACTACCGGGGCGTGCACGCTCACTGACGCCTGCGGCCGTGAGGTGAGATGAGTCTCGCCACGCTCGGCGGATTCCGGTTCTGGGCCGTGTCGTTGTTACCCTTGGCGCGACCTTGACTCGACCTTTCGGGGAGCCTGCATGGCCGTGCGACACCACCGACCCGCCCGACGGGGGCTGACCGGTGCCGTGAGCGCGCTCGCGCTCCTCGCCCTGGCCGGCTGCGGCGGCACGCCCAGCGCCGGGCCCGCCCTGGGCGAGAAGCACGACAGCCCGTCGGCCTCGCCGACGCCGACCCCGGCGGTCTCGATCACGTCCAACGTCAAGCGGGACGCCACGGATGTGCGGGTCAACCGGATGGTGGAGCTCAGCGCCACCGACGGCACCTTCCGCAACGTGCTCGTGCACTCGCTCAAGGGCGAGAAGGTGCCCGGCGGGCTCAACGCGGCGCAGACCAGGTGGACGGCCACCTCGCGACTGGAGCCGGGCAAGAAGTACGTCGTGCAGGCCGTGGCCGAGGACTCCGAGGGCATGACCAAGACCTTCTCGTCGCGCTTCAGCACCGCGAACCTGTCGCTGGACGAGCAGACCTACCCGAGCATCTCCCCGCTCGACGGATCGACCGTGGGTGTCGGGATGCCGATCATGATCCACTTCGACGTGCCGGTGGCCGACCGCAAGAACTTCCAGAAGCACATGAAGGTCACCAGCTCCGCGGGCCAGAAGGGCCGCTTCTACTGGATCGACGACCAGAACGTGCACTACCGTCCGCCGCACTACTGGAAGCCCGGCTCCACGATCAGCGTCGACGTCGCCGTCAACAGCGTGAGCGCGGGCAACGGGATCTACGGCCAGGAGGACCGCAAGGTCTCCTTCACGGTTGGGCGGTCGATGGTGAGCAAGGTCAACACCCAGACCGACCAGATGAAGGTCTTCCGCGACGGCAAGCTGCTCCGCACGATCCCGATCACGACCGGTCAGCAGCCGAAGTTCACCACCCGCTCCGGGATCAAGGTGATCGTCGAGAAGTTCCGGCACAAGCGGATGAACTCCGAGACGATCGGCATCGACCCCAACAGCGCCGACGGCTACGACCTCGACGACGTCGAGTACGCCATGCGGGTCACCTACTCCGGCGAGTTCGTGCACGCCGCTCCGTGGTCGGTCGCGTCGCAGGGCCACGCCAACGTCAGCCACGGCTGCACCGGCATGAGCACCGACAACGCCGCCTGGCTCTACGACCAGAGCATCCCGGGCGACGTGGTCGAGTACACCGGCACCAGCAAGCAGATGACGCTCACCAACGGCTACGGCGACTGGAACCTGTCGTGGAGCAGCTGGGAGAAGGGTTCCGCGCTCTGACCTGAGCGGTGTGCGGCTCAGCCGTGCAGCGCCTTGACGGTGGGCGAGGTCTCGACGTCCGCGGCGTCCGGGTAGGTCCCGAACAGACGGTCGGCCGTGCCCGCGCTGGTCACCGTGAACCAGTAGTGCTCGTTCTTGTAGTGGTGCAGCCGGTGGTTGCGCCAGACTGCACGGAACGGCCGGGACCGGGGCCGGTAGTCGCTGTGCACGAGGTAGTGGACCCACTCGTAGCCGAACATCAACGCGGTTGCGGCGACCAGGAAGCTGAGCCCCGCGGCACGGTCGGTGAACACCACCAGCGCCACCACGACGTACGCCGGCAGCAGCCAGAGCTCGACCTGCCACGGGATGAACACCAGCGGCAGATCACGCGGATCGGCGTGGTGCGCGCGGTGCTTGCGCGCCAGCAGCGAGTCGACCGCGACGGGCCCGACGCGCCGCGGCCGCCAGTGCAGGACGCACACGTGGACCACCCACTCGATCACCGGAAACAGCACGACGAGCGCGACCGGCACCAGCAGCTCGGTCCACGAGTACCGGTGCACGAAGCCGCGGGCGACCGCCCCGCCGACGAGCACCGAGCCGATCAGCCAGGGCGAGGGGTGGCGTACGAACGCGCGAGCCGCCTGGCCGAGGGACTGGCTGGTCCGCCGGGCGCCGGGTCCGGACTCCAGGCGGGCCACGTCGCGGGCGAGCCGGGCCGCCGCCTTCGCCTCGATCCCCGGGCTTGCCTTGGTCATCGGGTCTCTCCTTCGCCGGGGTGGTCGGGGTCGTCGAGCGCGGCCAGGACGGCGAGGATCGCGGTCGTGGCCGGGCGCAGCAGGTCGTCGGCGGCGGCGCGGGCGGCGTCCTGGTCCCCGGAGGTGATCGCCTCGCTCAGGGCGCGGTAGCCGGCGAGATTGCCCACCTCGGCCTCCATCAGGGGAGCGAGGGCGGGAATCGCCGGCTCGTAGGCCAGTCGGAGGCTGTTGAACATCAGCCGGAAGACCACGGAGTCGGCGGCGTCGGTGACCACGTCCCAGAACGCCAGCGCGGCGCGCTGCCGGGCCAGCGGGTCGGGTGCCGCCTCGAGGTCCGCGACGGCGGCGGTGAGCGTCGCCAGGTCCGGCTTACGGCGCCGGCCGGCCGCCATCGCCGCCACCGTGGGCCCGATCGCCAGCCGCGCCTCGAGCACCCCGCGCCCGACCGCCGGGTCGATCTCGCCGTTGCGGACCAGCAGCCGCGGGAGCAGGTCGAGCCCCGCGTAGCGCCGGAACTCCCGAACGGTGGTCGCACCGCCGTGACGCACCTCGACCAGCCGGGTCTGCGACATCCGCTGGAGCGCCTCCCGGACCGCCGGTCGGGAGACCCCCAGCATCTCGGCCAGTCGCCGCTCACTCGGCAGGCTGTCACCGGCCGCCAGCTCGCCCTCGACCACCTCGTCGAGCAGCTGGTCGAAGACGTCGTCCGGGACCAGCCTGCGGGCCACGCGGTGCAGTGCCATGCGGGTGACCTTGGCGGGTGGGCTGGTTAGTGGTCAAGTGGTCATACCAGTTGTCGAGACGGGGGCCGCCCGAGACACACGAACACCACGGTCCCGTGGTATCCAGCCTCTTCCCTACGGATGCAGCGCTAGGGAAGAGGCGCATTACCACGGGACCGTGGTATCCGACCCGGCCCGACCCGATCCGGCGCGTCAGTCCCGGTGGTGCGCCAGGTCGTCACCCTCGACCACGTCATGCCGGCCGTCGAACTGGTGCCCGTCGGCGGCGTGGCCGACCAGGGGAGCGTCGTGCGCGTCCTCCACCTCGACGTGGTGGTGCGCCTCCTCGAGCTCGGCGACGGTCGGCTTCTGCACGTTGTGGGCGTACCACCAGTGGGAGAGCCTGGCCTGGAGCTTCGCCTTGCCCGTGCCCTTCGCGGCCACACCGTTCTCGTCGGTGCCGGCCTCGAGCTGCCGGATCTCGTCCCGGTCGCGCGCGGTGAGCGTGTAGGCCTCGGCCGTGGGCAGCGGCAGGTGCCGCTCGGTGTAGCCGCCCAGGGCGTCGCGCATGATCACGCC
>Ga0111538_10008493_pt1 | contig 13789 bp, 13 predicted proteins | sample SoiMethybrSBSTD1_FD_79669 | JGI IMG/M metagenome (GOLD analysis project Ga0111538, IMG submission 79669) | Bulk soil microbial communities from a Populus tree surrounding site in Tennessee, USA - Soil MetaG P. TD hybrid SBSTD1 (version 2)... | ecosystem: Environmental > Terrestrial > Soil >...
CCGCGTGTGGGGCTTCTCCGAGTTCCGCCCGCTGCAGCGCGACGCGATGCACGCGATCCTCGAGTCGCGCGACAGCATCGTCGTGCTCCCGACCGGCGGCGGCAAGTCGCTGTGCTTCCAGGCGCCGGCGATCGTCCAGGACGCGGGCCTGGCCCTGGTCGTCTCACCGCTGATCTCGCTGATGAAGGACCAGGTCGACGGCCTGCGCGTCGACGGCGTCGCCGCGTCCTACCTGAACAGCACGCTGCTGCCGCACGAGCGCGACGAGGTGGTCGCCACCGTCCGCGACGGCCGCTGCCGGCTGCTCTACGTCTCGCCCGAGCGGATCATGGGCGACGGAAGCCAGGGGCTGCGGCGGATGCTGCAGCAGGCAAGGCTGCGCTTCATCGCCATCGACGAGGCGCACTGCATCAGCCAGTGGGGGCACGACTTCCGGCCCGAGTACCGCCAGCTCGGACGGCTGCGCGAGGAGTTTCCCGACGTTTCGTTCCACGCCTTCACCGCGACGGCGACCGAGCGAGTCCGGCGCGACATCGCCGGCGAGCTGCGGCTGCAGGATCCGCTGGTGCTGGTCGGCTCCTTCGATCGGCCGAACCTGGTCTACCGGGTGCTGCGCCGCGGCAACCTGCACAGCCAGCTGCTCGCCGTCCTCGCGCGGCACGACGGCGAGGCCGGCATCATCTACTGCTCCTCGCGCCGCGAGACGGAGGCGATTGCCGAGTGGCTCCGGAGCGAAGGGCGGGGCGCGGTGCCGTACCACGCCGGCCTGTCCGACGAGGTGCGCAGCCGCCACCAGGAGCTGTTCCTCGACGAGCGGGTCGACATCGTCGTCGCGACGGTGGCCTTCGGCATGGGGATCGATCGGTCGAACGTGCGCTTCGTCATCCACGCCGGCGCGCCGCGCTCGGCCGAGCACTACCAGCAGGAGTCGGGGCGGGCAGGGCGCGACGGCCTGCCGGCCGAGTGCGTGCTGATTTACTCGGGCAGCGATTTTCTGCGGTGGCGGCAGATGCTCGAGTCGAACGGTGAATGGAGCGAGAGCGCGCGTACCCTGCTGCGCGACATGGAGCGGTACGCGGCGGGCACGCGATGCCGGCACCGCTCGCTGGTGGAATACTTCGGGCAGCGGTACGAACGGAGCGATTGCGGCGCCTGCGACTGGTGCCTGAAAGAGCTCGACGCCGTCGCCGACTCGCGGACGCTGGCGCGGAAGATCCTCTCGTGCGTCGCGCGGGTGAAGCAGACGTGGGGCACTGCCCACGTCACCGACGTGCTGATCGGAAAGGCCACGGAGAAGGTCATGGCCGCCGGCCACCAGGAGCTGTCGACCTTCGGGCTGCTCAAGGAGGAGCCGGCGGCGGCGATCCGCGGCTACATCGAGCAACTGGTCGGCGATGGCCATCTCGCGCGCGAGGGCGCTCCATATCCAGTGCTGCGCCTGACGGCCACCGGTGCCGCGCTGATGCGCGGCGAGGGCGACTGCATCCTCTATCGCGAGGTCACGCCGCCGGGGGTGCGGAAGAAGAGCCGCTCGGGCGTGCGCGACTCGTTCGCGATGCCGGCCGATTCGGAACTCTTCGACGCCCTGCGCGAGGTGCGGCTGCGGCTCGCGCGCGAGCGCGGCGTGCCGCCGTACGTGATTTTCCACGACACCACGCTGCGCGACATGGTCGGGCGGCGGCCGAAGACGGTGGACGACCTGCGCGGCGTTTACGGTGTGGGCGATCGAAAGGCGGCGCTGTTCGGGGATGCGTTCCTGGACGCGATCCGCACGTTCCGCCGGCCAGAGTAGTTGCTCGTTGCTGGATGCTAGTTGCTAGATGTCACGGCCTTTGACGGCTAGCAACCAGCAACCAGCACCGAGCAACTGTCAGGGTCAGTGCACGGTGTAGGGTTCATGGAGCGCGAAGGGCGCGATCTCGACGTCGAAATGATCGCCGTCCTCGGTGACCATCTGGTAAGTGCCCCGCATCACGCCGGTCGCGGTCTTCAGCGGGCACCCCGAGGTGTACTGGAACGACTCGCCCGGGCGCAGCACTGGCTGCTCGCCGACGACGCCGGCGCCTTTCACTTCCTCGACGTGCCCGGTCGCGTCGGTGATGATCCAGTGGCGCGTCAGAAGCTGCACCGTTTCGTCGCCTTCGTTGGCGATGCGCACCGTGTAGTGGAAGAACCACTCGTTGTGGAACGGCTGCGAGTGTTCGGGCGCGTAATGCGATTCGACCTCGACGCGAACGTTGTTGGTGACGGCTTCGGAGCTCGAGGCGTGCAGCGGTTGATCTCTCAGTTCGGACATGGCGCGATTCGTCATGATACCAACGTTTCGCGCTCCGCGTCCCAGCGCCACGGGCTGCGGTCGGCGCCGGCCAGGTGGACGCCGCCGCGCCAGACATCGATGCCGTTGAGCACGATGTGGTCGCGCTCGCCGTCGAGCACGCGACGCCCGTCGCCGGTGATCGCGACCGCGTGTCCGCGGAGATCCTGGCCGGTGTAGCCGCCGGCCACCGTCACCAGCGGCACCGGCGACGCGGCCAGCCGCTTGACGTGGTCGAAGAACGTCCAGTCGCCCATGAACGGCCGCGGCTCGCGCGCCTGCGCGTCGCCGAAGAGCCGGCCGGCGTCGAGCGGCGCATCGCGAAGGGCGCCGAGCATGAGCTGCTCGGTGTGCGACAGCCCGTTGTCGACCGATGGGAATTCGGCGAGGAAGCGCAGCAGCGCCGCACGGAGGAACGGCAGCGGCCGGCAGCGGTCGGCATCGGCCGCCACCGCCAGCAGCCGGCGCGGATCGGGCGAACGGAACGCCGCCCACGCCTCGGATGCGAGCGCGTACTGCTCGCCGGCGACCGGCTGGTCCGTTCCGACGAGCGTCGCCATCTGCTCCGCCGACAACTGTCCAAGGCCGATGAAGCGGTCGACGCCGGCAAAGCGGTCGATGCAAATGAGCGACACGCCGGCGTCTGACGAAGGGCGGGGCTTCAGCCCCGCCAGCAGATCGAGCACCCGGATGAGCGCGAGCTGATCGAACAGATCGTGCTCGAACCACAGGACGAGGCGGCCGTGGTGCGCCGCCTCGACGATCGCGCGATCGGTGGCGGCCAGCTCCGCGCTGATCGCCTCCCCGTGCCCGTCGCCGAGAAACGTCCCGCGAACCTTGTGCCACTCCTCGCCGTCGACCGCCGGCGCCGGACCCTCGTGCAGCACATCCGCGGTGATGACGACCGGGTCGGCGACCACGCGCCGGATGATGTCGGCGGCGCAGTCGCCGTTGGTGACATGCAGAGTCGCCACGATAGACTTAGATTAGAACGTATCGGACCCTATGCATAAGATAGAACCCGCCCGGCTGAAACCGGGCGTGACGAAGAACTCGATCGCCGCGCCGGCCCAGCCGGCTCCCGACAGTGCGGCGCACGCCGGCGTCATCCGCGGCACCGCGCTCATCTTCTGGGACCTCAAGGTACTCGGCAAGAAAAAGAAGCTCGACGCCATCGACACCGACCAGATCACGCCGGCTGCCGACTGCGTCTCGGAGAGCCTAGACACGCTCGACGAGCGCTGGAAAGCGGGATCGTTCCGCTACCTGATGCCCGATTTCCGCGCCCGCGTCCACCGCGGCGAGACCTTCCTCGTCGCCGGCGACCGGTTCGCGATCGGCTCGTCGCGCGAGATGAGCCCGGCCGGCCTGAAGGCGATTGCCGAAGAGGTCGGCCGCGAGATGGTGATCGTGTGCGGCAGCAACATGGGCGATATCTTCCGCCGCAACGCCCTCAACCTCGGACTGCAGGTCGTCCAGAGCCCGGAGGCCGTTGCCGACGCGAAGGACGGCGACGAGTTCTCGTTCGAGCCGCAATCGCGGCGGCTGACCAACAAAACGCAGGGCAAGCAGTACGAACCGGTGCCGCTGAGCCCGAAGGAGGACGAGATCCGGCAGACGGGCGGCATCTTTGCCGCAGGACGTCGCGAGTTCAAGCAGTCGGTCGACACCACGCCCGAGATCGTGTGGCCGGACCCCGAGCGCGCGCGCCGCATGACCTCGACCGAGCAGATCGTCTGGGCGCATCGGGTCGACAAGTCGGCCGAAGTCGCGCCGGGCGCGACGCTGCGCGTCTACGCGGATCTTCTGCCGGCTTCAGACGGCACCGCGCCGTTCGCCATCCACACCTTCAACCAGATCACCGGCGGCAACACGATCTTTCCGCGCCAGGCGGCGATCGCCAACGATCACTTCGTCTTCACCGGCAAGGAAGACGACGACAAGCAGACGGCGATCGGCCGCGAGTTCGCGCGGCTGCACGGCATCGGCAAGCCGTACTACGCGACCCCCGGCGACGGCATCTTTCATTTTTATTTCCCCGAGCAGGGGCTGGTGATGCCAGGGCAGTTCATCCCCGGCGCCGACTCGCACAGCCGCGCCTACGGCGCATACGGCGCGGTCGGGATGGGCGTCGGCTCGACCACCCTCGGCTTCGGCTGGTCGACCGGCTACATCTACTTCACGCTCGCCAGGGCGCGCCGTGTCACCTTCGCCGGCCGGCTGCAGTCGTGGGTCGGCGGCAAGGACATCGTGCTGGAACTGCTGCGGCGATGGGGCGCGAAGCAGTCGCAGGGGATGTCGGTGGAACTGGTCGACGCCAACCAGCAGCTGCCGATCGTGTATCGCAACACCATCGCCAACATGATGGCGGAGGCCGAGGCGTTGAACGGGATCTTCGCGCCCGACGACATCACCTACGCGTGGTACCGCGCCAAGGGGATCGACCCGCTGCCGTACCCGCGCTTCGCGCCCGGCGAAGACGCCGTCTACGAGATCGACGAGACGATCGATCTCGGCGGCGTCACGGCGATGATTGCCAAGCCGTTCAGCCCCGGCAACGCGTTTCCGGCGGAGGAAGTCGCGCGCGAGCGGCTGACGTTCGACAAGGCGATGATCGGCTCGTGCACCAACGGCAGCTACGACGACCTCCTGTCGGCGGCGCTCGTCGTGCGCGCCGCGCGCGCGCAGGGGGTCTCGAAAACGGCGACCGAGTTCGTCGTGTTCCCCGGCTCCGGCGGGGTCGGCCGCCAGATCGAGCGCCCCGATCCGCGGCTCGACGGGGAGTCGATCGCGGAGGTGTTCCGCTCGGTCGGCGGCGAGATCCGCCAGTCGTGGTGCGGCCCCTGTTTCGGCCAGGGGCCGGATGCGCTGCACAAGGGCCAGCGTGCGATCACCTCGTTCAATCGCAACTGGCAGAACCGCATGGGCCTCGGCGGCGAAGGTTTTCTCGCGAGTCCGGTCGTCGTTGCGGCATCCGCGCTGGTCGGATACATGGCTCCGCCCAACGAGCTCGGCCTCGAATGGAGCCCGGAAGAGTTCGGTGTCTGAGTCGCAGGCGGCGATCGCGGCGACGATTGGCGTGCCGGTGGCGCGCCGTCACATCTTTCTTTGCTGCGATCAGACGACGCCCAAGTGCTGCGAGAAGGAGCGCGGGCTCGCGGCGTGGGACTACCTGAAGGCGCGGCTCAAGGCGCTCGGCCTCGTCGACCAGGGCGGCATCCTGCGCACCAAGGCCAACTGCCTCCGGATTTGCGAAGGTGGACCGATCGCCGTCGTCTACCCCGAGGGCGCGTGGTACGGCCAGTGCGACCCGCCCGTCCTCGAACGCATCATCCAGGAACATCTCATCGGCGGGCGCATCGTCGACGACGCGTTGATTGAGCAGCATCCGTTGGCTACCTGACAACCCTGCGCCGGGGGCGGCCGTCTAAGGTCCCGATCGCGGGGGTTCCCCATGGACACGCTGCTGCAGGACATCCGCTTCGGGCTGCGTCAGTTGCGCCGCACGCCCGGCTTCACCATCGCCGCAGTGCTGGCGCTGGCGCTCGGCATCGGCGCGACCACGGCGATCTTCAGCGTCCTCGACCGCGTCGTCCTGCGGCCGCTGCCGTTTCCGGATCCAGACCGGCTGACGATGGTGTGGGAAGTCAACGACAGCAAAGGGCTGTCGCACGAGCGGATCTCGCCGGTCAACTTCGTCGACTATCGCGCGCTCACCCACGTCTTCGAAGAGGGGGCGGCGTGGTGGTATCCGCAGCTGACGCTGACCGAGACCGGCCACGAACCGCTGCGCGTCAGCGCCATCGAAACGACGCCGAACTTCTTCCACGTGCTCGGCGTGCAGCCGGTTCTTGGGCCAGGGTTCCCGATCGCGCCACCCTACGGCAGCCCGATGATCGCCGTGATCAGTCACCGCCTGTGGCGCGAGCGGTTTGGCGGCGACCCGGCGATCGTCGGCAAGAGCATCGCCCTCAACGGTCCGCTCTTCATCGTCGTCGGCGTCATGCCCCAGGGATTTCAATATCCCAACGACACCGACGTGTGGCACCGCATGACCTGGGACGTGGCCCAGCACAGCCGCGGCGCGCACTTCATGGAGTCGCTCTTCCGGCTGAAGCCCGGGATGACGCCGGAGGCGGCCAACGGCGAGCTGCGCGCGCTGACGAGGCGGCTCGGCGTCGAAAATCCGTCGACCAACGGCGAATACTCCGCGCGTGCGGTGCCGCTGGCCACCGAGATCGTCGGCTTCTTCCGGCCGGCGCTCTTCGCGCTGTTCGGCGCGGCCGGGTTCCTGCTGGTGATCACGTGCACCAACGTCGCCAGCCTGCTGCTCGCGCGCGCAACGGTGCGCGAGCGTGAAGTGGCGGTGCGCGCGGCAATCGGCGCCAGCCGCGGCCGGCTGGTCCGGCAGTTCCTGACCGAGAGCATCCTGCTGGCGGCGCTCGGCGCGGCGCTCGGCGTCGCGGTCGCGGCCGCATCGGTTCGCGCCCTGGTGGCGGCGACGCCGGTGGAGCTGCCGCGGTTGGCGGGCGTCGGCGTCGATCTGCGCATGATGCTGTTCGCGCTGGCGATGGCCATGGCGACCGCGATCGCCTTCGGCGTCGTGCCGGCAACGCTGATGGCGCGCGGCGACATGAACCGGCCGCTCAAGGAATCGGGCCGGGGCGGCGACGGCAGCGGGGCGCGCCGGCGGGCGCGCAGCGTGCTGGTGGTCGCGGAAATCGGCCTCGCGGTGATGCTGCTGGTCGGCGCGGCGCTGCTCGCGCGCAGCTTCCAGCGGCTGGTGCAGCAGGATCCAGGCTTCAAACCGGCGAACGCAGTGACCGCGCGAGTCGAGCTGCCATATTCGTACTCCGACTGGACCAGGATCGTCGACTTCTACGATCGCGTGCTGACATCGCTGCGCGCCGAGCCGGGCGTCGCGATTGCCGGCGCCAGCAACTTCCTGCCGCTCGACGCCGCCTGGCGCGGGCCGTTCTTCGTCCAGGGGCGGCCGCGGCCGCGATCCGGCGACGAGCCGCAGGCGCAGCACCAGACGGTCACCGAGGACTACTTCCGCGCCATCGGCGTGCCGCTGGTCAAGGGACGGTTCTTCGATCCGCGCGATACGGCCTCGGCGCCGCCGGTCGTGATCGTCAACGAGGCGCTGGCGCGGCGGCAGTGGCCGGACGAGGATCCGATCGGCAAGTCGCTGATGTCGCCGATCTCGGTGGTCGGGCCGTTGGGACGGTCGCTGTTGCCGCCGCGCTCGATCTTCCAGGTCGTCGGCGTGGTGGCGAGCGTGAAGAACTCGACGCTGGTGCGCGATGCCGAGCCGGCGATTTTCTATACGCAGCGGCAGTTCCCGTTCCGCGGCCTGAACATCGTCGTCCAGGGACCGGGCGATCCCGCCGCGCTCGTCGCCGCGGTGCGAGCCTCGGTGCAGCGGCTGGATCCCAACCTGCCGATCGCCTCGGCGCGGACGCTCGATCGGATCGTCGGCGAAGCCACCGATCGGCCGCGCGCGCTGATGATGCTGATGGGCGTCTTCGCGGCGCTGGCGCTCGGCCTGGCGGCGCTCGGCATCTACAGCGTGCTGTCGTACAGCGTCAACCAGCGGCGGCAGGAGCTGAGCGTGCGGATGGCGCTCGGCGCGCAGCCGCGCGATGTCCTGTGGCTGGTGGTGCGGCAGGGACTGTGGCTGGCGGCGATCGGCGGCGCGGCGGGCGCGGCCGGAGCGCTCGCGATCGGGCGCGCGATGTCGAGCCTGCTGTACGGCGTCTCGGCCGGCGACGCCCCGGCGTTCGGCACCGCCATCGCGCTGGCGATTGCGACCACGCTGGTCGCGTGCCTCCTCCCCGCGCGGCGCGCTGCGGCGCTCGATCCGCTCGAGGGACTCCGAGCGGACTAAGAGCGGGTTCAGGGTTCAGGGTTCTGGGTTCTGGGTTGGTTCCAGAACCGAGAACCAAGAACCCGAACCAACCCAGAACCCAGAACCCTGAACCCCGAACCTCTTTTTTAGTACACGTCCAGGTCGTGTGCTGAAGCGACGTTGCCGTCGTACACCTCGCGCACTTCTCGCAGCAGCTCTTCCTCCGTCGAGCTCCAGATCAACTGGTGATACAACACGAGCAGCCCCGGCTTCGCGCGCGCCGCGATGGCGCCGAGCTCGCGGCCCGAGGTGTGGTAGCGCGAGTGATAGGCCTGCCATTCCGGCGGACGCTTGGCGAACCCGGCGCTCGAGTACACCTCGTGGACCAGGACGTCGCAGCGCTGGCACTGCTCCTCGATGCGCGAGTCGGGTCCGGTGTCGCCGGACACCACGATCGTGCGATCGGGGGTCTTGAAGCGGTAGCCGAAGGCCTGCGGCCAGGCGCCGTGTTTGACGGCGAACGCCGACACGGTCACCCTGTCATCGCGAAAGACGACGCCGGGCGCGGCGATTTCATGGACGTCGACCGTCCGCGGGTTGTGTTTGTGCCGCGGCTCGCCGCCGGTCGTCCGCACGGAGAGATCGGCGGCGTAGGCGGCGATGAGATGATCGACCATCGCCCGCAGGCCGCGCGGGCCGTAGACGCTCAGCGGCTGCTCGCGCTCGAGGATCCATGGGGTCAGGATCAAGTCGGCCAGCCCCAGCGTGTGGTCGGCGTGCAGGTGCGTGGCAAACGCGCGCGTGAGGTTGACGGCATTCAATGCCTTGATGCCCGAACGCTCCGCGGCCGCCGCGCGGCGCACCACGCCGACGCCGAAATCCACCAGGTAGCTCGCCTCGTCGACCACGATCGCGACTGAAGGGCCGTAGCGGTCGGGATCGGCGTTGGGCGTGCCGGTGCCGAGGACGACCACCCTGGTACGCGGCTGCGCCTGCGGCCACGCGCAGAGGACCATGAGGATGACCGCCGCGATGGCGGCGGAGCGGCAGCACACGGCATACAGCATAGAGTGTTGACGATAGCTCATTACGGTTATATCGTATAAACATAGTATGCCGAAACAGGCGATCTCCGTGACCCTCGACTCGGACAACCTCACATGGCTCAGGGGCCGGGCGGGTGCGGCCGGTTTGCGCAGCGTCAGCGAGCTGCTCGATCAGCTGGTGACCGCCGCGCGGGAATCGGGCCGAATCGGCCCCCCACGGTCGGTCGTCGGCACCATCGACATCGACGCGAGCGATCCGCATCTCGAGGGCGCCGACGAGGTGATTCGCGGCCTGTACGAGGCCTCGCTTCGGCGGCCGCTGGTGTTGAAGGAGGCGCGCGCCGACTATCGAGCCTCGGCCCGCAAGAAGGGGCGTCGTGGCTGACCCGGAGGCGGCGGTTACCGACACGCACGCCCTGGTCTTTCACGCGGCGGGCGGCGGCAAGCTGGGCGCCCGCGCCGCCGCGTTCTTCAGCCGCTGCGAGAAGCGCGAGGCGATCCTCTACGTGCCGACCGTCGTCATGTGGGAGTGCAGCCTGCTCGCGCGCGTTTCGCGCATCAACCTGCGGCGCACGGTGCGGGCGTTCTTCGACGACCTGTTCAGCAACCCGGCGTATCAGCCGCTCGACGTCACGCCGGAAACGGTGTTCGTGGCCGATGAGCTCCGCTTCACGCGCGATCCGTTCGATGCCCTGATCTGCGCCTCGGCACAGACCACGGGGCTGCCGCTGATCACGCGCGACGCCGATATCAGGGGTTCAGGAACGGTCAAGGTGATCTGGTGATCGAGCGAACGATTGCGGCCGCTACCCACGGACGCTATCTCGTCGAACCCCCGGCGTCGGACGGCGCCGCGCCGCTGCTGTTCGGGTTTCACGGCTACGCGGAAGGGGCCGAGGCGCAGCTCGATCGGATGCGGGCGATTCCCGGCGCCGAACGGTGGCGGCTGGTCGCGATCCAGGGGCTGCACCGCTTCTATCAGCGGCGCGACAACCAGGTCGTCGCCAGCTGGATGACGCGGCAGCATCGCGAGCTGGCGATTGCCGACAACCTGGCGTATGTCGCCGGGGTGATGGGCGAAGTCGCGCGCGAGTTTCCGGCCCCCCGCGTGGTGCTCGCCGGCTTCTCGCAAGGCGTGGCGATGACGTTTCGCGCCGCCGCCGCGTCTTCGGCGCCGATCGACGGCGTCATCGCCGTCGGTGGAGACGTGCCGCCGGAGCTCGATGCGCGCGCGCTGTCCCGCATCCGCGCGGCGCTGGTCTGCCGCGGCGTCGAGGATCCCTTTTATCGCGGCGACACCTTCGACAGCGACGTCCGCCGCCTGCGCGAGGCGGGCGCGGCGGTGCAGCCGCTCCAGTATCCCGGCGGCCACGACTGGCCGCCCGAGGTCGCCCGCGCCGCCGGCATCTTCCTCAGCGAGTCGCACTCATGACCGAGATTCGCAGCGCGACGTCCGCCGACGCCGCATCCCTCGCCGAGCTCAGGTGGGAATTCCGCACCGGCCGGCTGCCGCCGGCGGAATCGCACGACGTGTTCGTCAAGCGCTGTGCGCCCTGGATGCGGCGCGAGCTGACCAACGCCACCTCGTGGCGCGCCTGGGTCGCGGTCAACAACAAGGCGATCATCGGTCAGGTGTGGCTCAACACCGTCCACAAGATCCCCAACCCGGTCGCCGAGCTCGAGACCCATGGCTACATCTCCAACCTCTACGTCAAGCCGTCGGAGCGCGGCGGCATCGGCACGCGGCTGCTCGACGCGGTCCTGAAATGGTCGCAGGCGAACGGCGTCGACCGGGTCATCCTGTGGCCGTCGCCGCGTAGCGTGACGCTGTACCTGCGCCACGGCTTCTCGCACGGCGGCGACGTCATGGAGCTGAAAGTATCCAGGCCTCGATGACGCGCTGAACCTCGGCGTGGACCGCGCTCTGCGCCGCCGGATCCTTGCGCGGAAGCTTGAAGGAGTGATCGCCGTGCTGCACGACGTGCAGCGTCGCCGCGGGCTGCAACGCGTCGACGACGGGGGAGAGCTCGGTCGGCGTGCCGAACGCGTCGCGGCTCCCCTGCACGAAGAGCATCCGGCGCCCGACCGACGGCAGATGCTTGTCGCGGCGCTCGGTCGGCTTTCCCGGCGGATGCAGCGGATAGCCGAGCAGCACCAGACCCGCCACCGGAAGCGCCGGATCGGCCGCGGCCGCCTGGGTCGCAATCCTGCCGCCCATCGACTTGCCGCCAATGTAGAGCGCGCGGCGCGCCGACTCGAGCTCTGCGCGCACCGCCTCGATCACCGCGCGGTAGCAGCCTTCGAGCACCGGCGCGCGATCCGGAATCCGCCGGCCCTGTTCGGTGTAGGGGAAATTGAAGGTGATGAGATCGAGCCCGCGCGCCGACAGTGCGCGCGCGAACTCCACCATGAAGCCGCTGCGCTGCCCCGCGCCCGCGCCGTGCGCCAGCACCAGCGCCGCCGGCGCGGCATGGCCGCCGCGATAGACGAGCGCCGTAGTGGCGCCCGTCTCCAGCGGAACCTTCAGCTCGGCCGGGGTATCAGTGGCCGACTTTTTCAAGGGCGTCGCGAACCTCGGCGTCGGTCTTCAACGCGTTGGTGACCGACAGCGCGCCGAACTGCGTCGCCAGCGAGCGCGCCAGCATGCGGTCGACCTCGCTCTGCACCACGCCGGTGAGCGTCACCCGCCCGTGCTCCACGACGATGTGGATCGGCGGGTTCGGCATGATCGCGTAGTTCCAGAAGTTCGAGTTGTTGTAGATCGAGGAGGCGATGCGATACCGCAGCTCGTCGTCGAACTGCGACACCGGCAGCACTTCGATCTCGTTGCGCACGCTCTTGACGCCCGCGATCTTCGCCGCCCGCTTCTCGATGTCGCTGCGCTTGTACGGCATCGTCACCTTGCCGGTGAGGGTCACCACGCCGTCGTTCACGCTCGCGTTCACGTCGTCGAAGATCGTGAACTGCGTGTAGCGCTCGACGCTGTTGGCCACGTCCTTGAACAGCTGATAGTCCTTGCGGTCGCCGTCGGCGGGGTTGGCGGCGGCAACGTTGGCGGTGAGGACAACCGCCGCGGCCAACGTTCCCAGTTTTCTGATTCGGTTCGTCATTTTTGAGCACCTCCGTGCCGCCTTCCGAAAAGGCAAAGGAGGTGCCACGGAGAACTGCAGTTTCAGGCCTGTTTACGTCGATTGCGGCGCTTGGTGTCCTCCGGCGACGACAGCTGACCTGCCGGCTCATCAGTGGCCCGCGAAGGCGACGCCGAGGCCGTAGGTGATGGCGGCTTCGATGATGCCGACCACCGTCATCTCGGTGCCGCTCGCCCACCAGGATCTGGTCGTGATCAGCGACTTCGACGCGCCGACGATGAAGTGCGCGATGGTGCTGATGATGAAGGAGGCGATGACCGCCGGCATGCCGACGGTGAAGAAGAACGGGATGATCGGGATGAAGCCGCCGATGGCGGTCGACACCGAAGCGGAGAACATCGAGCGCAGCGGGTTTGGGAACGTCTCCGCATTCAACCCGAGCTCTTCGTGCACCAGCGTGCGCAGGAACTGGTTCGGCTCTTTTTGCAGGCGCTCGGCCATCGTCCGCGCCTCGTCGGGGGAAAATCCCTTCAGCTGATAGAACAGCTCGAGCTCGAGCAGCTCCTCGTGCGGGTCCTCGTCGATCTCGGCCTGCTCGCGCGCAATCTCCGATTCGTAGACCTCGCGCTGCGACTTGGCCGCGAGATAGGCGCCGGCGCCCATCGACAGCGCGCTGGCCAGCGTCCCCGCGAGACCGGCGGCGAGCACGACTTCGCTGCCGCCCGTGTATCCGGCCATCCCGGAGACGATGCCGAAGACGGCGCCGAGGCCGTCGTTGACGCCGTAGATCGCGTCGCCAATCCAGCCGGTGCCGCGCACGTGCCAGCGCTCGCGGCCGAGAATGCTGTCGAGGGTCGAGCGCGGCGTCGGGATGGCGCCGCCGGCGAGGGTTCGCAGGACGACCGCGTGGTCGCGCTCCTCGAGCATCGCCTCCTCGGCGATCCGGCGATCGTCGGGATCGGTCAGGCGCGCCATCAGCTGGTTGTATTCCGCCTCGGCCTTGTTCTCCTCCTGCTCGAGGCGGTGCAGCACGACGTTGGGGTCGGAGATGCGCTGGAACCAGGAGAGCCCGTGCTCGACCGGCTTTCGGTCCGGCACGCGGCCAGTGGCGGCGGCGATGCGCTCCGACCAGCGGGCCGCGTGCTTGTCTTCCTGATCGGCCAGGCGCAGCAGGATATCCCTGCGGCGCTGATCGCGCTCGCGATCGGCCAGGTGCTTGTAAGTCGTCGCCGCCTCGACCTCGCGCCGCCACATCATCTCGACGGTCGCCAGGTTCTTCTTGTCGATCGCCACGCTTATCCAATCAACCGTTCGAACATCACGATGGTGCCGATTACGGCGGCAATCACCAACACCTGCCGCCGCGCGTTCCGATCGATGCAGTCGACGGCCTTCTCCGATTGGTCGGCATCGAGGTCGTGCGAGCGCAGGCGGAAGGTCCAGCCGAGCACGACGTTGAGCGGCGTGCGCAGCTCGTGCGAGATGATCG
>Ga0111538_10008495_pt1 | contig 13787 bp, 9 predicted proteins | sample SoiMethybrSBSTD1_FD_79669 | JGI IMG/M metagenome (GOLD analysis project Ga0111538, IMG submission 79669) | Bulk soil microbial communities from a Populus tree surrounding site in Tennessee, USA - Soil MetaG P. TD hybrid SBSTD1 (version 2)... | ecosystem: Environmental > Terrestrial > Soil > Tree...
CGTGTCGCTCTTTATGAAGGCGCGAATCTTACGGATGAATACGAAACGCGAATTGGCTTTCGCGAGGCGCGCTTCACGCCCGATGGTTTCTTTCTGAACGGTCAACACCTCAAGCTGCGCGGACTCAACCGACACCAGACTTTTCCGTTTGTAGGCCAGGCGATGCCGGCGCGAGTGCAGCGCCGCGACGCGTGGATTCTTCGCCGGGATCTCAAGTGCAATACGGTCCGCACGTCACACTATCCGCAATCGCCTCACTTTCTGGATGCATGTGACGAACTCGGTTTGCTTGTCTTTGAAGAGATTCCCGGCTGGCAACACATCGGCGATCAAGGTTGGAAAGACCTGTCGGTCCAATACGTCGAAGCCATGATCAGGCGTGATTGGAATCATCCATCAATTATTTTGTGGGGCGTTCGAGTCAACGAGTCGCGAGACGATCACGATTTCTACACGCGCACCAATCAGGTGGCCCATGCGCTCGACGACTCACGTCAGACAGGCGGCGTGCGTTATCGCTACGATTCCGAGCAGTTGGAAGACGTCTTCACGATGAATGACTTTCAGATTCCGCTGCGGCCGGCGAACCGTGCACATTACTTCAACACTGAATTCATCGGTCACATGTACCCGACCAAGCGGAACGACAATGTCGAACGGGTTCAGGAGCACACGATGCGCCACGCCCGCGTTCACAATCAACTTGCTTCGGACAAGAAATACGCCGGGGGCCTTGGCTGGTGCGCTTTCGACTACAACACGCATGCGAATTTCTGTTCGAGCGATCGCATCTGTTATCACGGCGTGGCCGATATCTTTCGTATTCCGAAACCGGCCGCGGGCTTTTACAAATCGCAGTGTGATCCAAAAGAGGAGATCGTGCTCGAGCCGGCCTTCGATTGGTCGCGCGGCGATCGCGACGAGAGTTTCAACGTCGCGATGGTTTGCTCGAATTGTGATCACTTGAAAATCTACATCGGTAATCGTCTGGTGGCAGACCTCGATCCGGATCGCAAGACTTTCCCGCACCTCCAGTATCCACCTTTTGTCGCCAACATTCGTCAAGGCATCAATGGACCGTGGGGTGATTTGAAACTCGAGGGATACATCGGCGGCAAGCTGGTGATTACAAAAATGATGACCGGCAGGGGAGCAGATCGACAACTGCTGGTCGAGCCGGATGATGTTGAATTGTTGGGTGACGGTATTGACGCCACTCGAGTAGTTTTGCGAGTTACCGATGAGTACGGCGCCGTCCGTCCTTTGGCCAACGCTGCGATTACGCTCACGCTGGAAGGTCCCGGCGAAATCATCGGCGAGAATCCTTTCTCGCTTTTCGGTGGCGCAGGGGCGATCTGGATCAGGACCAGGGAATCGGCTGGAACGATTCGACTGACAGCGGTCCATCAGAAGCTGGGCTCAAAGACAATACAACTGCGGGTGAAACCTGTTTCGAAACTAACTCCTGACGTTTAGTCCGAAAATACTATGACAACAATCGACCGTCGAAGTTTTGTCGGCAGCGTGCTGGCAACGAGCGCGGCTGCTTTGCTGTTCCCGCGGAGCACCAAAGCCGCCGATTCGCGCATCGAGATTCTGCTCAACGAACCGATCGGCACGGTACATCCGCACCTCTACAGCCATTTCGTCGAGCATCTCGGTGGCGTGGTGTACGACGGCATCTGGGTGGGAGAGAAATCGAAAATCCCGAATTACAACGGCATTCGCAAAGCGCTGGTCGACAACTTGAAAAAACTCAAACCGGGTGTGATTCGCTATCCGGGCGGCTGTTTCGCTGATCAATACGACTGGCGCGACGGAGTTGGACCACGCAACAAGCGTCCCGTCCGCGTCAACTTTTGGGCGGACACGCGTTACAAGACGACCAAGGCCTACGAGGATCTCGAAGGTGGTCCACAAAAGTATGAGAGCAACCATTTCGGCACGGATGAATTTGTTTCGTTCTGCAAGATGGTTGGCGCTGAACCATATCTCGCGGCTAACGTGCGCAGTCGCGACGTGCGCGTTTTCCTCGAATGGCTCGAATACTGCAACGCGGCCGCGAACCTGACTACGTGGTCGGCCGAGCGCGTGAAAAATGGTTTTCCCGATCCGCACAAGGTAAGCATTTGGGGAGTCGGAAATGAGTCGTGGGGTTGTGGAGGCGATTTTACGCCGGAGGAATATGCAACCGAGTTTCGCAAGTTTACTGCCTGGCTGCCGACGTACGGTGTGCCTTTGAAGCTCATCGGTTCTGGTCCAAACGGCGGTGACGTCGGATGGACGCGTCGCTTCTTTCAAGGTTTGGCCGAAAAAGGACAGCGGCAGATCGCTAAACTTTACGGTTGGGGTTTGCACTATTACTGCGGCTCGACGGGCCAGCAGGTTGCGAACGAGTACTCGGAAAACGAGTGGTACGACTTACTCGAACGCTCAAACCGGATGCAAACCCTGATCGACGACCACTGGCAGGTGATGGGTGAATTCGATCGCGAGAGACGCGTGAAGCTCGCAGTCGATGAGTGGGGCGCATGGCACAAACAGGACGCGGATGTTCCCGCCGGATATCTTTATGCGTACGCGGGAACTCTGCGCGACGCGCTGATTTCGGCGATCAATCTCGACATCTTTCAGCGTCACGCAGACAAGGTGGTGATGGCAAACCCGGCGCAACTTGTAAACACCATTCATTCACTGTTCCACACCTACGAAGACAAGTTTGTCCTGACGCCTAATTACCACGTGTTCGAAATGTACATGCCGCACGCAGGCGCGACTGCGGTGAGGACGGAATTCATTGCGCCCAAGGCGAGTTTCACCCGGCTCGATGCGCAGCGAAAAGAAACTGGAGCGAGTCTTTGGGGATTGAACGGTTCTGCCTCGCTCAAGGAGAAACAATTGGTGCTCACGGTGGTGAATCCACACCACAATCAGGCGAGAGAAACAGAAATCGCAATTCGCGGCGGGGCGATAAAAAGCGCCGAGAGCCGCACACTCACGTCCACCGATCTACGCGCGCGTAACAGCTTTGCAAATCCTAATGCGCTGGAACCAAAAAACTCTCCCGTGAACGCAACTGGCTCGACTGTTACGTTTAACTTTGCCCCTGCCTCCGTGACGCGTCTTTCGTTTACGTTGAGCTGAATCGCAAAACACGTTGAACAAGGATTGAAAGTCTAAAATACCCGCCATTCAAACATTGGCACTAAAAATTTTCCGGACACCTGTAGAATTCCGGTTTCGCCATTCGTCGTTATAGTGACGGCGGGGCTACTAGTCCGCTGAATAACATTTTAAGGAGACGATATGCCGCAATATCTGTTTGCTGGTTACTTGCCCGACAACTTCGACCCGTCCGCACAGGACGAAGCGACGGTGGAGGCGATTCACGCGCTCAATCGCGAAATGATCGCTGCTGGTGTCAGGAAGTTCGCCTGCGGCCTGGGCAAAGCAATGACCGTACGGGCGCAGCCCAACGGCGAGGTACTCATCACCGATGGGCCGTACCTGGAGGCCAAGGAACACGTGGGCGGTCTTTCGATGCTGGAAACCGCAGATCTGGACGAGGCGCTAGTGTGGGCTCGCAAGGGCGCCAAAGCCTGCGGAATGCCATTTGAGGTGCGAGAGATTTTCTTTGTGCCGGCCCCCGCAGAAGACTGAGCAATACGGCGCTGGAGGAGAAGACATGCCGCAGTATTTGGTTGCAATTCAACACGCCACCGGGAAGGCTTAGTCTAATTTGCATGAGCGATGTCCCGAAGACGATCGAGGCCGTGTGGAAGGTGGAGTCCACACGTCTCATCGCTGCGATTGCGCGCGTCACACGCGATGTCGGCATTGCAGAAGAACTTGCCCAGGACGCTCTCGTCACGGCTCTCGAACTGTGGCCCGAGGAGGGCATCCCTGACAATCCCGGGGCCTGGCTGATGATGGCGGCGAAGCGGCGCGCGATCGATTTGTTGCGCCGTAGTCGGATGCTCGTACAAAAGCACGAGGAAATTGCTCGGGAGCTTGAAGTGCAACAGCAGCGGCTCGGAGAGGCGATGGACCAGGCGCTGGATCAGGTGATCGACGACGACGTGCTGCGGCTGATCTTTACCGCATGCCATCCCATACTCGCGGTAGAAGGACGCATCGCGCTTACGTTGCGTTTAGTTGGCGGCCTCACTACAGCGGAGATCGCCCGCGCCTTTCTTGTGCCGGAGAAAACGATGGGACAGCGGATCTTTCGCGCCAAGAAGACTCTTTCGGAGGCTCATGTGCCTTTTGAGACGCCGCGCGGAGACGAGTTGCGTCGCAGAGTGGAGTCAGTACTTTCCGTGGTCTACCTGACCTTCAATGAGGGGCATACCGCAACCTCAGGAGAGGAGTGGCTGCGGGCTGCACTCTGCGACGAGGCGTTGCGGCTCGGACGCATGCTGGCGCAATTTCTTCCGGACGAGTCTGAAGTTCACGCACTTCTTGCTCTGATGGAACTCAATGCGTCGCGTACAACGGCTCGTCGTGGAAGCAACGGTGAGGCGGTCTTGCTCCCGGATCAGGATCGCTCTTTGTGGGACGACACGCAGATTCAGCGAGGATTGTCCGCGCTCGAACACGCCCAACGACTCGGTGGCGGCGCTGGATACTATGCTTTGCAGGCAGCCATTGCTGCCTGTCACATGCGAGCGCGCAAAGCCGAAGAGACTGACTGGGAACGGATCGTTCTTCTCTACGACGCTCTGATGCAAACCGCGCCCTCTCCTATCGTGGCGCTGAATCGAGCAGTCGCTGTGAGTATGGCGCAGGGCCCGGCTGCTGGGCTTGAGGCACTCGATGCCCTCGAGGCCCGCGGGGTTAATGCCGCGCCCGGAGCTGACTCTGCCCTCGCTGGCTATCATTTGTTTCACAGTGTTCGCGGAGAGCTGCTGATGAAAATGGGCAACTTCGCCGAGGCGCATAAGGAAATCGAGCGTGCGATCCCAATGACGAAAAACCTGCGCGAACAGGAATTGCTGACGGAAAAGTTGAAGCAGATTGAGAAGGCCGCCTCGTCAGCATAGATGCGAACTGATACCCGCTTGACTGCCGAATTTACCCACTCATCACAACCGAGTTGCCGTTAACGGCAAGTTGTTTCAAGATTGCGCCCGAGTACTAGACGCGTGATGAAGCGACACTGGAAAGCGGCGTGCGTGATTTTAGGCTGCTGGACTTTCCTGGCGCTGCTCTTCACTCCGCAAACCTACCTCTCCAGCCTGCGCTCGCCTACGCCTCCGACGTGGGCACAAGCATTCGCTGCCTCGTTGACGCTGTTTTATGTCTGGGCAGCGCTCACACCACTCGTGCTTTGGCTCGGCAGGCGATTCACTTTTGAGCGCCACCTGTGGCGGAATCTTTTGCTGCACCTGCTTCTTTGTGGGCCGGTGGCGCTGCTGCACATCTGGTTGTTTCAGACGGTCAACATCCTGCTGCGTGCCTGGTCGTCCAACCCGAACCAACCGCCGGCGCCGCTTTGGGCGTTGCTTATCGGACTTGGCGCGACGAACATCATGGTTTACTGGGCCATCGTCGCGGTCAGCCAGGCGCTCAACTACTTTCGCAAATATCAGGAACGGGAGTTCCGCCTGTCGCAAGCGGAGTTGCAGGCCCTCAGAACACAGTTACATCCACACTTTCTCTTCAACACGCTCAACGCCATCGCCGAACTCGTCTACAGCGATCCCAAAGTCGCAGACCGCACGATCCTGCGCTTGAGTGAACTGCTGCGTTTCTCACTTGCGAGTCAGAAGACGCAGGAGGTGACGCTGAAAGAGGAGATCGACTTCCTCGAAAAATACGTCGAGATTCACAAGACCTTAATGCGCGACAGGTTAAATGTGCGTGTCAACGTCGATCCCGAGACGCTCGACGCCGCCGTGCCGAACATGCTCCTGCAGCCGCTCGTCGAGAATGCGATTAGACACGGTATCTCGCCGCGACCCGAAGGCGGAAACATTGAAATTCACGCGCGTCGAGTGGATGGCCAACTCTACGTCGAGATTGCTGACGACGGTTTAGGAATGATCGAGCGCGAAGCAGCGCAAAGTGGCGTGGGACTCATCAATACTCGCGAGCGTTTGAAGCATCTATACAACGACGCCCACACGTTCAGTCTCAGTAGCTTTCCTGGTAGAGGCGTGACGATTCGCATCAGTGTGCCTTTCAGAGAAGCTGGAAATGACACGAATGATACGAACCTTAATTATTGACGACGTGCCGCTCGCGCGCGAGCGTCTCAAACGCTGCCTCGCATCCGATTCGGAAATCGAGGTCGTGGGCGAGTGCGACAATGGCGTGAAGGCTGTCACCGACATTCGCTCGCTCGATCCGGATCTGATCTTTCTCGACGTGCAGATGCCGGCGTTGGACGGCTTCGGCGTCCTCGAGGCGTTAAGAGACCAACGGCCGATAGTGATCTTCGTGACGGCATACAACGAGTATGCGATTCAAGCTTTTGAAGTGAACGCGCTCGACTACCTGCTCAAACCAGTCGACTGCGAGCGTCTCAGCAAAGCGGTGGAACGTGCGAAAACGCGTCTCGCGCAAATGAATCGCGACGACCACCTCGACAGCCGTTTTCGCGCACTGCTCGAAGACATCAAAACCGGATCGAAGTTCCTGAAGCGGCTAACGATCAAACTGACCGGGCGCACCATCCTGCTGCCGACTGATGAGATTGATTGGATCGAGACCTATGGGAACTATCTGAAAGTGCACGTCGGGCGTGAGTCGCATTTGATCCGCGGGACGATGCAGTCGATGGAAACGAAGCTCAACCCTGAAAAATTCGTCCGCGTGCATCGCTCGGCAATGGTCAACGTCGAGAAGATCAAAGAGATATATCCACGTTCGAATGGCGATCAGGACCTGATTCTTCAGAATGGCCAGCAGCTAATGTTGAGCCGCAATTACCGTGACAAGTTCTTCTCCCTCCTCGGTGAGCCATGAGACCGCAACAGCCCGTCTAAAACACATCTCGACACAATTCAGTTGTCTCGAATAACGAGCAATCGGAAAATTCGTGTTTATGATTAGAAAAACTTTGTCTCTACTGCTCGTCCTCGTAATCTTCAGCCCGCTCGTTGCGCAAACGCAGCCACAGACAATCGCTTTCACGAACGTCAACGTCGTCCCTTTTGACCGCGAACGAATCATCCCGGATCAAACCGTGATCGTTGTGAACGGACGAATCGCGCAGATCGGTCCCACGGACAAGACGAAAGCGCCTGCCGGGGCGCTGCAGATCGACGGTCGCGGCAAGTACCTGATGCCCGGGCTCGCCGACATGCATGTCCACCTTTACCCCGGAGCGGGTCAACCCAATGACCTCACGAGCCAGCAGTTACAACTGTTTCTCGCGAACGGCGTGACGACGATCAGAAACATGATCGGCAAGCCTGAGCATCTCCTGTTGCGCGAACGCGTGGCGAAAGGCGATCTGCTTGGCCCATCGATTTACACTGCCGGCCCACCGTTGCTGGGCAACAACGTGCCGACACCGGAAGCGGCAGAGCGCGCCGTAGTTGAACAGAAAAAGGCGGGCTACGATCTACTCAAAGTTCATGAAGGACTATCGCCGGAGACGTACGCGGCGATCGTGGCAACAGCCAATCGCGAAGGGATTCCTTTCGCAGGCCACGTTACGGCGACTGTCGGACTGAAGCGCGCGTTGGACGCTCAACAAACCTCCATCGAGCATTTGGACGGATACCTTCAAGCGATGGTCCCCGACGATTCGCCGGTGAAGCCGACGCCGTCGCAGATCGTACTCGGGCCTGTGCTCGAACACATCGACGAGAGCAAACTTCCCGCACTGGCAGCAACGACGCGCAAGGCCAATGTCTGGAATGATCCGACGCTGACGTTATTCAAATTGATCGTCTCCGACGCTACGGCTGAAGATCTCTTGAAGTGGCCTGAGCTGCAATACGTTCCGGCGAAGATGCGCGAGGCATTTGCGAAACAGAAAGAGTCAACGGCAGGTCATCCCGCTCCGGCCAGCGAGCGGCAGCGCTACATCGACCTGCGCAACAAGGTGCTGGTCTCGTTACATGCGGCCGGCGCCAGGTTGCTCATCGGTCCTGATTCACCGCAGTTCTTTCTCGTTCCGGGTTTTGCAACACACAGAGAGTTGGAGAGCTTCGTTGCAGCGGGCTTGTCGCCCTACCAGGCCATCGAAGCTGCGACGCGAAATCCCGGCGAGTATTTCGCGCAGGTCATGAAGACGCCGCGCGACTTTGGCACAGTCGAAGTCGGCCTGCGCGCAGATCTGCTCCTGCTCGACGCCAATCCGCTTCAGTCAGTCGCGAATCTATCTAAACGTGCGGGTGTGATGGTGCGCGGTCGTTGGTTGCCGGAAAGCGAGCTGCGCAAGATGCTCGAAAACATCGCAACCATCAACAAGTAGAGACGTGTGTCCCAAAGCGAGTGTCTCCGGTGTTAACACCGTGTGAGACCTGGGAACATGTCAATGGCGACCCGTGCAACTCTGATTCGCACCATACTGGCGACACTTCTGTTTGCCTGCACGGTGCCGGCACAAGAGACGCACCCGGTAACTCCTGAAGACGTGCTTTCTATTCGGGAGGTCAGAGAGCTACAGATCGCTCCCGATGGTAAACAGGTAGCGTTTCGGGTGAGGGAACCTTCAGACCCGAAGCTGCCTCTAGCGTCACGCGTTACAAACATCTGGGTAGCGTCGACTGATGGCAAAGAGCCGCCGCATCCGTTACTACCCAACCTCAAGAACGCCACTGCTCCGCGCTGGTCACCGGACGGACGCTGGTTGGCGTTTCTCTCCGACCACTCAAACTCGCCAGCTACTATGCAAATCTACCTGGCGCGCAGCGATGGTACGACGTCCGAACGTCTAACCTCCGTTCCAGGTGGCGTCGAAGACTTCGTGTGGTCGCCGGACAGCTCGATGATCGCTTTCGTCGCCCGCGATCAGCCAACGGCCAAAGAGTTGGAGAAACAATCCGCGGGGGATGATGCGATCGAAGTCGATCGTGACTTTAAGTATTCGCGGTTATGGGTGGCCAAAGTCTCCGACAAAAGCGCAGTACAGATCACAAAACAGGATTTTGAAATCAATGAATTTGCGTGGTCTCCGAAAGGTGACGAAATCGCACTCGTCGTTGCAAAGAGTCAAAAGCCTGAAGACTCGCTTCTGTATTCGCTGATTGTGGTAAATCGATCGAGCGGCGAGGTTGTGCGCACTCTGAGCCCGAACGCGGCGCCCATTTCCGGTCTCCTTCGATGGTCACCTGACGGTTCGCTCGTCAACTTTCTGGAAGGTCCACCGACGAAGGAGTTTGCTTCATGGCTCTCGGTTGTGCCCGCAAGTGGAGGCGCGGTCCGTCCGTTAACGAAAGACTATTCGGGCACCGTGCTCGCGGTGGAATGGACACCTGATTCGAAGAATCTCCTCGGCCAGAGCATCGAAGGCACGCGACAGACTCTTTTGTCGATCAATGTCGCCAGCGGAGTCGAAACGAAACTAGCTGACGTCACGCAAACAATCTGGGAATACAGTTTCAGCACCAACGGTCAGACGATGGTCTACACGGCCCAAGCGTTTGAATCGCCCAGCGACATTTGGGTATGGACCAAAGACGCGCAGCCTCGAAGGATCACCGACTTCAATCCGCAAACGAGATCGTGGGCACTGGGAAAAGTTCGCGAAGTGGAATGGAAGAACTCGAAGGACGGCCGAATCCGTCGAGGCGTTGTCATCACGCCGCCCGGTTACCAGCCAGGCAAGCTCTATCCAACTATCGTTAATACACACCCTGGCGACACCGCGTGGTGGACCGGCTTTCATGCGAAATGGTGGGCGTGGGGACAACTGTTGGCTTCGCGCGGCTACGTTGTTTTCCTGCCAAACACTCGCGGCGTCACCGGAGAAGGTTGGCAAATGCATGCAACGATCGCGAACTGGGGTGAGATGGCCTACCAGGATCTGATCGACGGCGTCGATTATCTGGTTCAGCAAAAAATCGCCGATCCAAATCGGCTCGGCATCGGCGGCTGGAGCAACGGCGGCTTCATGACCGAGTATGCAATCACTCACACCACACGCTTCAAAGCCGCGGTTGCTCAAGCCGGACATTCAGACTTCTTCAGTTTGTACGGGACATCGTATCTGAGCGCCGCGCTGCGTGAGGTTAGCTTTGGAAGTCCCTACACCGATCGCAAGAAGTATGACGATGCCTCGCCGATAACTTCAATTCGCAACTGCCGCACGCCGACGCTCTTGATACACGGCATCAACGATCGCGGCGTGCCAGTCGGACAGGCGTATGAGTTTTACACCGGTCTGAAAGAGCTTGGAGTGGAGGCGGAGTTCGTGATTTATCCGCGCGAGGGACACAGCTTACAGGAGTATGCGCACCAGCTCGACGTTCAGAAACGCATCGTCGCCTGGTTCGATAAGCACCTGAAGCCGTAAACACGACCGCCCGCATCTTCGCGGCTCGCTAGGGGGCATGCTAATTTTTTGTCCCATGAATTGTCCCATGAAGACGCCACGAACTGTTGCTCTTGCGGGAATCTCAGTGGACCTCACTCCTTCCAGTGGACCGTGGTCCAGGACTGCGGATCGAACAGTTTCGGATCCAGTTTTACGTCGGCGTGCATGTCGGAATACTTCTCAGTTGTCACAGTCTTGCCGTCGACCATGAAGATCACTTCCGGCGCGATCCAGCCACCGCCAAGTTTCTGATACTTGTTGAACTGCGTCTCCTGCGTCTGCGTCCCGTCCTTACCTGCCGGACGAATCATTCTGACAAAGTAAAGATTCTCCTGATCGATCCAGAATTGCGGCGAATGTAGATCGCCGGCCTTTGCGCCGACGACGTACACGGGTCGTCCCTGCCATGTATCTTCCCTGAATTGCGCGAGATCAAACTTCAGTGCTTGTAGTTTCGCCGTCATTTCGCTCGCCGGCGCGCGATAGATGTCGAATCCGAGAATCAGCAGCGGATGATCGAACGGGCGCGTCGTATCGACCTTGCCGTTCTTGAAAACGAAAATCTTGCCATCGGTGAACAGGATCCCGTTGCCTTCTTTGGTTGGTGTGAAGTCGATGCGCAAACTGCCGGGCACCGACATCGCCTCGTACCAGGTTTCGACCTTGGAAGTTCCATCGGGTTGAATGTTTGTTGTTTCCTGAACGAAGGTGGCAGTTTTGTACCACGACTTGCCGTATCGTTTCTGCATGGCTGCGATTAGCTCGTTCGTATTCAAGACCTTCGCGGCGGATGCGGCCGGCAACAGAAGCGAAGAAAGCGCCAGCATTAAGAAAAAATATTTCATCGTTGTCCCCTCAGAGTAAACTCCTTGAAAATTGACACGGTTATGATGCGGTATGAATTGCAGTTTCAGTCTAACAAATCGCGTCGGCGCTCGCAGGGCGGCGCGAAGGCGATGGCGCGAGATTTCACAGAAAAATGACGGACGCAATTCTGGAAGTGATCGCTTGTTCAGTTGCCGACGCTGTCGCAGCGCAGCAGGGTGGTGCGAGTCGTCTGGAAATTGTCAGAGAGCTCGAACGTGGTGGTCTCACACCATCGATCGAACTCGTGCGGGCGATATGCGACGAGGTGCATTTACCGCTCCGAGTGATGGTCCGCGAGAGTGACGGCTACGAAACCAGTGGCGAGACGGAGGTCGAGAGTTTGTGTACGGCTGCAGCGGAGTTTTCAAAGCTAGGTGTCGATGGGTTGGTGCTCGGCTTTCTTAAAGAAGACAAGATCGATCTCGAGTTAACAGCACGCGTGCTTGCCTGCGCGCCCGGACTAAAGGCCACGTTTCATCACGCGTTTGAGGACACGGCCGATCGGTTACAAGCCGTGGGTGAGTTAAAGAAGCTGTCTGCGGTGGACCGAATTCTGAGCCACGGCGGACCAGGAGAGTTGGAAGAGAGAATGCGACGACTCGACGCTTATGCGCGTGTTGCAACGCCGGAAATAATAATCATCGCGGGCGGTGGCATTGATAGTCGCGCCGTCAAACTGCTTCACAGCACCACTCATATCCGGGAGTTTCATGTTGGACGCGCCGCACGCAAAGAGTTTCAAGTTAATGGCGTGGTTGAGGAGCAACTGGTCCGTGAGCTGGTTCAATCTTTTAGCAACGAAAGTCTTGACACCTTTCCACTTCAGGGATAGACTCCCCGGCCTCTACACGAAATCGTGACCACTCACTTGTGATCGTGGTTCTTACCCAAGACGGCAAGCATATTCCCTTTCTCTACAACCGCCGGACAGTTTTACAGAACTATGGAAGTAGCTCGTCAAGAGACCTGCATGCTGTTGGAAGAGAGGAAGCGTCTGTCTCAGTCGCTCATCTGGCAGCTCCAACGAAATTACTTCGATCGGCAGGGTATCAGTGCGTGGAGTACGGGCACGGTTCCGCATCACATCACCAGTAGCGCCTTCATCGCCGAAGCTTATGCGAAAGTTGTTTTCGGTTTCTTACGTGACTCTCACGCTCAGCACGATTTCACCCAGCCGGTCCACGTAGTCGAACTTGGCGCCGGGTCGGGCCGCTTTGCGTATCTCTTTCTAAAGAAGTTCCTGAGCGCTTATTCAAACTCGGTCCTTAGAGATCTCCGTTTCAAGTACGTCATGACGGACTTCACGGAACGGAACGTCGAATACTGGCGCAGACACAAATGGCTGCGACCGTTCGTCGAAGCGGGCGTGCTTGATTTTGCGCACTTTGATGTCGAACGCGACGAGTGGCTGAAGCTGATTCACTGCGGTGAAGTGTTGTCGCCGGACACGCTGCGCAATCCGCTGATCGTCATTGCGAACTACGTGTTCGACAGCATTCCCCAGGACGCCTTTTCGATCGCGGATGGTCAGTTCTTTGAAACTCTATTGACCGTCAAGGCCACGCAGGAAGAGCCGGATCTCAGCGATCCGAAAATTCTCGCGCGCCTGGAAACGACGTTTCACCGCAATCCCGTTGACGAGGACTATTACGACGACCCGATCTGGAACCGCATCCTGCTCGATTACAAACAGCGCTTGCCGTCGATCGATTTTCTTTTTCCCACGGCTGCCCTCGAGTGTGTTCGAAGTCTTCATCGTCTCTCGAGTGGGCGCATGCTGCTGTTGTCCGGTGACCGGGGTTACAGTAGTGATGACGCGCTGTTGCGATGTCAGGGTGCGCCGGGAATGGTGTTGCACGGATCGTTTTCGATGATGGTCCACTATCAGATCATCGGCGAGTACTGCCGGCTGATCGGTGGCCAGTGGCTGCACCCGCGTCACAGCCATGACAACTTGCACGTCTGCGCTTTCATGTTTGGCACTTCGACTGATCAGTTCGTCGAGACGCGAGTGGCTTACGAGGAAGCAATTGAGAGATTCGGACCCGATGATTTCTTCACGCTCAAGGATGGGATAGAGCTGGTCTGCGACGTTTTAGGGTTGGACCACTTGCTCGCCTTCTTGAGATTGTCAGGCTGGGACTACAAGAGGTTCCTGGAATGTCTGCCGGTTTTGAAGAAACATCTGCCTGAAATTCCCGATGTTCAGAAGCAGCAGCTTCATGACGCTATCCTGCGAATCTGGGATTTGTATCTGCCCATCGGTGAACGAACTGATTTGGCTTTCGAGATGGGGACGCTGCTGCTCGAGATGGATTTCTTTTCGACGGCCCTCGAATTTCTGCAACACTCCGTCGATCTCTACGGCGACGCGCCGGGCACGGCTTACAACAGGGCAGTGTGTTACTACAACCTCCGACTCGCCGAG
>Ga0111538_10008498_pt1 | contig 13784 bp, 10 predicted proteins | sample SoiMethybrSBSTD1_FD_79669 | JGI IMG/M metagenome (GOLD analysis project Ga0111538, IMG submission 79669) | Bulk soil microbial communities from a Populus tree surrounding site in Tennessee, USA - Soil MetaG P. TD hybrid SBSTD1 (version 2)... | ecosystem: Environmental > Terrestrial > Soil >...
GACGAGTAGGGGGGTGCGCCGTGGCCGTCTACGAATATCGGGGCATTCTCATCGGGACGGGCAAAGCCGTGAAAGGCGTGCGCGACGCCGAGAACGCGAAGGTGCTGCGCGCCTCTTTGCGCCGCGACGGCATCTTGCTCACGCTCGCCACCGAAGAGGCCGCGGCCAAGACCAAGAAGGGCGGGGAGATCGATCTCTTCAAGTTCTTCCGGCGCATCGGCCCTGCCGACGTGGCCGTCTTGACGCGTCAGCTCGCGACGCTGGTGCGCGCCGGCATCCCCCTCGTCGACTCCATCGGCGCCCTCGTCGATCAGGTCGAAAAGGAGGAGCTCAAGCGCGTCCTCACGGTCGTGCGCGAGAAGCTCAACGAAGGAACGAGCTTCGCCAAAACGCTCGAACAGCATCCGAAAGCATTCCCACCCATCTTCGTGAACATGGTGGCGGCAGGTGAAGCCTCGGGCACGCTCGAGCAGGTGCTGGAGCGCCTAGCCGACTTCATGGAGAGTCAGGCGCGCCTGAGGGGCAAGGTCTCGGCGGCGCTCGCCTACCCGGTGCTCATGGCGATCATCGGCACGATGCTCATCAGCGTGCTCATGGTGGCGGTGGTGCCCAAGGTCACGGCCATCTTCGAGAGCCTCGATCGCGCGCTCCCCTGGTACACGCAGGTCCTCATCGGCACTTCCAATTTCATGGCTGGCTATTGGTGGCTCATCTTGATCTTGGGGGGCAGCGGAATCTGGTGGTTCCGCCGCTGGAAGGTGACGCCCGCCGGCCGAATGAAATGGGACGGCATTTGCCTGAAGTCCCCTATTTTCGGCCGCCTTCTGCGGATGCTGGCGGTCGCACGTTTTGCCAAGACGCTCGCCACGCTCCTCGCGGCGGGTGTCCCGCTGCTCAAGGCGATGGACATCGTGAAGAACGTGCTCGACAACGCCTTGCTCGAGAAGGTCGTCGAAGAGGCGACGGGATCCATCCGCGAGGGAGAGAGCATCGCCGATCCGCTCAAACGAAGCGGACAATTTCCCCCTATCGTGACCCACATGATCGCGATCGGCGAAAAGAGCGGGCAGCTCGAACAAATGCTGGAGAGCGTGGCCGAAGCCTACGACGCGCAAGTCGAGACCACCGTGCAAGCTCTGACCAGCCTGCTCGAGCCGCTCATGATCGTGGTGATGGGGGCGGGCGTCGGTTTCATCGCCTTCTCGATCATGATGCCCCTCATCCAGATGAACGAGTTCGTACAATGAGCGCGTCGCGCCACCACACCGCCTCGACAACGCGCAGCGCGGGCAAAGGATGGGGATGATGGCACTGCGGAAGGTCAGCTCGCGTGGCATCGACTTGCCGTGGGAGCGGCGGCGAGGGCTCGTGCGCCGTTTGCGGCTCACACGGGCGCGCCCCTTCGTCGCGATTTTGGCCGTGGTGGGGTTGGCCGTCTTGCTCGGAACGCGGGAGAGGCAACGTACGGGCGAGCGCTCCACGCGGGCGGCGCTGCTCATCGTGCGTCGCGCCGTCGACGCTTACCGCGCCGATCACGAGGGCAAGTGCCCCAAGACTTTGGAGGAGCTGGAGTCGAGCTACCTCAGCGAGCTCCCGCGTGACGCCTGGGGGCGGCCCTTTCGGCTCGTGTGTCCGAGCCGGCGCGAAGGGGTAGCTTACGATCTTTCGTCGGATGGACCCGATGGCGAGCCCGGAGGGCTCGATCGCATCGAATGAATTCTTTGGAACGAGAGGAGATCTTCATGGCGGCGACATACGGATGGACCGAGGAAGCAGTGGACGTTGGACCGGCGGCGAGCATCGCGCGGCGCACGGCTCGCGTCGTGGAACGAGGCGTCACACTGGTCGAGGTTCTGATCGTCGTGGCGATCATGAGCATGATGGCGGCGGCCGTCGTCGTGGCCGTCATCCCCAAGTTCAAAGACGCGCAGATCAAGACCGCCGACCAGAACGCGCGCGAGATCCGCAACGCGGTGACGCGCTACCGCGCGCGCGGCACCGACACGTGCCCCACCGTGGCGCAGCTCAAGAGCGAGAAGGAGATCGACTCCGCGTCGAACACCAACGACCCGTGGGGCTCGGGGTACAAGATCGAGTGCGGGGACGACGAGATCTACGTGTCTTCCCCGGGACCGGACAAGAAGGAAGGCACGGCCGACGACATCGCCGTCCCCAAGAAGGGCGCCCAGTAGAGATCATGTCGACCGCCTACGCTTTGCCGGCCTTTTCCACGCGCGCGCTTCGACGTGCGGTGGCCGGCGAGCGCGGGCTGACGCTCATCGAGCTCATGGTGACGATCACGGTCATCGGCATCGTCACCGCGGGCATCGTCATTAGCTCGGGCGCGGTCATCAATTCGCGCATGCGCGGCGCGGCCGGCATGATCACCGGCGCCGTGCGGATCGCGTTCACGCGCGCCAGCGCGACGTCGCGCCCCAATCGATTGGTCTTCGATATCGACAATGGCGCCGTCATCCTCGAAGAGACGAGCGACGCGCTGGTCGTAAAAAAGGATGACGTCGCGGGCGGGGCCGCTGCGGCGACCGAAGAGGAACGCGACGCCATCGCCACCGCGTCGCGCATCATCAAAGGGCCACAGGCGCCGCGCGCGCGTTTCAGGGCCGTGCGCGCGCTCGGCTTCGACGATCCCGACACGAGCGGGGGGCGTCCCATCGGCAAGGGCGTGCGCTTTCGCAAGGTGGAGACCGCGCATTCGCCGGAAGGGCAGACGTCGGGCCGCGCTTATCTCTACTTTTGGCCCGGCGGGCAAACGGAGCGCGCCGCGATTCAGCTGACGCGGGCCGGCGTCCCCGATGACGACAAGGAGTCGGGGATGACCATTCTCATCTCCGCGCTCACCGGGCGCGTCCGCACCTTGGCCGGCATCCAGTCGATGGATCCGCTCCGTGACGACGGCACCTTCCAAGAACGGGAGGATCGTTCGTTTTGAGAACTGCAGCACTCCGCCGGGCGTTCACGCTGCTCGAGGTCATGGTGGCCGTGGCCATCCTCGGCTTGTCGCTGACGGTCATCTTGTCGGCGCAAGCGGGCCTCTATGCGGGGGGCTCGTACGCGCAGCACACCAGCATCGCGACCGGGCTCGTTCGCTGCCGCATGGCGGAAATCGAAGAGCGGCTCGTCAAGCTCGGTTTCCCCGAAGCCGACGAAAAGGACGACGGCGCTTGCTGCGACGACGACTCTCGCCCGGACATGCGGTGCGAGTGGGCCGTGGAGCGCATCGAGCTGCCGACGCCTGATCCCGCGGCGCTCGCCTCGTCGAGCCCGATGGGCACGTCGAGCCCCGGAAGCACGAGCCCCGGGAGCGGACCCCTTGGGGCGCTCGGTGCGCTGATGGGGGGGCAAAGTCCGGCAGGCGGCGCCATGCCCGGCCTCGGCCAACTGCCGCTCGGATCGGGCAGCTCGCTGAACCTTTCCGGCGACGCCGGGGTTTCGGGTATCGCTTCCGCGCTGAAGGACGGAACCGGCGGCGGCGTCTCGGCGTTGGCCCAGATGGCGATGACGATCGTGTACCCGACCTTGAAGCCGATGCTCGAAGCGAGCATTCGCAAGATCACCGTCAAGGTGAAGTGGAAAGAGGGGATCAAGAAACAGGAGCTTTCCGCGATCCAATACGTGACGCGCCCCATGCGCGGCGATGCGATCACCGCCGCGGCCGCGGCCTCGGCTGGCGTGGGCGCGGGCGCGCTTCCTGGTACCTCGCCCACCGGCACGTCGCCGATAAGGATGCCGACCCGATGAACGCGGCGCTCCTCGTCAGTTGGTCGCGCCAGGTTCCCCACCGCGGGACGGGGCGAGGACTCACGCTGCTCGAAGTCATGGTGGCCGTCGCGATCTTGGCCATGGTGTCGGTGCTCATCTACGGCGCATTCGACGGGCTCGGGCGCGGAAAAAAGAACCTCGGGCGCGTGAACGACCGCTATCACCAAGGCCGCTCCGCGCTCTCGCGCATGGCGCGCGAGCTGTCGAGCGCGTTTCTTTCGGCGCACCAACCGCTCACCGAGCAGCAGTTTCGCCGCCTCACAATCTTCAAGGGGACCAGCTCCTCCCCCGCCGACCGCATCGACTTCACGTCGTTTTCGCACCGGCGGTTGGTCGGCGAAGCGCACGAGAGCGACCAGAACGAGCTTTCGTATTTCGGCTCCCCCGACCCCAAAGTGTCGGGCAAGCTCGATTTGGCGCGGCGCGAGGCCCCCATCATCGACCTCGAGCCGAAGAAGGGCGGCGAGGTCGAAGTCCTCGCCGAGGACATCGATCACTTCGACGTGCGCTACCTCGACGCAACGACGGGGCTCTGGACCGAGAGCTGGGACAGCTCCCAGGCAACCGGGCAGCCGAATCGTCTCCCTTTCGAGATCAAGCTCACCCTCGCTTTGAAGGGGGGGATCGAGAACAAGCCCATCGTCTTCGTCACCAAGGTGGCCATGCCCATGCAGGCCCCGCTCACTTTCGCGGTGCCGCGATGAAGAAGAAGCGGCGAAACGAGCGTGGCGTGGCCTTGGTTTTGGTCCTGGGATCCATCGCCATCATGACGGTGATGCTCACCGAGTTCCAAGACGAGGCGACGAGCGAGCTGTCGGCGGCTCTCGCCGATCGCGACGCGCTCAAGGCGGAGTACCTCGCCAAGAGCGGCGTCAACCTGGGGCGCCTGCTCATCGCTTCCGAGCCGATCATCCGTCAGGGGCTTTCGTTCTTCGCGCTCGCGCTGGGCTCGAAGCCTGCGCAAGTTCCGGTGTGGGAGTTTTCCGATCGGATCCTGGGCGCCTTCAACGACAAGGACGGCACCGCCGATTTCGCGAATCTCACCGGCACCGATCTCAGCAAGGGCAAGAACCTCGGCATCGAGGGGGGGCGCTTCGACGTCGACATCGTCGACGAAGATTCGAAGCTGAACGTCAACATCGCCTCGCGCGGCGATCCCTTCACGCAGACGCGCGTCGCCCAGCAGCTCTTGGCCTTGATGATGGGGGAGCAATATAACCCGCTCTTCGAACAGCGCGATCGCGACGACGCGTTCACCGACCGCGCCACCGTCTGCGGCGCGATCATCGATTGGGCCGACGCCGACGAAGACATGAACGCGTGCGATCCGCGCACAGCGGCCCCCACCTCGCGCGCGACCGAAGACATCTCGTATCAGCTCCTGAAAAAGCCCTATTTCCGCAAGAACGCCGCCTACGACAGCTTGGACGAGCTGCACCTCGTGCGCGGCGTGGGCGACGCTTTCTGGTCGACGTTCGTCGATCCCGACCCGAGCAATCCCAAGAAGCGGGTCGTCACCGTGTGGGGGCAGGGCCTCGTCAACGTCAACACCGCCAATGCCATGACCTTGTGGGCCATCATCTGCGCCAATGCGGTGCCCACGACCAAGGCGTGCAGCGATCCCCTCGAGGCGCAGAAGTTTTTGATGGGCGTGACGCTCGTGCGCGCGTTCCTCGGCGGCGTGCCGGTGTTCGGTCAGGGATCGGACTTCACCAAGGCCATGCAGGGACAAGGCTCCGGCATCATCGGCATGGTGCTCAAGGCGCTCGGGCTGGAGCCCATTCAGTTCACTTCCGTGCTCGAAGCGAACAAGGCGCTCACCGCGGAGAGCAAAGTGTTCAGCATCTACTCGACCGGCGAAATTCCGGGCTACCAGCGTAAGACCCGCGTTCGGCTGCACACCGTGGTCGATTTTCGCGGCGCGCCGGCGCCCGCCGCAGCCCCCAGCGCGACGGGCACCGCTGCGGGCGGCGCCCCACCGGTGCGCACGGCGCCGACGGCGACGGCCGCGCCTTCTTCGACCGCTCCCACCGACGCGCTTTCGGGGGCGCTCGCACCGAACCCGGGTGGGACCATCGTCTACTATAGAACGGAGTGAGAGAAGAGCCGCATGGCCAGATACCTCGGAATCGATGTGGGCAGCAGTCACGTGCGAGCAGTGCTCGTTCGCACGAGCTACCGCCGCGTCGCGATCGAAGCGATGACGGAGTACGACCGCAGGGCGGCTCCCACGCTCGACGAGGTCGTGCGGATGGCAGCGGCGCCTCTCGTCTCACCGGGCGAGGCGTTGGCCGTCAACTTGGAAGGCGAAAAAACGTTCCTCCGTCGGATCGACGTCCCGGCAGCGGCGCAAAAGCAGCTCACCGAGGTCCTGCCCTATGAGCTCGAGGCCGAGCTCCCCTTCGAGCTTTCCGAAGCGGTCTACGACTACGCCATTCTCAAACGCGGTTCGGACGACGGAGCGGTGCCGGTGTTCGCCGTGGTGGCGCGCACCGAAGACGTCCGCGCGCGCATCGCCCTCGTCAAGGACGCCACCGGCGAGGAACCGGAGCGCGTTTCTCCGGGGGGGCTCGCCCTCGCCAGCTTGGCTTCGATCATTCCCGAGCTCGCCGCGCAGCAGACGATCGCCCTGTTCGATCTCGAGCCCGCGCGCTCCGAGGTCGTCATCCTCGAACGCGGTGAGCCCGTCTTCGCGCGCACGCTCTCGCGCGGCACGGAGGGGCTGCCACAGACCGCGCCTCTCTTGGTGCGAGAATTTCGACAATCGCTCGCCGCTTGGCGCATGACGGGGGGCGCGCGGCCGGAGGTGGCTTTTTTGGTGGGGCCGGGTTCGAGCACCCCCAACGCGCGCGAATTCTTGCAAGAGGAACTGGACGTGCCGATCGCGCCGCTTCCAGGGGCGCGCCTCGACGAGACGAAGGTCGAGGATCTCGAGCAGGTGCCGCGCTTCGCCAAGGCGGTGAGCCTGGCCCTCGCCTTGGGCAACCGCGGGCGCGGGTACAACTTGCGGCGCGGTGCGCTCACTTACGAGCGCGGATACGGCTTCTTGCGCGAACGCGTCCCGCTCTTGGTCGGGCTCTTCGTGGTCGTCATCGTGAGCTTCTTCTTCTCGACGTGGGCCGAGCTGCACGCCCTGGCCCAAGAAAAGACGACGCTCGAGGCGGCGCTCACCACGGTGACGACCGACATTCTCGGCGAAGGGACTTCCGATCCGCAGCGTGCCACCGATCTCTTGGACAAGACGGCCACCGGTGCCGACGAGGATCCGCTGCCGCGCGCCGATGCTTTCGACGTCATGGTGCAGATCGCTCAAGCGGTGCCCGAGAACGTGACCCACGACATCGAAGAGCTCGACGTTCAACGAGGGCACGTGACGGTGCACGGGATCGTGCCCACCATCCCCGACGCGCAGCAGATCTCGACGCAGCTGAAGAACGTACGCTGCTTTCAGGACGTGAAGATCACGAGGACGAACCAAGCCGTGGGCGAAGAGCGCCAGAAGTACGTCATGGAGCTCGATGTCAAGTGCCCCGCGGAAGGCAAAGAGAAGCCGACCGCCGGCGCACCGGCGAGCAGCTCCAGTGGAGGCAAACCGTGAGCAGCGCGACCAATCGGATGCGCGAGTGGTTCGACAAGCTGGCGCCGCGCGAGCGCCGCATGATGGGCGTGCTCGCCATGGTCTTCTCCCTTTTCTTGTTATTTCTCATTCCTCTCGGCGTGTCGCTCGCCCTGGGGTCGCGCCGGGAGGCCAACCGCAGTCTGCGCGACGCGATTCACGCCGTCAAAAACGCGCGCGAAGACGTGCAGAAGCGGCAGGCCAAACGCGAGGCCATCGTGGCGCGCTACGCCAACCGCGCGCCGGCGTTGAACGGTCTCATGGAGAAGGCGGCGCGCGACAACAAGCTCGACGTGGTGGAGACCACCGACCGCCCCGAGGTGCCTCACGGAAAGCGCTACAACGAGCGCACCACGGTGGGCCGGCTGCGCAAGACCACCATGCTCCAGCTCGCCAAGATGCTGGAGCAGATCGAGCAGCTGCGCATGCCCATCTACGTTTCTCGATTGAACATCCGCCGGCGCGGCGGGGAGCACGACTCTTACGACGTCGAGCTCGGCGTGTCGGCCTTCGATCGCTCGGAGCCGACCAAAGAAGCGCCGCCGGCCGCGGGTGCGAGCAGCGGGGGTGCCAAGTGAAGCTTTCCGCCAAGCTCCCTACCTGGCCGCCTGTCAATATTACATTGCCCCCGCGGTTGAAGAAGGTCCTCGTGGCCTCGGCATATCCCGCGTTCTATCTCTTCTGCCTCTTTCTGTTTGCCTACCTGACTTTCCCCTACGACCGCCTCAAAGAGCGCATCTTGGTGGAGTTCGACGCGCCCAAGCCGGGCAAGGCACCTGCCGGCGCGCAGCATCTCGAGATCGAGTCCTTGGGGCCGTATTGGTTGAGCGGCCTGTCCGCCAAAGGGGTGCGCATCACGTCGCCGCGCCCGCCGGGGCCGGAGGGAGAGCTCCCCCCCAGCAAGCTCAACATCGACGAGGTGCACGTCAGGGTATCGCTCTTTCAGCTGCTCATCGGGCGCCTGACCCTGTGGTTCGGGGGAAAGGCGTACGGCGGCACGATCGACGGCTGGACGCGCGCCAACTCCGAGGGTCGCGTGCTCGAAGTCGCGGTCGAAAACCTCGACATCGGTCAGATCGACGCCATTAGCGATCTGGCGTCGGGTCTACCGATGGGGGGCACGCTGAAGGGAAAGCTCGCGTGGGCCCTGCCCGAGCAAAAGCTGGCCAAGGCGACGGGCACCGTGGCCCTCTCTATCGCCGACCTCACCGCTGGTGACGGCAAGACGAAGATCGCCGGCAAGCTCGCGCTCCCCAAGCTCAACGTCGGTGCTTTCGAGCTGGAGGCAGAGGCCAAAGAGGGGGCCATGAAGGTCGACAAGCTCGGCGCGCAGGGGCAAGACCTCGATCTCGTAGGCGAGGGGAAGATCACGCTGCGCGACCCGTTCCCCGACAGCCTCGCCGATCTGTATCTGAGGTTCCGCTTTGCTGACGCGTACAAGGGCAAGAACGAGATGACGAAATCGCTCTTCGGCGCACCCGGCTCGAGTGCGCCGGCATTGTTCGAGCTCGCCGATCCGCGGATTCGCACTTCGAAGCGGCCGGACGGCTTTTACGGCTGGCATATGAGCGGCTTCATGAAAGACCCGCGGTTCGAGCCGTCCCCCACGGGGGGTTCGGGAGCGATGCCGGGGGGGAAGCCCGGGGCGACGCCGCGCGCGATTTCCAATTAGGTCGGCTCGATAGACGATAGCGGGCACAATTGCCGCAGTTGCGGTCAATGTAGCTCGCGATATCGGAAGAACGCGCGCAATGGCGGGCGCGTGGCGTACAATCGACCGTCGATCGTGCGCGTGCGAAGCTCGCTCTGCGCCAACACGATCAAGGGGGCCAATGCGATTCAAGTCGAAAGTGGTCGACGGGTTTCAGGTCTTTGCCGTCACGGGCGTGAACACTGTCTCCTTCGCAGTCACGGCAACGGAGAAGGCCCGCAAAGGTCTTCTCGGGTTCGCCGTCGACAGGGGCCATGACGGCAAGAAGCCGCAGAACAGGGACGGCTTCAAAGTCTTCGAGTCGATCATCCCCAAACCGACGAAGCATACAGTCGTCAAAACGGCGGACCATCCGATCCAGAGCTTCGTTTGGGACGACTTCACTGCGGAGCCCGACAAGTCTTACAAATACCTGTTCCGACCGACGCGAGGCACGGCGAAGAAGCTCGACAAGAAGGCCGCTCCGATCGCCATCGAAGTGCGGACGGAGAAGCTCTTCAGCGACGGCGCCGAGAAGCACGACATCTTCTTCAATCGAGGCGTGGCGAGCAGCCAGGCTTACGAGCGCAGGTTCGGCAACAAGAAGCCCGACGACATCAAAGATCCGAAGCGCCGCCAGGAAGCCTTGGACTGGTTGAGCCGTGCGCTCGACGACGCGATCCTCGAATTCATTCACTCGGCGAAGAAGGGGGACGCGCTGCGCGGGTGCTTTTACGAATTCCGCTACAAGCCGGTCCTCGATGCGCTCAAAGCGGCGATCGGTCGCGGCGTCGACGTCCGCTGCATCGTCGATTTGAAAGAAAACGAGCACAAGGACAAGAACGGCAAGCTTGTCCCTAGCTTCCCGCGCGTCGAAAACCTGGAGGCCATCGAGGCCTCGAAGATCCCGGACACGAACATCGTTCGCCGCGAAGCCCGCAAGAACGACATCCAGCACAACAAGTTTCTGGTCCTTCTCAAAGGCGCCAACAAAACGCCGAAAGAAGTTTGGACGGGCTCCACCAACCTCTCCGTAGGCGGCATCCACGGGCAAACGAACGTCGGCCACTGGATCCGCGACGCCTCGGTGGCCAAGGATTTCATGAAGTACTGGCAGCTCCTTCATGATGATCCAGGTGGCCGCGTCGGCGACTCCGCGGCCGAGGTCAAAAAGCAGAACAAGGAGTTTCGAGAGAGCGTCGACGCCCTCGCGACCGTCCCCTCGAAGATCGCCGCGATTCCCAAGGGGGTAACGTCAATCTTCAGCCCTCGATCGAAACTCGCGCCGCTCGACCTCTACGTGAATCTGCTCGATCAAGCGAAACGAAGCACGCACATCACCCTCGCTTTCGGCGTGGGGGCCCCATTCAAGGACGCGCTCAAAGACAATACCAAGGCCGACCACCTCACGTTCTTGCTCCTCGAGAAAGAGGACAAGCCGCCGAAGCCGGCCAAGACCAAGGCGAAGACGGCCAAGCCGAAGCCCAAGCCGAAGTTCGTCTCCCTCAGGGCGTCGAACAACGTCTACGAGGCGTGGGGCTCCTATTTGAAAAGCCCAGTCTACCAATGGGCCAAGGAGACGAACGCGCGCAGCTTGAAGCTCAACGAGCACGTGGCGTACATCCACTCGAAGTTCCTGCTCGTGGATCCCTTGGGCACCGATCCCATCGTTGTCACGGGCTCGGCCAACTTCAGCAAGGCGTCGACGCAGGACAACGACGAGAACATGGTCATCATCCGCGGCGATCGGCGCGTCGCCGATATCTACTTCACGGAATACAATCGTCTATTTAATCACTACTACTTTCGCGCCGTGCACGAGAAGACGAAGGGCAAGGACTTTACGACCGGCAAGTCGTTCAGCCTCTTTCTGACGGAGAACGACTCGTGGGTGCAGAAGTACCAGCCCGGCAATCTGCGCCAAAACCGCGTCGAGCTCTTCGCGTCGATGGCCGGCGCCAAACAGGGCTGAACGCTGGCCCGAGGGGCCCGCCGCCGGAGACATCCCCCTCTCCGGCGGGGCCGATCCCTCTCAGCTGTCGATCGCGAGCCCCAACTTGGCGCGCAGCGCGAAATACTGCTCGCTGGTCGCGAAGAGGATGAGCTCCTTGAGCCGCTCTTTGACCGACGCCGCGCTCGCGTCCTCGCCGGACGCCTTGATGAGCTCTCCCGCGACTTGGAGGTCGTGCGCCATCAAGAAGCCGGCGCGGTCCGCCGTCAAATCGACGGCCACCACCCACTTCTTGAGGTCGAGCGCGCCGCCGCCCGAGAGCAGCTTGGCGACGAGGCTTGCGAGCCTTTCCCGCGTCGAGCCGGTGATGGCGCGTTCCAGCGCCGTCAGCGCTTCACGCATCGGCGTTTCGAGATCGGGCTGAATCGGGAAGCTCGGCGAGATCATCTTGATGGCGGCGAAGAGCCATGCTTTGAGCCCCGTGCCGGTCGAGACGATCTGGCGCACGTAGAAACCCTGGCTGTAGTAGGCGAGGTGACGCGCCACGATGAAGGCCGCTGCCTGCGGCTCGATGTTCGCTTCGAGCGCCGAGCGCCCCAAGACGATCGCGGGCTGCTGCGAGTGCAGGAACGAGAGACCGCCGGGGTCGTTGGTGTTCTCGAACGTCGGCGGCTGGTTGATACCGAGCACGCTGGATCCCCAGTAGATGGTCTGCGCCATGGGGTGCGGGTTTTCCGCGAGGTCCATGGCGTAGCGCAGGTCGTACCCCATCTGCTCGAACGTCTGGCCGCGCGCGTTCAAGATGGCCGGCTCGATGAGCAGGAAGAGCGCCGACAACGTCGGGTCGGCATCCTCGTGCACGAGCAGGTTCTGGAAGTCGTCGAACGTGAGCTGCGTCTGCGCGGGGGCAGGGGAGTCGGTCCGCATGCGCCGGAAGAAGCGCTCCTCGTCGGGCTCGGCGAGGTTCAAGAGCGTGAGCGCCTGGCACATGCACCACGAGGCGTCGGCGCGCTTGGTCTCGGTGTAGAGCTTGCGGAGCAGCTTGTACGAATCGGCGCGATCCGGATTGCGGCTCAAGATCGCGCGATGCGCGTCGACCGCCTTCTCGAGGTACTGCACGGGATCGGACGCATAGAGGTTGGCCAGGATCTCCTCGCGGTGCCGGTTCTCCGGGTCGAGGGTCTGCGCCGCTTCGTAGGCGTCGATGGCCGCGCTCGTCCAGCCGAGGTCGCGGTGATAGAGCACGGCGAGCTCTTCGAACGACTGCAGCATCTTCGCCTGATCCTCGGCCTCGTTGGCGCGATCGAGCTTGATGCGGAGCAGCGTTTCCACGCCGCGGTAGTCGCCCTTTTGCCGCCGCAGGTCGATCGCCTCTTCCAAGGCGCGTTCGAGCGTCGGGTCGAGCTCGAGCGCGCGCTCGTAGTACTCGATGGCGGCGTCGATTTCGCCGAGCTGCCTCGCGCTCACCATGGCGGCGGTGTGCAGGTACTTGGCCTTCTGCTTCTCGTCGTCGACGAACTCCGACAACTTGACGACGACCTCGACCAGCTTGCTCCAGTCCTTGTCCTCGCTGTAGAGCTGCATCAGCTTGGTGAGGATGTTGCGGTCTTCGGGATTTTCCTCGAGCGCCGCGATGTACGTCTTGGCGGCGCGCGTCCGATCTTCGAGCTTGGTCGTGAAGATCTCGCCGATTTCGAGGAGCAAGTTGTAACGCTCTTCTCCCTCGGCGACGTCGAGCCGGCGGCTCTTCATCTTGATGACGTTTTCCCAGTCGCCCTCGGCCTCGAACAGCTTGGCCAGTGACGCGAGCGGCGCGGCCGCGCCCGGATCGAGATCGGCGGCTTCGCTCAAGGGCGGCAAGGCGAACTCGGTGAAGCCGGCGCGGCGAGCCGATTCGCCGAGGCGGTAGAGCGACTCTGCTTCCTCCGCTTCGCTCAGCCGGTCGCGGAAACGCTCGAGCAGCTCGCGGTACAGCTCGTACGCGCGCTTGGGATCGTCGTGATCGAACGCCACGCGCGCGACGCGTGCGAGCGCCTCGGAGTCGTCGGGGGAGATCTTGAGCAGCTCGTTGGTCGGCGCGAGCGCCTTTTCGCTGGCGCCCGTCTGATAGAGGGCGTCGACGTAACGCAAGAGCACGCGCGCGGCGTCCTCGGGTTCGAGCTTGTCGGCGCGGTTGGCCGGGATCTCGTAGTGGTTGGCGGCCTCGTGGAAACGCCCTTCTTCGAACGCCAGATCGCCGAGCACCATCAGGGCCTCGACGTTGGTCGGGTCGAGCAGGTTGGCCTGCGTGGCCGAGGCGAACGCGCGCTCGTCGTCCTTGAGCCCCTGCTTGGTGAGGCGCGCCGACTCCGCGAGCAGCCGGGCCTTTTGCAGCGGCCCTTCCGTCATCTCGACCTGACGGCCGATGAGCTCGACGGCGGCGGAGATGTCGCCGCGCGACGTGTACGCCGCGCGCAGCGAATCGGAGGCGCCGGTGTGCCCTGGTACTGCTTCGAGCGCCGATTTGTAGCGCTCGATGGCGCCGTCGAAATCACCGGCCTCTTCGAGCAGCTTGGCCGCGCGGATGAGGTGATCGGCCTTGGCGTCGGGGTTGGTGTCCTGCTGCACCAAAGCCTCGATGGCCTGCACGGCCATCGTCGCGTCGCCCTTGCCGGCGCGGAGCTTGGCGACCGCGTCGAGGGCCTGGGTGTGGCTTGGGTCGATGGCGAGGACGCGCTCATAAGCATCGAGCGCGCGCGTGGGGGATC
>Ga0111538_10008499_pt1 | contig 13782 bp, 12 predicted proteins | sample SoiMethybrSBSTD1_FD_79669 | JGI IMG/M metagenome (GOLD analysis project Ga0111538, IMG submission 79669) | Bulk soil microbial communities from a Populus tree surrounding site in Tennessee, USA - Soil MetaG P. TD hybrid SBSTD1 (version 2)... | ecosystem: Environmental > Terrestrial > Soil >...
TTATGGAGTAAGATTTTCGAATTAGCTGAGCTTGTTTATAAAGGAGGCTAAGAGATTTGAAGGTATTTTCTTGATTTGGTATATGGGATCAATAAATTGTTCGTTCGAATTGATAACTCTTGAACCTTTCGAACGCCGCCTTATCTAAGGCCTCGCGCTGATTGGGATGTGCGATCTCAATTAAAGCTTTGGCACGTTGCAACATGTTCTTTCCGTAGAGGTTTGCAATACCGTACTCAGTTACAATATAATGCGCGTGAGCACGAGTTGTAACAACACCTGCACCTTCATTTAAAAAGGGAACAATTCGGGGTCGGCCGATCGCCGTTATCGACGGCAAAGCAATAATGGGTTTCCCTCCTTCCGACAGAGCCGCACCCCTCATAAAATCCAATTGTCCTCCAACTCCAGAAAAATGATGGGTTCCTATCGAATCTGAACAGACTTGTCCGGTGATATCTACTTCAATAGCGCTATTTATTGCCGTCACCTTTGGATTGGTCCTTATAACCGCAGTATCGTTAACATAATCGATACCCAGGACAGCGACAGATGGGTTGTCATCAACAAAGTCATAAAGTTTCCGACTACCTAAAACAAAACTAGTAACGGTCTTTCCACGGTGTTTCTTTTTTAATTCGTTTGTGACAACCCCTTTCTCAACTAAAGCAAGAAATCCATCCGAGAACATTTCAGTGTGCACTCCTAATCGCCGGTGGTTTCCCAGGCTAGCCAGTACAGCATCCGGAATTCTACCTACGCCTGCCTGTATCGTCGCTCCGTCTTCAATTAGTGAAGCACAGTGTTCTCCTATCCGCATTGCGATATCTGATATATTCTCCTGGTGTATTTCCGGAAGTTCCCGGCTTGCATAGACAACAGCGTCAAAAGAATCTATCGTTAGAATTCCGTCACCCAACGTCCGGGGCATACGGGGATTTACCTGCGCAATCACATATTTAGCCGACTTGATCGCGGCTAGTGCGCAATCAACAGAAACTCCAAGTGAACAATATCCATGTTTGTCTGGCACTGAAACCTGTACAAGGGCAACATCCAGCGGAAGTATGTTCCGCTTAAATAGATTTGGTATTTCACTCAAAAAAATTGGTACATAATCACCGCGGCCATCGTTAACAGCTTGGCGTACGTTTTGAGACACAAACAACGAATTTATCCGGAAATTCTCTTTGTATTTTCTTTCAGCAAACAGCGCCTCCCCTTGCGTACTTATACTCACGAGTTCAACATCATAAAGTTCGTCGGCTCTTTCTACCAATTTTTCCAGCAGAAAGTGCGGTGTGGCAGCACCACCATGAATAAACACACGTTGGCCTGGCTTAATCACCTTCACAGCCTCTTCACCCGAAATATAGTTTTTCATAGCATTCGCATTTAAGAATGAAAGTTCGTATCCCGAGAACAATATTATCTCGTGCGATTGTAATATGATATGACTTACAACAGCCCACTATATGACTAATCTCAGCTTTGACAAAATCATCCTTTAATCATATTTAAGATCATGTTAAAATAATCCAAGACAATTGATTTACACTTTCACCGCTTAAGCCTATTGAAAACATTCCAGCCTAAATCGATAAAACGCATGCAACTGCTGCTAGAAGGCTTTCTGACATTGCGATTAATTTCGCAAAACATCAAAACGAGGATCATCAATGTTGATCAAAGGCATAGCCGTCGTGAAAATGTTAGAAAAACAAGACAAGGTAAAGTTGATTTTATTCGCATAGCCACGAATAAATTGCCTCATTCAAGTTGGGTGATAAAGCATCTAAGAATTGGGCCAAGCAAATGCCTGCCGGCTTTTATTCATAACTTGAGACAACCGAAGGCACAGGAAATCTTTTGATACGAAGTTCATCTACATGAACATTCACGAGATTACTCCAGAGTTCTCAAATTTCTACATCGCGTGAATGAGTGTCAATCCAACTACCGAAATTCGTCCCAACTTCGTCCTAAAAAATAAAAAAATCTTGAAATCAAATTCGAATCCCAGGGTTTCAGAGGTCTCGAGCGGCCGCCTTCGCCCCGAGAACTCGGGGCTGCGGACGGCGAACGATTCGAACGTAGCGTTTCAAGTAATCCACATAAACAAAGAGTCAGCCTAAGGGCTGACTCTTTGTTTTAATTCGAGGTCTCGAGCGGATTCGAACCGCTGTACAAGCTTTTGCAGAGCTCTGCCTAGCCACTCGGCCACGAGACCTTATTGAACTACTTAGTACAACTATTACTATTACCTCGGAACCGGTGTACAAGCTTTTCCCCGACACGTCGGGGCTAGCCACTCGGCCACGAGACCTTTTGTCAGTTAGCAGTCAGCAGCTAGCAGTTAGCACGGTTAATCAATAGATATTGACCAAGACGATTAACTATTAACGGATAACGGATAACGACTCCTCCAGCAAAACTATAAAATTGAACTGTGTTTACAACGTTGTAAAAAAGAAAAGGTGACCAAAAGCTTAGTCACCTTTCCATTATATCAAAAGGCTTATTCAGCTTTTGGCTCTCCGCCGCCAGACATCTTCTCCTTCAACGCACTCAATGCTTCAAGATCACCTAAGGTAGACTTCTCAGCTTGTTGGTTGATCGACTGCACAGTTCCTTTTGCTGGAATTGGCTTCTTCTTCACTGGAGCAGCCGCTCTCTCTTCTTCAGCAGACCATGTTGACTTGTGAGAAAGAACGATTCTTCTATCGTCTTTTGAGAACTCAAGAACTTTGAAGTCGAGTGACTCGCCTACTTCGATCTTTGAGTTGTCTTCTTTCGCAAGATTCTTGGCAGCACAGAATCCTTCGATACCATAAGGTAACTCGAGGATAGCACCCTTGTCATTCTTGTTGATCACCGTACACTTATGAACTGATCCAATAGTGAAGATCGTCTCGAAAGTATCCCAAGGATTTTCTTCCATGTGCTTATGGCTCAACGCTAACCTTCTGTTGGCAGCATCAAGTTCCAGCACCTGCACTTCCATCATATCACCAACCTTCACGAATTCTGAAGGATGTTTGATCTTCTTGGTCCAGCTTAAGTCTGATACGTGAACGAGACCGTCGATACCTTCTTCGAGCTCGATGAACAAGCCGAAGTTAGTAAGGTTACGAACGATTCCTTTATGTCTTGTTCCAACAGCATATTTAGTAAGCACGTCCTGTCTTGTCCATGGATCTTCAGTAAGCTGCTTGATACCAAGTGACATCTTGCGCTCATCGCGATCCAACGTCAACACTACTGCTTGAACCTCGTCTCCAACTTTCATGAAATCCTGAGGATTGCGTAAATGCTGTGACCAGCTCATTTCGCTTACGTGGATCAATCCTTCAACTCCGGGCTGAAGTTCGAGGAACGCACCATAGTCGGCTACGTTAACGATTCTGCCTTTAACTTTAGAACCAACCTGGATCTCAGCCGCCAACGCATCCCAAGGATGAGGAGTAAGCTGCTTCATACCAAGGGAAATTCTTCTCTTGTCGCCGTCGAAGTCAAGAACAACAACTTTTACAGTCTGATCAAGCTTGAGCACTTCTTCCGGATGGTTGATACGTCCCCAGCTGATATCAGTAATGTGAAGTAATCCGTCCACACCACCAAGATCGATGAATACACCGAAATTGGTCATGTTCTTGATCACACCTTCCAACACCTGACCTTTTTCAAGGTTAGTGAGGATAACTGCTTTCTGTTGCTCGAGATCTTTCTCGATAAGCACCTTATGTGATACAACTACGTTGTCGTTAGTGTAGTTGATCTTAACAACTTTTACTTCAATAGACTTATTAACATAGATATCGAAATCGCGAATAGGTTTCACATCGATCTGTGAACCTGGTAAAAATGCTTCGATACCGTATACATCTACGATAAGACCACCTTTGGTTCTACGCTTTACAAAACCTTCTACAACCTGATCCTTGTCGAGAGCTGTTTGAACATACTCCCAACCTTTTACAAGCTTCGCCTTTCTACGGCTCAACACAAGTTGACCCATTGAGTTTTCACGCTCTTCGATAAAGAGATCAACAACATCGCCGATCTTCAGGTTGGTCATTTCCTTGAATTCAGCCAGTGGCACAAGACCATCAGACTTAAATCCAATGTTGAGGATCACATCGCGGTCGTTTATTCCAACCACTGTTCCTTTTACAACCTCACCGGTATCTACTGATGTAACCGTGCCGGAATACATCTTCTCCATTTCAGCACGCTTTTCTTTGGAATATCCTTCGCCAAAGCCCTTCGTATCAAATGCATCAAAGTCAAATTCGCCTGGAACCTGCTTTTCGTACTTGGCTTTCTTGAGTTCTGAAACCGGAATGGCTTCAGTGTGGATTTCTTCTTTTTTGAGGGACTTTATCTCCGCCAACGGATCGTCTTCGTCGATTTCGATCTTCTCGTCCTTTGCCTTTTTAACCGGCGCTGGTTTAGCTTCCTCCTTTGCAGGTGTTACTTTCCTTGGTCTTTCACCCGGTTTTTGCGCTTTTGCCATAAAAATGCCCTTTTTACATGCAACAGGCGGGCAACTGCTGCAAATTGGTTTATAATAACTCTCTGAAAATCATCAGAAAGCCCCGATACTCATCGGGGCTGCAAATGTAGGAAAATACCCCCGGAACGCCTCAAGGGGGAAGAAGATATTTTGCTGAAAGGAAGGGTGTTTTGGCCTGGAATCGGCCAAAAACACTCAATATTCAATATGTCAACACTCAAGGATGTAATCCGAGTACTACCTTCTAAATGCGGGTATTTCAAGTCCCCGGGGATTTAGGGGTATTACTCAGGGATATCTTCAAATTTGAGAGTTCCCTCAGCATACGCCATAAGCACCCGCTGGAACATCAGCGTAAAAGTGGCAGTGGCAAAGTCACCTTGCGCTCTTACATATGCCGAATTCACAGTTGCTAATTGAACAATATTTGAGGCCCCGAGATCAAATCTTTCTTTTTCTGTTTGATAGGCTAATTCCGCCGCCTTCACGCCAGCCTGTGATGAGGTATAGGCAGTCTTTGCGTCAGCGAAATTCTGATATGCTCTTTGCACATCACTCTTAACAACTACTTCGGTATTCTGACGTCTTATTGAAGCGTTCTTGTAAGCAACTCTTGCAAGAGCTGCTTGCGACTTGTACTGCCAAGCGTTCCATATCGGAATTGTTAGCGTGGCCCCGAATTGTAACCGAGTATTATCGCTGTAGAACTGATTGTCAAAGCTTCTGTTTGCTTGTCCTTGCACGTAATTATACCGCGATCCGTAGTTTACACCGGCAAAGATATTAGGGTAAAAACGCCCCTTTGCAGCAGAAAGGCTGTGATGAAAAGCCTTTTCTGCATAAGTTGCCTGCTTCAGATCGCTTCTTCTATCCTTGGCAATTACATGCATGTTCTCCAGGGTCGTTGTGTCAGCAAATGCTTTATTAATATCCCAATTGATTTCTACTACCTCGAATGACGAGGGGTCTGTTCCAAGTGTTACGGCTAGTAGGGCGATGTTGTTTCTATACGTGTTGCGAGCCCTGACCAGCAACAACTCTGCATTTCTTAATTGATACTCCTGAGTGTATTGATCTGCTACAGCCCTCGCCCCGGACGCAGCCTGCTCTTTTATCTGGTCGAAGGTTGCCTGCTGGGTCTTTACATTTTCTTCATTAACCCTGATAAGCTCACGATCTAACAAACACTGAAGGTATTGGTTCGAAACTAACGCAATCACATCCTGGTTTGATCGGACCACCTGGTGTAGTTGCGCTTCGTTCGCATTGTTTGCAGCACGGTGCTGGTTCAAAAAAGACAGTCCATTGAACACAGGCATGTTGGCCGAGATGTTGCCTCCTATGTAATCAATTGTTCCATTTATTACCTCTCCTATGTTTTGGTTAAACGAGTTACCATCCGTTCGATAAAAGTCAGCGCTTGCATTAACGGTCGGACCCATCTGAAGCAATGTGGCCGTCTTGTTTACTTGTGTGTATTCAAGCTGGTTTCTTTGCTGGGTAAGGACAACGTTGTTTTGCAATCCCAGTTTGACAGCTTCCTTAAAAGTTAATTTTTTTAGTTCTGTAGTCTGAGCTTGTGCTGACAAACACAAAATACCCGCAATAATAGAAAGTACTATCCTCTTCATTTCCTTTACACGTTGACTGTTAATTGTTCATCGGCTACCACTGCTCCGTCGGCTACTCGGATGATGCGCTTGCCCATTCGCGCATTCTCTTCCGAGTGCGTAACCTGGATGATGGTAATTCCTTCATCATTTAGTTTTTTGAAAATTTCCATGATCTGCTTGCCCTGATCGGAGTGCAGATTTCCGGTAGGCTCGTCGGCAAGTAATAACTTTGGTTGCCCAACGATAGCCCTGGCGATACCAACAAGTTGCTGTTGTCCGCCGCTTAGTTGCTCTGGAAAAAGATCTTTCTTTGCAACCATATTAAAGCGGTCAAGCATTTCAGCCACCATACTTTTTCGTTGTGTGCTGCTCACGCCTTTATACAAAAGCGGTGTTTCTATATTTTCATAAACAGTGAGTTCGTCGATCAAATGGTAGGCCTGAAAGATGAAGCCGATGTAGTTTTTATGCATGTCGGACTTCTGTTTTTCCTTCATCTTATGGACCGGCTCATCGAAGAAATAGTATTCTCCGGCTGATGGCTCGTCCAGCATCCCGATGATATTCATCAAAGTGGATTTTCCAGCACCGCTGGGGCCCATAATGGTCAAAAATTCTCCTTGCTTGACGTCAAGATTGACGCCTTTTAAGACAAAAGTGCGCTGGAAACGTGAGTCCACGTACTTGTCAATATCCTGTAGTTTTATCATGAAAATGGTTGTTAACAAACGGCTTTCGGGCCCGCCCGAACGATCCGCGCGAGCCCTTTTGTAAAAAGAATACTCGTCGTCCGGATCGGGCGGGCCCTTGGACGGCAATAAAGCCAACAATAATGCCAAGGGGATTTGAGGGCTTATACTGGCCGAAATCGGTAATGGTTACAGGGAAGCCGTCCGAATGTGCAAATAGGTGTCCTTTTCCGGACGCCGCCTGCGGCGGAGGTATAGGGTATAGGGTATAGGGAAGTCTAAGGGTTAAGGGAAGGCACAGGGACTAGGATAACTAATTGAAATGGACGGTACCTCGGATCGGTCGAGGAAATCAGGAAAACTGTTCAGGAAGGCAGGGCGAATTTCAACGTCGTACACATACCTTTCAAAATGAATTGCTAACAATCAAGGTCGCTCGAAAATGGAAGAATGGTTTGCGAAGTATAACTCGTCTAAGGATTTTGTAACTCTGGATGCCTGGAAGAAAGCCAGATTAGTTAGGATATTTTTCTATTCTGACATCATTCCAGTTTTACCTTCTGAGGAAAAATATAACCTGGGAAGTCAAATAAGAAGGGCTAGCGTTAGCGCGACAGCCAATATATCGGAAGGCTACGGCCGATTTCACTACAAAGAGGGTATACAATTCTATCGGATTGCACGAGGCTCGCTTTGCGAGCTAAAGGACCATCTCATCTGTTGTCGGGATATAGAATGCATTGACGATTCACATTTTGAAAAGGGCATCGATTTGATCGAGCAGGCAAAAATTACGCTAAACGGATTTATTAAGTTTATAGAAGCGAAACAACGAACATAAGTCTTCATTCCACACCACAAGACAACTCACACACCCTTACCTTCACTCCACACTCCCATATACCCTATACCCTATGCCCTATACCTAAAAAACAATCGGGTAAAGGATCACATCGACGCGTCGGTTCATCTGCATACCCTGATAGGACGTATTGCTATAAACTGGATTCTCGAGGCCCCAATCTTTTATGGTGATCTTCTTGTCTGGAATTTCCTTCTGTAGCAAGATCTGCTGAACCGCCTCGCTTCTCATCCGTGAAAGCCATTCGTTGTATTCTTTTCCGCCAATGGGATCGGTGTGGCTGATAAGATGTATGTCGTACTTATCCAGCATGTTAGGAATCGAATCAAGCCAGTCGTACAACTCTTCGATCTGAAATTCATCGATGTAATAACTGCCACCACCAAAAAAAATGCTTTTGCGTATTTCGTCCTGTTGTTGTGAAAACCCAACAGCCCACGTCATCAATAGAAAAGAGAGGATCACAATCTTTTTCACATAATAAAGATAATGATATGAACGTCCGAATTCCAGACATCAGGAAAGTTTTTACGAACGTGTCTATAGTAATGATGTAAGGTCATCCAACGTGTTTGCCTCACGTATTGGTTTGTCTTTCCTCCACCGATTTATCCTGGGGAAACGCAATGCAATACCTGACTTATGTCGTGTAGATTTCGCAATTCCTTCAAATGCGATCTCGAATACCAATTCGGGCTTCACGCTTCTTACGGGACCAAATTTTTCGATAGTGTTCTGCCTTATCCAGCGGTCGACTTCGCGGATCTCCTCATCAGTAAGTCCGCTATACGCTTTCGTGAATGGCACGAGCTGGTTTTCCTTCCACACCGCGAACGTGTAATCAGTATAAAGATTTGCGCGCCGTCCATGACCGCTCATGGCATAGATCATCACCGCATCAACGGTGAATGGATCTATTTTCCACTTCCACCAATCCCCGCGCCTACGTCCATCGCGATAAATAGAATCCTTGCGTTTGAGCATGATACCTTCACTAAAAAAATCACGCGAACGACTTCTCTTTTCGCGTAGCTCCTGCCAACTGTTAAATGCAACGACAGGCGATATCCTTAAAGCCGTAGAACTTTGTCGCTCATAGATCTGCTGCAGTGTGTTGCGTCTGTCGACTAATTTCCATTCACGTATATCGATCCCGTTGTATTCCAGAACATCGTAAGCGACAAAGACTACCGGCGCCTCACTTAGTATTTTCTGACTGAGGGTTTTTCTGCCTATTCGTGTCTGAAGCAAACTAAATGGCAACGGCTGATTGTTTCGGAACGGAAGGATCTCACCATCTAACACAGTGCCATTATCCAAAAGGTCGAGAAACACCCGATACTCTGGATATTTATCCGTCACCAACTCTTCCCCGCGGGACCACACGAACAGGTTGCCCTCCCGAACGATCACCTGCCCGCGGATACCATCCCACTTCCATTCCGCCTGCCATTCTTCAGGATTACCGAGCGTTTCGACTGAATCATCCAACGCATAGGCCAGGTAAAACGGATAAGGCCTCGACGTATCGCGGATCTCCTCAGAGTGAATCAGGTCATGGTAATCATCGTCAATTGGCGACCAATTGCCCATTAGCCGGTGAGCAACGATATTTTCCTTCACATGCGCGTGTTTTGCCAACGCTTTTACCATCAGCTGTTGTGAAACTCCGACGCGAAAACTTCCAGTGATAAGTTTGTTGAACACGAATCTTTCCGTCGGCTTCAGACGCATCCATGCACCCACGATTAATTTCTTTTTTTCCTCCACATCCAAAGGTTCGAGCGCGCGTATGAACTCAATCCAGTATGTCAATGTTTCATCTGATTCTTCAGTCGATAGCGGCAATACAAGGGTGATCGTTTCAGCAAGGTCACCTACCACGTGATAGGATTCCTCGAAAAGCCATGGGGGTAGTCCCGCAAGTTGAGATGCCCACGTGCCGAGTAGTGATGCGCTAACGGTACGCCTGGGCCTACGATGTGAAAGAATTGCGATAGCCCAAAGCTTATCGCGATCAGATGCCTTAGCAAAATATTCAACCAGCGCATCGATCTTATCCAGTGTCTTTGTGGTTTGATCCAGCATGGTGAATAGTATGGCAAACTCGTTCATGCAGCTTCTGTTTTTGATTCATCGAGTCCCGACTCTGCAATTTCCGCAAGCTCACCTTCAAATCGTGTTTTGACCACCCTTGCTTCAATACCCTTTTCCGAAAGCCAGCGTGCGAAGACGTCAGAGTATCCATGAGTGACAAATACACGTTGCGCGCCCGTATCTTCAACAGCACGATTGAGGTCCGTCCAATCGGCATGATCCGAAAGCACAAAGCCACGATCAGCACCTCTCCTTCTTCGTGCTCCTCGTAATCCCATCCAACCCGATGCAATTCCCAGAGAGTATGGGTCAAACTTTCGCAACCATGGCGATCCAATCGCCGATGGCGGACAAACAACAAGCGCTCCTTCAAAATCTTTCTTTTTCATTTCATTGGTCACGTAGATCGTGGGCGGCAGTTCCAGCTGCTGCGCTCGCAGTATTTGTGTCAATGAATCTATTGCCCCGTGGACGAATATCTTGCCGATGGAATGATCGACATTCTTAAGTATGCGCTGACTTTTGCCCAACGCATACCCGGCGATGATACTGACTTTACCTGCCGACTGATTCCTTCGCCACCACTGATTAATGTCATCAAAAACTTCACACTGTGGCTTCCATTTGTATACAGGTAGCCCAAACGTGGACTCGGTTATGAAGGTGTGGCACTTAAGCGGCTCAAAGGCTTCGGAAATCCCGTCGCTTTCTATCTTATAATCGCCTGAAAAAACCCATACTTCTCCGTGGTGGGCTACCCGGATCTGTGCAGATCCCGGAATGTGTCCGGCGGGATGAAAAGAAAACTGAACACCATTAATAATAACCGGTTTACCATAGTCAATGGCCTGAATATTTCCTGAAAGATTAAGGCGATGTTTGATTACAGGTGCCGCGGACGTTGTACAGAGGTAAGAACCATGACCCCATGACGCATGATCTGAATGACCATGACTTACCAGCGCTTTTGGCACTGGCTTCCATGGATCGAGATAAACATCAGCCAGGGGGCAGTAGATACCATTGCCTGTGAATTCCAATAAATCCATTGAGCTAAAAGGCTTTTAGATAATCAAACACATTGCCCGTAAGAAAGATTGAATGTGTAGTGAAAAATTTTGCCTCCGCGAAAAAATTCAATACGTCAGCCAGGTTATGTTGGTGACGGATCCTTTTTTTAATACCGTCACAACAAGGAAGTTCTTGTAATCGTCGTCGGAAAAGTTTTTTAATTGTTCTTTTCCGATGAGATAGTTAGCCGTCCATGGGATAGTGTTAGAATGACCGCTGATGACTACTGTTCCCCCTGCGTGGTCCTGGAGCATCTTATCCAATGGTTCCGCCTTCAACGGTTCATATGATAAAATTTCCAGACCCTTAGCCTGAGCCAATGGCGACACCGTATTTCGCGTGCGTTTGAACGACGTAGAATAGACAGCCTGGACTGAAGTTTTGGACAACATTTCGGCCAGCCGCCTAGCTCTTGCTTTCCCTGCATCGCTCAGTTCGGGGTCTTTGCTTCCATCGTCAGCTCGTTCGCCGTGCCTGACAAGTATAAATGTCGTGAGTTGTTCCTGGGCGAAGGACAAGCTCACGGTTGTACAAACGACGGCGATTAACACCAGGGACCTGATAATTATTTTCATTTGTATCTGTTTTGAATTTCTTCCGGTATGGTGCACGGGGTGCTTCGCCGTGTATCCGCCAGGTGAAATATCTTCCAACCGTCATCATCCTTGTAAAGATGAAATGCATCGACTCCGCAGTGGCTGAACCGCTTTCCCACATAGAATGCGTAGTCACACCATACTTGAGCAAAATTATCGTCTTGCTGAACCTTTATATTCCATATTTCCTCATGCCACGCATCGGGGTGTGGAGTTCCAACAGCCTTCAGAAATCCATCGATGGAATTTTCGTGAGCAATTTGACCTTTGTTTTCCTTATTGCGGCGCATAGTGGCCAAGGTAACGTCACTTGCGAACGCAGAGCTAACCATCGCGCTGTCGCCTTTTTCCATTCCCTCAAACAAACGGCGAACAACCTTGACAATTGCCTCGTTTTCCGGAGCCGTTGCCGGCTGAGCTTGCAAAGACACGGCACAAACAAAAAGGGCAAAGGCGCAAAGTGTAAAATTTCTTATAAACATTATTTCAGGCATTATCGGTAAAGATCAGCAAAAAGGTAACATCCTTCAAAGAACTAAAGCTTGGTAATTCGTCGTACAAATTCCGTTGAATGCGCCGATTCATTTCCCTGCTAAATATGGAGAATAGTTAGTAATTTTAACTTGTGATGATCTAACCATGGTACAGAAAGCTCTTGCGGCGGTCTTTGTCGGTATGTTGTTGACCAACGTATGTCTCGCCCAGAAAATTGACAGCCTGAATTCAGTCCTTGATACAGCAAAAGGGGACCGGAAGGTCAAGACCCTCAACGAGCTTTTCCGTGCCAACCTAAACGCAGATCCTGTTAAGGCATTAGGATATACACGCGAGGCACTTAACCTCGCTACTGAGATCGACGACAAAAAAGGTATGGCAGCATCCTATAACAATCTCGGGATAATCTATAAAAACCAGGGCGGTCTCGATAAAGCGCTTGACTATTATTTGACGTCTCTTCGGATTTACGAGGGTTTGAATAACAAAGAAGGCATCGCCACCACCAAGAACAATATTTCAACTTTGTATGCGATTAAAAAGGACTATTCGGACGCTATGAAATACCTGGAAGAATCCTACAATCTCTTCCTTGAATTAAAAGACGAAGCAAAAATAGTCGGATCGCTAAACAACCTCGGAAACCTTAACCTCGACATTCAGCTTTACGACAAAGCACTCGGGTATTTTGTAGATGCCTCCGAACTTAGCGCCAAACTTGGAGCAAAGTTTCCAGACCCACTAAACAATATCGGCAACATCTATTACAGGCAGGGAAATTATCAACGTGCAGTTGAGTATTATGAACGCGCGCTTTCAATTGAACGTGAGAACAACAACAAGCTGGGTATACTTAACGTGGTGACAAACCTCGGTATCACCTATGCAAAAGCAAAACAACCGAAGCCAGCAAAACAATACCTCGACGAAGCATCGACGCTTTGTAATGAATTACAAGCCTATTCATTTCTACCCGCTATCTATAAAGCGATGGCAGCCAATGAAGCCAATCAATCGAACTGGAAGGACGCCTACGAGTTACAAATGAAATACGATGAAGCGCGCGAACGTATATACGGTGAAGAAAGCAGCCGCAACATTGCAAAAATGGAAATGGTGATCGACTTTCAGGATAAGGAGAAGGAATATGATATACTTCGCAAACAGAGTGAAATCGACCGGCTTGAACTCCATAACAGCAGACTTTTTATCCTACTCGTTATCATTGGCGTGTTAGGAGTTATTGGCGGATTCAATTTCTACTATATCAACAAGAAGAAGTCTCTTAAGCTCAGAAAACAAGAGGCAAAGCTGGCCAGGGAGGGAGGTAAATGACACGTACAGAGGCTAGGTCACTCCTTGAACAATTGACAAAAAACTCCAGCCTGCTACGTCACATGCGAAGCATCGAGCTGGTTATGGAAGCTTACGCGGAAAAGTACGGAGAGAATAAGGACACGTGGGCCATCGCTGGTCTCCTCCACGACGCTGACTATGAAGCTTACCCGGAAAAACATCCTAATGTAATAGTAGAAAAACTGAACTCGATGGGTGAAAAGGAGATCGCCCATGCTGTATCTGCTCACTATACAAAGTGGAATGTACCATACAACTCATTATTGGATAAGGCCCTGCTTGCGTGTGACGAACTAACCGGATTCATCATTGCTTGTTGTCAGGTGCGTCCTGATGGCATCAACAGTCTCGAGTCAAAATCTGTTGTCAAAAAATTGAAAGACAAAAGTTTCGCAGCAAAAGTAGAAAGAGATGAGGTTTACAAAGGTGCGGACCTTTTAGGTGTGGAGCTCAACGATCATATCTTGTTCATAATTACTGTATTGAA
>Ga0111538_10008503_pt1 | contig 13777 bp, 13 predicted proteins | sample SoiMethybrSBSTD1_FD_79669 | JGI IMG/M metagenome (GOLD analysis project Ga0111538, IMG submission 79669) | Bulk soil microbial communities from a Populus tree surrounding site in Tennessee, USA - Soil MetaG P. TD hybrid SBSTD1 (version 2)... | ecosystem: Environmental > Terrestrial > Soil >...
GCGTCGGTCGACAGCGATCAGCCCGATCCGGTGTCGGCCAACAACGAGGTTCGCACCGCCGTAACGGTCCAGGAAATCGTGAATCCCGGCCCGGGTAACGGCGGAGGGGGTGGCGGCGGGGGAGGCGGCTCGGACTCGTTGCTCTGGCTGCTCGCGCTCTCGGTGTTGAGAATCGGCCGGTTGCGAGGAAGGACGCTGCGACTCACCTGATTCGCGCTTGCATCCAGTCGATCAGTGCAGCGATCGCAGCGGTATCCTGATACGCAACGCTGTGCATCAGGGTCGCGCCGTCTGGTGCGCGGTCTGGCTCAGGCCGCAATTGTCGAACGGTCCAGACGCCGGGAGGCGTTGCTTCGGCACTGACGTCGAGGACCAGCGAGACGACTGCGAGCTCTGGCGCGAACGGTATTGCCAATAGGGCCAGCAGCACAGGCAAGGGTGCGGCTATCACGCCGAGCAGCAGCAGGCCGATGATTTTTCCCCAGGATTCGCTGAGCAGCAGTCCCCAGGAAACGCCGGCGATACCCAGGAGCACCGCGCAGACGATGTTGGTGGTAGCAGCGCTGAACGTGGTTTTCGGTACGACGAAAGCCATCAACACAGCGGCTACCACTAGCGCAACATTGAACGCGTGGAGCGGCCAGCGGACCTTCCCGACGGCCTCCAGCCAGACATCGCCGCGGCGGATGGCATCGTCCAATATGGAGCTCGCCCGATCCCAAATTCGGGACACCGCGAAGTTGAGTATCTGAGCCGCTCCCAGAGCGGCCGAAGCTTCATCCCTCGGCGCCCGCACGATGAACAATCGATGCGGTGCGAGTTCCGGTAGCTGCATCCGCTCGAACACTCTCGCTGACAAACGCTGAACCGCGCGTGGCGTCCAGTACCACGCGAGTGCCGCGAGCGCCAGCGTGAGCAGGCCGAACACTCCCTTCAGATCCTCGTGTCGATCGACGATGGCCCCGAGCGGACTGTGCACGACCACCTGCCCGAAACCGAATGCAACCAGCAGAGCCGGCGTGACCGTCAATCCGACCCTTGCCAGTCGGCTCATTGGGCGAACGCGCGCCATCAGGAACGGCGTCGACAGGCATGCCACTCCGCAGATGCGCTCGTCGAGTGCTGCTTCCCTGAGGGCCGAGAGCGCGACGAACCCGCCATGGCTGTGTCCGATGAGCACATGGCGCGCCTCGGGCCATTCCTGCCGCAGGGCGCCGAGCTTCGCCGCGAGCGTTTGCGCGCCACGAAAGCGCGCCGAAACCGAGTTGTGCCCCGACCAGCGAAACGGCACGAATCTCAGCACCTGATCGGGAAACGCTGCGAGGATCGAGCGACACAGCAACGAATCTTCGCGCAGCCACGCGGCGTTCGGTGCCCACGTGCCATGGACGAGGGTCACCACCAGGGTAGGCGTGGCATCGGACCGTGACTGCGTCTCGGCGCCCGGCACTCGTCGCGAGGAGACCGCGCCGCTGACGACGTTCCAGATGAACGCGACAACCAGCGTTGCCAAGTAGACCAGAAATGCGATTGCGATGACCGTGCCCACGGTCGGATCGCCGGTGGGCCTACGCCAACCCCAGCTTCCTCAACACTTCCGGCGTCGGTCCCTCGAACGTCGCCGTCGCCACGTTGCCGACGAACTTCAGGTCGCGCGTGCCGATCGGCGTGGTGTAGAAACCGCCCGCAGTCAACGCGCGATAGCGGATGAAGTAGGGCTCGGTAACGACTGCGTCGGCGATCGCGCTCATTTGCGTCGCCGAGAGCTGCGCGAACGACAGCTTGAATCGCCGCTGTGCTTCGCTTTCGATCGCACTCAACCCGTCGAGCACGATCTTGCGGTCGGCTGCGTGCTCGGGATAGGGCGCGCTGATCCACTCGTCGATGAAGTCCACCACGCCGACCTTCGAAGCGGCGGGCGATTGCGAATCCTCCGGGATGATCAGATCGCAGAGCGCCGTTGCCGTCACGCGCTGTTCCTTCGTCAGCGTCAGCGGCCACAGATCGCCGGCCGCGTACTTCTTCAGCAGGTCCGGATCCTTGCCGTAACCTTTCGCTGCTGTCGCAGCAGCCGACGCGTCGAAGGCAACGCCCGGCAGCCGCAGCGCCGCGCTCGCAGCCAGTACCCATTTGATCGCTGTGCGTCGATCGAATTCGTTCATATCAGAGCTCCCGCCTCTTCATCGAGGCGAGCATGTAGTCCGCCGAGCGCCACGCCAGCGCCATGATGGTCAGCGTCGGGTTCTTGTCCGCGTTCGACGGGAACGGCGCGCCGTCGGTGATGAACAGGTTCTTCACGTCCCAGCTCTGCAGCCACTGGTTGACGACGGATTTCTTCGGGTCCGTGCCCATGATCGCGCCGCCGATCTCGTGGATGATGTAGCCGCCGGGCGCGATCGCCTTACGGCCGTCGAGCTCCGGCTTGCCGAGCACCTTGCCGCCCATCGCATCGATGATGTCGGCAAAAGTCTTTTGCATGTGCGCGGCCTGGCGCGTCTCGTGCTCCGACCACTGCCAGTGGAAGCGCAGCGTCGGGATGCCCCACTGGTCCTTGCCGCCCGGATCGATCTCGCAATAGGAGTTCTCGTTCGGGATCATCTCGCCGCGACCGGCGAGCCCGATGAACGAGCCGTAGTAGCGCCGCATGTCCTCCTTGAACTTGCGGCCGTAGCCGCCGGCGAAGTCCGACATCCCTTCCATCGAGCCGACGCTCGGCATGCGCCGGCCGCTGCCCATCTCGATGTGGTAGCCGCGCGCGAAGCCGAGCTTGGCGGCCTCCTTGTACAGCCACCAGGGCGAATAGACGTGGATGCCGCCGGCGCCGTCCTCGTTGTGCGGCGGCAGGTTCTCCAGCGCCGGGATCTGGCCGTTCAGCGGCGAGCCCACGGTGTCCATCAGATACTTGCCGACCTTGCCGCTCGAGTTCGCGAGCCCGTGCGGGAACTTCGTCGACTTCGAGTTCAGCAGGATGCGCACGCTCTCGCAGGCGCTGGCGGCGAGCACGACGATACGCGCCTTCGCGCGATGCTCCTTGCCGCTGGTCTTGTCGATGAACACGACGCCCGATGCGAGGCCGCGATTGTCGAGCTCGACTTCGCGCACCATCGCCTGCGTCAGGATGTCGAGATTGCCCGTCATCATCGCCGGCGGCAGATGCACTGTCGTCGACTGGTACGTGGCCTTGATCGAGCAGCCGCGGCCGCAGTCCGTCGCCCAGAAGCACGCCGCGCGGCTGCGCATGTGCTCGGCGAGAATCTTCTGCGCGCGCTCGTTGCCCGGATGCAGCAGGGGCGGCAGGCGTTTGTGGTCGAGCTGCTGCGTGAGCACTGCGCGATGAGCTGCAATGACCGGCACGCCAAGCGTCTTCGCATGCTTGCGAATCAGCATCTCGCCGGCGCGCGGCTTCGGCGGCGGCAACAGGCAACCTGGCGAAGAGTTCGGCGTGTTCTCCATGCCGTCGTTGTCGCCGTACACGCCGATCAGCATTTCCACTTTGTCGTAGTAGGGCGCGACGTCGTCGTAGCCGAGCGGCCAGTCGAAGCCGAGCCCGTCGCGGGTATGCGGCTTGAAATCGTAGGGACCGTTGCGCAGCGAGATGCGGCCCCAGTGATTGGTGCGTCCGCCGAGCATGCGCGCGCGCCACCACCAGAAGCGCTGCTCCTCTTGCGGCGAAGCGCTCGAATACGGCTCACCGGGCATCGCCCAGCCGCCGTCGATGGTGGAGTCGTAGAAGCCGAATTCCTTGTCCGGCGTCGACGTGCCGCGCAGCGGCGCCTGGTCGGGCGTCTGGAACATCGGCGTTTCGGTCTCAGGGACGTAGTTGCGCCCCGCTTCCAGCATCAGGACCTTCGCGCCGTCCATCGTCAGCGTGTACGCGGTCTGCCCGCCGGCCGCGCCGGAGCCGACAACGATGACGTCGTACTCCTTCTGCAGCTGGCTCGTTTGAATCATCGCCATGTTGTCTTGTAGGTCGGGCTTTAGCCCGACCCCTCTGACGTCGGGTTGAAGCCCGACCTACTTGATTTTCTTTATGCTGATGTCACGAAACAGCACCACGTCCTTGTCGTTGTGGTTCTGCAAGCCGATGTAGCCGGCGGCCGCGCGCTTGCCGCGATCCGGCTCCGACGACGCCTTCTTCTCCGGCACCGGATCGCCTTCCTTATAGTCCGTGATCTTCTCGCCGTTGAGCGTCACGACGGTGCGATCGTCGGTCAGCGTGATCTCCATCGTGTTCCATTCCTGCGGCTCCGGCTTCGCCATGGCCTTGGTGAGCGAATACAACACACCGGTGCGGTGATAGTCGTTCTCGCTGAAATCGATCTGCACTTCGTAGCCCTTGTTCACCGGCATCCACGGCTCGGTCGGCTCGCTCGGGATGCGGATGAAGACGCCGGAGTTGCCGCCCTTCGCCTGGTCGGGGACCTTGAACACGACGCGCACGACGGAGTTGCTGATCTTCTCCTTCGTGTACCACAGCAGGCCCATACCGCCTTCGGTCTTGAGCAGGCCGTTCTCGACAACGATCTGGCCGGGGCCGACGTGCTGCCAGCCGTCGAGGTTCTTGCCGTTGAACAGCGGCTGCCACTGACCGTAATCCTTCGCTGTGGAAGTCACGGCGGCGAATCCGGCGAGCGCTACTGCGCTTCCGAGAAAAATCGATCGAAGGGACATGCTCGGCTCCTGTAATTTTCTGGTCGAAAGCGGCCAAGGCCCTTTCGACGAATCCTCGGCAAAAGGCGTGACTTTTGCCGACTCACAAGTTCACCCAGGCCGCGTCTTTGCGGCTCGATTCCACCGCGGCGTGCACGAACTGCACCCCACGCAACCCATCTCTGGCTGTCGGCACCAGCTGCGCACCGGCTGCTGGCGAAGAGTTCGAATCATACGCCGCGATCAAGTCCGCGATGTCGCGGTACACCTGCGCGAAACCCTCCAGGTAGCCTTCCGGATGGCCTGCGGGAATCCGCGCGCCGCTCGCGGCGATCGGCGCCAGGCCGGGCCCGCCGCGCGCGAGGATGCGCGGCTGCTGACCGTACGGCGCGTGCCGCATGTGATTCGGCTCTTCCTGCGACCACTCGAATCCGCCCTTGGATCCGTAGATGCGCAGGCGCAATCCGTTCTCGTTGCCCGGCGCGACCTGGCTGGCCCAGAGCGAGCCGCGCGCGCCGTTCGCGAAACGCAGCAGCATCTGCGCGTTGTCGTCCAGCTTGCGGCCGGCAACGTGAGTCGACAGATCCGCCGCCAGCTGTGCGACGCGCAATCCGCTCACGAACTCGGCCAGGTGGAACGCATGGGAGCCGATATCGCCGACCGCTGCTGCCGCGCCGACCTGCTTTGGATCCGCGCGCCACGACGCTTGCTTCTGGCCTTCTGCTTCCAGCAGCGTCGTGAGCCAGTCCTGGGCGTATTCGACCTGGACGAGACGCAGCTCGCCCAGCTCGCCCGCCGCGATCATTGCCTTCGCCTGCCGGATCAGCGGATAGCCGCTGTAGTTGTAGGTGACTGCGAGCACGCGCTTCGTGCGCTCGGCAGTGCTCACCAGGTCTTCGGCGTCTGCGACGCTCGTCGTCATCGGCTTGTCGCAGATGACATGAAAGCCGGCGTCCAGCGATTTTTTCGCGGCGGCGTGATGCAGATGATTCGGGGTCACCACGGCGACGACGTCGATGCGATCGGTGCGTGCAGCTTCGCTCTTGATCAGGTCATCGACGGAGCCGTAGCTGCGGCGAGGATCGAGCAGCAACTCTGCCGCGCTATCGCGCGAGCGTTGCGGGTCTGCGGAGAACGCGCCGGCCACGAGCTCGTAGCGATCGTCCAGGCGTGCGGCCATGCGATGCACGGCGCCGATGAATGCACCGCGACCGCCACCGATCATGCCCAGGCGCAAGCGCCGGTTCATTGCAGGCCCAGCATCCGGCGATTGGCGGCGTCGTCCGCGCCCGAACGGGCGAAGTCGTCGAAAGCATGCTCGGCGACGCGGATGATGTGACGCTGGATGAATTGCGCGCCTTCGGCAGCGCCCTGTTCTGGATGCTTGATGCAGCACTCCCATTCGAGCACCGCCCAACCCTCGTAGTCGTACTGCGTGAGCTTGGAGAAGATGCCGTTGAAATCGACCTGGCCGTCGCCGAGCGAGCGGAAGCGACCGGCGCGATCGATCCAGGGCGCATAACCGGAATACACGCCTTGCTTCGCCGTCGGATTGAACTCCGCGTCCTTGACGTGAAAGATCTTGATGCGCGGGTGATAGACATCGATGAAGCCGAGATAGTCGAGCTGTTGCAGCACCATGTGACTCGGGTCGTACAGCATGTTGCAGCGGGGATGCTCGTCGACGAGCGCGAGGAAGCGCTCGAACGTCGCGCCGTCGAACAGGTCTTCGCCGGGATGGATCTCGTAACACACGTCCACGCCGACCGCGTCGAACGCATCGAGAATCGGACGCCAGCGTCGGGCGAGCTCTGCGAACGCGCTCTCGACCAGGCCGGCCGGGCGCTGCGGCCACGGATAGAGATAAGGCCAGGCGAGTGCGCCGGAAAATGTCGCGTGCGCCTTGAGCCCGAGGTTCTGCGAAGCGCGCGCGGCCTTCAGCACCTGCTCGACCGCCCACTTCTGTCGCTCCTGCGGATTGCGCCGTAGCTGCGCGGGCGCGAAGCCGTCGAACGCTTCGTCGTAAGCCGGATGCACGGCTACGAGCTGGCCCTGCAGATGCGTCGAGAGCTCCGTGATCTGCAGCCCTTCCTCCGCGAGCACGCCCTTGATCTCGTCGCAATACGTCTTGCTCTGCGCGGCGCGTTCCAGATCGAACAGGCGCGACTCCCACGTGGGAATCTGCACGGCCTTGAAGCCCAGGCCGGCGGCCCATTTGCCGATGGAGCGCAGCGCGTTGAACGGCGGCGCGTCGCCGGCGAACTGCGCGAGAAAGATCGCCGGCCCTTTGATCGTGCGCATAGTGCCTAGTCTCGGGCGCCCAGTCCCTTCAGGTAGTCGAAGCTGATCTTCACGGACTCGAGCGGCGAGCGGTCGAAGTTCTCCTGCTCGACGAAGTAGTGCGTGAGGCGCTTCGGATTGGCCGCCTTGAACACGCGCTTCCAGTCGATCTTGCCGCTGCCGACCTCGGTGGTCTCCGGTTGCAGGCGGTCGACGGTTACATGCACGTCCTTGATGACGTCCTTCACGTGCAGCATCGAGATGCGGTCGTCGTGCTTCTTCAGATATTTGACCGGATCGGCGCCGGCCGTGACGACCCAGGCGATGTCCATCTCCATGGTGACCAGCTGCGGATCGGTCAGCTTCAGCAGCTCGTCGTACGCGACCACGCCGTTGTACGAGCGGAATTCCATGTTGTGATTGTGGTAGCCGCAGCGCAGGCCCGCCTGTTTGCACGCCGCGCCGATCTTGTTGAGCTGCTCGGCGTTCCACTTCCAGTCGTCGAGCGTGATGCCCGAAGCCAGCGACACGACCGCCTGGCCGGGCTTGTCCCGGAAGCGCGAGTCCGCCGTCCACGGGAATGCGCAGACGAGATGTTCAGTGCCGAGCCCCTTCGCGTAGTCGATGCGCTCCTGCAGGCCACCCTGTAAATCCGCCATGCTCGCGTGCATGCTCGGCGCGGTCAGACCGTTGTCGCCCAGCATCCTGCGCAGCTCGCTCGCGGTTGTGCCCGCGGGAATACCCGCCAGCTCCACCTCGCCATAGCCGATCTCGGCGATCGCGCGCAGCGTTCCGGCGAGGTCCTTCGCCACGGCGTCGCGAATGGTGTAGAGCTGCAGGCCGATCGGACGGCCCAGCGGTCCCGTCTGTGCCTCGGCGGCTCGCGCCGCGCTCAGGCTCATGGCAGCCAGTGCCAGGGATCCGCGTTCAAGAAAAGCGCGCCGCGACAGCATTGCATCTCCTCGTCTCCCGTTTGCCCCGAGTATATTGAAGTCCGAATGAATGCGAACCCACTCCCCGATTCCAGCCAGGGACCTGCCCTGGTGATCCTGGTTCACGGCCTGTGGCAGTCGGGCCTCGAGTTTTTCGTGATGAGGCGCCGGCTGCAGGCGGACGGCTCGTTGCGCGCGCTGTTCTTCTCGTACCCGACCATCGTCGGCACGATGAGCAATCACGTGCGTCGGCTGATCGACTGCGCCCGCGCTCATCAGGCCGAGCAGCTGCATTTCGTCGGGCATAGCCTCGGCGGTCTGGTGGTGTTGCGGGCCCTGGAGATCACCGACGACTTGCCCCCGGGGCGGGCGGTGCTGCTGGGCTCGCCGCTGCAAGGCTCACGCACGGCGCAAAGTCTGGCGCGGTTGCCGTTCGGACGCGCCCTGCTCGGCGGCGCGCTGACGCAGGAGTGCGTCGACTGGTCGCCGCGCGAATGGTCGGGTCGACGCGAGGTCGGCGTGATCGCCGGCTCGATGGGCTTCGGCGTCGGCCGCCTGCTCGCGAATCTCGATGCCGCGCACGACGGCACGGTGCTGGTCGAGGAAACGCGCCTGCGGGGCGCCAAGGATCACATCGTGGTCGGGGCCTCGCACACGGGGCTGCTGATTTCGGCCCAGGTCGCGGAGCAGACGCGCCACTTCCTGGAGCGCGGAACGTTCAAGCGCGCCGACTAGTCTAGCCCGGCACTCTTCCCACCCACGGGCGATTCACCCTGTATTCCGGCACGGCTGTCGCCGCCTCCTTGCGCATCGTGATCAGCTTGCGCCGCTTGAGCAGCGCGACGCCGCGTTGGGCGCTGGCTTTCGACAGTCCGGTGTCCGCGGCCATCGTCGTGTAGCTCAATTGCACCTTGCCGCGCGCCGCCGCCCGGCGCCACAGGTAGAGATAGATGAGAAAGGCGGCCGGCGAGCGGTCGTGGCCGACCAGATCCGGCAGCAGCACATCCACGACGTACTGGTCGATGGCGAGGTTGCTCATAGCATAAATACTATAGTCATTAAGAGGCTGGCAGTCAGCGTGTCTGTGCCACCATCTGCGCCATCGAATGAGCCGCCAGACGAGGTGTCCCATGATCACGCATCTGAAGTTCGCCAGCATCCCGGTCAGCGACCCGCAGCGCGCGCTGGAATTCTTCACCGAGAAGCTGGGGTTTCGCGTCGTCACCGACCAGCAGATGGGCGAGACGCAGCGCTGGATCGAGCTGCGCATCGGCAATTCGCAGACGCGTATCGTGCTGTTCACGCCGGAAGGCCAGGAGGACCGCATCGGCAGCTTCTTCCCGGGCTCGCTGGCGTGCGACGACGTGCACGCGACGTATCGGCAATTGCGTCAGCGCGGCGTCGAGTTCCTGTCGGAACCGAAGCAGGAGCCGTGGGGCACGTTCGTCATCATGAAGGATCCCGACGGCAATCAGTTCGTCGTCGGCTCGGCGTGACTGCTATTTCTCGAGCAGGCGCTTGAGCTCGTAGAGCGCGTCCTGCGCCTGGCGCGGCGTCAGGGCGTCCACGTCCAGGCTTTGGAGCGCAGTCACGGCAGGATGCTCTTGCGGGGGCTCCGCCACTTCGAGCAGCAGCTCCTGTTGCGGTCGCGGCTCGTGGGCCGCGGCGGAACGGCGCTCGAGTTCGCGTAAGTAGCGTCGCGCAGCAGTGATCACCTTCTGCGGCACGCCGGCGAGTGCTGCGACTTGCAAGCCATAGCTCTGGTTCGCCGGACCTTCCTTCACCGTGTGCAGGAAGATCAGCTTGTCGCCATGCTCAGTCGCATCGAGATGCACGTTCGCACAGCCGTCGAGCTCCGCGGCCAGTGAGGTCAGCTCGAAGTAGTGCGTCGCGAACAGCGTGAAGGCGCGCATATTGCGGGCCAGATGCTGAGCGCATGCCCACGCCAGCGACAGACCGTCGTACGTGCTGGTGCCGCGGCCGACTTCGTCCATCAGCACGAGGCTGTGCGCCGTCGCGTTGTTCAGGATGTTCGCGGCTTCGGTCATTTCCAGCATGAACGTCGAGCGGCCGCCCGCCAGATCGTCCGAGGCGCCGATGCGCGTGAACACGCGATCGATCGGACCGATGCGCGCGGCGCGCGCCGGCACGTAGCTGCCCATGCGCGCGAGGATCGCGATCAGCGCAGTCTGGCGCATGTAGGTCGATTTGCCGCCCATGTTCGGGCCGGTGATGACGAGGATGCGCCGGCCGTCGTGCAGCTGCAGATCGTTCGGCACGAACGGCTGATCGATGAACTGCTCGACGACCGGATGCCGCCCTTCGCTGATCTCGACTACCGGTTCGTCGGTGAGCTGCGGCGCCGTGTAACGCAGCGTCACGGCGCGCTCGGCGAGATTCGCGAGCACGTCGAGCGCCGCTAGCGCCGCGGCGGTCGCTTGCAACTCCGCGAGCCGGCCGATCAGCTGATCGAGCAGCTCGTCGTAGAGCTGTTTCTCGCGTGCCAGCGCGCGATCGCGAGCGCTCAGCACCTTGTCCTCGAACTCCTTCAGCTCGGGCGTGATGTAGCGCTCGGAGTTCTTCACCGTCTGGCGGCGGTGATAATCAGGCGGCACGCGGTCGGCGAGGCTGCGATTGATTTCGATGTAGTAGCCCTGCACGCGGTTGTAGCCGAGGCGCAGGTTCGCGATGCCGCTGCGCTCGCGTTCGCGCGCCTCCAGCTCGAGCAGGTACTGATCGCTGTGCTCGCTGATGCGCTTCAGCTCGTCGAGCTCGGCATCGTAGCCGAGGGCGATCACGCCGCCTTCGCGCAGGATCGGCGGCGGCTGCTCGACGATCGCCCGCACGAGCAGCGCGTGGATGTCCGGATACGTGCCGGCCCGCGTCGCGAGATCTGCAAGACCCGGCGAGTCGATGCCAGCCAGCAGTCGCTGCAACTCCGGCAGTCGGGCCAGCGCTTCGCGAAGCTGGGCGAGGTCGCGAGGGCGAGCCGTCTTCAACGCGACGCGCGCGAGGCCGCGCTCGACATCGCCGACGTGAGCAAGCACGTCGTGGAGGGAGCCGTGCACTCCCTTGTCGATCAGCGCACCGATCGCCTGCAGGCGCAGCTCGATGGGGCGGCGGTCGCGCAGCGGCCGATGCAGCCAGCGGCGCAGCTCACGTCCACCCATCGCGGTCGCGGTTCGATCCAGCACGGCGGCGAGCGTGCAGTCCGGCCGATCCGCGAGACTGGTGGAAAGCTCCAGGTTGCGGCGCGTCGCTGCGTCCAGCAGTACCGCTTCGCCTCGCTCCTCCGTGCGCAGACCGCGCAGATGCGGCAGCGAGGCCTTCTGCGTATCGCGTACATATTGCAAGAGACAGCCCGCTGCGGAGATCGCCAGGATGCGGTCGGCGCAGCCGAAACCGGCCAGGTCGCGCGTCTGGAATTGCTCACACAGCGAGCGCGTGGCGGTTTCCAGGTCGAAGTGCCACGGCGGCCGCTCGCGAATGAACGTCGCGACTCCCGTGGGCGGCGAGTGCTCGGGGACGAGCAGCTCGGCGGGGCGCAGGCGCTCGATCTCGCTCGTCAGCGCTTCGCTCCCTGCGGCTTCTAGCACGCTGAAGCGGCCGCTGGAAAGCTCGAGCCACGCGAGGCCGAAGCGCTCGCCGTCGCGGAACAGCGCTGCGAGGAGCTGGTCGCGGCGCTCTTCGAGGAACGCTTCGTCGGTGACCGTACCCGGCGTCACGACGCGCACCACCTGGCGCTCCACTGGCCCCTTGGACTTCGCCGGGTCGCCGATCTGCTCGCAGATCGCCACCGATTCGCCGCGCCGCACGAGCTTCGCCAGGTAGCTCTCGACGCTGTGGAACGGCACGCCCGCCATTGGAATCGGCTGGCCGGCCGATTGGCCGCGCGCGGTCAGCGTGATGTCGAGCAGCCGCGCGGCGCGCTTCGCGTCGTCGTAGAACAGCTCGTAGAAATCCCCCATGCGGTAAAAGAGCAGCGCGTCGGGGTGCTGCGCCTTGAGGCGCAGGTACTGCTGCATGACGGGAGTGTGGGTTTCGAGCGCGGCGGCCATTTGGAAACAATTGTGCCTGTGTGGGTCCGCAACTGCCCAGCTTGACGTGCGCCGCGCGCGGCACTAAAGCGTGTCTCCATGACGCACGTTCGCACCGGCGACTCCGACCTGCTGCGCCTGGCGATGAAAGTCGGCGCATTGCTGATCGATGATGAGCGGCGGCTGGTGACTGCGGAGTCCTGCACCGGCGGCTGGATCGCCAAGGTCGTCACCGACCTTCCCGGCAGCTCGAACTGGTTTCTCGGCGGCGTGGTCGCTTACAGCAACACTCTCAAGCAGTCTCTGCTCGGCGTGCTGCCTTCGACGCTCGCCGCGCACGGCGCCGTCAGCGAGGCGACTGCGCGCGAAATGGCAATCGGTGCGCTCGAAACGCTCGGCGGCCAGGTGGCTGTCGCCGTGACTGGCATCGCCGGTCCGGACGGCGCGCAACCCGGCAAGCCGGTCGGCACCGTGTGGTTCGGCTGGGCCTGGCGCGAAGGCGACGAAATCGAGACGCGGGTGGCACTGGAAACGTTCAGCGGCGATCGCGAAGCTGTCCGGCGCCAGACGGTCGCGCGCGCTCTGAACGAGATTCTGCAACTGGGTGGCTGAGAACAAGAACCTCAGGCTGTTCTTCGCGCTGTGGCCGACCGATGCGGTTCGGGCGCAGCTGGCCGCAGCCGCACAGTCATACGCTTCCTGCGGGCGCGCGATTGCCGCCCGCAATCTGCATATCACGCTGGTGTTTCTCGGCGCGGTGGCGCAGGCGCGCCTGGCTGCTGTGCTCGATGCTGCGCAATCGACGCAGAAGTTGACATTCGATGGCAAGTTTTCAGTGCATCTTGATGCCGTCGAGCTCTGGCGACGATCGAGCCTGATCTGCCTGACGGCGGGTCAGGCGCCGCCGCAGCTGCTGACGATCGTCGGTCGGCTGGGCGCGGAGCTGCGGGAACGCGGTTTCGAGCTGCGCGAGCGCGAGACGTTTCGTCCGCACGTCACGCTGGTGCGCGACGTGGCGCGCGGGTCGAAGGTCGCGGGCGCCGTGTCGGTGCCGTGGCCGATCGATTCGTTCGCGCTGGTCGAGTCGAAGGTCGGGCAACGCGGCTCCGAGTACACCGTGCTGGAGCAGTGGCGCCTGATCTGAAGAAAAAACGCCGCGGTGATTGAATTACTGTGTAAATGTACAGATAATCAAGTCTTGTTCGAGTCTTCGCCTGTCGGATACTGAACACCTCGCTCCACCCACACCACTCAAGGTCGCCACGATGGAAGAAAACCGCAAGAAGGCACTCGCCGCCGCGCTCGGGCAGATCGAAAAGCAATTCGGCAAGGGCTCGGTCATGCGCCTGGGCGAGGCCACGGAGAACTACGACATCGAGGCGGTATCGACCGGCTCGCTCGGGCTGGACATCGCGCTCGGCGTCGGCGGCCTGCCGCGCGGACGCGTGGTCGAGATCTACGGGCCGGAGTCTTCCGGCAAAACTACGCTGACGTTGCAGGTCATCGCCGAGGCGCAGCGCATGGGCGGCACTGCTGCGTTCGTGGACGCCGAGCACGCGCTCGATCCCGTCTACGCCGGGAAGCTCGGTGTGAACGTGCAGGAGCTGCTGGTCTCGCAGCCGGACACGGGCGAGCAGGCGCTGGAGATCACGGACATGCTGGTGCGCTCCGGCGCGGTCGACATCGTGGTGGTCGACTCGGTCGCGGCACTGACGCCGAAGGCGGAAATCGAAGGCGAAATGGGCGACCCGCAAATGGGTCTGCATGCCCGGCTCATGTCGCAGGCGCTGCGCAAGCTCACCGGCAACATCTCGCGTTCGAACACCATGGTCATCTTCATCAACCAGATCCGCATGAAGATCGGCGTCATGTTCGGCA
>Ga0111538_10008504_pt1 | contig 13776 bp, 16 predicted proteins | sample SoiMethybrSBSTD1_FD_79669 | JGI IMG/M metagenome (GOLD analysis project Ga0111538, IMG submission 79669) | Bulk soil microbial communities from a Populus tree surrounding site in Tennessee, USA - Soil MetaG P. TD hybrid SBSTD1 (version 2)... | ecosystem: Environmental > Terrestrial > Soil >...
CCGCCCAGAGCGCAGCGACCCAGATGAGCGAGTGAAAGTACATCTGTAGCGCAAGGAACGGAATCAGCAGTCTCCGCGCGATCACGTCTCGTATCGAAATGTCCCCTCGTAGATGACCGGCGATCCGATCGTGGGCAGGGCTCCGGCCGCGGGCCGATTGAGCTCACGCAGACCGATTGCAGGATCGAGAGTGAAGCCCGCTGACTTCAGCTCGGATACGAGCTGGTGCTCCGTCAGAAAACAGCGCGGCGTGCCCGAATAGTCGGCGAACACGAACGGCTCGCCCGCGATCGGTGTGGCGTCCGGCGGTAGCGTGTGTCTCGAGAAGGTAAAGACGAAAAGGCTTGCTCCGGTCTTCGCGACGCGTGCGGCTTCACGCACCGCCCGCCGGAATGTCTCCGCGGATAGGGCCAGGTTCCAGATGCCATGCGCGACGATGAGATTGCAACTGCGATCCTGAACGGGAAGGGAGTCCATCGATGCGAGCGCGAACCGGGCGCGCATGTCCACGCGGGCGCGTGCGGCGCGTTCGAACGCGGCATGAATCATCGGTAAGGAGAGGTCGAGGCCGACGATGTTCCACCCTTGCAGCGCCAGCGGAATCGCATTTCGACCAGCACCACACCCGATGTCCAATGCGCGTCCCGCTCCGACGCGATCGAGCTCGCGCTCTGCAAAGTGCACGAGTGCGGAGTTTGGAGCAGCCGCGGCGAAACCCGCGACGGTCTCGCAGCGGCTCCAGGACGAACCTGCTAACGGATCACCCACTTATCCTCGTGCCTCGACTCCGCGTTCGGCCAGCTCCTTGATCCGCAACATCATGCGCCGTTGCATGATGAAATGCGGGAGCTCGAACGCGCTGAAATTCACCGCCGCGGCCCAGACGGGGATCGCTCGGTTGCTGATCGTCGAGCGAATCACGAATCGCGTGCGGTGTGTCGACTCGGGAAGCAGCACGAACGCTCCCCAGTTCTGCAAAACGAGCACCTGGTTGGGTTCGACGGACGTGACGTTCCATCCGGGCCGCTCGTGAAGGATTCGCTCCCAGTAACTTCCCTCGGCAGCCGCGTAGATGCGGTCGCCGACGCTCCGCGATTGCCATTCGGGCCTCAGCTCGTTGACGTTGCGGACGTCCGCGCCGAACAGCCGTTCGAGTCGATCGTAACTGTAGAACCCGGCGCGATCCTGCCCGAGCTGGACGAGCCAGGGCCAGACGGCGGTTGGCGGCGCATTGATCGTCACGCCGTGGAAGATCTCGAGCGCGGGCGTACGCGGCGCGTGATCGCCAGGCAGAGTGATGGCCCACTCGTCCGGTGTCGTGCCCCACGTCCGCGTGTACGGCCAGAGCACGGTCGCAGCGCCGATCCACGCCAGGAACCCGAGACCGATCGCATCGCCAACGGCGCGCCACCGCGGATGACGCGTCACCCGCGGTTCGCGTTGGCAATAACGTGCCCACCATATCGTGAGCGCCGGCAAGGCGATGCTGAACACCACGCCGAGCCACAGGTCGCCGTCACGCAGCCACACATGCGAGGCGAGCGCTGCCAGCGCGGCATTGACGGACAGCGGAATGACGAACGGCGCCAGCGGGCGCGTGCCGAGAACGCCGAGTCCGGCGGCGACGAACCCGCCGATCGAGACGATGTAGAGAATCGTCAGTGCCAGGACCCACTCGCCCGGCGCGGCGGCGTCGATGCCGCGCAACGGGTACACGGCGGTTCCCAATCCGTGCAGAATCAACCCGAGGCCGAGGCCCAGTTGCAGTGCGCCGCGTACGATACGCATAAGCACACCTCCTGAAAGGTGAACCATCGAGGTTCGCATCTCACCTAAACCACTCAGCTCGCCGTTTCGCTGGCCATGAACATCAGCGTGGGGACATGTGCCAGCGAGACGACGCGGTGCGCTGTCGCACCGGGGACGTCACCGTGCGTGCGGGGCCGTCGTCGCCCGAGCACGAGCAGCGGCTGGCGTCCGTTCGCGGACCGTGCCGCCTGAGCGATCGATTCGGCAATCGGTCCGGTCTCGACCCGCGTTTCGACGGCCATCCCCATGTTGATCCCTCGCGCCAGCCGGGCGAGCTGGGCGCGCGCCTCCTCGATGCGCTGCTCGATCGAGTCAACCGCGTGCGGTCGCCAGCGCTCGATCACCGGCAGTGACGGCACGACATGCAGAAGTTCGAGCGACGTGTGCAGCGCCCGCGCCATGCGGAAGGCCGCACCCATGGCTTCGAAGGACGCCCCGGTGAAGTCGATGGCCGCGATCACCGGCCCCATCCCCGACAGATCGACGGCTGATGGCGAGGGCGCCGACCACGTCGGCGGCACAAGAAGAACCGGAATGCGCGAGCGATGGAGGACCGCTTCAGCGGTCGAGCCGAACAGCAGCCGTTCGGCGCCCGACATACCGTGAGTGCCAACGACGATGACGTCCACGAACTGGCGTCGAGCGAAATCGCAGATGACCGGAGCGGCGATTCCGCCAATGACGTGGGGTTGAACGGGAACGGTCGACGGCAGCCCCGTCTCGCCGATGAACGCTTTGAGTTCGTCTCGTGCCTGAACGGACAGACTGATGCCGCGAGCGCGAGCCGCGGCGCACAACAGCGGATCCTCGGCGTGCAGGACGTGCAGCTCGCCCCCGTCATGAGCGGCGAGCCGACCGGCCATCGTCAGGGCGGCCCGTGACGGTTCCGAGAAGTCGATCGCGGCCAGAATGCGGCGAGGTGGAAACATGATCGGCCCTATGGTTAGGAGGGGATTGCCTCGACCGCGACAGCCTTGGCTTCCAGGGTCTCTGCCGGGCGATGACGGACCGTCAGCACCGGACAGACAGCTGTCCTGATGACACGTTCGGCGACGCTGCCCATCAGCATGTGTGAGAGGCCGGTTCGCCCATGCGTGCCCATCACGATCAGGTCGCAGCCATCTTCCTGCGCCGCGTGAACAATCCCGCGCGCGGGAGCGCCCGTGACGACGCGTGTCTCGACCGCAATGCCCGCGTCCATCAACTGGCTCTTGATGTCACCGAGCCGCCGTTCCGCGTCCTCGACGAAACGAGCGAGCAGTTCGGGAATCGTCAGGTACGACGCGTCCGGTTCCCACGCGCCTGAAGCGATCGGATCCTCGACGACGTGAAGCAGCTCGATGCGTGCGTCGAACCTGGCGGCGAGCTCCTGCGCGTATTCGACGGCGCTTTCGGAGGTGGGGCTGAAATCGACAGGAACGAGCATGCGAGCGAAGTTCGGTTTCATGAGAGCGCTCCAGTTATCCGCCACGCTCCGGTGTTGCACCTCTCGCGCCAATCGGATTGCGCGGTGCTGTGAGTCGTTTCGCATGGCGCGGATCATGTCGCGGCCTCTCCGCGGTGGATTTCTCCGCATCGATCGCGGGTTCTTTCGGAGCCGGGTCGGCACCAGGTCACGGATTCCCGCGCCATTCGTCATCGATTTCGTGGCGCAACCATTGCGCGTCAGACAGCCATTACTGAGGAAAGGAGGTTTGTCATGCGGCGTTTCTTCACGACCGTTGCAGTGATCGCGATGGTCGCTGCGCCAGCTGTCGCCTACGCGCAGGAACGCGTGGGGGCAGGTCGAATTGAAGTCGCGGGCTTCCCGACCGGCGGCATGTTCTTCACCGGTCCGTCGAACAATCAAGAGCCGAAGTTCGAAAACTACGCGCTGGGCGCCGCGTTCACCTACAACCTCAACCCGTTCTTCGGGCTGGAGGGTGAATTCGGCAATGCTGTCGGCGTCCACCAGAAGATCACGTTTGGCGACAACGTGCTGACGGATCAGCGTTCTCCGTCGCTGTGGGCCTACGCCGGCAACGTCGTCGTCAATCCGATCGGAAGCAACCGGATCGTCGTGCCGTATGCGACCGGTGGTCTCGGAGGGATGACCTTGCGGGAGAAGAACGACATCCGCAATCTGGGAGTGGTTGACAACACCACATACTTCGCCGGCAACGTCGGCGGCGGCGTGAAGTGGTTCGCACACCGCTATTTCGGTTTGCGGGGAGACTATCGCCTGGTGATGGTGAACGACCGCGCGACGGCGCCGGAGTTCTTCGGGCGCCACGAAGTCAGGTACGGTCACCGCGTTTACGGCGGTCTGCTGTTCACGTACTAACCTCACTAGGGGCCGCCGAAAGGCGGCCCCCCCACCGATACTCGCGTCTTCGCTAGGACCCTAGATCGCCACAATCACAATCGCAGCCGTCGCAATCGACACTGCCACCAGCGTCCATCCGAGGACGCGCAGGCGAGCCGGTGAAGGCGGTTTTGCTGCGACGGCGACAGCCGTCGCCAGGCCGGGCGTCGCGGCCGCGAGGGCCGATCCAGGCAGGACGTTCGAGAGTGCAGCCCAGGCAAGCAGGGCTGCGCCGCAACCGGCGACGAGGAACGCGGCGCGTCGGGTGGTCGTCGCAGCCTGGCGATCGCCACCGCGTCGGACCTGCAGGATCACCACCCGGACGGCAAGCGTGCTGGCCACGAAGAGCAGCACGAACGGAATAGCAATCGCCAGCGCCGTCGCGATCGGCGCGCCGGCGGCCATCGAAATCGGTACCGATGTCCCTGCGAATGCCAGCGATGCCGCGACTTCTCCGTACCACGACTTCTCGCGACCACTGACGATGGCGATCGTCAGTAGAAGAGCAGGAACGAGTGGAACAACGACCGACCAGCGCGTTGCCGGGTTGATGGCGACGAGGGCGCCACTCGCTGCGGCGGCGCCGACGATCAGACTGGCCGCGAGCCATCGCATCGCCGAACTTCGGAGCTCCCGTTTTGCGCGTGGTCCACGCAGCCCGAGGAGAACCAGGGCCGGTTCGTGCGCGAGGAAGCCGGCGATGACCGCCGCGGCAAACAGCAGACCCGCGGCGGAGAGACCAGCGACAGCGAATGCGGTTATGAGCGGCAGGATGATTTGTCCGTACGCGCCGTGTTCTTTTGGAAGCATTGGTCCGCGAGCGCCCCGAGGAGGCGCTCGCCTGTGCTAATCGTAATTCCCGTGAACGAGCAGTCCATTCACGGTAGGACGCAACATCGCGACCGGCGGGGTCAACGCCCGCGGGTGCACCGGCAGGAACCCTTCCAGCATCTTCGCGACGGCTTTGTCGACCATCCGTTCGAGGCGGTCCTGATCGTCGGCGATGCCGTTCAGGTTCGTGCGCGCCCATCCCCTCCACACCAGCTTCTCGGTTGCCGTGTCGACGGCGTCGAGCAGAATGGTGACCTCGTCGTAGTCGGTCGCTTCGGCCCGGCAGCCGTTGTCGTTGGCGCATTGCTGATACGTCCGTTCGACCGAGGCGACGTCGATGCGTTGCACGACGCTGGTGTGATAGTGGAGAACCAGGTCCGGAGCTCCGTCGAAGGGCTTCTGGAATCCCTTGCGAGCGAGGCCTTTTTCAACCGCGCCCTCGAAGTAATCCTCGAACACGCGATTGTTGTCGAGCCGAGGGTCGCCGGTAGGCAGGGCGTCCGGCGCTCCCCAGTCATAGGTGGCGTAGCCGGTGAAATCGGCGTAGCGGTTCGCGTACGATCCGACGCTCATCGTGGCGCAGCCGGAGACGAGCACTGCCGCAGCAAGGGCAGCTAGACGAGTCATGATTGCCTCCCAGGAAATCCTTGGAGCATCCGCGTCACGGCCCTGTCGACCAGCCCCTCGAGCCGGGCTGCATCGTCCGCAACGCCATTCAGCTTCGCGTTCGCTGACCCGCGCCAGACGAGGGTTTCCGTCTGCGGATCGATCGCGTCGATCGCGATGGTGACCTCGTCGTAGTCAACGATGCCGGCGCGGCAGGTTCCGTCGCTGCACCGTCGATACAGTCGATCGATGGCGGCAACGTCGACGCCTCGGAGGCTCGTTCGCGAACGGAGGAGGAGGTCGGGCGCGCCGTCGACCGGCCTGCGCAGCCCCTTGTCGGCCAGCCTTCGGGCAACCGCGCCTTCGAAGTAATCCTCGAACATCCGGTTGTGATCGTCACCAGCGAGCACCGCGCCGGTCCGGTCCCAGTCGTATGTGATGTAGGGTCTTCGCGCCGCATTGCGGTTGGGGGACGAAACCACCTGCATCGGGGCGCAGGCAGCGAGGAGCGCCACCGTCGTCAAGAGAGCTGCCCGAGTCATGCCCGCCACTGTGCACGTCATGCGCCAGGCGCGGCGCAGGAAAACACCTCGGATCAGGGATCGACCTGCACGAGTGCCGCGGATTTTTTCGCGGTCGCGCGCGATTGTCCCCAGGCCGATCGACCGGGGCCTCGAGCCCTTCCGCACTTTGGTCAATCGATGCGTGCCTGGGCTCCGCCGATGCGTGGCGGAAGGGACTTTGCTATTGGCAATCGTGACCCGACTCTGACCGGAGGAATTCGCCGTGACCATTAAAGAATCGACGACGATCGCAGACATCGCCCGTGACGTTCCATCCAGCGTTCGGGTCTTCCAGCAGCACGGCATCGACTTCTGCTGCGGAGGCAAGAGGCCGATGGAAACCGTGTGTCGAGAGCACGGCTTGAAGTTCTCCGACCTGGTCAGCGCGATTGACGCGTCCTGCGACACTCCTGGCGCCGAATCCCGCGACTGGTCGCGGGAGCCGCTACGCGCCCTCGTCGATCACATCCTGACGACGTACCATCAGCCGCTCGGCGAGGAACTGCTGCGGCTGGAGGCGATGGCGTCGAAGGTCGCGCACGCGCACGGCGGGCGGGCACCGTATCTCGCACGGCTCGAGGCGGTCGTCAACGAGCTGTCCGACGATCTGCGGATGCACATGCGCAAGGAGGAGATGATTCTGTTCCCGGCGATCGTTTCCCTCGAACAGGGAGTGCATCGTCTGCCGGTTCCCGTGTCGGCACCGATCGCGATGATGGAGCACGAGCACGATCGCGCCGGTGAACTGCTGACCGAGCTCCGCCTGCTGACCGATCGCTACGAAGCGCCCGAGTGGGGTTGCGCCACGTTGCGGGCGCTCTATCACGGACTCGAAACGCTCGAGTCGGACATGCACGTGCACGTTCACCTCGAGAACAACATCTTGTTTCCCCGCGCGCTCCAGCTCGCCGAAGTGGGCGTAAACGCCTGATCACGACGCGCCGGGGTTGCGCTCCGGCACGAGCACGGATAGTCTGAGCGCGATCGTCATGGCCCTGGCTCGCGAACGTCTCAGAGCGGGTGCGTGGGGAGTGTTGTTCACCGCCATTCTCGCGGTGCTGATCGTGGTGGGCTCGCGCAATCTCGCTCACTTCGATGCCGCCGTTGTCGGCTACACCTTTGCGACGCTCTTTGCCACCTTCGGCATCACCTATCGGTATGCGATGTGGCTGCAGCGCCCGCCGACGCGTCTCTACTGGCGCCGTGGATGGCAGGTGCTCGCGGCCCCACGATTTCTCGGCCACAACGCGGTGGAGTTTCTGCGCCGCTTCTTCGTCGAGTTCGCCGCCAACCGATTCATCTTTCGACGCGGACGGCTGCGCGGCCTCGCGCACTGGCTGATTATGTGGGGCTGCGTGATCGCCGCGGCGATCACGTTCCCTCTGGTGTGGGGGTGGATTCACTTCAGCACCGTGCCCGGCGATCTCGCCGTCTATCGCGCCTACGTGTTCGGTTTCCCGGTCCTCGACTTTCCCGTTGAGTCGCTCGCCGCCTTCATCGTGTTTCATGGACTCGTGTGGGCATCGTTTCTGGTCATCGCCGGCGTCATGCTCGCCTTCCGGCGCCGGATGATCGACCACGGCGCCGTCGCCGTTCAGCAGTTCGGGCAGGACATGCTGCCGTTGATTCTTCTGTTCGCAATCAGTGTCACCGGTCTGCTGCTCACGGCCAGCTATACGTGGATGAAGGGCTACGCCTACGACTTCCTCGCCATCCTGCACGCGGCGGTGGTTATCGTGACGCTGCTGTACCTTCCTTTCGGGAAGCTGTTTCACATCTTTCAGCGACCGGCGCAGCTCGGCGTGAGCTTCTACAAGCAGACAGGTGCGCGCAGCGAGCCTGCGGTCTGCCTCCGCTGTCATCAGCCCGGCGCGTCGGCGATGATGGTCCGCGACCTGATCACCGTGGAACGTGAACTCGGATTCACGTACGAGATGAAGGCATCGAGCGGCGCAGAGCACTACCAGCAGATCTGCCCGCGCTGTCGACGGGCGCTGTTCGGACTGGCGCAGGCCGCGCTCTGGCGCGACTCGGGAAGCGACGACGCGCACGCGCGGCAGACCTGATACGGCGATGGCAACGCTTCCCGCGAGCGATCTGAAGATCATCGAGCGATTCGGTCCGCACCTGTCCGGTATGACGGGTGTGCGGCTCTCGACGAGCGCGGAACCGGAGCGGCTGGTGAAGACGCATTGCTGTTTTTGCGGCCAGCAGTGCGGGATCCAGCTCAAAGTCCGGGACAACGTGGTGATTGGATTCGAACCGTGGGAAGAGTTTCCATTCAACCGCGGAATGCTGTGCCCGAAAGGCGTGAAGCGGTACCTCCAGGGTGCGCATCCGGATCGCCTCACCTCCGCACTGCGCCGCGACACGGCCGCCGAGCACGGCTTCAGCGCACTGCCGTACGACGACGCGATTGCACGAGTCGCGTCGGAGATCGAGCGGATCCAGCGCGCATACGGTCCCCAGGCGGTCGCCGTTCTTGGTGGCGCCAGCCTGACCACGGAGAAGACGTACCTCCTCGGAAAGTTCGCGCGCGTCTGCCTCAAGACGCCATTCATCGACTACAACGGGCGCCTGTGCATGGTCAGCGCCGGGGCGGCCAACAAGAAAGCGTTCGGCATCGATCGCACGACGAACCCCTGGTCGGACATGGTTGGCACCGACGTGATCTGGGTGGCCGGCTCGAATGTGGCCGAGTGTTCGCCGATCACGACCAACTACCTGTGGCAGGCGCGCGAGCAAGGGGCGCGCATCATCATTCAGGATCCGCGCATCACCCCGGTCGCGCGGACGGCCGATTTGTTCCTGCCGATCAAGCCGGGGCGCGATGCCGCGCTGTTCGCCGGCGTGCTCAATCTGATGATTGAGCACGACTGGCTCGATCACGACTTCATCGACAACTGGACTGTGGGCTTCGACCAGGTGGCGGAGTACTGCCGTCAGTGGACGCCCGCGATGACAGCCGATGTGACCGGTGTGCCCGAGCGATCGATTCGTCAGGCGGCCGAGTGGTGGGGCCAGGCGAAGAGCAGCTTTCTCTTTCACGCACGCGGCATCGAACACCACTCCAACGGCGTGCAGAACGCGCTGGGGACTATCAACCTGGTGCTCGCCTCGGGACGCATCGGCAAACCCAAGTGTGGATACGGCACGATCGTCGGGCAAGCCAACGGCCAAGGTGGTCGAGAGCACGGACAGAAGTGCGACCAGCTTCCCGGCTGGCGCGACATCGGCAATCCCGAGCATCGCCAGTACATCGCGCGCGTCTGGGGGATCGACGAGACGGACCTTCCGGGTGCCGGCGTCGATGCGTACGAGCTGTTCCGCAAAATCGACCGCGGCGAAATCAAGGCGCTCCTGTCGATCTGTTTCAATCCGAAGGTGTCCCTTCCAGACAGCGCGTTCGTCACACGCAGTCTGGAGAAACTGGAGTTCTACGCCGCGATCGATTTCTTCCTGAACGACACGGCGTGGCACGCCGATATCGTTCTTCCCGGCAGCCTGCACGAAGAGGACGAAGGCACGGTCACCCAGGTCGAGTGCCGCGTCATCAAGATCAACAAGGCCGTCGATCCACCCGGTGACGCCCGGCAGGACTGGCGGATCATCCAGGACATCGCGCGCGCCCTTGGCCGGCCGCACGGGTTCACGTTTGCCGGACCGCGGGAGATCTTCGATGAATTGCGCATCGCCAGCAAAGGCGGCGTGGCCGATTACTCCGGCATCACCTACGAGAAGATCGATCGCCAGATGGGCGTGTTCTGGCCCTGCTACAGCGAGGATCCGCGCACGGGACAGCCGATCGAGCACGAGGGAACGCCGCGGCTGTTCGAACGAGGCAGTTACAACCCGGTCGCCAAAGGCCGCGGGCCCTTCTACTTCCCGGACGGCAAGGCGCGGTTCAATGTGGCGGACTACCGGACCCCGATTGACGATGCGGACGCGGAGTACCCGATTTATCTGACGACCGGCCGTGTCGTCAGCCAGTTCCTGTCCGGAACGCAGACGAGACGCATCGGGCCTCTGGTGAAGCAGTATCCCGAGCCGCGGGTTGAAATGCATCCGCGTCTGGCGGCAAAGCTCGGGATCGGCGACGGCGACTGGACCATCGTCGAGACGAGACGCGGCTCAATCACCTTGCGCGCCATGGTGGTGACGACGATTCGTCCTGACACGATCTTCATCCCGTATCACTGGGCCGGCGAGAAGAGCGTGAACCGGGTGACCGTGGCGGCGCAGGATCCGATCAGCAAGATTCCGCAGTACAAAGTGTGCGGGTGTCGCGCCGCGAAGGCTGATGGCGCGCCAGCGTACGCCATGACGCTGGAGCCGCAGCAGTAGCGCCATGCCGAAACCGGATCACCTGCACTTCTTCGTCGATCCGAACCGCTGCATCGGCTGTCAGGCCTGCGTCCAGGCGTGCACGGAGTGCGACACGCATCGAGGGGAGTCGATGATTCATCTCGAGTATGTCGACCGCGCGCGCAGCCTGCAGACCGTGCCGGTCGTGTGCATGCACTGCGAGCAGCCGACGTGCGCGGAAGTGTGCCCGGCCGACGCCATCAAGCGCACCGGCGACGGGGTCGTCCAGTCCGCCCGGAAGCCGCGATGCATTGCGTGTGGCAATTGCGTGGTCGCGTGTCCTTTCGGCGTGCCGGAGCTCTACGAAGATCGGCAGATCATGATGAAGTGCGACATGTGCTACGACCGGTCGAGTGTCGGCAAGAAACCGATGTGCGCGACCGTGTGTCCGAGCCAGGCGCTCTTCTTCGGAACGCGCGAGCAGCTCGAGCAGCTGCGGCCGATGTCGACCCCGGTCAACCGGTTTCAGTTCGGGTCGCAGGTCATTTCGACACGGGTGTTCATGATGGCGCCGCGCGCGCTGGCATCGCGGCAGCCATGGGTCGACGTCACGGCGGCGCTCGACGAGCAACCTCTGGAACGAAGCGTCATGTTGCGCGTGGTCCCGGCCGAACCCGACGGCGGTCGGCCACGCGGTGACACGGCTGCGGACCCGTTCGCCGAGGTCACCATTTGAGGATCGATATGGCCGATGAGGGCTTGCCGCTGAACGAAACGCCGGTGGACCCACGCGCACGGATCGACGCGCGCATCGATACTCCGGGTCGTGAAGGATTGACCGGAACGGCCGCAGCGAATCTCTACAAGCGTCTGCCGGAGGGCGATGACGTCACCATGGCGCCGGACTGGCGATCGATGGAGCAGCAGCCACCGTGGCGATCCGACTTTCCCATCGATTGGCCGCAGGATCAGTACGTCGAACGCCGTGAGTTCATGAAGTTCATGGTGCTCACGAGCGTCGCGCTGACCGTTGGCCAGTTCTGGATTGCCGCGCGGAACTGGTGGCGCCGGCGGAGTGGCGCCGCGCAGATTCGCAGAGTGGCCGCGCTCGACGACGTTCCGGTCGGCGGCGTCGTGGCGTTCACCTACCCCGAGGCGCAGGACGATTGCGTTGTCGCGCGTCTCGGTGAGCGGGAGCTGGTCGCCTACAGCCAGAAATGTACGCATCTGTCGTGCGCGGTTCGACCGCTGGTCGACCGAGGCGTGATCCACTGCCCGTGTCACGACGGCTATTTCGATCTCCGTTCCGGCCGTCCGATTGCAGGTCCGCCGCGTCGCCCATTGCCGGTGGTCCATCTCGAGGTCCGTGGCAACGACATCTACGCAACGGGTATCGAGGACAGGACGGTGTAGCGATGGCCGTACGCCGCCCGTTCACACGCCAGCAGCGCATGACGATCGTCAACGGGATGCTTGCGTTCGTCCTGATGCTCGTCGTGTTGCAGCTCTGGTTGCTGACGGCGACGATGAATGCGTATCTCGGGGGAGATGCGTCGATCATCTGGCCGGCAGCCCTGGCCAGTGTGCTGTGTCTGCTGTTGAACGCCGGCCTGCTGCGCTATCTCTATTACATCGACCGCGCACGACGATGAGCACGCGAGCGGCCTCGCCAGGATCATCGACACCGGGTCCGGGCGCGACGCAGGCGGCGGCAGCTCCGGCCGGCGAAAACTGGATCGCGACGATGCATCCAGCATCGTTCGCGCTCGTGATGGCCACCGGCATTGTGTCCATCGCCTGCTATCTCGTCGGGCTGCCACTCGTCGGCGTGGTTTTCGTGTGGCTCAACGTCGCGTTCTACGTGGTGCTCTGGGCGCTGACGATCGTTCGTGTCGTTCGCTTCCCGATGCGCGTGCTGGCGGACCTCTCGCATCACGGACGATCGGTGGGCTTCTTCACGACGGTCGCGGCGACATGCGTTCTGGGGAGCCAGGCCATCGTCATCGTCGGCGCCTGGCGCGTTGCCGCAGCGCTGTGGCTGGTCGGGACTGGCTTGTGGGCGGCGGTGACCTACACCGTTTTCACGGCATTGACGATCAAGACGGACAAGCCGGCGCTTGCTGAAGGCATCAATGGGGGCTGGCTGGTTGCCGTCGTGGCTGCGCAGTCGGTCTCAGTGCTTGGTGCCCAGCTTGCGGCAGGCTTCGGTGAGTACACGCCGCACGTGCTGCTGTTCTGCCTTGTGATGTGGCTGGGCGGCGGCATGCTCTACATCTGGATCATCTCGCTCATCTTCTACCGGTACACGTTCTTCACGATGAGCCCTTCCGATCTGGCGCCGCCGTACTGGATCAACATGGGCGCCGTGGCGATTTCTACGCTCGCCGGCGCCACATTGATCGGCGCCGCGCCGCAGTCACCACTGCTGCAGGACCTGCTGCCGTTCCTGAAGGGATTCTCCCTCCTCTTCTGGGCGACGGCGACCTGGTGGATACCGATGCTCGTCATTCTGGGTGCGTGGCGACACGTGTACCGACGCTTTCCGCTTCGTTACGACCCGCTGTATTGGGGCGCGGTCTTTCCGTTGGGCATGTACACGGTCTGCACGGTCCGCCTGGCTCACGCGATCGACGCGCCGGTTCTTCTGGCGATCCCGCGGCTGTTCATGTACGTCGCCCTTGCCGCCTGGTCGCTCACGATGATTGGGCTCGTCCGGCGAATCGTCGCGGGACCCAGGTTCTAGCCCGCCGTCGTCGCTGCGTCCCAGGACTGCTGTTGTGCGCCGGCATCGGAGCCTGCGACGGAGTACAGCGCGCCCGGTGCGTTACGGGTCTTCTGGAATTCCTCGAGCGTCTGCCCCCGCATCGCGGCGTAGATGTGCAGGTTCGACACCCCGACTACCGCGCCGAGTTTTTCGAGCATGAAGAAGCTGACGCCGTAATGGATCATGCCGCGCCAGTCCAGACGGCGAACGAGCTCTCGCTCTTCGATCGTCAGACGCGCGTCTTCACACAAGCCTTCGCGGTCGCTGCGGAAACGGGCGCGCCATGCCGGATCGGTCAGCGCGTGGAGGAACTTGTTCAGTCGATATGCCTTCACGCTCCGTGCGAGCGTGAACGGGTAGGACCCTTCGAGCTTGTCGATCCCGGCGAGTTGATGATTGATGTGCGCGACATAGGCGCGATCCGGCGGGGAGGGCGGACCCGTGTCCTCGTAAATCGCGGTCGCGATCGTTGGACCCTCACAGCGCCCACGGAATCAGGCGCCCGAAATAGACGACACCGATCCAGAGGGCCAGCGAGGTGCCGCCAATGAATC
>Ga0111538_10008506_pt1 | contig 13774 bp, 11 predicted proteins | sample SoiMethybrSBSTD1_FD_79669 | JGI IMG/M metagenome (GOLD analysis project Ga0111538, IMG submission 79669) | Bulk soil microbial communities from a Populus tree surrounding site in Tennessee, USA - Soil MetaG P. TD hybrid SBSTD1 (version 2)... | ecosystem: Environmental > Terrestrial > Soil >...
CCGACTTCAGCGTCAGCGTCGCTCCGCTGACGACGAAGCTCCGTGCTCTGGAGAGAATGTTCAGGAACGCGATCTCCTGGCGCTCGATCGGCTCGGTGCACGCCTTTCGCGTCGTCGCCAGCGGCGAGATCCGGATCGTGCTCCCGGAGACCTTGTAGGTGCCCGCGTAGCGGTTGCACCCCGCCGACCCGGAGACGCGGCGCTTCGCCGTGAACTCGGACGTGAGCTCCGTGCCCTTTAGGGGTGCCTTCCCCACGAGCGAGCCAAGGACCCAAATCTTGCCGGGCAACGAGCTCGCCGCCGTCGCCCGCGAGCTCGTCGCGACCGCCGTCGCGGCAGAGACCGCCAACACGGCGACCGACACCGACCCCACGAGCAGAACCGGTAACGACTTGGGCAGCATCCGTTTTCTCATCGTGAATCCGTGGAGGCTCCGACCCTACAGAGAGCGCGCTTTCTGCTCACGGCACGCGGACCCGAACGATCAGCCGACCTCCTGGTTGGATCTCGGTGGCGCTAAGCGAGGGTCGCCGTAGGGCATCCGGACTCTCGCGACCCGATGCGGGCCTGGTGGGCTAGCGGCGCCGGCCCGACGCGATGCGCACGGAGACGGGCACATCGATCTCGTCCTCGCGCCGGTGTGGGTCGGCGAGCCGGGCGAGTTCGTCGCGGATCCGCTGTTGCACGTCTGGTGGCTGGGCGAGGACGGTCGCGCGTGTGTTGACGCTGCCGCCGAGTACGCCCTCCCATAGCTCGTCGGTGCCACGCATCGGCTCGACGAAAGCGACGGTGTCGACCCGGATGTGAGCGAGTCCCGCGCCTTCGAACAGGAGGCGCAGTTCCTCGTCGCGCGCGAGCCGCTCCCGCGAGGGGCCGACCGGCTGGCCAATGGGTGGCTCGACTCCGGCTGCCGCGATCGCGTCGGTGAGCAGACCAAGTAGCCGCGCCCGCTCCGTCGCGTCCCATTGCGCCACGCCGACGCGCCGCGCGACGCGCGCGAGCTCCGCCACGACGCGCTCGGGGCTCGGAACGTGGTGGAGCAGGAACGCGGCGACGGCGGCGTCGAACGCGTTGTCCTCGAACGCGAGCTCCTCGGCGTCGCCGAGCGCGAACTCGACGCCGTCGTAGAGCCGCCGAGCGCGCGCGAGCATCTCCTCCGAGATGTCGACGCCGACCGCGTGCGCGCCGCGCGCGGCCGCGGCACCAGCGACGTGGCCGGTACCGGTCGCGACGTCGAGGAGCGACGTGCCCGCGCGAACGCCGACGGCGTCGAGCAGCGGCTCCGCGACGCGCGCCGTGACGCGGCCGACGACGACGTCGTATGCGTCGCCGCGACCGGGCTCGCGCCAGCCTGCGACCTCGAGTTCCTTGAACGCGTCGTTCAGAGCTGCTCGAGTGCCCCGCGCACCCGCTCTACCCACCACGCGAGTTCCGCCCGCGCCCGCTCGCGCTTCTGGTCGCTCGCCTCGACGAGTTCGTGCGCGAGCAGGGGGCCGTGCCAGCAAAGCTGCGCGAGCCACGCCAGCTCGAGCGCGCGCGGGTCGTGCAGATCGGCGGCGGCGTGGCGGAAGTCGTCGACCAGCTGCTCGCGCGTCGCGTCGATCCGCCAGCCGTTGACAAACAGATACCACGCGAAGTCGAGCTCGCAGGGACCGGTGCCGGCCATCCCCCAGTCGAGCACGATCGTGCGCTCGGAGAGCAGGCCGAGGTTGGCGCCGCGGAGGTCGTTGTGGATCAGCGTCGGCGCGCAGCGCGCGAGCTCACGCGCGAGCGGCTTCGGGTCCTCCACCGCGCCGAACACGGCGGTTGCGACGTCCTCGGGCACCGCCTCCGCGAACAGTTCCCATCCGACGGCGAGCATCTTTGGCAGGTAGTCGACGCCGTCGGCCTCCCCCGCCACGGTCGACGGCGCCGCGATCATGATCCGGTCCTCAAGCGAGCACGCGCCGTCGATCTGCTCGTCAGCGAATCGTCGGTGCATGGCCGCGAATGTCACGAGTAGGCGCCGGCTCTCCTCGCGCGTGAGCCGCCGGTCCGGCGGCAGCAGGTCCTCGGACACGTCGCGCATGAGAAGCCACGTCCCTCTCCCCTCACGGCCCGCCGCGAGCACCGCATGATCGATCTCGGGCGGCATCCGGGCGAGCACGCCATCCGTCCACAGCGCGGCCTCGCGGCCGCCGTCATGCGTCACCCGAGCGATCCAATCGCCACCCGAGAGCCGCTTGACGACAAGCCGTCGTCCGTCCACAAGCACAAGCCGCTCCAGGCTGGTGCCTGACTGGCCCGCATGCGTCAGTGGCTCGCGCCCGGCAACCTCGCTCAGCCGCCGCGCCGCCGCCACGGGTGCGTCGTCGGCGAGCTCCTCCAGCTCGCCGCCGTGTGGCCGTGCGCAGTACGCCTGGTGACGGACAATCCTGCCCTCGCGCACCTGCAAGAACTGCCGCTGGCGCTGGAGGACCCCGCCCGCGCGCCGCTCGAACTCGATCGTCAGGCCGGACGGAAACGTCGACACCTCCCAGCGCCTGAACACGCCGGAACCCGGCCACCAAGCACACAGCTGGTCGCCGATTGCTTCCGGGCCGACCACCCGCGCCCGACGGCCGGGCATGCTCCAGTCAAGCAGCGCCTCCGCCGAGTAAAGCCCCACAAGCGGTTCGAAGTCTCCCGACTCGAACGCCGCAGCCAGCACACGATCGATCGTCACCTGGGTACATGCTCGCACCCTCGGGCGGCGCCCACGCGCGCGCACGCAAGGACGGGTACCCCCCTCGGCCGCGGTCATGGTGATGGGGCCCGGTCGCGGGCGGCGAGGCTCAGGTCGCCGTCACCCGGGCTGCCGCGTTTCCCTCACGCCCGCCGCCCAGCGGGAAGTGGCATGCGACGAGCGATCCCGCCCGAGGCTCGAGCGGCGGCTCGACCTCGGTGCACACCTGCTGGGCAAAGGGGCAGCGCGTTCGGAAGCGGCATCCGCTGGGCGGTGCAAGCGGACTCGGGGGTTCGCCCGGAATGTCTACGCGCTGCCGCCGGCTGCCCTGCGTGCGGGCAAGCGGGACCGCTGCGAGTAGGCCAGCCGTGTATGGATGCGCCGGCGCGCTGAAGAGCCGCTCGGTCTCCGCCAGCTCGACGATCTTGCCCAGGTACATGACGGCGACGCGGTCGCTTACGTGGCGCACGACCGAGACGTCGTGCGAGATGAACAGCAGGGCGAGCCCGAACTCGGTACGCAGGTCGGCGACGAGATTGAGAATCTGGGCCTGGATGGACACGTCCAGCGCCGACACGGGCTCGTCCGCGACGACGAGCCGCGGGTTGGTCACGATCGCTCGCGCGACGCCGACCCGCTGGCGCTGGCCCCCCGAGAACTGGTGTGGGTAGCGGTCTGCGTGAGTGGGGTCGAGGCCAACTAGCTGGAGGATCTCCGCGACACGTCGCTGCTGTTCGGAGCGGCCTCCGATACCGTGCGCGCGGAGTGGGTCGCCGACGATGGAGCCGACACGGCGTCGCGGGTTGAGAGACGAGTACGGATCCTGGAAGATGATCTGGATCTGCCTCCGCAGCGGCCGTAGCCGGCGCCGCGACCAATGGGTGATGTCTGTGCCCTGGTACTCGATGCGGCCGCTCGTGGGCTCGAGGAGACGGGTTACGAGACGCGCAACGGTGGACTTGCCGCAGCCGGTCTCCCCGACGAGGCCGAGCGTCTGCCCGAGCCTGATCTCGAAGGAGACTCCGTCGACAGCGTGCACGACCGCGCCACGCTGACGCGTGACGCCGCGGGCGGGGAAGTGCTTCACGAGGTCCTGCACGCGCAGGAGCGGCGCGTCTGGGGCCGCGCTCACGAGGCGGGCAACGCCGGGAGCGCTAGCGAGCGGTCGTGGGCGACCACGGGACACGCGATCCGGTGACCGGGCTCGACGAGCTCGAGCGTCGGTACTTCGAGCTCGCACGAGCGTTGGGCGAGTACGCAGCGCGGGTGGAACGCGCACCCTTCTGGCAGCCGCACCGCGCTTGGAGGCGACCCTGGAATCGGTGTCAGTCGGGTCGTCCGGGGACCATCCACGTGCGGGATCGAGCCCAGCAGGCCGCACGTGTACGGATGTAGCGGCCTGCCGATGACGACGTCTCCGGGCCCGTGCTCGACGATCCGTCCTGCGTACATCACGGCAACCTCGTCCGTGTGCTCGGCAATCACGCCGAGGTCGTGGCTCACGAGGATCAGCGCCATTCCCGTCTCATCCTGCAGCCGGGAGAGGAGCTGGAGAATCTGCGCTTGGACGGTGACGTCGAGCGCAGACGTCGGTTCGTCGGCGATCAGGATCTCCGGACGAAGCGCGAGCGCCATCGCGATCATCACTCGCTGGCGCATGCCTCCGGAGAGCTCGTGCGGGTAGGCGTCGACCCGCGATTCCGGGCTCGGGATGCCGACCGTGCGGATGAGGTCGACGGCCCGGGCGCGCGCGGCTTTCATGGAGACCCGCTCATGTGTCTGGATCGCCTCCACGACCTGCCATCCCACTCGGTGCATGGGGTGAAGCGACGACAGGGGGTCCTGAAACACCATCGCGACTCTCCGACCGCGGATGTCGCGGAGGGCAGTCTCGGGGAGGTTCAGGACGTCGACGCCGTCGAGTAGGACCTCGCCCGCGAAGTCGGTGTTCGGCGAGCGCGTGAGACCCAACATCGTGAGCGAGGCGACGGACTTTCCGGAGCCGGACTCTCCCACGAGCCCGAGCGTGCGGCCGCGATCGAGCGAGAACGAAATGCCGTTGACGGCGCGCACGAGGCCCTCCCGTGTCCGGAACGCGACCCGGAGCCCGCGCACCTCGAGGAGTGCCACGTCAGTAGCGGACGCGAGGGTCGAGGACGGCGTAGAGGATGTCCGCGACGAGGACGGCGAGCACGATAAACAGCGCGCCGAAGAGCACGACGCCCTGGATCGCGGGCAGGTCGCCGGTCTGGATCGACTCGACCGCGTACCGGCCCACGCCGGGTATGTTGAAGACCGTTTCGACGAGGATCGTCCCGCCGAGCAGGAGCCCGAGATCGAGGGCGGCGAGCGTGACGACAGGAGTCAGTGCGGCGCGCAGGCCGTGGCGAAGGACGATCCGCCGCATGCCCAGCCCCTTCGCCTTCGCCGTGCGGACGTAGTCCTGCTCCATCGCCTCGCGGAGGTTCTCGCCGATCATCCTCGCGTAGAGGCCCGCGAACGCGAGCGCGAGCACGATCCATGGCCAGAAAAGCGACTCCGCCCAGCCCTTCGGGTCGTCGCTAAAGGGGACGTACGTCCCCGAGCCGCCGATCAGGGGGAACCGGCCGATGTCTCGGGCGAAGAGGAAAAGCGCGACGAGGCCGAGCCAGTACGTGGGCGCGGACAGGAAGAACAACGTCGCGCCCGTCACGACGCGGTCGGTCTTCGAGCGAGGCTTGAGGGCCGTGAGGATCCCGACGGGGAGCGCAATCGCCATCCACAAGATGAACGCTCCGAGCGCGACGGAGATGCTCGCCGGCAGGCGGGAGACGATCTCTTCCCGGACCGGTACCTCCGAGTAGTAGGAGTAGCCGAGGTCGAAGTCGGTAACGACGTTGCCGGCGTAGATCCGGAACTGCTCGTAGAAGGGCTGGTCGAGGCCGAGGGAGGCCCGCACCTCCTCGATGAGATCCGGGCTGGCGTTTCGACCCGCGCGGAGGATGGCCGGGTCGCTCGCGGGGAGCACGTAGAAGATGAGGAACGTCAGGAACGAGACGATGACCAGCAGGAGCGCGCTCCACGCGATGCGCCTAACGATGTAGCCGACGAAGGGCGAATCGATCCTCGCAAAGCGCGACCGCCGCGCTGCCGGCCCGCCCAGGCCGGCCTCCACCTCTCGAGCGGTGGAGGCCGGAGCGGGCTGGGTCGGCGGCGAGGACGTCGGAGGCCTCTACTACTTGATTGATGTGAAGGCCGGATCGACGAGTCCCGCGTTCCAGAGCTGCTTCCCGGGCACGATCCGATCCGAGATGACCGTGACCGTCTCGGTCCACTGGGTCGGTACGATCGGTGCCAGGCGGGTGATCATCTTGTCGATCTGGGCCCAGGCCGCGTACCGGGCGTCCGGGTCCTTGATCAGCTTCGTCTTCTGGATGGCAGTGTTCACGGCTGGATCGTTGAGCCCGGTCATGTTGGTCGTGTAGTTCGGGTTGAGGGACTTACCGCTGAAGAGCGGGTCCATCATGGTGACCGGGTCTTTGAAGTCCGGAAGCCAGCCCAGGGTGCAGATCTCGGGCAGGAACCGCTCGACCACGCAGAACTTCGTGAACATCGCGTCGGGCGACGCGATCTTGACCTTCACGTTGAAGCCGATCTTCGCCAGGCTCGCTGCCGCGACCTTCGCCGCCTGGGGGGAGGGCGAGGCGTTGAACGTGTACATGGTGATCGCAGGCCCGTCGTAGAGTCCGTTGGCGTAGCCGGCCTTGCGCATCTCGGCCTTCGCCTTGGCGACGTCCCCGGCGAAGTTAGCGCTCTTGAACGGGTCGAACCCGAGCCCGCCGGCGGCCTCGAAGCCCTTGCTCTTGAATTCGGGCCCGAGGATGTGCGTCGCGATCGGGCCCGTCAGGGGCCCACCGACGACGAGCCGCATCGCGTTCTTGTCGACGACGTAGTTCACCGCCCGGCGGACGTTCACGTTGTCGAACGGCTTCTTCCTCGTGTTCAGCCCGAGGTAGGCGATCCCGTTCGCCCACGCGTACCAGTTGTCCCGGTACTTCGGCGTGGTGACCACCTGCTTCAGCGTCGCCGCGGGGATCTGGGCGTAGTCACTCGCAGCGTCTGCCACCCCGTTCAGGATCTGCCTGACGCCGACGGTCGTGTCCGTGAACCCCTGTCGCACCTCGACCACGTCGACGTACGCCGGCCTGAAGTCGGTCCGTGCGCTCCAGCTCGGGTTTCGCACCAGCCGCATTCGGCGTCCAGGCGTGTACCCCTTGCCCTTGATGTTCCCCGAGCCGTCCGCCTCGAACATGTACGGGCCGGTCGCAGCCTGGTGGAAGGCGTAGTCGGAGGCCGACTTCTGGTCGTACTTCGATGCGTACTCCTTCGGGACCGGCGCCGTATTCGTCATGACGAGCGCGCTCGCGAGCGTCGTGCCCGCCTGCTTGAGCCGGAAGACGATCGTGTACTTGTCGGGCGTCGTGATGCCGCTGACCGGCTTCGGCGTTTTCGGCGGCTTCGCCGGATACCCGACGAGGTCGGAGAAGTAGAGGCCCACGTAGCCGTTCGTCACGCTCACGGAGAAGCTCCGCTCGATGGCGTACTTCACGTCTGCCGACGTCACCTCGCGGTTCACGGGCGGCCCGAAGCGGATCCCGGGCCTGATCCGGACGGTGACGGTCTTACCGTCGGCCGAGATCCTCGGAAGCGAGGCTGCGAGGTCGGGGAGCGTCTTCGTCGAGTCGGCCGGGATCGAGTAGAGCGGCCGATGGACCGCTGTCAGGATCTGCCAGCCCATCGAGTAGTACGTCTTGCCGGGGTCGACCGAGTCGACGTCGCCGGCCGAGATCAGCTTCAGCGTGCCTCCACGCTTGTGCTGGTCGTTCGCGCCGCTTCCGCTTCCGCTTCCGACCATGGCCAGGCCGAGAGCGAAGCTCGCGCCCAACGCGACCGCAGCACGCCAGGTGTGAAGTGACATGACGCCATCTCCTTTCGTGAGCACCGAATCAGTTGGCCTTTGACAGATGGGGATCAAGGATGTCTCGGATCGCCTCCCCGAGCAGGTTGAAAGCGAGCACCGTGAGGACGAGGGCGAGCCCGGGGAAGAGGAAGTACCACCACGCGGAATCGAAGAACGGCGTCGCCTCGGCGATCATCTGCCCCCAGCTCGCCTGCGGCGGATTGATGCCGACGCCGAGATAGGAGAGAGCGGCCTCGAGCAGGATGTTGAGCGGGATGACGAGCGTGACGTAGACGAGCACCGGGGTCAGGAGGTTCGGGAGGATCTCGCGGGCGATGATTGCGAGGTCGCCTGCGCCGGTCGCCCGGGCGGCCTCGACGAACTCCTTCTCGCGCAGGGACAGCACCTGGCCACGTGCGAGGCGCGCGAAGTATGTCCAGCTGACGAGCACGATGATCCCCAGGACCGTCGTCATCCCGGGCTGGATGAGCCCGCCGGCACACCCGCCTCCGACCGAGCACGCCGACCCGATGCCGAGCGCGAGGAGGAGGAGCGGGAACGCGAGCATGACGTCGATCGTCCGGGAGATGATCGTGTCGACGACCCCGCGGTAGTACCCGGCGACTATGCCGAGCGACGTGCCGATCAGCATCGCGATGCCGGTCCCCACGATGGCCACGGTGAGGGACACGCGGGCGCCATAGAGCACGCGGGCGAAAACGTCCGAGCCGACGGGATCGACCCCGAACAGGAACTCGCTCGAGGGGCCTGTCGGGGTGCCGAACGCGGGATCGAGGCGATCGGGATACTGCGCGTTCGGCGGATGGCCGACCAAGCTTGTGATCGGGCCGGCGAGGACGGCCGAGAAGGTGACGACGAGAAGGAAGGCGAACGCGACGAGCGCCACCTTGTCGGAACGGACGCGTTCCCAAAAGAGCGAGAGTGGGCGCGTGCCGACGACGTCCACACTGGCCACCGCGTCCGACCCCATCGACATCGCACCCCCCCTACGCCCGAAGGTGGCGCCTGACGTGCGCCCGGGAATCTAGGCCGTTACCAGACCAGATGCAAGGCCGCGACTCAGCGGCGCAGAGGCCGATGCTTTCTGGTTGCAGAGAAGGCGCTCAAGAAGCGAATCAGCGAAGTGTGATGAGCAGGGACTTCAGCCCGTGTTCTTGCAGAAGATCGAGTAGCCGAGCAAAGCTCAGGGTGCACTAGCGGTCCGGGTGGAACCACCGGCCGCCGGCACTCGCGCCGCCGTCGACGTGGAGCGTCTGCCCGTTGAGGAACGAACCTGCGTCGGATGCGAGGAGGAGGCAGGCGCCTACGAGCTCCCGCGGAAGCCCCGGCCGCTCGAGCGGAACGCGGTTCAGGATCCAGCGGCGCATATCGTCGTCCGCCCAGATTGGAGCGGCCAGCGGCGTGTCCATGAATCCCGGCGCGATCGCATTCGCGCGGATGCCGTGCTCGGCCCATTCGAGCGCCATCACCTTCGTCAGCTGGCTGAGGCCCGCCTTTGCCGGGCCGTAGACCGATATCTGGTCGAGTGCGTACAGGGCGTTCAGCGACGAGATCGAAACAACGGAGCCGCCCTCGCCCTGCTCGATCATGCGCCGTGCCGCCGCCTGCGAGAGGAAATATGGCAGGCGCAGGTTGATCCGGATAATCCAATCCCAGGTGTCGCGATCCATCTCGAGGATCGGCATGCGCCGGTTGACGGCCGCATTGTTGACGAGCACGTGCACGCCCCCGAGCCGCTCTACTGCCGCCGCGACGACTCGTTCCGGGGCGTCCTCTTCCGCGAGGTCGACCGCGAGGCCGGTCGCATGGACGCCGGCGTCGACCAGGAGCGCCACCAACTGATCGACGGGCCCCTGCTCGAGGTCGGTCACGAGGACATGCGCTCCCGCGGCACCCAGGCCCGCCGCGAACCACCGGCCGAGCCCGCCGCTCGCGCCCGTCACGATCGCCGTACGACCCTCGAGCGAGTACAGCGCACCCGGGGAGAGCGCGCGAACCGCCTCGGAGTCGAGCGGCGCGCTCATCCGCCTGCGCACGGGATGCCGCTCACGAGGCGACCCTACAGAGGAAACGTCACGGCCTCGCCGTCGGCCACCGACGACCCCCACGGATCGTCCCCCCGCCCTCGCCTTCTCCACGTGCAGCCACTCACGGCCGCCGGCATCGCGCGCGCGGACGCCACCCTGCTCGTCACCGCACTCGTCGAGACCGCGGTCGCGCGTCCGGTCGAGGCATCGTAGGAGCGGTCGAGCGTGACGACGAAGTCGTCACGCTCGCTGTTCTTGCGCTGATCGAGGGCTACTACGGTTGCCGCCACATCGGATAGAGCGGCGGGCCGCCGGGCAGGGTGAACGGCTCCAAGGCCTCAAAGCCATGCCGCTCGTAGAGCCTCTTGCCGCCCTCGCTTGTTGCCTCGAGATAGGCAGGCATCACCTCGCGGTCGCACCGCTCGAGGACGTGCGCTAGCAGCCTCGACCCGATGCCCTGGCCCTGCCGCTTCGGATCGACGGCGAGCAGGTTCAGGTAGTACAGCGAGCCGTGTGGGTGGTGCTCATCGAGCGCGGCTATCAGTTCGACCATCCTCGTCGTGTCGGGGCCCATGACCTCGCTCAGCCGCTGCCCCCACTCCTCCGCGGCGTGCTCGTCTATCGGCTTTGGTGCCGGCGGCACCCACAGCGCGGCGCCCGCGCCGTCGTGCGTCAGATAGGTCTCGCCGTGACGGGACAGCGACTCCACGAAGAGCGTAAAGGTCGCGGGCAGAAGCTCCTGGCGCCGTCGCGTGTCCGGGACCGTCCACGCCAGCACGGGATCGTCCTGGAAAGCCGCCGCGAGAACGCGGCTCACCGCCTCCAGATCCTCGGGCGAGCGCGCCTTGCGGACGCCCGCGGTGCTCTCAATGACAGCCATCAAGGTCCTCCTAGGTGGGCAATTTCCACCTCGAGCATGGCGTCCACAGGAGCACTTCACCAGCGTGCAAGCCGATGACTGACAGTAGGGCCAGCCGAACCACCATGACGTCCGCCAAGCCCCCCGCCCAGCGACGGCCGACCAGAGAGCGCGCACGCGCGAGACCGCCCGACTACCCCACCCCCTCGCGAGGACCAAGTCGGTGGGGCTTGGTCGCGGGCGGGGCTGGTCGCGGTCGCTAGCGTTTGCAAGCCGATGACCGGGGCTCACGACAGGCGATCTTTCCTCCGGGAGCTGCTCCGGGGCGCAACGCGCGCCGCCGGCGAGCTCGGCGGGCTCCGTGACGCGGCCGCGGAGGCGGGCGAGGAGGCATGGGGTACCGATCTGCCGGGCGTTCCCGAGTGGTCTCCCTCGCCCGTCCCCGCGCCTCCCGCGGAGCCGTTCGCGACGACCGCCGACCTCCGCCGCCTGTGCGGCGAGCTCGGCCGCGACGCATGGGGGGACGAGGCCGTCGCCCTCGCCCGGACGAGCACGCGACTGACGCGAAGCGATGCCGGCCGCTCGTGGATCGGTGGGGCGCCGACCCTGCCTGTCGCGTTCGACTGGCCGTCCTGGGACGGCAAGGAGCTCACGTTCATGGCGCAGATCGACCTGGCCGACGTCGTGGACAGCCCGTGTCCCGTGGACGGCTCGCTCCTCTTCTTCTATGCGCTCGACCGGACGCCGTCGGGTCTGCGGCCGCGCGACAAGGACGCATGCCGGGTCGTCCATGTGCCCGTGGGATCCGAGGTCGCAGAGCCCGAGGAGGCGCGGCCGAAGATGCTCGTGGCGCCGTCCGCCGAGCTGACGCTCCCGCTCGAGCCGACATTCGAGCTCGACGGCTGGGCGCGCGAGGAGTGGACGGACCTCCGTGAGCGGCTTGCGGTGTTCCAGGGTGTTGAGCTCGAGGATCGGTCGGCGGACTACCACGCGCTCCACCGGATGCTCGGCTACCCGGAGACCTTTGCCGGTGGGATGGAACTGGATGCCCAACTCGTTTCGCACGGCGTCGATCTCGAGGAGCAGCCGGACGCTCACCCGCTCTACGAGAACCTTGCGCCCGGGGCGGCTGACTGGCGCCTCCTGCTCCAGCTGAGCAGCGATGACGACGGCGCGATCTCGCTCGGCTACTTCGAGCGGCTCTTCATCTGGATCCGAGACGAAGATCTCCGCGACGGTCGGTTCCACCGCGTGCGAGCGTTCGTGCGCTGATGCAGGCACAAGTGATGACCCGGTAGACCAGACGCCAGCGCTGGAGCCGTGTCACGGCAAGACCTTCTGCTCTTTGTGTGGAGGCAAGCGCTGGCGTCGCGCCGCCGGTGTCGAGTCTCTGTGGTTCCGCCGGGGGAAGCCACGTCCCGCAGGCCAACACCTAGTTCCGGGGCGCCAGCAGCGTGCGTGAGAGCTGTGGGTGGGTCGCTCGATAACCGCGCCAGCGCGCAATCGGTGCGAGGACGCCGAAGACTGCGCGACGCTCGTCGTCCAAACCCAGCCGCTGGCTGACGCGACAGCGCGCTCGACGCGTGTCTGACCCCGGCGAATCAGACCGGATGGTTTGCCTGCAACAGGTCGTCCGGGTCGACGCGCCCTTGATCTCCCGGAGCCGCCGATGCACGTCCGGCGGGAAGAAGCGCTGAGGCTCGGTCGGCCTCTCCATGAAGTTCAGGAACGTGAGCCCGGCGTCCCACGGCGCGAGGGCGGCCTGGACGAGCTCGACATGGCGCTCGACGGCCGCCTTCGCCTCCGGCGCCGGCGCGATCCCCGCGCCGAAGTACAGGAACCGTCCCTGGAGCGACGCGAGCGCTCCGTTCTCCTGCGCCGCAACGGCGAGCGCGCCGCCGATATGGCGTAGCTCGAACGTGAGAAGCGAGGATCCGACGACCGCCTCGACCACCGCGTCGATCGCCTCCCCCGTGAGGTCTGACAGCATCCCGCCGTTGCCTGCGCCGGGAACGGGATGCTCCGGATCCATGTGGAGCGCCGTCAGTGACGTCGGCGGTATCACGGCGAACGTATCCAGCTCGGGGCCTAGCTCGCGGAGTGGACGCGTGATCTCGGTGCCGTCCGCCTCGTCCGTGAGGAGGGCCGCCTCGACGACCACGAAGGAGCGGCCCCGGAAAGGTTCTGGCAGGTCGGGGATCGGCGGGAACTGCAGCAGCCGGCCGACGGACGAGACCTCGTCGGGCACCGTCTCGACCCACTCACGCCACGCGACGAGTATCTCGCCGGCCCGCTCGATCGGCCAGAACAGGACACCGGCGTAGAGCGCAGCAACCGGGTACAGGGCGAACTCGAGCGCGGTCACGATCCCAAACGAGCCGCCGCCACCCCGCACGGCCCAGAAGAGGTCGGGTTCGTTGTCGCGGTCGGCCCTGACGAAACCGCCGTCCGCCGTGACGAGCTCGACAGCGAGCACGCTGTTCGCCGCGAGGCCGTGTTTGCGCCCGAGCCACGAGACGCCTCCACCGATCGTGTAGCCGATGACGCCGACATCCGGCGACGTTCCTGCCAACGGGGCGAGACCGTGCGCCGCCGCAGCCCGACCCACCTCGGGCCACAGCACTCCCGCTTCGCAGCGAGCGGTGCCTGCGACCGGGTCGACCTCGACCTGTCGCATGCGCTCGGTCTTGAGGAGGATCGTGCGCTCGAGCGACCCGACCGGCGCGGCGTTGTGACCGGTGCACTGGACCGCCACCCGAAGACCTTCGCTGCGCGCGAGCTCGACGACCGCGACGACGTCCTCGACGGCCTCGGGGAACGCCACCGCGCGTGGTCGCTGGTCGACGGCGAGATTCCACGCCCGACGCGCCTCATCCCACTCCGGATCGCCCGAAACGACGAGCCTTCCCGCGAGCTGTGCCGGTGATTTCAGAAGCGGTGTCGTCATCGCGAGGACGTCGAAGGCCGCGGATACCCCTCGAAGGGGCCGCGCGCGAGCGGCCCGCAGGAGTCTACGACCTCACGGACAACGCGCCACCGCCCTGAAGCGGATCTACGAACAAGCGGATCAAGCGGCAGCCCACGAATCGGCCGCCATCGCGGTAGAGGAACACGGACGCGAGCTGGCCGAGAGCTTCCTCGCCGCCGCGCGAAACGGTGACTGGCGCGCGGCCGACGCTCTGATGAATCGCATCTACGGCAAGCCAGAGGCTGCCGTCGTCGCG
>Ga0111538_10008507_pt1 | contig 13773 bp, 7 predicted proteins | sample SoiMethybrSBSTD1_FD_79669 | JGI IMG/M metagenome (GOLD analysis project Ga0111538, IMG submission 79669) | Bulk soil microbial communities from a Populus tree surrounding site in Tennessee, USA - Soil MetaG P. TD hybrid SBSTD1 (version 2)... | ecosystem: Environmental > Terrestrial > Soil > Tree...
TGGCTGGTTGGTATTGGCGTTGGGATCCTGATCTGGCCGATCCAGGTTTTCCTGCCGGGGATCACCACGTATTGAACGTTCGCGCGATACTGCGACGGCCGGGTGTCGAAGTTTCGCAGGATCTCGGTATCCGGATATCCGTGGTTCACGAGGCGCCGTCGGATCGTGTCGCGTCCGGCTTCGAGAAGGGCGGTATCGAAACGATCACCGGGCTTGACCGGCAGGTCTTCGGTGAAGTCGAGCGAATCCGGCGGAGCGCCTTCCCAGACGACCGTTACCGAATCCATCAGCATCGGTCGTCCTTCGGTGATCCGGTACTCCACCTTCACGCGCTTCGGGCCTAACGGGATGATGACCGGCTTGACCTTTATGTCCGGGAACCCGGTCTTGACGTAGTGGAAGTCAAGCCGCGCCGAGTCGGTGACCAGGGCCGCGATCGAGTCCAGGCAGTACTTCTGGCCGAAGACTCGAAAGGTGCGCCGCCAAAAGGTCGAGGCGGTGGTCTCGATCCCGCGCTCGAGGGCGTACGACGTGTGTGCCTTGTTGCCGACGAAGCTGAGCTCTCGGACCTCGATGCGATCCGGCGTGGTGCAACCAATGTCGGCGCGGCGCTGCGCAGAGGCGGAAGTCGCGAGCGCCGTGAGCAGGGCCGCCGCGAGAGCCGCCCTTCCGATCGCCATCAGGCTATCTCGACCAGGACCGTGCCGGGACCGCGCATCTTCGCGCGTCGCTTCACATCCGCTGCACGCATGCCGAGGTGCTGCAGGTTCACCCACGCGTCAGGCCTGACGAGTAGGACGGCGGTCGAGAGCCTGGCCAGCGGGAAGCGCCTCACCTGCCCTTCGCGATCGACGCCGGTGAACGAACCCTGCTTTGCCGCTTCGTCACCCACCGCGCGTTCGATGACCTTCTTCGCGCGGCTGGTGCACTCCGCGACAAACGCCTCGGCGCGACCCGGCGCGGTGAGGATGATGAAGTCGTCACCGCCGATGTGACCGACGAAGTCCTTGCCGTCATCGGTGCCGATGACCGCGGAGGATTCACGAATCGCGCCGCCGAGTCCCCGGATCACTTCGTCCGCGATGGCGAAGCCGAATGTGTCGGCGAACGGCTTGAAGTAATCGAGATCGAGGTAGCAGACCGCGAACGATTCGGCGCGCTCGATGCGGTTCATGATTTCGCGATCGATCGCGCGCCCGCCGGGGAGTCCGCTGGTTGGGTTACGGTCCGACTCGCGCTGGACCAGGCGAAGCAGCGCCTGGACCCGGGCGCGCAGCTCGCGCGGGTCGAACGGCTTGGCGAGGTAATCGTCGGCGCCTGACGCGAAGCCTTCGACTTTCGATTCGACGGTGCTCTGTGCGGTGAGCATGAGCACCGGTATGCGCGCGGTGAACGGGTTTGTCTTGACGCGACGACAGACCTCGAATCCGTTCATCCCCGGCATGGCGTGGTCGAGGATGACGAGGTCCGGTTCGCGTCCCTGAATGGACGTCAGGACGGCGAGCCCGTCTTCAACGAGGTCGACTTCGTGGCCTGCCGACCGGAAGAGGTCGCGAAGCATCAGGCGCATCTCTTCGTTGTCGTCGGCCAGGAGCAGATAACTCACGAATCGACCGGAGGTTGCGCGTGGTTGTGTCAGGTACTGGGTGAAGCCGTAACATCGTTAGGAGCGTTCCGCAGGTCAACCGCCAAACGACGTCGTCAGGCGGACTTAGAAAGCCGGATCGGATGGCGGATGGGGGATGGGGGATGGGGGATGGGCGACAACTGCGAAGAGATCACCGCTGATCCTTTGTGAATCGTTTCCACCGGCTTCACCCATCGACCATCGCCCCGTCGCCCGTTGCCCGTCGCGCCGTCGCCTGTCGCTCATCGCCCACCGCCCATCGTGTTTTGAAGAGCCCGTCAGGGACGTTCCGCTCGCCCGCACGATTTGCCGCTTGAGTCCCACGACAAACCGCTCGTAACGAGGTAATGGCTATTTCGTGTCCCCGTTGTGTTTTTGGCTCGTTAGGCTGCGCGCGTTTGCGCGGCACATCACACAGGGGGGCACCGTGTACCGAAGCATCCGTCTGTCAGCAGTACTCGCACTTGCGGCACCTGTCGTCGGCTGGGCCCAGGGGACAGTCACCGGTCGCGTAACAGACCGGGCCACTGGGGCGCCGCTGCAGAATGCGCAGGTTCTTGTTGTCGGCACGCAGCGCGGAACGCGAACCGACGACAATGGCGCGTACCGACTTACCAGCGTGCCCGAGGGGGCACGAGCGATCCGCGCACTCCGGCTGGGTTACGAAGCCGGCAACGATACAGTGACCGTCACGTCAGGTGGCACCGTCACCGCCGATTTCATCCTGCAGGCAACCGCCGCGAGGCTCGACGAAGTCGTCGTGTCAGCGACGGGTGAGGCAGAACGACGCCGGGAAACGGCTCATGCCGTTGCGACGATCGATGCCGACGCAATCCCCAAGACCGTCGTCAACAGCGTCAGTGATGTCCTGTCGTCACGCGCCTCGAGCGTCGTCGTCACGCAAGTCAGCGGGACGACCGGCGGCGGATCGCGCATTCGCATCCGCGGCTCCAACTCCGTCAGCCTGACGAACGAGCCGATCATCATCGTCGACGGCGTGCGACTCAACGCCGATCCCGGGGGAAGCACCATCAGCGTCGGCGGACAGAACCCGAGCCGCCTCGACGACCTGAATCCCGAGGACATCGAGAACGTCGAGATCATCAAGGGGCCGGCCGCCGCGACACTCTACGGAACGGCCGCCGCCAACGGCGTCGTCCAGATCACGACCAAGCGCGGCCTCTCGGGCCGAACGAAGTGGACCTTCTACGCCGACGGCGGTTCGTCCGACGAAGTGACTGCCTATCCGGCGAACTACCAGCAGATCGGCACGAACCCTAACGGTGGCCGTGTCTCGCGCTGTTCGCTCCTGTTGCAGGCCGAAGCGCTCTGCACGCCGAAGGCCGATTCGCTCCGCGCGTACAACCCGCTCGAGGACAACTCGCTCTTCGTGAGCGGGTGGCGCGAGCAATACGGCGCCAGCGTGGCCGGCGGCGCCAACCTGCTGCAGTACTTCCTGGCAGGAGATTTCAGCCGCGAGCGTGGCGTCTACGTCAACAACCTCGCGCGCCGTGTCAGCCTGCGGTCGAACCTGAACGCGGAGCTCGCGCCGACGGTCACGGCGGCCGCGCGGCTCGGCTACTTCTCGAACCGGCTCGAGCTGCCGCAGAACGACAACAACGACCAGGGCCCGCTCGGCAACGGCCTGCTCGGGCGTGACCCGATCACTTCGCCTAACGGCGGATACCTGTCGTTCCCGAAGGACGTGTACAACCAGTTCCTGACGACGCAGTCCGTTGACCGCCTGACGGGCGGTCTCGAGGGGCGCTGGGACGCGACGCACTGGCTCCGCATCAATGGCATCACGGGCATCGACCTCGCCAGCCGCGGCGACCAGTCGATCACGCCGCCCGGGCTCGTCCCCGAGCCGGATCGCCGCTTCCTCGGCAACGCGGCGTCGAACCCGTATGAGCTCTACACCTACACGACGAACCTGAACGGCACGGCGTCGTACAAGCTGTTCGGGATGGACGCGTCCACCGCGTTAGGCTTCCAGTACGTCGATGAGACGGTTCGCGGGACGCAGGCCTTCGGCGAAGGCCTCGCCGGCGGCACCAACTCCATCGCCGGCACCACGAGCGGCTTTGCCATCGCGGGACAGAACAGCGACGTCGTCACGATCGGCGGGTACGCGCAGGAGCAGCTGGCCTGGCGCGACAAGGTGTTCTTCAACGCCGCCGTCCGTGGTGACGACAACTCCGCCTTCGGGCAGGACTTCAAGTTCATCTATTATCCGTCGGTCGGCGTGTCGTGGGTCATTGGCGACGAGGACTTCTGGCCGCAGAACGACTGGGTCAGCTCATTGCGCCTGCGTTCGTCGTACGGCCAGTCGGGACAGCGTCCCGGATTCCGCAACGCGATCACGTTCTACACGGCCGTCGCGGTGAAGAAGGCGGGCAGCGACATCGGCGCCGTCACCATCGGCGCGCCGGTGGGCAACGACAACCTCAAGCCCGAGCGTTCGCAGGAGTGGGAGCTTGGCTTCGACGCCGGGTTCTTCAAGAATCGCGCGAACCTCGAGTTCACCTGGTACAACAAGGCCACCGAGGATGCGCTGATCCTGCGCAACCTGCCGCCATCCAGCGGCGCGGCGAGCCGCTACGAGAACCTCGGCAAGGTCACGAACAAGGGTCTCGAGGGAACGCTCTCGGCCCGGCTCGTCGATGGGACGAGCTTTGCCTTCGACCTCAGCGTCACCGGGTCGCATAACACGAACAAGCTGGTCACGATCGGCGCCGGCGTCGACACGATCTTCTTCGGACTTGGCGCCAACAACGGCGACTTCATCCAGCGTCACGCCGAGGGCTGGCCGTTAGGCGGCTACTGGCAGCGGCCGATCACCGGCTTCAGCGACGCCAACGCCGACGGCATCATCGGACCGGACGAGGTCACGCTTGCCGACCAGCCGGCGTACCTCGGACAGCCATTGCCGCGCGACGAGATGAGCATCACGCCGACGCTCACGTTCATGAAGTACTTCCGCGTCTACGGCGTCATGAATTACCGCGGCGGGTTCAAGGTCTACAACTCGACGGCGCAGTTCCGTTGCGCGGTGTTCCTCAACTGCCGCGACGCGAACGACAAGTCCGTCGGTCTCGAGCGCCAGGCGATCGCGATGGCCAGCGCCCGCGCGAACTTCGGGCTCGACGCCAGCGACGCGGGCTTTGTCGAGGACGGGACGTTCTGGAAGCTGCGCGAGGTGGCCATCACCGCCAACGCCCCGTCGTCCTGGGCCCGCATGTTCAAGGCGAGTGAGTTGAGCCTGACGCTGTCGGGTCGCAACCTTGCGACGTGGACGGATTACACCGGTTTCGATCCGGAAATCAACTTCAACGGCACGTCGAACTTCAGCACCGCGGAGTTCCTGACGCAGCCGCAGGTTCGCTACTTCACCGCGCGTTTGAGCATTGGTTGGTAGACCGAGTCCAAGTTCAAGTTCGAGTTCAAGATCAAGGTGGGGAATTCCTTGAACTTGAACTTGAACTTGAACTTGAACTTGGACTTGGACTTGGACTTCAAAACCTGACTTCATCTGGAGCAACAATGACTAGATATGGAGTTATCCTGGCGGCACTGGCATTGGCCGCCTGCAGCCCTAACGATTTGCTCGACGTCGACGACGTCGACGTGCTGGATCCCGGCACGCTCAACACGAAGGAAGCACTCCCCACGCTGCTCGCCGGAACCATCTCGGCGTTCCAGATCGGCTTCAGCGGCGCGGGGGACCTCTCGAACGGCGGTCACGAGGGCATGGTCAACATGTCCGGCCTCCTGACCGACGAATACATCCACGCCGAGACGTTTCCGGACCGGCAGGGTGTCGATGTGCGGAGCATCGCGCCCGGCAATGGCTCTGTCAAAGGCGTGTTCTTCGACCTGAGCCAGGCGCGCGCAACGGCCGACCTCGCGAGCTCGCGCTACAACACGTTCGATCCGGGAGTCGACGGACACTCCGAGGTGCTCTCGATAGGTGGCTTCTCGTACATCCTGTTCGCGGAGCAGTACTGCTCGGGCGTTCCATTCAGTACGCTGCGGAGCGGTGGCCTGGACTTCGGCACTCCGCAGACCACCGCCGAGATCCTCACGACGGCGCTGGCCAAGTTCGACTCGGCGCTCACGTTCGCGAACGCGAACCAGAACGACGAGCTCGCGAACCTGGCGATGGTGGGGCGAGGCCGTGTGCTCCTCGACCAGGGGCAGTTCGCCCAGGCGGCCGGCGCGGTGACGACGGTCCCGACGAGCTTCACCTACGAGATCGAGAACTCAACCAACTCAGCGCGCCAGAACAACGGCATCTGGAACTACACCGTGAACTTCTTCGGCTTCAGCGTGCCTAACCGTGAAGGTATAAACGGAATTGCCTGGCGGACAGCAAATGATCCACGCGTGCCGTGGTTCGACACGGGTGACGTGGGCTTCGACGGTGAGACCGACTACTTCCAGCAGGAGAAATATCCGGTCAAGGAAGCGAACACGGTGCTTGCGTCAGGCATCGAGGCGCGATTGATCGAAGCCGAGGCGGCCCTGCAGGCAGGAAATTCCGGCCTGATGATGCAGATCCTGAACGGGCTGCGCGCGTCAGGCGGCCTGACGCCGGTGACCGATCCTGGATCTCAGGCGTCGCGGACGGACCTGCTGTTCCGCGAGCGGGCGTTCTGGCTGTACCTCACCGGTCACCGGTTGGGCGACCTTCGCCGGCTCGTCAGGCAGTACGGTCGTGCCCAAGCCACCGTGTTCCCCAGCGGGACGTACCATAAGGGTGGGGAGTACGGGTCGGACGTGAACTTCCCGGTCTCGTCGGACGAGAAGAACAACCCGAATTTCGAGGCCTGTTTGGATAGAAATGCCTGACTAACAAGCAAGCAGCAACCAGCAACCACGGATGGACTGAGGGCCCGCGGCATGCGCTCGCGGGCCCTCAGGATTTGATGCAGCTAAGCGCCGTCAGGCGTCGTCTGATCAGGGCACGTACTTCACTCGCACGTTGTCCAGTCCCCACTTCTCGCTGCTGTCGGTGAAGTGATCCGACGCGAATTTCAGTGTAACCGAGGTCGCGGTGTGGTCGATCGTGAACCGCAGGCGGTAGATCGCATCCCCGATGAAATCGGAACCTGGCGGGAAGCCTAACGCACTTCGCGCAAACGACCCGGACGCGAAGGCAAAGGAACCCCCCGGGAAATCGCCAGGATACGCCTGGTTGTCCCTGGGCTTGTTCGAGAACGTCGTCTTCTTGAAGGCCTGGCCGCCCAGTGCCGACCACTCAATGACGTCCGGAGATCCGGAGCCCGCAACTTCCGCGTTTCCGTTCCAGCTCCCGATGATATACAGGTCGAAGTCCAGGACAAGCTTCGAGTGAGGCGGAATCGAGTCCACCGTCAGGAGAACTGCGGTGTTCTGCATTACACCGAGGAACTTCTTCCCGTTAGGTGAGGTTGCGATCGCGGGAAGCGTCCACTCGATGCCGGCGCTTGCCTCGAAATCATTGAAGTAGACGACCTTCGTCAACTCGATCTCGTCGCAGAGCATCGACGGGTCGGGGACGCTCCGCACGGCGACAAAGCAGGTCTTGGACTTCAGGCGGAACCCAAGATCGCTGGCCGGTTTGATCACCGTCGTGTAGTAGCCGACAGGACTGAGGGCGTCGCCTATGCCGGTGAATCCTCCCGGATTCGTCACGTTGACGCCCGATCCAGCGAGATCGACACGAAAATCCGAAGGCTGCTCGACACCGTTCCTGAATCGAAGCGCGAAATTCAGGTCGAGGTTGAAGTTCTGCCCGCCAGGAAGGCTGTCGGGCAGGTTCGTGTTCTTGAGAACCACAACGGCGCACTTGGTGCGCACTTCATTCAGCACAAAAGCGGTTGAGACAACCGACTGTGCGTTGTCGAGTCGAAAGCTCTGCGCCCCGCCGTACCAGAAGAGCACGTTCCGCAAGGCGGCGACACTGGCCTGGTCGCCGCACACGCGACTGTTGCCGGAGACCGCGAGTCGCAAGTCAACGGCAAGGACAGAGTTCGCGGTTTGCACATCACTGGCAAAACTGTTCGGGACGGGCAAATCCGCAATGATTCCGATAGAGGCGTTCGAGCCAACGCCGCCCGACGCAATCAAGGCCACGACTAACCGCCACATTATGGTTTGATAGTAGGCTTTTACCAGATCGGCGTCCGTCAATGCATTTATGAGTCCGGGGTGTACGAACTGAGTGAACATCTGTTGGGCCAATGACGTAGCCAATGTGATCTCGCTCAAGTCCCAGGCAGTGCCGTCCTCGAGCGCGTTTACCCGGGAAAGGAGTCCGTCAAACGACGGGTCCGACGGGTCAACGAAGTTCGCATCTATCTCTGTAGTCGTTCCGAACGCTGCTCCCGCGGAGCTGAAATGCGAAACGAGCACCTCGATTTCGCTGGCCACACGTACCGAGCGTGAAAGCGAGCGCTTGCTGAAATCAGAGTTGGCAGTAAAGCCGGCCAGCCGCGTTCCGCTCGGCGCTGTACGCGATGATTTGATCCTGAGCCGCGCCGGCATGGCGAACTGGAGGCCCGATGGCTGCAGGTCCACTGCGCCAGCGAGTCCACCTGAGAGCCCGAGATGAGCGATGTCGGTGATCGGCGTCATGCTGATCTGCTGCGCGCTCATCAACGCGCCCGCGGGGATTACGAGCACGTACTGAAGGCCCGCGCTGGAGGTCGCGGTGATCGATCCGCCTTCCGGCCCGATCGTAGCGGACTTCCGGTTCGATGGCTCCAGTGTGGCAACTGGGGTCGGCACGGCGATCGTCAGCGACGCATCACCGTGTTTGCCTGACGCGCTCGCTGAAATCGTCGCGCTTCCCACGGCAACCGCGGTGACCTTCCCGCTGTTCGATACCGTCGCAACGTTCGCGTTCGAGGACGCCCACGTGACTGCGACGCCAGTCATCGTCGCGCCATTCTGATCGCGAACTACCGCAACGAGCGTCAGCGTATCGCCGACCAGCATCGAGCGCGAGGCCGGCGATACCTCGATACTCGTTGCGACCGGAGGCGGCGGCGGTGTAACCGCATCCCTACTGCCACCGCACCCCAGTGCCATCGCCGAGATGAGCGCGATCCGGTACTTCATGGAACCTCCCGTCTGTATCCGTCCCCGTGAGAGGCCCATGATGAGACGGCCCGGCTGACGGCGCCTGACGCGTTCGCGTCGGTCGCCCGGGGCAAGCAATGACTCAAACGTCTTGCCGGTTCGTTTCCGGCCGCCCCATTCTTGGGAACCAGTTCCCCGGGTCCCCGTGATGCCGCGTCTGTCGCGCGCCGCCTCGGCGCTCCTGCTTCTCCTCTCGGACGCACTCGCGCCCGGAGTTGCCGTTGCCCAGGGCCCGCGCGAGACCATCGTCAGGCACGTCGATCGGTTCACCACCGAAGACGGCCTCGCCGAGAACAACGTGCGGACCGTGGTGCAGGATCGGACCGGCTTCATCTGGATCCTGTCACGTGGCGGCGTACTGCAGCGCTATGACGGGCATTCGTTTGTCGATTACCGCCTGCTCGACAGCGCGCTGTTCGCCGGCCGATCGCAGGATGTCGCCGCGCTGGTGCTCGACGATGACGGAACACCCTGGGCGACGATGGCCGGCCTGCTGTTCCGCATCGGTCCAGCTCACCGCGCGGATACCAGGATCACGCTCGACCAATCCGTTTCCGCGTGGACGACAGACGGGCGCGGGATTTTATGGATCGTCGATGATGGAACGCTGAAGTCGATCGACACACGCGAAAAGTCTCCGGTCGCGAAGCAGGTCAGTGAGCGCGGCTCCGTGTCGGCAAGCGCGATGGGTTCTGCATCGTCAGGCGTGCTTTGGCTCGCCGCAAACACTGCGAAGGGTACTTTTGCGACACGACTGAACGTGGCGTCGGCGCGAGTCGACTCTTTCGTGGTGTCCGGGATTGGCGACCCGATCGGAGTCAGGCAGGACTCTGCCGGTCGCGCCTGGCTGAGCGGGACCCGCGGCCTCGCCGTACTCGAACCTGGATCGGCGCAGTTCCAGCGCTTTCCCGGTTTGGCGGGCAAGGCAACGACGCCGCCGGCGCCTGACGAGAATGGCGGATGGCTCGTCGCCACCGACGACGCACTCGCCCGGCTTGGGCCTGACGGGCGCGTGAGCGAATGGTTCAGGTCGAGCGAAGTGTTCGGCCGCTCGGTACTGCCGACGGCGATATTCGTCGATCGCGAGGCCGGCATCTGGCTTTCGACGGCAACCGCGGGACTCGTCAGGCTCCACACAGCCCGATCCGCCTTCGACAACTATTCGAGCCGATCAAGGCCTCCCCTGCCCCTCGCCAGCAACTTCGTCATGGCGCTTCGCGAACTTCGTGACGGCACGTTGTGGATCGGAACGCTGCGCGGCGGCGCCTATCGAGTCTCACCGGATTGGCAACAGACGAGTCAGATCCGCACCGTGCCGGAGCTGGCCGCTCCCGGAAACGACGTCTGGGATTTCGAGGAGGCCGACGACGGCAGTCTCTGGATCGGGACTGGCTCGAGTATCTGCAGGATCCTCAAGTCGACGACGCGTTGTCATGAGTTGGATGACGGCGCCCCCGACATCGAGAAGGACGCGTCAGGATGGTTCTGGCTGGCGCGATTCGAGCACGGATTGATCAGTTTCGATCCACGGCGCGAGCGTTTTGGCGAGCCCTCTCCGCAGCTGCGGCCGGGGGAACGGGTCACCGGACTGTTCGCCGAGCGTGACTCAGGTTGGATGTGGGTGGGAGGCGGATTCGACATCCTCCGGGTCCGCGTGAACGCCGGCGCGATCGGCGCGGTGGAACGATTCCCGACACCGTTAGGCCCAAACGACCTGACCTACGATTTCCATCGCGATCGGCGCGGGGATCTGTTCGCCGGCACCGGCGCCGGGCTCCTCCGCTTCAACGCCGAGGATCGTCGCTTCGACTTTGCCGCACCACCGCAACTGCGTTCATCGACGATTTTCTCGATCGCCGAGGACTCGTCCGGACGACTCTGGCTCGGCTCGGATCACGGACTGATTCTTTACGCGCCTGAGCGGCAGTACGTGCGCTTCTACAACAGAAGGGACAACTTCCTGAGCGGTGAGCTCAACCGTCGCGCTGCGCTCACGCGTCACAGCGGGACGATGCTGTTTGGCGGCATCGAAGGGCTGACGGCATTCGATCCCGACCTCGTCTCTGGCGCCCGCGGCAACCCACCAGTGGTGGTCACGGGATGGAGCCGCCTGACGCCTAACGGGAAAGTCGACGAGTCGCTCGTTGGATCGTCCACTCTGAGATTGCGTCCAACAGATCGCGCCTTCACCATCCAGTTCGCCACGCTGAGTTATGCGCCCGATCCAGCGCGTCGCTACCGGTACCGCATCGATGGCCTCAACGCGGCCTGGGTCGAAAGCAGCGACCACCTGGCAACGTATTCGGCGCCCCCGCCGGGCACGTACACCATCGAGCTGCAGGCATCGACCGGGGGCGGTGGCGCCTGGTCGAGCCCCGGCACGTCGATGAAGCTCGTGGTGATTCCACCGTTCTGGATGACGTCGTGGTTCCGCCTTGCATTGCTGGCCATGACCGCGCTTCTCATCTGGATCCTGCACCGGTGGCGATTGCGCCAGGCACTCGTGACGGAACGCCTGCGACTGCGGATTTCCCGCGACCTGCACGACGAAATCGGCGCCGGCTTGAGCAGCATTGCGCTGCTGTCGGATCGAGGCACCGTGGAAAACGGCTCAGGCGGTACCGATCGTCAGGTTCTGCGACACATTGGAGAATCGGCGCGCGCCATGGTCGCCGACCTGCGCGACATCGTCTGGGCGATCGATCCCGAGGCCGATCGCGTGAGCGACGTCGTGGCGCGAATGAAGGACGTCGCCGCCAGTCTCCTCCACGACGTGAAGATCACTTACCACCTGCCTCCGGCCGACGCATCCAGGCACATCGACATGGCCGTGCGCCGCGACCTTTTGCTGCTGTACAAGGAGATGCTGCATAACGTCGCCAAACACGCCCAGGCCACGGAGGTTCATATCACGCTGCGTGTGTCACGCGGCTCGATCGAGCTCACGGTTACGGACAACGGCGTCGGGTTCTCGCCGAACGGTTCGCCTGTTGGAACAGGACTCAAGAGCCTGCGAGAGCGGGCCGACAGGCTCGGCGGCGAATTGAGACTGGAGTCCGCGCCCGGACGCGGGACCACGCTGCAGTTCATCCATCGCGAGACGTGAACGCGTCGTGCGAGCTTCGGCCAAGCCGCATACCCTTCCATAGATGAACAGCCAGATGACTTCTGCATCAGCCCCGATCTCGTCCCGCTACGATCATCGCGCCTCCGTCTGGGTGGTCGAGGACAGTCCGCTCTACCGCGATACCCTGGCCGACCTGCTGGATCGCAGTGAGCGCTTTCGTTGCGGGCGTCGATTCCCGGATGGGTCGGCGGCGCTGGAGGCACTCAGCGACGGGCGGGACCTGCCGCGATTGATCCTGATGGACATCGGGCTTCCCGGAATCGACGGCATCGAATGCACGCGCCGGGTCCGCAAGCACAGTCCGGCGATTCCAATCGTTATGCTGACGGTGCACCAGAGCAACGATCGGATCTTCGAGGCGATCTGCGCCGGCGCGACCGGTTACCTGCTCAAGTCAGAGACGAGCGACACCATCGTACGAGGCCTCGAGACCGCGCTCGACGGCGGTGCCGCGATCGACAGCCAGATTGCGCGTCGCGTCCTCGAGATGTTCAGCCGCATGGCCACGCCCCAGGCGGATTACGGATTGTCGGAGCGTGAGCGCGAGATTCTCGAGCTCCTGGTTGAAGGGCACACCAAGAGCCGGATCGCCGGCCAGCTCAACCTGAGCCCGCACACCATCGACGGGCACGTGCGGAACATCTATACGAAGCTCCACGTGAACAACCGGAGTGGGGCCGTTGCAAAGGCGCTTCGCGAACATTTGCTGTAGGACCAACTAGCAGTTGATCTCACAAGTCCCGTTTTCGGAATACGACAAACGCCACCAGCACAAACACCGCAATCCACACCAGCGGCAGTCCTATCAGCTTCGTCAAGTCGTGTTCCACCACGCGCGGCGGTTGGCCCAGCGATGCCGCGATTGTGTTCAGTCGCGCGACGTAGGCCGGATTCCACTGCGTGGGATCGAGCGGTCCACGCAGCACGTTGAGCGGCAGGTACGGGTTCACCTTCGTCGCCAGTTCCACGCTCCCGAAACGGCGGATCATGAGTGCGATCAGCTGCTCCAGGAAGGCGAAGTAGAGGAAGAACACGCCAATAGCGCCGCCCGTGCTTCGGAAGAGCGTCGCCAGCATGAACGCCATCGCAGCGATTCCGAGACTGCCTAGCAGAAACCCGCCGAAGACCTTCAGCTCGCCGACCGTGATCAATGGCGCGTCAGGATCGGGCGCGGGGTAGGCCGCGCGCGGTCGTTGCGAACGCACGTTCCGAAGTGCCTCACGAAGCGCCCCCTGCACCGAGTCCACGCGCGCCCTTTGAAGGATGCGCGACGAGTCGGCGGCGGTTCGCGCAGCGGCGAGTGCCTTCTGGGTGGAGTCCCTGGCAGCGGCCATCGCGGCCAGCGCCGTGGTGCGCGCCACGCTGTCCCGGTGGGCTGCCGTGCTGTCGCTCGCCGACGTCGGCGTCGCGCCGCTCACCCTTCCGTAAATCATTGTCCCGGTCGCGATCACAAACGGTACCGCGATGAACATGATCGTCACCAGGATCGCCATCAGCCACTTCGCGAGGAAGAACTGCTCCTTCGACAGGCCGTCGATCACGTTCTGGCGCGCCGTGCGCCAGGTGAATTCGCTCGTCACCAGCATGACGACGGTGAGCGAGAGGAAGAACGCGGGCATCGGGCCGATCCCCGCCGCCGCCGAAGCCCAGGCAAACGGCGCGACGAATGGCGCGGCAAAGCCGCGGCGGCCCTGCAGCAATTCGCTGACGAGCGAAATTCCGGAGATGAGCGCCAGGAACGCGAGCGCGACCCAGAAGGCGCGGCGGTGAAACGTCTTGATCAACTCGATGCGCAGCAGGCTCGCGATCTTCATGCGGCACCTCCGGCATCCGGCGCGGTCGCTTCGATGAACACGTCCTCGAGCGTCCGACGCTCGACGGCCAGGTGCGAGAA
>Ga0111538_10008508_pt1 | contig 13772 bp, 10 predicted proteins | sample SoiMethybrSBSTD1_FD_79669 | JGI IMG/M metagenome (GOLD analysis project Ga0111538, IMG submission 79669) | Bulk soil microbial communities from a Populus tree surrounding site in Tennessee, USA - Soil MetaG P. TD hybrid SBSTD1 (version 2)... | ecosystem: Environmental > Terrestrial > Soil >...
CTTCTAAAGTCCCAAAATCTCCGGCCGATAACCCGGCACGATAGGTGTACCTGTGAAACGACGCTGGATCTGCGTGCTATCGACGGTCGTGCTGGCGGGCTGCGGCTTCCTGAAGAACAACAACGAACCGACGCCGACGCCGAACCCGACGTCGCCGAACATCGTGAGCTACACCGCGGTCGGCGCCAGCGATGCGATTGGCTACGGCGGCAGTTTGCCCTGCATCCCCTTCACGGACTGTCCGAACGGCACGGGGTACGTGCAGACCGTCGCGCGCCGGTTTTCCGTTGAAGGCAAGACGGTGACGCTGCTCAATCTTGGCGTGCCGGGATCCGTGCTTGGTCCGAGCGTCGAAGCGATCGGCAACGGCCTCGGTCGCGGAATCCCCGGCAACTTCATCGAGGGAGAGCTGCCGTTCGTCTCGGCAAATGCGACCCTCGTGACTGTCTTCGCGGGCGGCAACGACGGCAATACGATCGGCGCGGCGATCAAGGCCGGGCTCGCCGGTTCCGATCAGAACGCCTACATCCAGGCGCAGAGCACAACGTTCGGCAGCGACATGAAGAAGCTCGTGACCGGCGTCAAGACCAAGGCGCCGAACGCGCGCATCGTCATTCTGAATCTGCCGAACCTGGCCGGCATGCCGTACGCCGCCGGGCTCTCGCTGACGGAAAAGCGCGTGCTCCAGCAGATCGCCGTCGGCTTCTCGGCCGCGATCAACGGGACGCAGGCGCAGGGCGCGCTCGTGCTGGACCTGATGTGCGACCCGGGCTTCTACAACCCCGGCATCTTCTCGAGCGACGGCTTCCACCCGAACGATCTCGGGTACGCGCGCATCGCCGATCTCGTCTACAACGCCGCGAAGAGCGGCACGGTCACCGCGCCAAAGACGAGTTGTGCGCAGATGACGTTGTTCTAGAGCCGCGGCTCGTCGCTACTTCTTCTCCCGGAACAACGAGACCTTCACGTAGTTCTTCTCGTTCAGGTACGTCTTTGCGGCCTCCTGAATCGCCGCCGCCGTGATCCGGTTGTAGTAATCGTTCATTGCGAACACGTCAGCGACGTCCTCGCCGTACTGGTACTTGAACGCCATCTGCGAGAGCAGGTAGCCGTTCTGCTTCGTGTTCGTTTCGTTGTCGCGCAAGAAGCCTTCTTTCGCGTCTGCCACCTGCTTGTCCGTTGGCCCGGACGTCTTCAGTGCCTCGATCTCGCGGAACACGGCCTTGGTCAGCTCATCGGTGCGATCCGGATTCGATCCGAAGCTGATCGACACGCTGTAACTCTGGACGGGAATCTTCGCGTAGCCGGCCGACGCGCCCACGCTGTACGTGCCGCCAAGATCTTCGCGCAGCGCCTCGCGCAGGCGCGTCTCGAGGACGGACGCCATCGCGCGAATCGTGACGCGATGCGCCTGGTCGTACACAAACGGACCCGTGAAGACGATCGACGTCTGGCTCATCGGCTCGATGCCTTTCTCGACGCGCTTCTCGATGACGCCCGTCGGATAGCGCATGCCGACGTCCTTCCAGCTCTCGGTCCGATGCGTGGACGGCAGCCCGCCCAGGTACTTCTCGACCAGCGGCTTCATCGTGGGCAGATCGAAGCTCCCGACGAACACGAACGTGAAGTCGCTGGCGTCGGCAAAGCGGTCCTTGTAGAACGCCATCGACTTCTCGAGGTTCATCTGATCGATCGTCTCGGCGGTGATCGGCTTCGCGCGCAGGTGATTCTGCGAGAGCGCGCCCTGCAGCGCCTCCTGGAACCAGAATTCCGGCTGCGCGCGCTGGTTGGCCAAGGCCGCTTTCGTCTGCGTCGTGATCGCCTGGAAGATCTGCGCGTCGGCGCGCGGTTCCGTGAACGTCATGTAGATGAGCTGGAACATGGTCTCGAGATCCTTTTTCGAGGATCCGCCGCCCACGCCTTCGTCCACTTCGCTGAATTGGGGTCCCGCGCTGGCCTGCTTGCCGGCAAGCTTCTTCACGAGATCGACGCGGTTGAACTGGCCCAGTCCGCTGCTGGCAATCACCGAGGACGCCGTTCGCGCCGGGATGTAGTCGGCATCGGACGCCAGCGACGTGCCGCCCGGGCTGAAGCCCCGGAACACGATCTCGTCCTCCTTGAACGTCGTGGGTTTCAGCACCACTTTCACGCCGTTCGCCAGCTGCCACTCCGTGATGCCCAGCGCGTCCTTCGTCGTCGTTCTGACCACGGCACCCGGCGTCGGCGCGGCCGTGAACAACGGCGCGTCACCCACCGTGTCGACGAACGCGGTCAGCGACTTCGCATCCGACGCGCCGATGACGGCGGTCAGCCTCGCGGCGGTCGGGACGACGAGCCCCGGCTTGTCCGGCGCGCTCACGACGACGATGCGGTTGCGGTCGGGCGACCAGTTGCGCGCGAGCGTGTTGATCTCGTCGAGCGTGATCTCGGGCAGGAAGCGCTTGTACAGCTCGTTCTCGTACACGATGCCCGGAATCGGCTCGCGGTCGGTGAAGTTGCGGATGAACTCGGCCGCGTAGCTCGACGAGGGCTGCGTGTCTTTCTCGGCGACCGCGCGCTCCAGGCTGCGCAGCAGGTTCTGCTTCTGACGCGCAAGCTCGGTGGCGGTGAACCCGAAGCGCGCCACGCGCGTCGATTCGGTGAACAGCGCGTCGAGCCCGGCCTCGATGCCGTCTTCCTTCACGGCCGCGCCCAGCGTGGACGCTTCCTTCGACCGCACGAACGCGCCGCGGCTGGCGCCGGCGCCAAGGAACGGCGCATCCGGCTTCTGCGTCATCTCGGCAAATCGATCCGACAGCATCGCGCCGTACAGGCTTTCGACGATCTGCCGCCGGTATGCGCCGATGGTCGTCTGATCGCGCGCGTCGATCGGGTTGTAGATGCTGACCGTCGTGGACGTCAGTTCCTTGTCGGTGGCGATCGTGTAGCGCGTGCCCGGAAAATCAGGCACGGGATACACCGTGCGGGCCCGCTTGGTTGCCGCAGCCGGAATCGACGCGAAGTGCTTGCGGATGAGTGCCTCGATCGCCGCCTTGTCGAAGTCGCCGACGGCCACCACCGCCATCAGATCGGGCCGGTACCAGTCTTTGTAGAACCGCGTGAGCGTTTCAGGTTTGAACGACTGCAGGATCTCGGGCTTGCCGATCGGCAGCCGATCCGCGTAGCGCGATCCCTGCAGCAGCACCGGAAACTGCTTGTCGCGCAGCCGCGCGCCGGCGCCGCGGCCGAGGCGCCACTCCTCGATGACGACGCCGCGTTCCTTGTCGATCTCGACCGGATCGAACGACACGTTGTGCGCCCAGTCCTCGAGGATCAGCATCGAGCGATCGAGCACGTCGGGCTTGTCGGTGGGCACCTGCAGCTGGAACACGGTCTCGTCGAAGCTCGTGAACGCGTTGACGCTCGGCCCGAACCGCATGCCGATCGATTCCATGAACTTCACGAGATCCTGCTTCGGGAAGTTCTTCGTGCCGTTGAACGCCATGTGCTCGACGAAGTGCGCGAGCCCCTGCTGATCGTCGTCTTCGAGAATGGAGCCGGCGTTGATGGCGAGCCGCAGCTCGGCCCGCTGCTCGGGTTTCTTGTTCTGCCGGATGTAGTAGCGGAGCCCGTTCGGGAACTGGCCCACGGTGATTTGCGGGTCCACCGGGATCGCCGCCGTGAGCGGCGCCGCCTGCGGCGACTGATCCGCCGGCGCCGCCGGAGCGGTGGTCTGTGGCGCCGCGCCGACCAGCCCGCCCATCGCGGCGATGAGCGAGAGAAGGAACAACGGATGAAGACGCGGTCGGGCGCGCATGAAGCTTCTCCTGTGAAAGGGTCGCTCGGTCGGAAGAGTTTGATTATATCCAGCCCGTCTGTTGCTTTTGCGCCTCTCCGTGCGCCACGCTGGATGTGGAGGACCTGATGCGACTGCTGCTCATCGGGATGTTGCTGGCCGGGTTTGGTGCCAATGCCATGGACGCTCAGACGAAAACCCCAGGGCCGTTGGCGAGTTACAAGAGCTTCAAGTGTTCGTTTCCGACCTACGCAACCGCGCGCTGGACCGATCCCCCGCAGGCCTCCGTGGCATCGCAGACGTTGACGTTCGGGATCAACGGCATCGATGCCAAGAAACGCCAGGCGAGCATCGTCGGGTCCACCGTCACGGTGCCGGCCGCGCTCGTCGTCACCCAGACGGGACTGACGGTGATCGAACAGACGCCCATCGGCAACGTCAACATCACGACGGTGTTCGTGGCGGGCGGCACGGGCACGAAGTTCCTGGCCGTGCACTCGCGGCACATTGGCGACACGTCCGGCACGCCTACGGCGTCGCAGAACTACGGATCGTGCGACGCGGCCCAGTGATCATGCGGCGGATTACGTCGACAGTCGCTCTGCTCGCTGCGGCCATTGGTGCGAGCGCGGCAAACGCGCCCGCGCGCACGGCGCCGCAGGGCGGCGGCACCGCCGTCTACGGCTATCGAGTCGTCAACACGTATCCCCACGACTCGCGCGCATTCACGCAGGGACTGATCTATCGCGACGGATTCCTCTACGAGAGCACCGGCCTCACGGGACAGTCGTCGCTGCGCAAGGTGAAGCTCGAAACCGGCGAGGTCGTGCAGAAGAAGGACGTCGAGTCGAAGTACTTTGCCGAGGGCCTCACGGACTGGAAAGACGCGCTCGTGCAGCTCACGTGGCAGACCGAGGTCGGGTTCGTCTATGACCTCGGCACGTTCGCGCTCCGCAAGTCCTTCACCTACACGGGGCAGGGTTGGGGACTCACCCACGATGCGACGCGGCTGATCCTCAGCGACGGATCGCCCAACCTGCGCTTCTTCGATCCCGCGACGCTGAAAGAGACGAAGCGCATCACGGTGAAGGATGGCTCGACACCCATCGAGCAGCTCAACGAGCTCGAGGTGGTGAAGGGCGAGGTGTTCGCCAACGTGTGGCAGACGGATCGCATCGCGCGCATCGATCCGGCCACCGGCCGCGTCACCGGCTGGATCGATCTCACGAACATCAACGGTCCGCGCGATTTGACCGGATCGGCGGTGCTCAACGGCATCGCGTACGACGCGGCGACGGATCGGCTCTTCGTCACGGGCAAGTTGTGGCCGAAGCTCTTCGAGATCAAGCTCGAGCGGAGGCAGCGATAGGCATGCATCCTCGGACGGCCGAGCTGGTCGAGCACCTCGATCGTCAGCATCGACTCCTGCACGACGCGATCGCCAACACTCCGGACGCGCGGCTCGACGCGAAGCCGGCGCCAGATCGCTGGTCGGTGGCCGAGGTGCTCGAGCACCTGTCGATCGTCGAGACCAATCTGGCGGCCGCGTTTCGCAAGCGCCTCGACGAAGCGCGCGCGGAGGGCCTCGCGGCGCTGCCGCCCGATGCCCCGTCCGTGCTGGCGTCGTTCCCGCTCGCGCGCATCCTCGATCGCCAGCAGCGCATCGAAGCCTCCAACGCGGCACGACCAAAAGGCCTGATGGCTGCGCGCACGGCGCTCGCTGCCTACGACAGCGCGCGCGCCGCATTTCGCGACGAGCTCATCGCCGTCGATGGCCTGGACGTCGATCACGTCACCGTCCCGCACCGCATCTTCGGCAACTTCAACGTCTACCAGTGGGCCGCCTTCGCCGGCGGCCACGAGGCCAGACACACTGGGCAGATTGTTGAGAACTTAGAAGTTAGAAGCCAAAAGCCAGAAGTAAGCCAGAAGTAAGTTAGAAGTCAGGGTGTTACTTCTGGCTTCTGGCTTCTAACTTCTAACTTTCTTCCGGCTTCTGGCTTCGAACTTCTAAGTTCCGCAGGTACGTCCCTTGCACTTATCCATCCCACTCCCCGGAGGAGAACCCATGCGGTTCATCAATATGTATCTCCTTGGCTACGTGGTGCTCATCATCGGGGTCCTTCTGGCGATGTGGAAATCCGGGGCGATGCAGCACATCGCGCCGGTGTGGATCGCGATCGGCGCCGTAGTGGCGATCGGGCTTGGCATCATGCTGGCCGTCGGCGCCGGCAAGCCCAGCATCACCCGGGAGTAGCGCTGCGGCGGTAAGATGCAGGCCTATGCGGCGCGCATGGGCCTGCATTGCCTGTCTGTCGGTTCTCGCCGCGGCGGCGGGCGCCGCCCAAACTCCCGCGCCGCCACCGCAGCCAACCGGCACCGGCCTGATCTTCGGCCAGGTGCTCGACGACGCCACGGGGCAGCCGATCGCCGATGCGATGGTCTCGCTCACGGTCGCCCCGCTTGGTGGGCGCGGCGCGGGCGCACCAGCAGGCACGTCGATCGCCGATCTTCGCGCGGCCATTGCGCTCGGTGCTGTCGGCGGCCGCGGCGCCGGTCCTCAGGCCGTTCGCGTCTCCACCGACAGCGATGGCCGTTTCGTCTTTCACGATCTTCCCGCCGGTAACGCCACGCTCGTCGTCAACTCGCCGGGGTATAGCGCCGGCCGCGGCGGGCAAACGCGGCCCAACGGTCCTGCGCGTCCGCTCGAGCTGGCCGACGGAGAGCGGGTTTCCAATCTCAAGATCCGTCTCGCGCGGCTCGGCGTGTTGAGCGGCACGGTGGTGGACGAGAACGGCGAGCCCGCTGTGCGCGTCCAAGTTCAGCTCTATCGCAAGACGGCGTCGCCATCGGGTCCCCGTTATCTCCCCTCGTCATCCGGGCAGACGGACGATCGCGGCATGTACCGCATCAGTGGTCTGGCGTCCGGCGACTACATCGCCGCGATTCCTCAGACGCAAGCGACGCTGCCGGCCGAGATCATGAATTCGTTCATGCGCAGCGTCGCAAATGGCGGCGGCCTTGGCGCAGTGTCGAGCGGCGGCGGCACTCCTGCGGCGCCCGCGGGTGCCGCGACGTCGATTCTCGATCTGGTCAGCTCCGGCGTCGAGCTCAACGGCGCGAACGGCGTTCGCATGGGCGATCAGCTCGTGTCTTCGTCGTCAGGCTATCCGGCCGTCGTCGGCGCGAACGGCCGCCTGATGGCGTATCAGACGATCTTCTATCCGTCAGCTGCGGCGCTCTCGCAGGCGACGCCGATCAGGATCACGGCCGGCGGCGAACGATCGGGCGTCGATTTTGCGATGCGCCTCACGCCGACGGTGCGGCTGGAAGGCACCGTGCTGTCGCCGGCCGGTCCGATCTCCAGCGTCGGGGTCCGCCTGCGCGCGGTTGGCGACGACGCGGCGGCGACGGAGGTTGACGTGGCGACGTCGGCCACGGGACCTGATGGCCGATTCGTGATGTTCGGAGTACCGCCGGGCCGATTCAACGTCGTCGTCGTCAAACAACCGCGGCCCGCGTTGCCGGCGGAGCTGATGGCGAATCCTTTCATGCAGCTCGCGTTCGGCGGCGACGCGGCAGCGGCGCCGACGGGTGTGGCGGCGACTGCGCTGTTTGCGCAGACGTCGGTGGTCGTCGGCACGAGCGACGTTGACGGCATTTCGCTTGTCCTGCGCGAACCGCCGACGGTCAGCGGGCGTTTCGAGTTCGAAGGCACGGGACCGAAACCGACCGCCGCACAGCTTGCTGCGGCGACCGTGAATTTTTCGCCGACCGGAAATAACCCGATGAACTTCAATGGGCCATTCGGCGCCGCACCGACAAAGCTCGACGCCACCGGACAGTTCAAGAAGACTCCCGGTCTGATGCCCGGCAATTACCTCGTTTCGCTGGGCCTTGGCGCGGGCTGGATCATCAAGTCGGTGAGTGCGGGCGGGCGAAAGACTGACGGCAGCATCGACGTCAAAGACATCGACGTTGACGACGTGGTCGTGACGATGACGGATCAGATTGCCGGCGTCAGCGGCCGCGTGCAAGCGGCGCAGACCATTGCCGCCGCGGGTTCGACCAGCACTTCGGCGACGCCGGTCACCGCGCTCGTGTTCGTGATTCCGGGCGATTACCGTGCGTGGATCGCGAGCGGCATGCCGACGCGCCTGATATCGACGGCGTCTACGCGCCGCGATGGTTCGTTCACGATCGGACAGCTCGCCGCGGGAGACTACGTCGTCGCGGCCGTGGACGATGCGGACTTGCCGGCCGAGCGCGACGCCGCGTTTTTCGAGTCGATCGGCCGCGCCGGCACGCGCGTGACGCTCGGCGACGGTGAGAAGCGGACGATCGATCTGCACGTCGTCACGCGCGGCGGAGGTCTGTGATGCGCGCGATGGCCGCGTCGATCGCCGCGTGCGCCTTGGCGCTGATCTCCGCATCGGCGCGGGAGATGGGCGCACGTGAAGCGACACAAAGCGCCCCGCAGCGCGATGCGCGAACGACGGTGGCGACCACGCCATCGCCCACGGCCACCGGCTCGATCGCCGGCACGGTGCTCGTTGACGACGAGTCCAGCCGGCCGCTGAGGCGCGCGACCGTGACGCTTTCAGCCGGCCAGTTGGAACTGCCGCGCTCGACGGTGACGGATGATGCGGGCAGATTCCTGTTCACCGCGCTCGAGCCAGGCAACTACACGGTGAGCGCGCAGCGCGCGGCATACGTCACGACGTACTTCGGCGGCAAGCGGCCGGGCCGGCCGCCGGGCACGCCCATCGCGGTGCAGCAAGGGCAGCGCGTATCGGACATCACGATCCGCATCATGCGCGGCGGTGTGATTACCGGCACGATTCGCCAGACGAACGCGAGTCCGCTGTCCGGCGCCCGCGTGACGGCGACGCCGATGCAGTCCGGCACAGCGCGCCCGCAGCCGCTGCTCGAGCTTATGGGCCTCCAGACGACGATGGCCGACGATCGCGGCATGTACCGGATCTTCGGATTGCCGCCGGGCGAGTACGCGGTGTCGGCACAATCGGCCCTGGGCCTTGGCGCATCCGAGGCGCGACGCATCACGCCGGAGGAAGTGCGCTGGGCGGAGCAGTCCACGTCACAGCCCGGGGCGGGCTTGTCCGTTGCGCCGTTGACGCCGGCGCCGGCGGGCGGGCCGCGCACCGCGTATGCGCCGATCTACTACCCGGCCACGGCCGATCCGAAAGCGGCGAGTCTCGTGACGATTTCACATGGCGAGGAACGCGCCGGAATCGACGTGACGCTATTGCCCGTGCCGACGGCGACGATCACGGGTCAGCTGCTCGATCCGGACGGCCGTCCGATGCCGAACGTGACGGTGACGCTGCAACAGGCGCAGGTCAACGATTTCACCGACATCGTCACCTCGGTCCTGGGACGCGGTGGAGCGCGGACGACCGCGGACGGCCGGTTCACGATCACCTCCGTCGTGCCGGGACAGTACACGTTGCGTGCGCGCGCGGCGCCGCCGAAGCCGCCGGCCGCGCCGCCACCGGGCGCTGGTGGGGCCGGTGGTCTGGGTGCGGTCAGCGTCGGCGCTGGTGGCATGGCGCCAAACGCCGAAGCGATGGCGATGATGGCGTCCATGCTGCCCGGCGGCGGCGCGGGACTCACGCTATGGGCGGCCGAAGACGTGAGCGTCAACGGGCAGGATCTCCAGGGCATCACGCTGCGCCTGCAGCCCGGGATGACCGTGAGCGGCAAAATGCAGGTGCAGGCGGCGACGCTGACACCGCCGACGGATTTCTCGCGTGCGCGAATCACGATCGCGAGCGCCACGACGGGCACGTCGCCGGGCGATGTGATCGCCGCGATGACGAGCGCGTCATTCGGAACGGTCAATGCGGACGGCACGTTCAAGGTCGAGGGCGTCGTGCCCGGCAGCTATCGCGCGTCGGTGCTCATGCCCGGCGTGCTGCTCATGCCGGGCCTTCCGGGCGGCACCGGCTTCGTGCTCAAGTCGGCGATGGTCAACGGCCGCGACGTCGCCGACCTGCCGCTCGAGATCAAGCCGAACGGCCCGGTCTCGGACATGGTCATCACGCTCACTGACCGGATCACCGAAATCAGCGGCCGCCTGATCGACGGGCTCGATCGTCCCGTCTCGTCGTTTCCGATCGTCGTCTTTTCGACCAGCCCCGAGTACTGGCTGCCTGGCGCGCGCCGCGTGCAGCAGGCGCGCCCCGCCAGCGACGGCCGATACCGCGTGACCGGGTTGCCGCCCGGCGAGTACTACATTTCCGCGGCCACCGACGTCGATGAGGCCGAGCTGTACGAGTCGTCGTTTCTCAATCTGCTCGTGACCGGAGCGTTCAAGATCACGCTCGGCGACGGGGAAAAGAAGGTGCAGGACCTGCGGCTTTCCGTTCGATAGGGCACGTGCGATGCGACGTGCGTTTCACAACGATGCGAATCACCGTCCTGACTGTCGTGCTCTTGATCTGTTCGAACGTCTTCATGACGTTCGCCTGGTATGCCCATCTGAGGAATCTCGGAGCCCGGCCGCTGATCGTCGCGGTGCTGGCCAGCTGGGCCATCGCGTTTTTCGAGTACCTCCTGCAGGTGCCGGCCAATCGCATCGGCTACACGAAGATGAGTCTGCCGCAGCTGAAGATCCTGCAGGAAGCGATCACGCTCGTGGTGTTCGTGCCGTTCGCGGTCTTGTACATGAAGCAGCCGATCAAGCTCGATTACGTATGGGCGGGGCTGTGCGTCATGGGCGCCGTCTATTTTGTCTTTCGCCCGTAGGAGGTTCGCTGTGACGCGACAACTGATCGTGGTGTCGTTGATGTCGGTTGGCGCGGCGGCGTCGCTGCATGCGCTGCAACGCGCCGCGCAACCCGATCCGCTCGATCCGGTGATCGTCGCGGGCGACTCGCACAAGCTGGCCTTCGAGAACGCGTTCGTCCGGATTCTGGACGTTCATCTGCCACCCGGCAAAGTCGAGCCGCGCCACCGCCATCCACACGGGCTGAGCGTGTACTTTGCCGACTGGGATGCGCGCGTGACGGTTGACGGCGCCGCTCCCGACACGCGTCATCGCACGACGGGCACGTTCGCGTGGAGCGACGCCGTCGTGCATACCGTGGAAAACGTGGGGAAGACCGAGGGCCACGTCCTTCGGATCGAGTTGAAATTCTGAGCACGAAGCGTTTTTCTTCGTGATCCTTCGTTTCCCCTTCGTGCCCTTCGTGTTGGTTTAGTATTTCCCCACCCCCAGCAGGAGTGCGTATGTCCAAGCGCGCCCGGCGCCTGCTGTTCATTGCTCTCGCGGCGATCGCGCCGCTGACCCTCGCAGCGCAGAACCCGGCACCGGCGCCGTCCGGCCTGTCCACGGCCGCCGCGCAGAGCCTCAACGCAGGCGCGTCGTGGGCCGACGAGGTGCTGGCGAAAGAAGGCTACGTCACGCCGCCGAAGGAGCTGGCCGATGCGGTGCTGGCCCCACGCCACTTGAACGTCACGCTCAGCAACCTGAGCCCGGACAGAAAGTGGTTCCTCGACGAAATCGAAGACGCGCCCGTCGTCATGAAGACGTTCGCGAAGCCGTTCGACGAGCTGGGCGGCGTGTTCATCGACTACAAGGCCAATCGCGCCCGATCGATCACGATCGGCACGCGCGTCGGCATCCAGGCGATCTCCGCGGTTGACGGCGCCAGGAAACAGATTGCCGTTCCGGCAGGCGCGCGCATCACGGGCGCGACGTGGACGCCCGACAGCACGGGCGTCGCCTACCTCGTGCACGGCGACGACGCGACGCAGATCTGGATCACGGATCTGGCGACGAACAAGCCGCGGCAGGTCACGAAGACGCCGCTGCTCGCGACGCTCGTGTCGAGCTTCGCGTTCACCGCCGGCGGAAAACAGATCGGCGTCGTCCAGGTGCCCGACGGCCGCGCGGCACGGCCGCTGCCGCCGCCCGCGCCCATGGGTCCGGAAGTGCGCATCGCCGACAGCGATCGCAATCGTCTGCGAACGTTTCCGAGTTTGATGACCACGCCGTACGATTTCGAGCTGCTCGAGTATCACGCCACGGGACAGGTGGCGCTCGTGGACGTCGCCACCGGTGTGTCGAAGAAGATCGGCGCGCCCACGATGGTGCGTTCGCTGGATTTCTTGCCCGACGGCGGGCTCGTCCGCGTCACGCGCATGACCAGGCCGTTCTCGTACATCGTGCCGGTGTCGAGCTTCGGGCAGGTTGAGGAAGTCTGGGATGCGACCGGGAAGGTGCTCGCCAAGCTGAGCGACCGGCCGATCAATCTGGGCGCGCAGCCTGACGATCAGACGCCGCCGGATCCCGCGCAGACCGCGAGTGGCGGCGGTGGCGGACGCAGCGGCAATCAGACGGGCAAGCGCGAGATCGAGTGGCGCGTGGATGGCCCGGGCTTCACGTACCTCGAGCAGGATCCGCCGCCAGCGGGCGCCAACGGCGCCGGTGGACGCGGTGGCCGTGGAGGCCGCGGCGGCGGTGGCGCAAATCCGGCTGGCGGCGGCGCCAACGCCGCTGCTGGCGGCGACAACGCGCAGGCTGCGCCCGGCGGGCGTGCGGCGCAAGGCCCGCCGCGCAAGGATCGCCTGATGCAGTGGCTGCCGCCGTTCGACGCGTCGAGCACCAAGGTGCTCTACGAGAACGACGCGCGCATGACCGGCCACCGGTTCTCGCCCGACGGGAAGATCCTCTTCTATCGCGAGACCAGCGGCACGAACACGATCGACTACGCCGTGTACCTCGCCGATCCGTCTCAACGCTACGCGGTGATGCGATCGCGCTCGGATGATTTCTACGCCAATCCCGGCTCGATGATCGGCGCCCGCGGCACGATCTCGGGCGCCCGCGGCGGTGGCGGTGGCGGCGGGCGCGGCGGTGGGGGGGCGTCCGGCCCTGTGATGCTCTCGACCGACGGCGCGACCGTGTACTACGAAGGGACGGTCTACGATCGCAACCCTCAGCAGACCGGGCCGAAGACGTTCATCGATCAGGTGAACATCAAGACGGGCGAGAAGAAGCGCATCTTCGAAGGCGCGAACAACGACGTCTTCGAGCAGGTCACGAACGTGCTCGACGTCGACATGGGTAAGTACGTCCTGCAGCGCGCCGGCCCCAAGAGCGTTCCGCAGCAGTACCTGATCGACGGCGCGACGCGGAAGCAGCTCACGAACAATGAAGACCTCGCGCCCGACCTGACGAACATGGTGATCGAGCGCTTCACCGTGGCACGGCCCGACGGTTTCACCTTCCGCGTGACCGTGAACCTGCCGGCGGGCTATCAGAAAGGGACGCGGCTGCCCGGGATCTTCTGGTTCTATCCGCGCGAGTATGCGACGCAGGAGTCGTACGACGAGCCGGACCGCACGTTCAACAAGAACGGTTTCCAGAGCTTCGGCCCGCGATCGATGGAGTACTTCACGCGCCTCGGCTATGCCGTCATCGAAAACGACGCGCCGATCGTGGGGCCGCAGGGCCAGATGAACAACAACTACGTCAACGATCTGCGCAACGATCTCGCGGTGACGATTGACGAGCTGGATCGACGCGGCCTCGTCGACCGCACACGGCTCGCGATCGGCGGGCACAGCTACGGCGCGTTTTCGACCGTGAACGCGATGGTGCATACGCCGTTCTTCAAAGCGGGCATCGCGGGTGACGGCGCGTACAACCGCACGCTGACGCCGCTCGGCTTCCAGAACGAACGCCGTGATTTATGGGAAGCGCCGAACGTGTACCTCGGCATGTCGCCGTTCATGTACGCGAACAATCTGACCGGTGCGCTGCTGATGTACCACGGCCTGCACGATCAGAACGTCGGCACCGATCCCACGAACTCGATCCGGCTGTTCCACGCGCTGAACGGCCTTGGCAAGACGGCCGCCCTCTATCTCTACCCGCTCGAGGATCACGGCCCGGCCGCGCGCGAGACACTGCTCGACCTCTGGGCGCGCTGGGCCGCGTGGCTCGACAAGTACGTGAAGAACCCGCAGC
>Ga0111538_10008510_pt1 | contig 13770 bp, 11 predicted proteins | sample SoiMethybrSBSTD1_FD_79669 | JGI IMG/M metagenome (GOLD analysis project Ga0111538, IMG submission 79669) | Bulk soil microbial communities from a Populus tree surrounding site in Tennessee, USA - Soil MetaG P. TD hybrid SBSTD1 (version 2)... | ecosystem: Environmental > Terrestrial > Soil >...
CACCCCGTAATCGACTCGCCAAACAGGATCGCTCCCCAGGCACCAGCGAAGATGATCTGCACGTAACCCACCATCGTCGCGCGGCCGGTTTTCTCCATCTGCAACCCCTTCGTCATCGACGTCTGCGCGATCTGCGTCGAGATCCCGATCGCGATCAACAGCAGCCACTCCACCCACGTCGGTGCGTGCCAGTTGGACGCGATGAACGGCAGCGACATGGGGACCGACATGAGCGGCATGTACATCACCACGACCTCGGGGCGCTCCCTCGGCATCTGACGGATCGTGGCGTACGCCGATCCGCTGAACAGCGCGCCTCCCAGCGCGATCAGCGCATGCCACGGGTTGATGTCCGATGCCGCGCCGCCGAAAAGCAACGGCGGACGGGTGATCAGCAGCACGCCGGTCAGCGATGTCGCCAGCGCGATCCACTCGCCGCGTCCCATGCGCTCTCCAAACCACCAGTGCGCGACGAGGATCGCGAACACCGGGTTCATGTACTGGATCAGCGTCGCCTCGGCCAGCGGGAGGTGAGTGAGCGAGAAGAGGAAACACGCCAGGGCCGCCGCGCCCAGGATCCCGCGCTGCAGGAGCAGCCGGCGATTGGTGCCTAACACGGGCTCGATCCGCGCCCGCTTGACGATCGCGTAGCTCATGGCCAGCGTGAGCAGCCCGCGAAAGAACACGATCTCCATGCTCGGCAAGCGCTGGCCGGCGAGCTTCACCAGCACGCTCATCACGCTGAACCAGAACGCGCCCACCGCCATGTGCCGCAGGCCGGTGGTGATCCGGATCGACTGGGTCCGGGAGAGGGTGCTCACGCGCGCGTCAGGCGGTCGGTCAGTGGCCGATCGCCGCGGCTTCACCCGTCCGGGCCACGTCCTCGCGGAAGACCTTGATCGCCGAGGCCAGCGCGTCGCCGGTCCCGATCAGCACCACCGTGTCCCCGGGCGACAGGACCGATGACGCGTCGAGATCATACCGAACCTGCCCCTGCCGGATCACCGCCGCTACACGGGCGCCATCGCACAACGCGTTGGTTTCGGTGAGCGAGCGACCGGCCGCCTTCGACCCGCGCCGCACGCTGACCGACTCCATTTCCACGCGCGCGGCCACCGGCGACAGGAATCCGTCCACGCGTGTGAGATTCGTCCCGCGCTGGCGCAGCAGGTCGTAGTGGTCGCGCCGCGCCTCCTCCGCCTGCTCGCGGATGCGGCCCTCGGTGACGCCGTACTTCCGCAGCACGCGCGCGAAGATCTCGAGCGACGTCTCGAATTCCTCCGGCACCACTTCGTTCGCGCCGAGGCGACTCAGCTCGTCCATGTCCGACACGTATCGCGTGCGGGCCACGATGTGCACCTTCGGGTTCAGGTGCCGGGCCACCACGACGCCGCGCTTCTCGTCCTGGTGCGACGCGATCGCGAACACGAGCATCCGCGCGCGCTTGATCCCGATGCGCTCGAGCACTTCGCCGCGCGTGCCGTCGCCGAAGAAGATCGGCTCCCGGTCCAGTCGCGCGTCACGGACTTTTTGGCCGTTCGAGTCCATGATCGCGTACGGGATGCCCGCGCTGCGGAGCGCGCGCGCCAGGTTCCGGCCATTGAGCCCGTAGCCCACGATGATCACGTGGTCGGTGAGCGGCTTCGCCGCCCGAACTTCGCGCGTGGCGAATTCCATCGTCGGCGCCGCGCGATGCCGCAGCAGCCAGTCCGCGATATCGCCGGACGCCGCCACCAGGAAGGGCGCGCTCAACATCGTTATGATCGCCGCGCCCAGGAATACCTGGTATTCATTGCCGACGAGAAGACCAAGCGTCGCCGCGACGCTCGCCAGCACGAACGAAAACTCGCCGACCTGCGCCAGGCCGAGACCGACGATGATGCCCGCGCGCTGTGAGCGCCGGATGAATCGCACGACCACGTAGCCTGCGAAGGTCTTGAGCACGATCACGCCCGCCGCGACCGCAAGCACCAACAGTGCGTTGCGGAAGAAGAACTGGATGTTCAGCAGCATCCCGATCGACGTGAAGAAGATGCCGCTGAACGTGTCGCGGAACGGCAGGACGTCCGACAGCGCCTGCAATCCGTATTCGGATTCCGACACGATCAGGCCCGCGAGGAACGCGCCGAGCGCCAGTGAGAGGCCGAATCGTGACGTGAGAAACGCTGCGCCCAGTCCAATGGCAAGCACGCAGAGCGTGAAGATCTCCTGGTTCCGGAGCGTCGTAACGCGCGCCAGGAATCGCGGCACGATGAACCGGCCCGCGATCACGAGGCTTCCCGTGGTCACGGCGGTGACCACCACGGCGCGGATCAGAGCCATCGGACCCTGCTGCGTGCCGGCGAGCAGCGGCATCAGGACCATGAGCGGCACGACGCAAAGATCCTGGAACAGGAGGACCGCCACCACGACTCGGCCGTGCGGCGAGTCGAGCTCACCGCGATCGGCGTAGATCTTGAGGATGATCGCCGTGGATGACAGCGCGACGAGTGCTCCCCACAAGACGGCATGGTTGATCGACAGGCCCGCGACCATCGCGACCACGGCCACGATCCCCATGGTGCCGAGCATCTGGATCGTACCGCCCTGGATGACGTAACGCCCCATGCGCACGATCCGCGACAGCGACAGCTCGAGACCGACCGCAAAGAGCAGCAGCACCGAGCCGATCTCGGCCAGCTCGTTCACGGACTCCACGTTCTGTACGAACCCGAGCGCGTGCGGTCCGATCACGATCCCGGTGAACAGGAAGCCGACGAGCGTCGGGATCCTGAGCTTGTGCGCCAGCAGAACCGCCGGAATGGCGATGGCCACCAGCACCACCAGGTCGCGCAGGATCGGGATCGGCTCCATGGGACAAAAGCTACCCCGAAGCGCGAGTCCCTTGAATAAGCACACGCTGAGTTGTGAGTGCTGGAGGTCAGGGCTGGGTGCTGATTACTGGTGCTGGAGCAGCGAGCACCAGCAGGGAGCACCCAGTACCAGCATCCAGAAGTCACCACTCAGCTCAAAAGGAAAACCCCTCGGCAGCAGTGCCACCGAGGGGCTCTCCCGCGACTGACTCGCGGAGCTACGCCGACAGCCTCCGCCTCAGCTCAGGAACCTTCGAACGGAAGTTGCGCGAAAGCGTCAGCTGCTCGCCGCCCGCCGTCACGAGCGTGAAATCGCCCGTGCGCCGAGAATGCAATTCGCGGATCACGTCGCGGTTCACGATCATCGAGCGGTGAATGCGGACAAAGCGCGCGGGATCGAGCTCCTTCTCGAACGACGTCAGCGTTCCTCGCACGGTGTAGACGTCCGCCGGCGTGTGGAAGCGCACGTAGTTGCCGAATGCTTCCAACCAGGTCACTTCGCTCACATCGAGGAACAGGATCCTGCTCCGGGAGCGGACAACGATCCGATCCAGGTACGCCGACGACTGTGCCTGCGACGGCGTCGCCGGTGATGCGCTCGGCTGCCCTGTTACCGGGCGTTCATCACGACCGGCGAGGACCAGCGGTGCGCGTGCATCCATGACGCGCGCAGCCGTGTTGGCCTGCGGTGGGCGCGTGACGGGTGCGGCGGGGAAGGTACGACCATTCAGGGTCATCTTCGGTCCTCCAGAGGGTTGAGGTGAGGCAATCGGAGTGACGCCCCGACATGGGTGCGACACCCGAAATCGTGTAGACACTGACACGGGAGGACGCCGGTCGCCCGACGTCCCCCCGTGAGTCGTTCCGTAACGTGATGAGCCGTACGGTCATGGGCGCGAAACGACGGCCATTTCGCGCTTTACGCGATCAATGGCTGCGCGGATTTCCCGCGCCTGGGCCTTCATGGGTGCCGTCGGTGGGTACAACGAACCCTGCTGTGCACCGCCGCCGTTGAAGCTGCCGTAGAGCTGATTGATCCGTCCCTGCGCCGCGCCCAGGCTCGTGACGAACGAGCGCTCGACGCCCGTTAGGCGGGCCAGGCTGGAGTCGGCCGCCGTGCGCGCGGCGGAGCCCTCGGCGGCGCCATCGCGCTTCGCCGTCAGGTCCTTGCGCATCGTCGCGAGCTGCTGCGACATCGTCACGATCTCACCGAGCATGTCAGCCATCTCGAGCTGGAAGCCTTCACGTTCCTTGTGCTGCACCACCGTGAGCTGGAGCAACGGATCGGGATTCACCCGAATCGTCTCCGTCGCCTTCGCGTCACCGGCCTGCAGCGTCACCGTGTACGAGCCCGGCGATACGAACGCCCCCCGCGCCCCCAAGCCTCGGGGAACGGGATAGGGATACGGATCACCACGTCCACCAGCCATAGCACCTTCGTCACCTCCCCCACCTCCCCCGCCGCCTCCGCCGCCTCCGCCACGCCCGCCGCGACCACCGCCTCGTCCGCCACGCCCGCCCTCAGCTGCCACTGACGGCATGGTGAGTCCCTGGGCGGTTAGTACCTCGTGCCGCAGGTCCCAGTTCACGCGATTGATAACCCCCGCGTCGCCGGGTCCGGTGAGCGTCCGAACCTTTCGTCCGGTCGAATTCGTGATCGTGAGCGTCACCGATTGCGCCGGCCGCGAGAGGGAATACGAGATCAAGGCGCCGTCGGGCGGATTGGGCCCGGCGTATTCACCCTGTGCCCAGTTCGAGAAATCCTCCCAGAAGAGATGCTGGGTAGTCGGTCGCGGCGCAAAGAGGTGTGCCGGCTTCGATGCAATGGAAGAAGACCAGTTCGCAATCGGTGAAGCATCGTCGAGGATCCAGATGCTTCGCCCGTGTGTGCCGAGGATGAGATCCTTTGTGCGCGGCTGCACAAGGATGTCGTACGTGGGCATGGTCGGCAGGTTGGACTTGAACTTCGTCCAGGTCTTCGCCGTGTCCATCGTTATGTAGAGCGCGCGCTCGGTGCCGATGAACGCGACCGCCGGCTGGCCAGGATACTCGTAGATGGTCCGGACCACGTCGCCCGAGGGCAGGCCGCTGGTGACCTTCGTCCAGGTGCGCCCGAAGTCTGTCGTGCGGAATGCATACGGCTCGAAGTGCCCCGACCGATGTCCATCAAAGGTGACGTACGCGGTCCCGGCAGACGCCGACGACGGCGTCACGCGGCTCACGAACGTCCCGTTAGGCACCCCGCTGATATTCGTCGAGACGTCGGCCCACGTGGCGCCGCCGTCGCGCGACACCTGCACGGCGCCGTCGTCCGCACCGACCCAGAGGACGAGCGGGTTGATCGGTGACTCCCCGATGGTCGTCAACTCGCTGTACCCCGACTCGCCGTCGTGGCGCGAGATGCGGATCTCGCTCCCGGGGACGCCCATGATGCGGAGCGTGTCGCGGTTCACCTGGTGCGTGAGGTCCTTCGTGTACGACCACGATTCGCCGTGGTCCTTCGAGATGAAGAGTCGGTTGCCGCCGATGTAGAGCGTGCCCTTGGTGTGCCTGGAGGCGACCATTGGGGAGATCCAGTCGAAGCGGATCTGGCCCGAGTCCGGCGGCAGTGTGGGGCGGATGCTCATCCGGTCGCCCGTGTTGATGTCGAAGCGCGTCACGTTCATGCCGGTGCTCGACGTGTAGACCCAGCGATCGACGAACGGGTCGGGCTGCTGGATGGCGCCGTCGCTGAAACCGATCTGTCGCCAGTCGGTGTTCACGACGCCTAACCAGTGGCGCGTGGCGCTCGGCCCCATCCACGAGTGGTTGTCCTGGAGGCCGCCGTAGAGCCAGTACGGGTCGCGGTTGTCCGCGGCGATGCCGTAGAACTGTCCGATCGCGAAGTTGTTCACCCGGCGCCAGTTCTCGCCCATGTCGGATGAGACGTGCATTCCGCCGTCGCCCACCATGTAGAGCCACTTCGGGTCCTTCGGGTCGATCCACAGCGCGTGCATGTCCGTCTTGAGGCCGACGTCGTACGCGGGCGAGTTCGGCAGCTGGCGGAAATTCCGGCCACCGTCGTCGCTGCGGTACACTTCGACGCCGAGGATGTACGCGCGGCGCTCGTTGGTGGGGTCGATGAAGATCTTGCTGTAGTACATCGGCCGCGGATTCGTCGTGCTGGCGCGCGTCCACGTCTCGCCGCCGTCATCGGTGCGATAGGTGCCGCTGGCCGTGGGATGTTCGATCGTCGCGAGCAGCATGCGCGGGTACGTCTGCGCGATCGCGAGGCCGATGCGTCCCTTGTCGCCTTCCGGGATGCCGTTGGTGAGCTTTCTCCAAGTCGCACCGCCATCCGCTGTCTTATAAATGGCGCTGCCCGGCCCCCCGCCATTGTATCCCCACGGCGTGCGCAGGTGCTGGTACATCGCCGCGTAGAGCGTGTTCGCGTCGCTGGGATCCATCACGAGGTCGGTCGCGCCGGTCATCTCGTCGACGTAGAGGGACTTCGTCCACGTGCGGCCGCCATCGACCGTCTTGTAGACGCCCCGTTCGGCGTTAGGCCTCCAGAGATTTCCGGCCGCGGCGACGTAGGCGATGTTCGGATCGCCGGGATGCAGTCGCACCTTGGCGATGGACGCGGTGGAGTCGAGCCCGATGTGAGTCCAGGTCTTCCCGGCATCCATGGACTTGTACATCCCGTTGCCCCACGAGGAGCTCTGGCGGTTGTTCTGCTCCCCGGTGCCTAACCAGAGGATGTTGGGATTGCCGGGGAAGATCGCGATGTCGCCACCCGTGCTCACGGGGAGGTCGTCGGTGATCGACGTCCAGGTGATGCCGCGGTTGGTCGACTTCCAGACGCCGCTCGAGGCGCCGACCACGTAGACCGTGGCTGCATCGTTAGGCACGGCCTCGACGTCGTGCAGGCGCCCGCCCGTCACGGCCGGCCCGACGTTGCGGAACGGCAGGCGGTCGAATGGCGTGGAGGACTGCGCGTGGGCCGGCGCGGGCTGGAACGCTCCCGCGAACGCGAGAGCCGGGATCAGGAAACGACGCATGTACGCTTTGGGTGGGGGGAAGAGCCTCGACGCCTCACGAGGGCGCTTGCGCCAAGATGCACTTCGGTCTGCCGATACGCAGCAGTGAGGTGATCCGCGACGCTTCCGCTTCAACGAACATTCATTGTGGAAAGCCTGGCGTTCTAAGTGGTGATACTGTAACCGCTTATGGGCGACGTGTTGAGTTGTTGACGTTGTGAAAACAGCTCTCAACGCCATTTGTTGATTCACCGACGTCCGAGCCGCACTTCAGCGTCCCAACCACTGCGGACGCTTCAAGATCAACAGTTCACGGCGAGCGTTAGCGCGCATCAGCCCATTCCAGCTCGCGTCGCAGAATTCAGGCGCTCGAGTCCATCACGATCAACCCGGCGAGGATGTTCGGCGTGGATCGTGAGTACCGCTCGCTCGAAGTCGGCAAGGTGGCCAACGTCATCGTGACGACCGGCGACCCGATCGACATCCGCTCGCAGATCAAGGAAGTCTTCGTGAAGGGGCGTCGCATGGCGTTCGACGACCGGCACACGAAGTTCTACGAGCAGTACCGCGCGAGGCCGAAGAAAAACTAGACGGCAGACTACAGACTTCAGGCTTCAGGGCAGGTTAAAGGTTCAGGGGGGAGGTCGAGAAATCGGCCTCCCCCCTGTTTACTCGCACTGTTCCCTGCCCTGAAGTCTGAAGTCTGAAGCCTGAAGTCTGTTAGTTTTCAGGCAATGTCTCCAGCACGGAAGCGCGGCGGCCGCGGCAGGCGCGGCCCAGGGAAGCGCCATCCTCCACAACACTCCTCCCAGCCAACCAGCCGCGCCGCGTACGGCGAGACGCGCGATTGGCTCCTGAAGAATCACGGCCCCACCTGCGCGTACTGCGGCGTGAAGTACTCGCCGCGTTCGCTCACGCTCGACCATGTGACGCCGCGCAAGGGCCAGTCTGCCTACGATCGCCGGGACAACCTCGTCCTCGCCTGCAAGCGCTGCAACACCGCGAAGGCCGACAAGCCGTTCCTCGTTTTCCTGCTCGCCCAGCGCTCGCGAGCCGAGCGGCTGCTCCGGTACGGGGATCACCTCAGCGACGGCATCAAGGACATTCTGCGGCACATGGTGGGGGACCTGCCGCCACTGCCAGCGCAGTCCGAGCCGGGCGTGGAGCGCGTCAAGTACGGTCCTGATAACGGCGACTCGCCGTACCAGGAAGAATCGCCCTACCTTGCGTCGTGAGCACCCGCCGAGGCTAACGATTCACGTCGGTCGCGCGTCAACTGCAGGTGTATGGAGAGCGATCCCCCATCAATGAAACCGAAGGACGCACCGGCTGGTCATTCCCGGCGCGGCGCGCGCGTGGGGCCGCTCGTAAGACACAACCTGGTCGCCATCGGCACCGCAGCGGTCCTCACGGTCTATTCGGCCGGCTATGCCCGAACACGCGACGCCGCGAGGCGGTTTGCTGAAGCCGACCAGGCGGCGCGCAGACCGATAGCGCCGGTGATCGAGGTCGGCGATTCCTCGATTTCGGTCGCGCAATCCGCGGATGCGCCTCAAACATCGCCAGCACCAGTGACGACTCCGAGCGCGAATCGCCCCGTCGCCGCTTCGGTACCCCTCTCGCCTCCACCCTCCGCTTCCACCCCGGCGCCGAAGTCCACCGTCGCGGTTGATTCGACAGTCGCGAACGAGCCTCCGCGGGACTCCACACTGTTGAATTCCACCGACCCCGTCGCACCGCCGGTGGCGCAGACGACTGACACCGCCGGAGCTCCCCCTGCCGCAGACAGCGCCAGACAGCCGCTGCTCAAGGACGGCGAATACTATGGCTGGGGCACGTCGCGGCACGGCGACATCCAGGCGGGAATCGAGATCAAGGGTGGGCGGATCACCGCGGCATGGATTCAGCAGTGCCTGACGAGATATTCCTGCTCCTGGATCGCGGCGCTGCCCGGCCAGGTGGTTGCGCGGCAGAGTCCCGAGATCGATTACGTGTCCGGCGCCACGCAGAGCACCAACGCCTTCTACTACGCAGTGGTCGAGGCTCTCTCCCGCGCGAAGTGAGCGAGTCGTACCTCCGCAGCGTCGCGATGATGGGAACCGTGGTCACCGTGCAGGTCGTCGGGCACGGGGCGAGTCGCTCCGACCAGCAGGAGCGTGAGGCAGCCGTCATACGCGCCCTCCACTGGTTTCACGAAGCAGAGACGCGCTGCTCCCGCTTCGATCCCGCGAGCGAGGTGAACGCGCTCTGCGCGCGCGTTGGTGAGCCGGTGCCGGTCAGCGACCTCTTATTCGAGGCGATACGCTTCGCCCTGGCCGTGGCGGAAGAAACCGGCGGCACATTCGATCCCACTGTCGGCGCGCTCATGGAAGCACGTGGATTCAACCGTGAGTATCGAAGCGGAGCCGCGGTCCATGTGGCGACCGGCCTGGGCGTCGCCACGTATCGTGACGTTACCATCGACGAAGCGCGACGGACCGTGACCTTGCAGACGCCGCTCGTGCTCGACCTTGGCGCCGTCGTGAAAGGTCTCGCGATCGACCTGGCGGCGCGGGAGCTGGAACCGTTCCATGACTTTGCCGTCGACGCCGGTGGGGATCTCTACCTCGGTGGCTGCAACGCGGCTGGTGAGTCGTGGTCCGTTGGAATCCGGAATCCACGCGAGCGCGAGCACATCCTGGCCACGCTGGCGGTGCGAGACGCCGCGGTGTGCACGTCTGGTGACTACGAACGCCTCGCGCCGGGTGACTCCGGCGATCACCATATCATCGATGCTCGCGCCGGCACGTCCGCAAGGACAGTCGCGAGCGCGACCGTGATCGCCCCATCCGCGATGGTAGCGGACGCGTTGTCGACCGCGGCGTTCGTCCTCGGTCCCGTGGAGGGACTGGCATTGCTGCAGCGTCACGGGCTCGAAGGACTGCTCGTCACGCCCGCGCTCGAGCAATTTGCGACGGCGGGATGGCACAGTGCCTGACGAGTCGCGCGCGATCGCGCGATCGTCATCGACAGCGCTGCTCCGCTATGCCCGCACGCCCAAGGGGCTGGTGCTGATTGTGCTCGTGATTCTCGCGGCGATTGCGTCCGCTGGAGAAGGCGTAAGGCTGGTTGCGCCGGGACTCGCAGGTGCCACGGGCGCGGCGATGCTCATTGACGCGCCCATCCTCCGTTTCCGAGAGGAGGAGTGGCTCTTCCCGGATGGCGCGCTCATCACGGGATTGATCATCGCCATGATCCTCAGTCCGCATGAGCGCTGGTACGTAGCCGCGGTCACGTCCGTGCTGGCGATCCTCAGCAAGTACGTGCTGAGAGGCCGCTCGGCCAATGTCTTCAATCCAGCCGCACTCGCCCTCGTCGTCACCTATTACGTGTTCGACACGGGTCAGAGCTGGTGGGGTGCGCTTCCCGAGCTGCCACCGGCGGCCCTGGCGGTCCTGTTGCTGACCGGTGTGTTCATCTCCGCGCGCGTCAACAAGTCGTCCAGTGTCCTCGCGTTCTTGGGCTCGTACTTCACGCTCGCAACCGTCGCCGCATTCATCGGCGAGCCCGGCCACGTGGCCGAGCTGTATCGCGCGCCCGACCTCCAGGCGGCACTGTTCCTTGCGTTCTTCATGGTGACCGACCCACCGACGTCGCCTCCCAAGCGAGTCGACCAGGTTGTGTACGGTACCATCGCCGGGGTGGCCAGCTACGCGGTGTTCGCGTTCATCGGAGCAGTGCACTTCCTCCTGGCGGGAGTGCTCGTGGCAAACGTATGGGAGGCGTGGCGCCGGCTGCGCCTGGCGAACAGGCGGGCGCGCCTTCGTGCCGCCTGAGATCGACATCCGGGGATTCGTGCGGCCGTGACCGCGGTCATCCTGTCCGCCGCGCTGCATGCGTTATGGAACTTCCTGCTGCGGCGAGCCGGCGGTAGCAGCATTGTCGCCGCGATGTGCATCATCGCGGAAGCCGTGATCCTGCTGCCACCGGCACTGATAGTGTTGCACTCGTCAGGCACGCCGCTCCCGGCGTTGTTCCTGCCGGTCGTGCTGGTGGCCGCGGTGCTGGCGCTCGCGAACTATGTGGCGCTGATCGCGGCCTACGCGAAGGCCGACCTCTCGCTGGTGTACCCGGTGGCGCGCGGCGGTGTGTTCCTGTTCCTGCCGCTGCTCGGCTTCCTGGTGTTCGGCGAGCGGCTCGGCGTTGCCGGGTGGGTGGCGCTCTCGCTGATCGTCATCGGCATCATGCTGCTGCCCCTCGCGCGGCTGGACCGCGCGTCGTTCCGGGACCTGGGGCGCCACCTGCGTGAGCGCTGGATGATCTTTGCGCTGCTCGCTGCGGCCTCGACCGCTGCCTATACCGTCTGGGACAAGTACGCGATCGGGTTCATCGACACGTTCCTCTACTTTGCCGCCTACACGGTGCTGCTCGGAGTGTGGTTCACGATCGTCCTCGCGCGCGCGAAGCGCGGCGAGGTGCGCGCGGAGTGGCGGAAGCACCGCGTGGCGATCGCGATCGCGGGCGTGTTCATCGCGAGTTCCTACCTGTTGCTCCTCGTGGCGTTGCGTGACGGCATATCGAGCCAGGTGCTCGCCGTGCGCCAGCTGAGCATCCCGATCGGGGTGGTGCTGGGCTGGCAGTTCCTTCGCGAGTCGTTGTCGGTGCCGCGGGTGATCGGGTCGGCGCTCATCACCGCCGGGTGCGGGCTCGCCGCGCTCTTCTAGCTCGCGGCACGGCCGGGCCTGCCGGGAGTGTGATCCAGCGCACCAATTTCGCGTCCTGCCTAACGCTTGGGCGCCGAGCTCATTGGCACGAGTTCACCGGGCGGCTCTACGTTCGCAGGGAAGTGTATGAATTCACGTCGGGCGCGGAGGCTGGTGATGCGTAAGGCATTCCTGATCATGTCCGCGCTGGTCGTGACGGCATGTGGCCGGAAGGATGAGCAGCCTGCCGCGGACAGTCCGGCGGCGGCGACGCCGACGCTTTCCTACGCGGATTTCGCAGGCCGGTGGTCGATCCAGTTGCTCGGGGACATGAGTGACAGCGTACTGGCGATGTTCGAGCTGAATGCGACCGCGGACGGCACGAACTGGACGATGACGCACTCGGGACGCGCGCCGATTTCCGTGCGCGCGGCCGTCGAAGGCGACAGCCTCCTGATCGATGCCGGTCCGTACAAGAGCACTGCGCCTGCCAACGTCGACATGACGACGCATGGCGTGAGCCGCCTGGAGGGAGGAATGCTGGTCGGCAATTTCGAATCGCAGTACGCAATGGCCAAGGGCGATTCAATCGTCCGCGGCCGCCTGCGCGGGACGCGACTGCCCTGAGGGCGATGCGCCTTGCGCGGAAGAAACGACCCGTCGGCTTGCGCCGGCGGGTCGTTTTTCTTTCTCCACTCCGATGCCGTCAGCTTATCGGCCGAGTTCCCGTGATTCCCTTCACGAGCCGGTACATGAACTCCAGCCCCTGGTAGAACGCGCGGACCGGGATGCGCTCGTTCATGCCGTGCGAGAAGGTCTCCGAATAGAACAGGCCCGACACACCGTACGTGGGAATGCCGGCGTTCCGGAGGGCGAGGCCATCGGTGGCACCGGTGCTCATGGTCGGAATGACCGGGACTCCGGGCCACATCTCCTTCGTCACTCGCTCGATCTCGCTCATCAGCGACGGCGTGAGCGGTGACGGCGGCGAATTGGTCGCGTTGCCCTGGAAAGTGATCTTCACGCCTGTGTCACCCACGACGCGCTCCAGGATCGCGCGAACCTGCTCGGCCGTCTCGTCAGGCAGGATGCGGCAATTGATGTTGGCGCGGGCACGCTGGGGAAGCGCGTTGGTCGCGTGTCCGCCCTCGAGCATCGTCGAAACGCACGACGTCCGGAGCTGGGAGTTGTAGCGCGGATCGGCCGACAGGACTGCGGCCGCGGCCGCGTCGTTCGGGTTCGCGACGATCGCGCGCATCGCCGCGGCCTGCCTCGGATTCTCGGCCAGGATCACGTCGGCCAGGCGGGTGAAATACGTCCGTGTCACCTCGTTGAGGTGCACCGGCATGATCGTCGGGTTGATCTTCGTGAGCGCGACAGCGAGCTGCGTGATCGCGTTGTCCGGGCGCGGCACTGAGCTGTGGCCGCCGGGGTTGGTGACCTCGAAGCGGAAGTTGAGGAACTTCTTCTCGCTGGCCTGCACGTCGTGGGAGATCTTCACGGTGTCCGTGATGGCAGAGCCACGCACTCGTCCGCCACCGCCTTCGTTGAACGCGAATTCAGCGTCGATGAGTGGTCGGTGATTCTGGATCAGCCAGCGCACGCCATTGGCGCCGCCACCTTCCTCATCGGCGGTCAGCGCGACGATGATGTCGCGATCGGGAACGAACTTCTCCTCACGCATGCGCATGATGAGCGTTAGGTGGATGGCGCCTTCATCCTTGTTGTCGGCCACGCCACGCCCGAAGAACGTCCCGTCCTTCTCGATGAACTGGAATGGCGGCAGCGTCCAGTCCTCCGCGTTCGCCTCGACCACGTCGATGTGCGAGAGGAGGAGGATCGGCTTCTTGCCGGTGTTCCGGCCGTGATACCTGACGATGAGGTTCCCCTTCTTCTCCGCGTTCTGGAGGACGACCACGTCGGAATCGGGGAAGCCCGCCGATTTCATCCGCGCGGCCATCGCGCGCGCCGCCGCGAGCGTACTGCCCTGGCTCTCGGTCGTGTTGATCTCGACCAGCTCCTTGAAGAGGCTGCGCGCCGTGGAATCCCACTTGGTGGCCTGAGCGTGTGCCGTAGCGCTCCCGGCGAAGAGCAGCGTGCCGATGATAGCGATGCGATTCATTGTGAGTGACTCGTGACTCGTGACTAGTGACGCGTTGATCGTGACTCGACAGTGAGGTTCGGACCGATAGGTGTCAACGCGGTCACCTTCCCGAG
>Ga0111538_10008511_pt1 | contig 13768 bp, 10 predicted proteins | sample SoiMethybrSBSTD1_FD_79669 | JGI IMG/M metagenome (GOLD analysis project Ga0111538, IMG submission 79669) | Bulk soil microbial communities from a Populus tree surrounding site in Tennessee, USA - Soil MetaG P. TD hybrid SBSTD1 (version 2)... | ecosystem: Environmental > Terrestrial > Soil >...
ATCGGCGTCACACTGAAATCGACGACCCCTGAAACCCCCAGTCCCGAGTCCCGAGTGCCGAGTCCAGAGTCAAGGGCGCAGCCCACGGCAGCCTCGCCCTCGCGCGCCGCCGAGTCCCGCGAAGCAGCCAAGCAATTGACGACGCTCCTCTCGGATTCCGATCCGGCGGCGTCTGATTTCGTGGAGACGAATCACGCCGCGCTCCGGCCGTTGTTCGGCGAGGGCGAGTGGCCCGATTTCGAGAAACTCGTGCAAGGGTATGCTTTCGGCGACGCTCAGGCGCGGCTGGAGCAGGCGCTCAAAAGTTTTGCGGGGAGCCTCTGACGTGAAGGACTTGTCCGACAGCCGTGTCCTCATCGTGGACGATGTCAAAGGGAACATCGACATCCTGGTCGAGGCACTCAGAGACGAGTACAAGTTGAGCGTGGCGCTGGACGGGAAAGCCGCGCTGCGGAGCGTCGAGAAGAACGCGCCCGACCTGGTGCTGCTCGACATCATGATGCCGGGCATGGACGGCTACGAGGTCTGCCGGCAACTGCGCGCGCGCGAGTCCACGCGTGAACTGCCGGTGATGTTCCTGAGCGCGCTCGAGGACGTGACCAACAAGGCGCAGGGTTTCGAAGTCGGCGGCAACGACTACCTGACCAAGCCATTCGAAGTGCTGGAGGTGAAGGCGCGGGTCAGGTCGCTGCTCAAGGCCAAGGCGTACGCCGACGCCGTTCGTGAAGCGATGGCGCGCGACCTCAGGATTGCCCGCGAGATCCAGATGGGCATCCTGCCCGCCGATCTGCCATCGACGACGAAAGGGACCGGCCTCGACATCCATGCCGTGATCGAACCTGCACGCCAGGTTGGCGGCGACCTGTACGAAGTGCTGCGGGTATCCGACGATCGCGTCGTCGTGGCCCTCGGCGACGTGTCGGGGAAAGGCATCCCGTCCGCGCTCTTCATGGCCGTTGCCGTGACCGTTCTTCGCACGCTGGCGCGGCAGATAACGGAGCCTGACGAAATCCTGCGGCGCCTGAACGACGAACTGGTCGAGCAGAATCCGCGCGGAATGTTCGTCACGCTGCAGTGTCTCGTCTTCGACCTCGCAAAAAAACGTGTGCTGTGCGCCGGTGCCGGACATCACCAGCTTGCGATCCTGTCTCCGGGGGGGCAGCCGCGACTGGCGTGTCCCTCGTCCGGCCGCCCCGTGGGATTGATGCCGCGCAATCCGATCACGTGCGAAGCGCTCCCGCTCCAACCGGGCGAGACGTTCGTGCTGTTCTCGGACGGCGTGTCCGAAGCGATGAACAGGGAAGAAGACTTCTACGGCGAAGAGCGGCTGCTCGCGACACTCGCCACCGTCTCTGACGCGTCACCCGCTGAGATCGTCGCTCGCGTACTCACCGACGTACGGGCGTTCGCTGCCGGGGCGCAGCAGTCCGACGACATCACCGTGCTGGCCGCGCGGTATTCGGCTCGGTGAAGGAATCGGAGAGGACGGAGGCAACGGTTCTACACGGAGAAACAGGGAAACGGAGCACGCACGGAGGAGAGCCACTGGGTGGGAGCGCCGTGTGATGAACGGTCAAAGACCCGTGCGATTCGACCGGTTGAATCGCTCATGTCGCGATTAAAGGGTCAGAGTTCTGCCGAATCATGCCGCTCCGCTCGTTCTCCGTTTCTCCGTGTTGAGCCCTTCACTCCGTCCTCTTCATACTCCTCGAACAACCAACTCAGTCCGACATCAGGAAGATCAGCGGGCGCACGTCTTCTTCCGGCGTCCACTCCCAATACTTCAGGAGAATCGCGTAGACCATCAGCCCCGTCTCCCCCTCGCCAAAGAGCAGGTAGCGGATTGCCTGCCCCGTCAAACCGCGCCGCGTCAGCGTGAGGAAGATCGAGATCGGATCGAGCGCCTCGCTCGCGAAGGCGATGGTGTTGGCAATGGCTACCGCTCCGTAGACCTCGGCGACGTAGTCGTCGCCTTCCTTCCACAGTTTCACGTCGAGGGGCGCTGCGAACTCGCTGCGGTTGTCGAGCAGGTTCACGTGCAGGAACAGAAACGGCCCGCCGATCTTGAAGTGCCTGGCGATCTCTACCCTTTTCTGGCGCCGGGACGCCGGCGAGGACGTCCGGACCGGCACCAGGTGCACTTTCTTGCCGCGGAGCATCGGCCCGAGCGTCCAGCTCTCGACATCGACGTAGAAGCCCCACGGGATGCGGAACTCCATCGATCGCATCGACCGGCTCACGCCGCACGCCACCATCAGCAGCACCGTGAAGATGCTGCCGATGATGAGGCCGTCAGGCCGTTCGAGGCAGTTGTCAGCCAGGGTATAGGCGAACACCAGTGTGAGGAACCCGGCGTAGACGCCCAGCGCGTACCGGCGCTCGCGCCACAGCGCGAGCGTCGCCGCGAGGGCCGCGGACAGAATCAACACCAGCACGCCGGTCGCGTACGCACCGCTCTGCGCTTCCACGTCGGCGCGGAAGACGAGCGTGATGACGATATCGACGGTCAGCAGCACCAGCACCAGCGGCCGTGAGAGCGCCGCCCAGCGCGGCGCCATGCCGTAGCGCGGCAGATACCGCGGGATCAGGTGCAGCAACCCGGCCATTGCCGACGCGCCGGCAAGTCCAAGGATGAAGATCGTCGAGAGGTCGTAGATGGTCCCGAAGACCGGCCCGAGGTACTGGTGGGCCAGGAACGCTATCGCACGTCCGGCTGCCTTGCCGCCTTCCTGGTAGTCCGCTCGTGGAATGAGCAGCGTGGTGACGACGCTCGACGAGATCAGCATGACGCTCATGATCGCGGCGGCGGTCAGCAGCATCTTGCGGGTGTTGGCGATGCGGCCCTTCGGCGTGTCCCCGTCACGAGCCTGCGCGGCACGATCGGCCTCGTCGCCCTTGATCAGGGGCATGACGGAGACACCCGTTTCGAAACCGCTCAGGCCGAGCGCCAGCTTCGGGAAGACGAGCAGGGCGCCGACGAGGATCATCGACGAATCGCCCGTGGCTGTGATCGCCGCGCGCCAGTCCAACACGAGCGTCGGGTGAGTGAGCACCTCGAACCCGCAGCGCGCCAGGACGACGACATTCAGAGCGAGATACGGCACCGCGGCGGCCGTCGCCAGGCCGATCGCCTCCGAAAACCCCCGCAGGAAGACGATGGCGAGGACGACCAGGATCGCGAGCGTCACGAGGATCTGATGTTCGCCGAGAACCTCGTGGAGAAACGGGTTCTCGACCGCGTGTTTGCCGGCGTCGGCCGCAGACAAGGTCATCGTGATGACGAAGTCGGTTGCGGCAAAGCCGAGGAGCACGAGGACGAGGGCTTTTCCCTTCCAGCCCGAGAGCAGGTTTTCGAGCAGCGCGATCGATCCCTGCCCCGCATAGCTGCGGCCGGCCACCTGCGCGTAGATCGGCAGCGCGCCGAACAGCGTCACCAGCACGAGGATGACCGTCGCGATTGGCGCGACGGCGCCCGCCGCCAGCAGCGCGATTCCCGGCTGATAGCCGAGCGTCGAGAAGTAATCCACGCCGGTCAGCCAGATGACCTTCCACCAGGGATGCGTTCCAATCGTCGTCCCGGCGTGGTCTTCCAGCGGTTCGCCGCGCGCCAGCCACCTTCCAATCGCTGATTGGTACTCGCGCGATTGATCCCGCGGCGCCTGACGAAATGGAATGCGTCGCGAGTGCAGGTGCTGGGGCGGATCCGCCACTCCCTGGGCGGACATGGGATGTTCAGCCATGGTGCTGCGGCTCGACTGGCACGGCCCGTCGCGGCACGGGTCCTCGGAGGGCGGCTGGGACGATCACACCGTTTGCGCCGCAGTGTACTACCGTCGAAAGACTCTTGGCCGCTGCCGCCCATGAAGGCGTGTCAGATCCGGTCTCGGCTGCGATCCGCAGCCGCGGCACATACGAGGCACTGAAGGCCTCGACGGCGCCGCCCATTTGCTCGGAGAGCTCGCGCGTGCCGCCATGAGCGGGCCGCGCGAGCCCTCGCTGAACCGTGCACGACCCCGATGCGACGAGTTACACGATTACGATGGAGGACGAAGGCCGTGCGACTACGCTGAAGGGCAGCGATCCGATCGCTTCGGCCCATTTCGCCGACCTGCTCGACTTCGTCGAACGACTGTAACTACTGTTCACGACCGCGGATAGCCGGCCCGTGCGCGTACGCGCGCGAAATCTCTCCAACGTCTCCAGCCCGCCGGATCCGATCGATCCGGCCCGACGAGTGCTGGAAAGAGAATGTTCACGCGTTGGCCTCTTTCCGGCGGGACGCCCAGTATTTCTTCATGCGTTTCGACACCTCCGCTTTCTGCGCCGCCGTCATCGCGCGCCGCTTCCGCTTTCTCGCCGCCGGGGCCGCTTGAGCGCCTCCGCGCAGGTCCGGAAATACGCGATAGATGGCCGTCAACTCCGCGTTCAACTCGGCCACCCTCGCGGCGGCGCCGTGCTTGGCGTACTCTTTCAGACTGAATTTCGCCACTGAACCCTCCTCTCGAGTTCGCTAGGCCGTTGCCGTCATACCATCCGGAACGGCCGGCATTTCCAATCCTACTAGGATTGTGCGTGCCAGTATTAGATCTAAGTAAGGAATCGCTGCGTCCTTGCGCACCCTGGCATACTCGCCTGGATGCGGAAAGGACGATAGCTGTACTGCACTCCGCGAGCGAGGGAGGGTTGGAAGTTGGAAATTGGAAGTTGACGTGTTCCTGGCTTCTAATGATCCCCCCACATGTCGTGATGCGCCGCCTGGCGATGATAGAGGTCCGCGTCGAAGTACTTTTCGTAGAACTCCAGTTCCAGGTGGCAGAACTGCAGCCATACTCCAGGAAGGTGGAACGCGTTGACGTGAGCCGGGAAGCGGCCGTAGGTGTCGTAGATGTAATTGCAAATCTCTTTCGCGTACTCCACGGCCTTTTTCGTCGGGCGCTGGCTCGCCATCTTCAGGAACGCGTCTCCGTAGTCGTTCTTCTTGTAAGCGCGATCGAAGATGCTGTTGTCGCCATACGTGCCGAGCGGCCCGTACTTCTCCTCGATCACCTGGTCCACGGCCGCGTCCATCGACTTGACGTACGGCGGCGTCAACGACTCCAGCACGCCGTCGATGCCGATGGGGTTGTCCAGCGTCGTCGGAAGCGGCGGCCAGCGACGCCACCTCTTGTTCGGCTTCTGCATTCGGAATTCGATCCCGAACTTGCCTTGTGACGGGTCACGCTCGAAGACGTACGGCGAGCCGACGGCCGCGTGAATCCACGCGCCGAGGCCCATGGCCTGCGCGATGAGCATCAGGTTCTGCAACTGGAAAAACGTCTCGTAATCGGTGCGCAGCGTGTTGGCGAAGCCGATGGGCGCCGGATAGTCCCGGTTGAGCCACTTGCCCTGCGCCCGGCGTGCGCCGCCGATGATCTGATACGAGATGTTCGGCACGATGCCGATCAGGCTCGCAAACCACGCTCCCCAGTCGAGGATGCTACGCGGGCGGAACCGTTGCCAGTCGTCCACGAAGAGCGGCCGCTGGCCGTCCTCCTCGGACAGAAGGCTGATGATCACGTTGATGAACTGCCTGGTGAGATCGACGATGGGCAGGAGAATCGTCGTCCCCGGACGGTTCGAAATCTGGCGGTTCCAGATGAAGTAGTACGGCCAGTGACGCGGAAAGTCGAGCCGCTCCTTGTAGAGCCGGTGCTTCATGTTGGCCGCCGCCGTGAGCCAGTCGTTCTCGCTCCAGTCCTCCCAGCGTGGAGGCAACTGGCTCAGCGCGGCGAGCGCCTGCTTGTTGCGCAGGTGCTTGATCAGCCACGTACCCTCGTCGTTGATCAGGAAGAACGACACGGCGTGGGCGTTGTCGATGCTGCTGGCAGACCTCGCCAGGACGTTGATGAGCGGCGCCGAGAACCGATCGCTCCCGTCGTTGTTCTTGGCCGGGACGTCGTGCATCGTGACCTTGCCGGTCAGCCCCGTCGAGACGACGAGCACCGCTTCCTCGAGCGGCGTGAGCGGGGCCGGCTTGTTCGAACTCGTGTACGTGAGCGGCCCCGACACGATCGAGGTGCCGCGCGCCACCCGCCGCGTGCGGCGATCGAAGATCGCGGACATCAGCGGGTACGTGAACAACTCGTGCAATCCCTTGTGGGATGGAGGCATGGTGTCTCCTCTGTTACGACACGTGAGCGGCGATGCGCTCGGCGAGCGCGGCAATCGTGTGTGAAGGATTGCGGACGGTCGGCGTCGGCACGATGGCCCCGTCGGCAACGATCAGATTGCGATACCCGAGCACGCGGCCGAGATGATCCACCACCCCGTTGTCGGGGGAGGTTCCCATCGGGCATCCCCCCAGCGGATGCAGCGTCAACAGGCTCTTGAACAGCGTCCACGTGGGAAGGGATTGCGGACGTCCGGCGGTTGCTTCCGTCAGGCTCTGGTGCATCGCCGCCATGGCATTGAGCACGCCCTCTGAGTGCTCGGCGTCCCAGGCCAGATCCAGGGCCCGTCGCCACGGCATGAACCATCGTCGCTTCAGGTGAAGCTGACCGTCTCCCGCATCCATTCCGGCCCCGAGCCAGAGCAGCAGGTTGCGAAGCGCGGTGTCGTCGCGCAGGAATCTCTCGAGCTCCTCGAGGAGGTGCTGCCCGACGGGCGTCTTCACTCCGGCGTCGAGATACGCCTTGAGCGCGCTGAGCAGCAGGTTGGGGAAGCCGTCGTCTTCGACGACGAAGCGCTCGCCCCTGAAGCCGCCGTCGCTGAAGTCCAGGATGCTGGCGATGGTCGGTCCCGTGGACTGCCGGACGCGGCTCTTCTCGTCGTACGTGGCCATCGAGATGAAATTCGCGTTGGCACTCCACTGCCTGCCGAGCGTGGAGCTGAGCAAGGGCAACGTACGGTATTGATCGCGGCAGCGGAGCAGCAGTTCCGTCGTGCCAAGGCTGCCCGCGGCGAGGACGATGCGCTCGGCCGTTTCTTCGCCGCGGATGGATCGGCCGCCTTGGAGCCGGTCGAAGACGACGCGGTATTTACCGCCGTGCGGCTCGATGACGCGGACGAGATGCAGCGGCCGCACCTCGGCGCCGCGTTGTTCGGCCCTGGGAATGTAGTTGACGTCGAGGCCGTTCTTCGCCCGAACGTCGCAGCCGATGTCGCAGTTCCCCAGGTGAATGCATGTCCCCTGGCGCTGGCCGTGCGCGTTGACGAACTGGCGCGAATGCTTCGGGTTGAATGGATCCTCGAGCTGGTAGTTCCAGTCCTCGGAGAAGCTCACGGCGAGAGGCGCTTTCGAGAATCGGGCGCTATGACCGAGGTTGCGCGCGGCCTCCCGGGCGAGAACGAAGCGCTGCGTCAGTTGGCCATCGGGAATGACCTGCAGATCCATCTCCCGCGCCACCGTGTCGTAGTGCGGCTTCAACTCGTCGTAGGTGATCTCGCTGGGCCATCCTCTGGCGAAGACGTCTGGATTGGCTTCGACGGCAACGCTGCTGTAGGTCAACGATCCGCCGCCGACGCCGGCCGCCTGTGCGACGGTCATGCGCCTGAAGAACCGCATGTCCAGCCAGCCGTTGTGACGGGCCGGCTGGTCGGCGCTGAATATCCAGGCGTCGCCGGGCTTCCTTGGGTACTGGCTGGGTTCCCAGCGGCGGCCCCGCTCGAGGACGAGGACGCGCATGCCTTTCTCGGCAAGGCGGCGGGCGGTGATCGCGCCGCCAAAGCCGCTGCCGATCACGATGACGTCGAAGGATGCGGGCATGCCGACAGCTCGGTCGATCTTCGCTCAGCGCCGCACGCGTTCTTCGTTGACGCGAACGTACGTGGACGGATCGTTGCGGTCGTCACGCCAGCCGGGATGGTGGAACTGCACGACATGATCGGCGTTGTACGAGGCGACCGCTTCGGTGAATCTCAATTTGCCGATGCGCTGCCAGTCGGTCACCGTGACGCGTGACAGCCCCTGCACACCTTGTTTGCGACCGTAGCTCGAGACGGAGATGTCGAACTCCATCACACCTGTGGGCTCGGCATCTCCGGGCTTGAAGATGTGGCCGTAGATCTCGTCCCTGAAATCGAGATGATGCCCCTCGATGCGCCGCTGGCCGGGCGTCATCTTGAGCAGCATGTGTTCCGGGGCGTTGGTTACTTCGCCGGGAGGCTTGCCGAGCTCGGCGACGTCGTACACCTGGCGGCTGTCGCCGACCTTGTCCAGCTGCTGGAAGATTGGCCCGGCGCGCAGCATGACCAGGAAGTAGATGCCCCGCCGGTAGGCATGGACGCTGGGAGCGTTCACCAGTTCGGCGTCGTTGATGTAATCGGTGTGCATGCCGCCGAGATCTTCCTGCACGATCACGCTCGCCGGAATCAACGGCGCCGGGTGCTCCGGGTCCATCGTCGGATAGATCTTCATGCCGAGGCTGATCGAGCGGCGTTGCCCCCGTTTCGTCTCGTTGCCGTCGGAGGAGAACCGGCCGATCGTCAACCCTTTCGACCCCTTCCTGAAGTACCCGGTATAGGGGTTGTCCGCGGTGATCTCCCAATGACCGAGGACGCAGATCCCGTTCGGTGCGATGATTCTGCGCCAGCCTTTTCCGTCGGAACCCCAGCGGAGATCGGCCTTCGAATCCAGCGCTCGAGCCGACGCCTGCCGGAACTTGTTCTCGCCGAAGAGCAAGCCCCTCCATGCGTTGCGAATCGTGGACTTGAACATCGGCAGCGGCCCGGGCTGCTGGCCGCTGATACCGCCCCGATACGGATTCGCGTATATCGCCTTGCGGACGTCGGCGTATCGAGAGCCGCGATACGCGCGGTCCTCCGCTGTCATCTCCTGCGAACCGTGCAACGCGACGAGATCGAAATCCCACTGCGTCATTGCGAAACCCTCAGGACTTCCTTCTCCGCGCGCGCCTTGACGTTTTTCATCGCCGAGCTCATGTAGCGATGCCAGAAGATCCGGATCACCGGGAAGAGGATCGGAGTGGCGAGAAGGGACCGGCTCTCGGCGGTGTAGGTCCATTTCGCCCGTGTGCCCGCCCCCTCGTCGGTGAACCACCACTGCCCGTTGGCTTCCCTCACCAGCAGCCCGATCATCCGGCTCGAGAACTCCGTGAGACGGTAGGCGAAGTAGTCGGGCGCCGTCGCCGTCCTCACCGTCTCCCGGCAGGTCGTGCCGTCGGTCAAATGGACGATCCGCGTTGACCCGGCGACATCCCAGGGCCCGGTCGTACCCGTCGTGCGACTGACGCCCGGCAGGCCAGCTTCGTCACGCAGGACGGTCTCGAGTTGGTTGTAGAAGACGCCCGGTACGAGCCACGCGTAGAACGCTCTTCTGGGCGCAGCAATAGTTGCAATTACAGTCGTGGCAACCTTGGCCATCCGGTTCCACCCCTGGTCGATACAGTCGATACAAATGTTTTGCGGGAGGACATGATACGAGTATCTGCTCGGCTTTCGCACACAAAAGATCGAACGCAAGCTCATCCGCCGGCGCCTTTTCGCTTCGCCTGCATGCTGTACCGCACGAACAATCAACGCCCCGTCACTGAAAGAGGTCCCGATGCGATATCTCACGACGATGGTTGCCTGTCTGTGTCTCGTGGCTGCGGTAACGTCCGCTTCTGCCGATCCCGTCTTTGATTGCAGCCGGAGATCGCTGGCGCGGGCCGTCGAGGATGTCCTGGGGAGAAACCCCGTCATCACGTTCACCGGCGTGTGCGCGGGGCCCATCGTGATCGGGACTGACGGCGTCACGCTCAGGGGCGTGGGAACAGCCATCATCGACGGCCGCGGGCGCGATGCGGTGACGATCGCGGGTGCGAGTCGGGTGTCGTTGGAGGGGATCGAAGTTCGGAACGGCCTGAACGGCATCGTTGCGGCCAACGGCGCGCATCTCGCGTTGACGGACGTGAACGTCCACAGCAACCGGGTCTTCGGCATTTCTCTTCAGACCGGTTCGAGCGCGGTGCTCACGGATGTCACGACCACTCAGAACGGGCTGCATGGGCTCGACCTCCAGACAGGATCCGCGGCAACCGTGTCGGGCACGCTGACGGCGAGCGAAAACCGGGTGTTCGGCATCAACGTGAACGGAAGCTCCTTCACCTTGTCCGAGGCCGCCGTGACGGCCACCGGCAACGCTCTGGGCATCCAGATCGCCACCGCCGCCAATGCGTTCATCAACGACCCCGTCAGCGTGATCAATGCCGCCAACAACTTTTCGGTGGGGCTGACGGTCGTCTCCGGCGCCCATCTGGTTTCTTTTGGCGGCACGATCAACGCCTCGGGCAACCCGGTCGCTGGCGTGTCGGTGAATTCGAAGGCCGGACTGGATCTCGATGCCGGGGCGACGATGAACAGCTTCGGCAACGGAGACGGTGTCCTGATTCAGGAAGACTCGGTGATGACCGTCTTCAATACGCCGCAATTTTCCGGAGTGAACGCCTTCAGCGCCGTCAACGCGCACGACAACACCGGAAGCGGAGTCCGGGTGTTGACCGGATCGACGCTCACGTTCGTCAACCAGGCACAACTCGTCGGGCGGCAAAACGGCAGGACCGGACTGGTGGTCGACAACGGCGCCGGCGTCACGCTCGTGAATTCGATCGTCACCGGCAACTCGGTCAACGACATTCTGCTATCGTTCGGCGCACGCGCCGATCTCCGGACGCTCGAAGTCGGCACGCTTGCGTGCGACAGCACCGTGCTCGTCCGCGGAACGACGAGTTGTCCGGACTAGCGCTCGGCTCGCATAGTCTTCGTTTCGATTTCATCGAGGACCTGAGATGACACCATCGGCGACCGATCCCATCTTCCAGCCGCTGACGATCAATGGATTGACAGTCAAGAACAGGGTTGTCCGCTCCAGTCTCGGGGGACGAGTGGACTACTACGACGGATCCATGTCCGAGGCGCGCATAGCGTGGGACCGCCGGTTCGCACGCGGCGGGGTTGGCGCCATCATCTCCTCGAACTCGGGAATCCGCCCGGACGGGTTCGCGGTGCCGGGGTACGCGAGCATCCACGACGACCGGACGATACCCTCGTGGCGTGCCCTCATCCGGGCCATCCACGAATACGACTGCCGCTATATCATCCAGCTCCACTTTTCCGGCCGGCAACGCGATCTGCCGCGCAAGGAATTCGTCGGCGTGCCGCCCGTGAGCGCGACGGACAGGCCCGATCTCCTTTACGGGCTGCGGTGCCGGCGGATGAGCATCGCCGAGATCGACGATCTCGTGCAGGCCTATGCGCGCGCGGCGTGCCGTGCACGCGAGGCGGGCGCCGACGGCATCGAGATCGTGGCCTGCAATGGCTATCTCCTGCACCAGTTCCTCTCGAGCGTCATCAACGACCGCAGGGATGACTACAACGGGGATCTCAGGGCGCGAGCCCGGATTTTGCTCGAAGTGCTGACCGCAGTGCGGCGCGCCGTCGGCCGGGACTTCTTCGTGTCCATGAAGTTGAGCGGCAGGGACGAACACAACGCCTACACCGCGCCCTTCAATCGGCAGGTCGGCAACACGATCGATGACACGATGCAGGTTGCCCGCTGGTTGGCAGAAGCGGGCCTCGACGCCGTCCACGTGTCGCAGGGAGACTCGTTTCCGCATCCACTCGTTCCCGCCGGGTCGCTCCCGGTTGACGAGACCAGGCACACCCTGGCCGCGATGTTCTATGAAGGGACGCGCACCCCTTTCAACTTCTTCCTGATGCAGTTCAGGCTGCTTCGCCGTCTCAACGAGTGGAACTGGGGAAGGCGGATGCCATTCAAACGCGGAGGACGCCTGCTGCCCGAGAAGATCGAGGGAATGAACCAGCACGATGCCGCCAAGATCAAGGCCGCCTCCGGGCTGCCCGTTTTCTGCGTGGGAGGCTGGCAGACCGCCGGACGCATTCGCGAGGCGCTGCAGGCAGGTCACTGCGACATCGTTTCGATTGCGCGCGGCTTGCTGGCGAACCCCGACATGGTCGAGCGGTTCGCGCAGGGACAGAACGCGCCGGACAAACCGTGCACGTACTGCAACAAGTGCCTGGTCAACGCTCTCTTGCAGCCGCTCGCCTGCTGGGAGGAGAGTCGCTTCGACAGCCGCGAGCAGATGTTCGAGGAAGCCTATCGCGTGTACAAAGAAGCAGCGGTCGGCGTTCCCGGCGTCGGTGAATTGACTCCGATGGCTTGATTTGACGCCAATCGCCGCTCACGACGCACTGAGGCAGCGAGACACCGAGGAATGATCAGGATTATCGAACTCCGGTCCAGTCGTTGGGACTAAAGTTGACGTCTCATGCGACCGGTATGCCGCCGAGCGCCTTGTAGAGCGCGATGACGCTGGTGAACACACCCGCCTCCGCCTGTGCCACCGCGTCTTCGGCTTGAAGCTGCGTGCGCTCTGCATCGAGCAACGCCAGGAAATCGACCACGCCTTCCCGGTAGCGCACGCGTGCGATCGTCGCGGCGCGCGTGCTCTCCCGTGCCTGGTCGCCCAGTTTCACCAGGCGCTGCTGCTGCTCGTGGTAGTTGACGAGCGCGTTCTCCGTCTCCTCGAGCGCGCGCAGCACGACCTGGTCGAACTCGGCGAGCGACTCTCGGGTGGCGCCTTCCACGCCGCGCAGGCGGGCGCGTGCACTCCCCAGATCGAACGCCGCCCAGCTCAGTGCGGGCGTGACCGCCCACGCGCGGCTGTCCGAGACATTGAACAGGTTTCCCCGGCCCGCGAGTAATCCGAGGAACCCGGTGACCGTGATGTGTGGATAAAGGTCGGCGGCCGCTACGGCTTCCCGCGCCGTTGCGGCGGCGAGACGGCGTTCTGCCGAGCGCACGTCGGGCCGGCGGCGAAGCAGGCCGTCCGGCTCTCCGATCGCGAGCGCCTTTGCGAGAGCGGGGTACGGCCGCGGCGAGAGATCGACGCCAAGTTCTCCCGGGCGCACCGCGATCAACACCGCGATGCGGTGTTCGCGCTCGGCGATGGCGCTCCTGATCGGCGGAATGCTCGCCTCGATGCCCGCGACTCGTGCGCCGGCGCTCGCCACATCCTGTTCCTCGCCGAACCCGGCATCTCGCCGGACTTCGGTCAGCCGCAGTGTCTCACGCTGATTCGTGAGGCTCCGGTCGGCCACGGCACGCTGCTGCTGGAGGCCGCGCAGCTCGAAATAGTTGCGCGCCACTTCCGCCGCGACGCTCACGCGCACGTCGTCGACATCGGCCTGGAAGCCTTCAGCGGTGGCGGCTGCCGCGCGTACCTGCGACCGGATGCGGCCGAAGACGTCGAGTTCCCAGAACGCGTCGAACCCGAGGCGATAGGTCGTCACGCGAAGAGGCTTCTCCGTGAAGCCGGGAACCGTCTCGTCGCGATGGTCAACGGCTGCCCCCGCCGTGACGACTGGATACCGATCGTTGGCGGCATCGTCGAAGATGGCGCGGGCCTGGTCGAGCCGCGCCACCGCGATTCGCACGTCGTGATTGGCCGCCAGGGCGCGGCTGACGAGATCATCGAGTACTGGGTCTTCGAACTGCTGCCACCACCTCGGGTCGAACGACTGCTCCGACACCAGCACGGGATCGACATTGCGGAGTGCGGCCGGCGGCACCGCAGGCGCGACGTATGGTGGCCGCACGGCGCACCCGCTCATCAGTACTGCGAGCGAGATGGCGTAGAGCACGGGCTTCAGCCCGCGCGGACGAAACCGGAGCGTTCGACGCATGATCAATGTCCTTCCGCCGCCACTGGCACCGCGATGGCCGCGGACTCCGTGCGCGCCCGCCGGCGGGTCAGGCGGCGGGCGGGCG
>Ga0111538_10008512_pt1 | contig 13767 bp, 9 predicted proteins | sample SoiMethybrSBSTD1_FD_79669 | JGI IMG/M metagenome (GOLD analysis project Ga0111538, IMG submission 79669) | Bulk soil microbial communities from a Populus tree surrounding site in Tennessee, USA - Soil MetaG P. TD hybrid SBSTD1 (version 2)... | ecosystem: Environmental > Terrestrial > Soil > Tree...
AGTGATCCAACAGGAAAAGCCGGGCGCATTATTGGGTGTATATCATTGTCCCTGGAATGATGTTGCCTTTGGCGGAGCACGACGTCGCATCCTTGGACTCGATTACGATTCCCTCAGGGGTATTGTAGATGTATTTTCCCCTATGGTATATCATCGTCGAATGGGAAAAAATCCGGATTGGGTCAGGCAAAATATAGAATGGTTTTGCAAAACGTTGAGCATAAAAGCAGGCAGTTATCCAAAGGTCTGGCCAATTGTGCAGTCTTATAATGACCCCGGTATTATTTCCGCAGAAGAATTTGAAAAGGTTTTGCGATACGGAGCTGGCGACCAGACAACCGGGGTTATGATGTTTACCAGCTATTCCGTAGCAGAAGATGAGAAAAAGACAGAGACGATGAAGAAAATTTATTCCGGCTGGAAAAAAAATAATTGAAGACTGAGAGCCTTGTATCCCATGGTGTGGCTTGGTCAACCAGTAAGGGTAACTATAAATGCACCGCTAACTTCAACATTAATGTCGTTTAAAAAAACTCTGAAACGCGAAATGCAGGTTGCGCTTTCTAAAAAATCTCAACCTTCCTGGTTCAGAATTCTGAAATATATCTTGTTGGGTGTAGTACTCTACCTGTTTTGGGGAACCAGGTATTTATCGATCATTCTCCTTGTCATGTTTATATTGGCCATGTGCCTGCACTTTTGGTACCGTTACAAAACTCAGGGCTGGACCAGGAGTTACGGTTTATGGAAACATGACAAAAATGAAACCCGAAAATCTGAGTAACCCTTTTTCAAATGATGATCTGGTAAATATCTCGGCAGACATTGATTTTTAACTGCACCTACACGAAAATTTCTTTTCTAAAAAAAATAAGGACTTTAGCTGAACCACATAGCCACATAGCACACAATAGAAGGAGCACATAGTCTATCTGTAGAAACAATGTTTCCAGGTTCCTACTGTGGTTCAAAAATCCTCTCTTTGCAAAACACAAAGTCTACTATGTTTCGATGTTCCTCCTGTGGTTCAAAAATCCTCTCTTTGCAAAACACAAAGCCTATGTGTAAAAACTATGTTTCTATGTTCCTACTGTGGTTCAAAATCTTCTCTTTACTGAACTGTGGTTCAAAATCTTCTCTTTACTGAAGGTCACTTCAAATTATTGAACCGATTAGACACATAATGTGGTTCAACAACGTGACAATACGGGAAAGAGATAATTATTCGATCCGGGGCATTTCAGTATCCGTACCATTCATATTCAACTTAATCTTGGTTGCCTTTCCATCCGCGCCTTTGACAAATGAAAGTTTTGCATTAATTTCCTTTATCACAAAATCTGTGTCGGAAAGAGGTTGCATTTCGAGCTTCTGTTGGTCAGTTGGGTGAGCAATTAGCTTATTGTTTTCTTTATAAATGGTCACCACAACATTTTCATTCAACCTGTACTTTCCTGTATAATTGTCGTAAATAGCCGGATCGACCTGGACTATTTTCTCCTCTGCCAATTTCTTTGCTTCTAATTGCTGCCCGTTCTGCAGCAAAATGGCTTTGTTAACCTCGCCGTTCTCATTCTTCACAAATTTCAACCGGGCATCTACCACCTTCCAGAAAAACTCATTTTCGGAAGAAGGGAATATTTCAAACTTGGGTTGACCGCTTAACTGGGCAAATAACCTGTCCTCTGACGTGGTCACTGTCAATACTCCTACATTGGTCATCTCATATCTACCCGTGAATTGTTCCAGGTTTGCCGGTTTTACTTTGGATTGCGAGAAAGAAGATTGTGAATCCAGCTTGTTCCAAACAAAGGCTTCCGCAATTTTATTCGGATCGAAATTTATTTCAGGTTCGGACGTATTCGTAAACATCACAACCGTCATCTTTTCTTTCGGATAGTATGCAAGCTGGGTTAAGAAACCATGAAGCCCCCCGCTATGGGTGACAATATCCATACCCCTGTATGTAGTCAGCCCAAGGCCATATCCATATTTCTGCGGGGTCGGTACATTTCCATTCAGGACCACTGGTGTGAGTGCAGCCTGCAGACTTTTTTCACTGATCACCTTGCCGCCGTACAAAGCCTGGTTCCATTTATGCAGGTCGTCAACGGTTGAATATAGCGAGCCCGCCCCTCCGGCCCACGACATGTCCCAATTAAGTGATTCTTCATACTTGTCACCTTTTTTGGTATAACCCTTTGCCTCCTGATCAAGTTTTATCCCTGCATAGTGAACACCTGTATTAGTCATACCCAGTGGATCGAAAAAAGTTTCTTTTAAATAATCAGCATATGATTTTTCTGACACTTTGCTGATGATATATCCCAGCAGGAAATAGCCGGAATTGTTATATAGAAAGCGATCGCCGGGATTAAAATCATAGGGGTCATTATTAAAGTAAGCGATCAATGAGTCCGGCGAGATTGTTTTGGTAACCCTGTCCAGGAAATCACTCTTGCCGGTATAGCTATGTATTCCCGAAGTATGGGTAAGCAGTTGGTGAATCGTTACCTCATCGCCCCTTGGAAAATCGGGGATAAATTTGGAAAGCTTATCATTCACACTTAATAAGTTATTTTCCTGCAGCTTTAAGATAGCTGCGCCGGTAAATTGCTTTGTCACAGATCCAATCCTGAATTTGGTGTCGGGCGTGACAACAACTTTTCCTTTTAAATCAGCATACCCAAATCCTTTCTTATATTGGACCTTATCATCCTTAGCTACCAATACTGCAATGCCCGGATATTCTTTTTCCTTAATGAGCTGTAAAGGTTGTCGACAATTTTTTCGGACGAGATTACGGGTTGGTCTTTGGCGCCCTTTGCAAGCAAAATTTTAACCACATCATTTCTCCCGCCGATCTTAGCAGCCATGAGCGGCGTCAATCCATTCCTTGCGGCAGCATTGATATTAGCACCACCTTCTTCGAGCAATTTGATTTGATCAAGATTTCCATTTGCCGCCGCCGTGTTTAATTGTTCCGTCATCCCTTCCTTGTCGAGCATCCTGGCAACAAATCCCCATCCTCCTTCAATGTCCTGTACCTTCACCAAAATCTGGTTGCTCCCTTTCACTAATTTCAGAGGAACGAGATCATTATCTTTTACGACGCCTCTCGGAATCCAGTTGTCATGTACCAACTTTCCGTTATGCCATACTTTTATTCCGTCATCACTACCCACGGCCAGCATTACATTGGCAGGAGCCGATGCTTTTATCTCCGCCACTGCATAAGCATAGGCATAATTTTTTCCCGGGAAAATCTCGTCAAGGTTTATAATATCGGTAGAAGGGGAAATGACGTGCCAGTTATAATCTTTATTATTTGCCGGTAATGGTGGAATAGCCTTGCCCGACATGATGTCGACGTGTGTGACGGCGTCTGTTTTAAAAGCCTTTTCCTGTTCGGCATCATCAGGCCTGGATGAATCAGCGGATACAGGCACCGGGCCTGCAACCAACCAGGTGTGCATATACTTTCCAGCCTGGGAAGTACTATATGATGCTTTATCGTATCCTTTCAATTCAACATACTGCCCCTGTGCCAGAGCTGGCTGGTGGCTGGAAACAAAAATTAAACAAACCAGGAAAGTCTTCCTGAAACGATTCAGAAATGAATGGTTACTCATAACCGTAGATTTTAATGAATGTACCGATTTGTCACCGCAACGGGGATTAAATAATTTATAAAAAAATAGGAACACAAGCGATGTAGATTTCAATAAATGAAATGAAGACCAATTTTGTCCTTGCCACTGTATAAAACCGCCAGATATAACCTGACTCATTTGAATTGCGAGTCAGGTCTTTCACTTGAACCGGTCAAAGGTAATTGTTTGCATGAGTTCCGGATTGTCTTTGAATAATTCCGTCCACAACCAAAAGCCCCATTAGAATCTTTATGTGGATGCTGAAAACAACGGAGGAACATCTTATGGCGTCAACGACAGGCAATTTGTGAAATAATGGAATATCTCGACCGTTTGGGAGAAACCGAAATAGACAGCCGGCTTTACTGATGCCTGGGCAAACATTACAGGAGGATATTCAGTCGAAATGAGATTAGCCTGGAGTAGTATGCGATTGAATCCCGGCCCCGGGATTCAGGATCGGATTCGATGTGGCGTCCGACGACGACGATAACGGTAGCTCCCGCGAGAGCCACCAACCCCCGAAAAATCCGTTGGTTAGTTTCAGAAATGGAATGCTGTTGAAGGCTGACCTTGTCAAATGATGAAATCAATCTCAAGTGTTTCTTTCCAATTTTGAGAAGTCTGTTATCCTTCGCTTCGTTCTCCATGATCATCCAGGGGCTTTCCGCAGTGTGGACACACATGAGCTTTTGGTTTTTTTATTTTTCGAATCTCTTCAAGAAATCCTGCAGTAATAATGCCGGCTGGCAACGCAAATACGGGAAGCCCGGCAAGAGAAAGAATACTGCTCAAGGTCTTTCCCAAAGCAGTAATCGGAACGAGGTCGCCATACCCAATGGAGGTGACAGTAACTACAGCATACCACATGGTGGCCGGAATGCTCGAGAACTCATTCGGTTGAGCCTGGTGTTCGGCAAAATAGATCAGGCAGGAGGCAACCACAATAAAAAAAAGTATAAGTATTATCGACAGCTTTAGTTCATTGGCTCTTGATACGAATACATTCCTTACCATTTGTGCCGAACGCATATATGCCGTAAGCCGAAATAATCTTAAAAACCGCAGCAAACGAAAAATACGAAGTATGCGAAGATCAAAGCCAACGAATGCATGCACATAAAAAGGGAGTATAGCGAGCAGGTCAATGAGCGAATCAAGAGAAAGTATATATCGCAAACGGCCGTGAATGCTATGCCGATAGCGGGGATCATGATTGCTGCTCCATACACGAAGGAGATACTCTATGGTAAAAATGATTACGGATACAAGATCAAATACCCGGAAAAACTTTTTATGCGGCTCGTGAATGGATGGAACAGTTTCAACCATGACCGCCGTTACGTTCAATATGATCAGGGTGATAATAAACCCGTTAATGACCCGGTCCCACTTTGTGTCACCCAATTCCGGGTGGAGCAGCACGTGAACCTTTTTTTTGGTTGCATGGTACATTATAGTAATAAGTTTTGGCCGTCTTAAAGTTAGGAAGAATCACCGCGATTTAACGAAATGCCGCATCCCTGATCATAACTCAATGGTCATTGTTCAGTAACCTTTTGGAAATACTGATTTCCTGGGTTGCCACAGCATTTGGCAAGCATCGTTAGTGACCCGCTGTTTCTACAGTGGGTTTTTATGAAACCATTAGTGAAAATTTAATTGCTTTTTTACCTATTCGTAACATTAGCACCGAATCTTTTCAGCATTGAGCCGTGTCCAATACCGCAATTCAGCAACTTCTTGCTTTGATGTCGATGGATGCAACGCCTGCGCCAGGGTTTTCGTTTTTGCGAGGACTGTGGGCAGAATCTTTGCATTCGAATGATTTCCCCCGCATGACGAAGCAATCTAATATCATAATACGATAGATTGCGCGAGGTCTATATTAATATGCCCGCATTACGATTTTTTATAGACTTCCCCCACGCTTCCTTTACCTCACGTCGGGAAATCTTTAATTTCATTTTTTCGCCTGCGTTGCCCAAATCGTCCGGGGCCTTGTTCCTTGTGCCTTGTCCCTTGTGCCCTGTCCCTTGTCCCTTGTCTTCGCCCCGCCACATAAAATCATCCCCCTCCTATTGTTTATATTCGTTGCCCGAAATAAATAATATGAATATAAAAGTGATAGCATTTGATGCCGATGACACGCTTTGGGTTAACGAACCATACTTTTATGAAACTGAACGAAAGTTTTGTGCTTTGCTTGAAGATTACTTACCCGCCCATTCTGTGTCACAGGAACTATTTAAGACCGAAATGCAAAATCTTCCACTGTATGGGTACGGAATAAAGGCTTTTATCCTCAGTATGGTTGAGACAGCCTTTCGAATTTCAAATAGCACATTGAAAGTTGAAATTATTGAAAATGCCATCCAGTTTGGTAAGGAGCTCCTGGAAAAACCAATTGAATTGCTGGAAGGCGTCGAAGAGGTGTTGAATGCGCTAAAAGGGCACTATCGATTGGTCGTTGCTACAAAGGGAGATCTGCTGGACCAGGAACGAAAGTTAAAGAAATCAGGAATTGGTCATTACTTCCATCATATTGAAATTATGAGTGACAAGCAGGAAGCCGATTATAAGAAGTTGATCAGGCATCTCGATGTCTCGCCTGAAGAGTTTTTAATGATTGGAAACTCTATCAAATCGGATGTCATTCCCGTGCTCGCAATCGGTGGCCATGCTGTTCATATTCCCTATCACACCACATGGGCCCATGAGAAGGTGGACGACAAGGTCGAGCACTCCAATTTCAGGATTATAAAAAAAATCAATGAAATCCTTCCGCAGTTGATGAGGTGAATTTTCAATTTCGTTAATGCCCGATAGTGTCTTCCAAAACAGGTTCTTTTCTTTTTTTTACTTACATTTAATAAGTTTTCCATGATTGAAAAATAAAATAACATTGCATGTCACTGATCACCGCCCAAGCAAACAAGGAGCTTGATACTCCCTTTAACCTTTCCCGGGAATACATCGACTTTTACAGGGAAAATGGATTTGTAAAATTGAAGCATGTATTGTCCCCGGAAACGATACAATACATGAATAAAACCATTTCGGCCGAGGTCGTTCGACTCAATACACAGCATTTGCCTATGGAGGAAAGAGATACTTATGGAAAAGCTTTTCTGCAAATCATGAATATATGGACCAGGTCAGAGCTGGTAAAAGAAATAGTATTCAGTAAGAGGCTTGCAAAACTTGCGGCCGATCTCATGGGAGTTGACGGCGTACGAATGTATCACGACCAGGCCTTGTTCAAAGAACCGGGCGGCGGGCACACGCCATGGCATGCCGATCAATATTATTGGCCGCTTGCAAATGACAATACTATAACTGCGTGGATACCGCTGCAGGAAACAGGCCTGGAGCTTGGGCCGGTGGAGTTCAGTGCAAAAAGCCAGCAATTGCAGGAAGGAAGGACTCTTAAGATCAGCGACGACAGCGAAAATTACATTCAAAAAAAACTGACGCTCAACGATTTTAAAAAAGTTGTTGAGCCATTTGAAACGGGTGAGGTGAGTTTTCACAGCGGCTGGATATTTCATCGCGCAGGAGCGAATGCTACAAAGAGCATGAGAAAGGTGATGACCGTGATCTATATGGATAAAGACATGCGACTGAAAGCGCCCGATAATGATAACCAGCAGGCTGACTGGGATACATGGTGCCCAGGTGCGGTTGTTGGTGAACTGATCGATACTCCCCTGAATCCGATTATTTATCAAAATTAAGTCGCTGGATCCGTTCACTTTTTTTCAAACCCCGGTAGCGCGGTAAAATTTTCTTAGCCAAATGGACTTTTCAAAGCTTCCTAAGGTGGAACTGCACCTGCACCTTGACTGTTCATTAAGCTATGAGGTAGTCAAAAAATTAAATCCTGCCATTACTTACGACGAATACAAGGAATCGTTTATTGCTCCTTTCAAATGCTATGACCTGGTGGATTATTTAAAAAGGGCTGTTAAAGGATTTGAGTTGATGCAGACAAAGGAACAATTGCACCTTGTGACGCGAGATCTCTTTAAGCAATTAGAGGCGGATAATGTTATCTATGCAGAAATACGTTTTGCCCCATTATTACATATACAACAGGGGCTGACGGCAAGGGATGTTGTCACAACCATTAACCAGACCGTAAATGAAGGAATCCAGGAAACGGGAATAGAAGCAGGATTGATTCTCTGCACTCTTCGGCATTTTACTGAAGAACAGAGCATGGACACTGTTACGCTTGCACATGAATTCAGAGGGACAAACGTCGTCGGATTTGATATTGCAGGCGATGAGGCAGGCTTCCCGGTCGCCAACCATGTCGCGGCATTTCATTACGCACAGGCAAAAGGAATTTGCTGCACGGCGCACGCCGGTGAAGCAAAAGGACCAGGAAGCGTCTGGGAAACTGTCCGTCATTTTCATCCGCACCGTATCGGTCACGGAGTCAGGAGCTGCGAAGACAGCGTCTTAATCGAATTTCTCAAAAAAGAAAATATTCACCTCGAGGTTTGTCCCACAAGTAATATTCAGACCAATGTTTATGAAAAAATAGAAGATCATACCGCCGATAAGATCTACCATTCCGGCGTTTCCATGAGCATCAACACGGATTGCAGGACCATATCTGATACGACACTGACAAAAGAATATGGAATCATGGAGAAAATATTTAACTGGAAAGAAGAGCATTTTCTCAAATGCAACCTGGAAGCGATAGCACATAGCTTTTGCAGCAAAGACAAAAAAGAAAAACTCGCCGAAAAATTGATTTCGGGTTTTGTTTGACGTCGCGTTTAACACTGTTTCAGGAACTACCTATCGTTTTCAGTAAATCCCCCGACGTGGAGCACCGGGAGTCAACTATCTTTCTTTCAAACCGAGTCAGCGAGTTTTACAGATGGTGCAATTATAACTGGGCAATGTTTTTGCTTAAACTAAATTCCTACTGCGAAGACGGCCAGGGCATTCCTTTTCAAAAAAGGAAATTCTGACATTTGAAGATCGCCATCAATTCCATTTTTATTTTTTTAATTCCTGTGTCTTTGCCGGTTTCAATGTGCGCAGGTAAGAATAAATGGCTTTCAGTTCCGTGTCGCTCATCCTTCCAAAAGACTTCCACGGCATGGGGCTTTTCGGAATTAGTTTTCCCATTCTGAAGCGATCTACAAAATTCTTTTGTGACCAGCCAAATATGCGACTACTGGAGTCAGGTGTCAGGTTGGGAGTAATGAAACCCTCAATCTCTCCACCGCCCGCAAAGCGTTCGCCGGTATAGTCGCCGCTAAGTGTACGTTGGGAGTGACAGCCCACACAGTTTGCGACATTATTGGCGAGGTATTTACCATAAGCAGCATTACTATCCACTATAACCGATCTTTCAACCGCACCTTCAGGACCCACGGGCGACACCATGAATGCCTTGACGCCCTTACCCAAAAAATTAAGTGAATGCTGTGGCACTTCATGTCTCACCGGCTTCTGTGCACGCAAATAAGAGATGATCGCCGTGAGGTCCTCGTCTGACATATTGCTGAAAGGCATGAAATTAAAAACCACTGTTCCGTCTGCGTGCACCCCATAACGCAATGCCCTCGCTATTTCGGCGTCCGTTAAATTTCCAATGCCTGTTTCTTTATCGGGAGTAATGTTTCTCGAATATATTTTTCCAACAGGTAGATCAAACACGACTCCGCCAGTAAGTGGCACTTCCTGGCCCAGCCGTAACAGAGAATCTGCATCAGACCTGCTGTGACAATCCGCACAATGAGCGGCACCAAACACCAAATGCTTTCCTTTTAAAATTACGCTGCTGTCAGTTGAGGCGGCTATTGCGGGATAAGGCCGTTCGTAAGTCACATTTTGACGTGCCAGTACGGTAAGTGTCAGCCCCATAATTATAAACAAGAGGACGAGTCCGGTCCATTTAAAGATTTTCTTTACTGTTCTCATGATTTTGGTTTGAATAGGCCAAATTACCGTCGCAGCCGACAGCCCAATAGTATTCAATGTGTGAATTGTTGAAAACAATGTATGAGTTGCTGAATGTAATGGTATATTTCACCCCGGCTTTGCCTTGATATTTTAATGGCAAAAGGCAAGAATGTATAGTTGTTGGTTACCAGATCTTAAAAAAAATGAAGCCACCTTCGCAGGTGACTTCATTTAAAATTCTGAATTCAAACCGTCTTCTATTGTTTTATAAATTTCATACTCTTATTTCCGTCACTGCTTTTCACTGTGATGATGTATACTCCTTTTGCTAATCTTTCAACCGGGAGGTCTATTTGATAGCCCTTGTTGTGTTTGCTTTGCCAATAAATCCTTCCTGAAACGTCGGTAACAGTCACCATAACGTTTTTGGCTGCTCCTGCAATTTTTACTGAGGCCGGGCCGCGCGAAGGGTTGGGATATACCAGCGCATCAAATTCCGTGACAGGCGCTTGAACCGGCAGGTCAGAAATCACAACAGGTCTGCTCCCGGTAGGATTGCAAGGTTCTCCTACAAATAATTCGTAACCATAAGGGAAAGAAAAAGCACCGAAAAAGAGTTTGCCGCTACCATTTACCAACTTACCAAAATTGCTAAGTCCATCTGTTCCTGTGCCAGTCTCTTCTTTTGTGTTGGTAGCAGTGCCATCCGTGGACCACAGATGGCCATCATACCCATTAATAAAGAAAACTTTGCTTCCAACTCCGCAAAACCCAAAAGGATAACTTCCAAATGAGGGATTAATATCCTTTACCAATTCTGTGTTATTTGAAGATCCTTTGCTTTTCCATAACTCTGTCCCCGTCACGCCGTCATCGGCGCTAAAATATAAGGTCCCATTGACATCAGTCAAATAGAACGGATAAGAATAACCCTGTGGATTTATATCCTTGACTATCTGGGTCCCGTTTGCTGTACCGTTGGTTTTCCACAGCTCTGCTCCAACGGCTTGTAAATCTGTAGCCGAAAAGTAAAGCGTATTATCTGAAATACAGAATACCTGGGCATTGGGATTATTGACATAGTCATAACGTGCGGGAGTAATATTTTTCAACTTGACGGTTCCTTTTTGCGAGCCATCACTTTTCCATAATTGATAGTTCAGACCAACCCCGTCATAAGCTCCGAAATAGACTTCTTTTTTGTAAGCGATCAGGCTATAGGGGCCCGAACTATTAAAACCCGGATAAATGTCGCTGACCATTTTTGTTCCTGAGATCGTCCCATCACTCTTCCAAAGTTCAATTCCATGTATCCCATCGTCCGCAATAAAATAAACAGTATTTCCGATGGTTACAAGGTAAGAGTCGAAAGCCAAACCCGAGGCTAATTTGATGGTACCACTCTGTGTGCCATTGCTGCGCCAAAGTTCAAAACCATACGAATTCTTATTCCCCAAAATATAAATCGGCATTCCGTTATCTGTGATGGCGAAATTGGTAACGTAATACACGCTACGGTCAATATCATAAACCAGTTTTTTCAACCCTGCACTTGTACCATTGGAGCTGTAGATAGTGGTACCGACAGAATTGTCGCCAATAAAATAATTATACCCGTTTTTATAAATGAAGCTATTGGGATACGACCCATCAGTTCCCGGAGTGATCTCGTTAAGGAGAACTGTGCCGTTTGCGGTTCCATCTGATTTATAAAGTTCATAATTTTTGTCTGGCGTAAATGCAGCGAACATAACTCCATTAGCCGTTTCTGATATTCCTTTGTAAAATGATCCCGCATAAGATCCCAACGTGCTTTTGTTGATATCCTTCACAAGCTTAGTACCTGACTCACTTCCATCTGATGACCATAATTCCGCTCCGTTCACATCCTCAATTGCTCTAAAAAGAAGTTTGTTATTGCAGAAGGTGAGATTTTCGGGATAAGATGGATTGCTTCCCGGCTGTATATCTTTAACTATGGTTGTCCCGGCATTTGTGCCGTTACTCTTCCACAATTCATTTCCATTCGTAAGATCGAATTTTACAAAAAAGAAATTGCCGTTTGCCACAGCAAAATTGTAAATATATTCGCCCGGCTCAAAGCTTTTAACAAGTGTCGTATTGGATGCGTCACCCGCCGTTACCCATAGTTCGTCATAGGCATTAGATGAAAAATTGATAGCCTTGAAATATAGCAAGTTGTTAACTACACGTGCATCCGGAGGAACCACCACACTATTGCCGGGCGATTCGGCAAGGTCTTTTACCAAAACAATTCCATCATTATTTGATGCATCATATTTATACAGGCCGTTTCCGTCCGCAGGAGTATTCCCGGAAAGATAAAGGACGCTATTCAAAATCGGGAAAGGCTTGTTCAGGGAAGGGTCAAGATAAATCTGTTCTATGTACACGTCATTGAATCCGTTTGCAAAGTGAGTGCCGGCCACGGTCCCGTCTGATGACCACAAGCGGCGACCAGTTCCATCATTTGCAGAGAAATAAAGTTTGTTATCATAGGACGTGAGTTGCAACGGAAAGTCGACATAAGGCACACCTGGCGTAAGAAGTGTTGTGCCAGAAAACGTCCCGTCAGACTTGAACAGCTGATAGCCGAAAGAAAAGTCATAAGTACTAAAAAAAACATCATTATTAACGGCTGTTAATTCCACAATTTGTGAGAAATCCCCCAAATCCCTCACTAATGAAGTTCCATTTTCCGTACCATCCGTTTTCCAAAGTTGCGTACTGAAGTAAAATGAATTGTACGTCACAAAAAAAACGGTGCCGCCTGCGTTTACAAACTGAGTGGGATAACTCAAATCGGTCCCGGCTTTGATATCTTTCAAAATGTGGGTGCCGGCTTCAGTACCATCAGATACCCAGGGCTCCATACCATTCTCCTTCGTATACGCTGCAAAGTATAACAGCCCATTGGCCGCAACAATGTTCTGAACATAACCATCAACTCCTGGGATTATATCTTTTACAAGATAAGTCCCGGCTTCAGTTCCATCACTTCGCCATAACTCACGCCCATGGATATAGTCGTCCGCCGAAAAATAGCTGACATTATTAATAACTGCGAAAGAAGTAGTATTGCCAGTGGGGGCGTTAAAAGGATCGCTGCCTGTCGTGGACGTAAAGAGAATATCCTTAGATAGCCGGAAACAGGTAGATCCAGAGGCCGGAAGTTTGGCAGCAACGTTGTCGCGGGGGGCCAATGACGTCTGCAATGAAATCGATCCGGTACCCGGAGATATAGCACTCGCTTTGATTGTTTTCAAAATCGTGTCAAGCGAGGCTTCTCGAAAATTCACTTGAGTTTCTTTTAATATCCCGGCGGAGGTATTGGGACCATAGGGCAAACGGGACGGAATTATCTTCTTATTGTAACGTTCCCGATCTTCTGAAGGGATCGGGTAACGCGGCTGCTGTGCTATGACTGGAATTTTCAGGTTAATAACAATGATGCATAAATAGGTAAAAAATTGATACTTCATAAACTCATTTTTTGGTTATCAGTAAAGAATAGCGGGTGGTTATCAGAGCAGTCCATTTTAAGGTGGGTGATAATCACATTTTGAAACTATTCTGCAATAAATGATAGCTTTCTGCATGGAACGACATTTCCTAAGGTCAATACGTTAAATTGTTCGCACGACAAAACTCTTTTCATACCCGATTATGGAACAGCTTTCGCACATAACTAAAACTTCATACAGGAATTATTCTACGTTAAAAAAAATGACCTGCCGCCTTTATAAGCGTATCAGTCCCATATTTGGTGTGATAAATTTTTTAATGGCAATAAAATCCTCGCAGGGCCGGATAGTGTGATCTCAATTACTGCTGAAAGCCTGGTTCTATTTGAAGTCTGTTACAGGGGGTATTTGAGGATGTCGCCGGAGATGGAAGCCGACGCTCGTACACTTAATCTATTTCACTTCTAATTTACCTTAATTTAAGACAAGCCGAAGACAAATTTTACAATTAGACTATTTGAATTGGTAGTTGGCTTTTTTTAAGGGAGTTGGACTAACAACTTCATTAACTTTACCCATATCACTTAAATCCGGAATAAAGACAAGATCAAGGACATGCTGACAACCGACATCAAGACCCGCCTGACAGATGCGATAAACCAGGACGCACCTTCATTACAATCAAAAAGGATTACTGC
>Ga0111538_10008513_pt1 | contig 13767 bp, 11 predicted proteins | sample SoiMethybrSBSTD1_FD_79669 | JGI IMG/M metagenome (GOLD analysis project Ga0111538, IMG submission 79669) | Bulk soil microbial communities from a Populus tree surrounding site in Tennessee, USA - Soil MetaG P. TD hybrid SBSTD1 (version 2)... | ecosystem: Environmental > Terrestrial > Soil >...
GTTGAGGCCATTCAAAACGATTTGCGAAGTCTCGCCGTTAGCATCGCGACTTCGACCGAGAAGATGAACGAGGCGAGCAAAAAGGACAATGAATACAACCGCCTGCAAGGCGAGATTACGCGCACCCAAACCCAGGAGGACCAGTTGCTCGCTGATCTGGCGAGAGTCGGCGGAACGACGGGGCTTGATACTGGGCTTCCCACGATTCAACGCCACGCCACGGCGCCAATCCCGGTGCCGCGCGGAACGGTTCTCCAACTCCTGCTCGGCCTCGTTGCCGGTCTGGCGCTGGGCGGCCTCATCCTCTTTTTCATGGATCGTTCGGATGACCGGCTCTCATCTTCATCGGAGGTTCTCGAACATTTTTCGGAACCCATCCTCGGCCAGATTCCCGATGTCGCTGAGACACGAGGTCCTTCCGGTTTGCCGCTCCTCGAATTGGAAGACGAGCGCTACACTTTCGCTGAGTCCTTCCGTAGTCTGCGTTCCTCGCTTATTTTTATGCCGAACCAATCGGAGTTGAGGACTCTTCTTGTCACCAGCGCCATTCCTAACGAGGGAAAATCGACGATCGCCAGTAATCTCGCGATTACCATGGCTGCATCGGGTGCGCGCGTGCTTCTGGTCGATGCTGACTTGCGCCGAGGCGATCTTGCGCAACTCTTCGATGTAGACGGACGCATCGGCCTGACTAACATCCTCCGTGGGGAGAACCAATGGCAGGAGGTGGTTCGCACCACAAAACACCCAACGCTCTCCCTTATCGCCCGTGGGCCGGTAACCAATCAAACGGGCGAATTGCTCCTGCGCCCGAGTGTCCTGACGCTCCTCGACGGATTCAAGGACACCTTCGACCTGACGATCTTCAATACCTCGCCAATCCTCGCGACTGACGACACCTCGACGCTGGCGCCAAACTTCGATGGCACGCTAATGGTAATGCGCGCAGGGTTCACTTCTGCACGTCTGACGAAGAACGCGCTGGAGACGCTCTATCACCGGCAAGTCAACGTCCTCGGTCTGATTCTCAACGCCATCGACGCGGAGATGCCTGACTACTATTACTACCGCTATCCGAAGTACTACGCGGCCTGAATGACGCTCCGGTAGAAGGCGAGATAGAGTGGGGCGAGTTTGTCCCAATGAAAAGTGGCCCACGCCCAATCGGATAACGCATCGCGGTCTCGCGCGGTCTGCGGGCTTTCCTCAAAAAAGCGACCAAGCTGGTGAGCGACACTTTCGACCGTCGGTTCGCAGATAAACCCTTTCCGATCGCCGAGATAGTCAAGCCAAGGGGTCATTACCGTCGTGAGGACCGGCGTTCCGACCTGGCAGGAGTCGAGCACTGCAAGCCCGAAATTCTCCGAAAATGTCGGGAGACAGAAGAGATCAGCGCCTTGGAAGTAAGGCCAGCGCGCAGCGCCCCAGACCTGGCCGATCCAGTCGATCTTCGGAAGCGCGCTGCCCAGGAGTTGAGCCTGTGCCCGGATCGAATGCACATAGCGAGGCTCGCCGTCGCCAACGATCACCAAGCGTGTCCGCTCGGGGACCCGTATCGAGGCGAGTGCTTCGAGGAGCAAGTTGAGTCCTTTCTTCACGTGCAAACGGGAAAGGAAAAGAAGCACCCGTTCGTCCTCACGCCAACCCATGGCTTTCCGCGCGACGGCGTAATTTGGCAGCGCGTCGCCAGTTAGCCCGAGCGGGAGCGACTCCACTCTCCGTCCGGGAAGCAGGTCGCGGAGATGCTCGGCTTCGAGCCTTCCCGTCGCCAGCAGCGCGCTCGCCTCTTTTAGATGCCGTTTTTCCACGAGATGAAAGTAGGGAAGCTTTTTCCACCATTTATGATGCAACGCCCATTCCTCAAACATCCCGTGCGGCGAAACAACAAAGGGAACTCCTCGCCGCGCCAGTTGTCGCGCGAGCCGCGCTTGCGCAGGCTGCCAAGCCCCGTGGAGGTGGACCAGATCATTCCCATTGGAACTGGCAGGAGGCACCTCATCAATGACCGCGCCCGCTCGGTTCAACGCCTCCCACAGCCCATTGATCGCCGCCTCGAGACCTCCCGCCCGCTTCTCCGGTGGAGGCAGAGAGAAGTGCACCCGAATCGCAGCGTGTCGTGCGCCGCCGAGGCGGGTCTGTGGGAGAGGGGAAACTTGCGTTTTCACAGACGTCCTTCGATCACCGCGTGGTAAATCTCCTCGTAATCGCTGGCCATCCTTCCGAAAGAGAATCGCTCTTCAGCAAGTTGTCGCGCGGCATTTCCAAGTGCAACCCGCTTGGCTCGATCGCTCACGAGCGCAAGCCATTCAAGGTCCTCGCGGATCTCGATCGAGTTGCCTGAGTCTAAGAAGGGCATTTCGGTCAAAAGGTTTGGAGTGACGGCGCAGGGTAATACAGACGCGATAGATTCCAAAATAGCAAATGCCAAGCCTTCGTAATCGGCAACGTGCAGGAACACATCAGCTGCGGCGTAATACGCGGTGACGTCATGCTGCCATGGGAGCCTTCGCACGAAAGGGCGTAGTGATTTCGCCGCGACATATTGGTCCCATTCGGCGCTCATTGCACCGTCGCCGACCCAGAGAAACCTTGCGGACGGCATTTCGACCCGGATCCTCTCTGCGAGATTGAGGAACAGCATGGGACGCTTTTGTAATGTCATACGGCCGACCGCGAGGAAAAGCACATCTTCCTTTGCAAGACCCAATTCCGCGCGCTTCGTCGGGCGCTGTGCGGCGAGCGTGCCTCGATCCGGAACCGGGACACCGTTGAGGACCGTGCGGATACGCGAAACGTTGCCGAGGAACGCACCCAAATCGCTCTCCCGCCCACCCGGCGTAGTCACAAGCGGACCCGGAAAGCGCCGTAGCGCGCGGCGTGCGACAAAATCGCGGCAGCCCGCCAGCGCCGCTCGGAGGTAAGTGGAGCTTTGAGTGATATGAATCATGGCAAGGCTTGGCCGGCTGGACAATCTCGCAGCTGCCAAAAGATCCAGTCCGTCTTCGAGGTTTTGCTTGTTGAGATGCACGATGTCGGGTGCCAATGCTTTCCATTCCTCGCCTACGCGTAGAGCCGTGGCCTTGTCGAAATAACTGCTGAGCGATCTTCCGCGACGATCGTAGGTGTTCACATAGGGCGAGCGCCGCACCGAACCGAACTCAGCGAATTGCGTCGTGAGTTCATCCATGCGCGGATGGGTCGAGGCCCAAAGAGTGACCTCGTGTCCGCGCGCCACGAGAGCGCGTCCCAAGTAAAGCAATGCCAACTCTCCCCCTCCTCGCGATCCCGAACTGGTGCTTGCGAGCAGAATTTTCATCTCCCAAGGACGGCTTGAAATGCTTCAATCCATTTCTGCGCTCCACTCGCCGGAGACCACGCAGCTGCTTTCTGGCGCGAGGCGGCGCCCCACATCTCAATCAACTCCGGTGCCTCCACGAATCGTTGCAGCTGTTCTGCCAAAGAAGCCGCGTCATTCGCCCGAAATTTGAGCCCATTTACACCGTACTCCACCAGATCATATCCCGCCCCAACCATGTCCGAACAGACAATCGGCAGGCCGGCGCCCAATGCCTGATTTAGCACTACGCCCCAGCCATCATATCGGCTTGGCAGAACAAAGACGTCAGCTTGGAGAAAATAACGAGGCAGTTCATCTGGCGACTGGAATCCGGCGTAAATGATGCGCTCACGGGCAGACTCCGGCAATCGTGCGAGCAACGTGGGCAACTCCGCCTCGCGACCGACAAGCAACAATGATGCGTTTGTTCCCAACTGCTGAAATGCCGTGAGCAGCAAATCGACGCCCTTGCGCGCGATCATTTGCCCGCAGAAAAGAAATACCACCGGTCCGTCGTTGCGTCGGCGTCGCGACGCAGCCAGGAACGGTGCAAGATTGCAGTGGTAAGGGATGCACAAATGCCGGGGTTCGGGGAAGCGCTCGCGATAATCCTCAAGGGCAAAGCGGCCAATGGAGGCGATTGCCGATGCGCGATGTAAAGGCGCAACCACCTGCTTCCGGAACGGCCCGCGGCGGCTGAGCCGTTCGCCCCAGAAAATCCACGGCTTGTTTCGCAGCGTTGTCCGCATCAACCACTGCGCTGTAAGCGAGACCAACGAATTCATGACCACGACATCAAAGCGATCGAGGTTGGGCAGCGGCCAGTTCACGTGACAGCGCATCGGCGGGATGCCAAACCAGAATCCCCGCAAGATTTCTTCGTTGGGCTCGAGCGGTTTGCGGGGCCACGGCGAATCAGGCGATGCCGCCTCAAGATAAAAGACGCTCAAACTGACTTCGGAACGCCCCGCGAGGGCTTGAAAAAGATCGCGCTGATACGGCGACGGGACGATCGACACAAAGGCGACCTCGTATTTCACGGGTGCCGATTCGTCGGTTGGAATCGCTTGATCGGTCCTCGCCGTGCAGTCTGCGCTTGATGCGTGGTTGCAGGCCGCCTGGCGATACCAGTCTTCACGATTCTGACAAGCCAGGCGCCGGCAATGAGACAGGCGGCTGTGGGCAACAGCGCCGTCGTGAAGACCAGCAGACTGCGCATCGAAATCACCGCTGCAAAGAAGCCCGATGCATAAATCAAAATGCCGAGTTCCGAATTTCGTGAGGAAGCCAGCGAACTCCACCAACCGAAGACCGCGCCGAAACTGAGCGCGACGAGCAGGACCGCAACGTTTCCACCGGACATGTAGGCTTCGCCTGCGAAACTCACGGCAATCGTCACCCAACCCTCTGCTCCCATGACCTTTTCGATCGACGTGCTCATGCCTTCCGGTTTCGATTTCCAAATGGCCCGCGGGATCGGCCGAATAATGGCAAGGTAAGGGATCTCCAGCCCGAGATACGCCCGCTGATCTGGAAAGATCGCCACCAACCGGCAAATCGAGTACAGGTTGTAGTCCACGTAGAGTGTCTGCGGTGTGTCGCCGGTCATCTGTTGCACGTTACTTCGCAAATAATTCCTCAAACCGACCGTTCGGAATTGCAGCATGAAGTAGGAGGCAAATATGACAACCAACGCGCAGACACTTCCCAAAAGAACGAGTTCCTTGTTGCGCTCGCGCGGCAGGGCGAAAGCGTAGCCAATGAGGAACGTGACCAGGTAGGAGGCGAGGACATTCCGCGTCCCGCTCGCAAATCCAGAAAAGAGGGTGACTCCAAGCACCACGAGCATTGGGACCAGGTGCCAAATGGGAAAACGACGCCGTCGCGCGAGCATGATACCGGCAAGCGGCGGCAGAAGTTGCAGGAGCATGCTCAATTCGTAGAAGAGCGCCTTCCAGTCGCCGAACTTACCCCGGCCCCAAGGCTGCGAGAATCGCGGTTCCATAAACCACGCGATCATTTTCAGGACATCGAAATCCACAGCCAGCAACATGTGCAGGTAGCCCAGAAATGCGCTCAGCCAGAACAGCGTAATCAACCTTCCCATCGGCACAACGCGCGTCAGGACATGCTCGAACGGCTGCCGCTTTGGTCGAAAAAGGTGGCGGCCGATCAGCAGGCCTGCGAACGCGAGAAGCACCACGTTCAGGCCGGCGCGAGCCAGGTCCGGCGTGGTCATTGTATTGAAGTTTGCTTGCGGAAAAAGAAACTCGAAGAGCGTCAGGAAATAGAAGGCGAGGAGCGCGAAAAGGTCGGCCCGCGGCAGATTCCACAGACCGTATTTCAAGTCCATCAGCACGCTGCCGGCGAGGCCCAAGCCAACCCAAATCGCGGCATAACGAGCCAGGTCGGTCGGAGCGTGGCTGAACTGCGTCAATGCCGCGACCAGCACCGCGGCGAGCGCGAAAACCGTTCCCTTTGGCGACGGCTTGGGCGGATTATCCTTCTGCGTCCCAGCATCGTCGGATTTCGCCAACGGCCCTGGCTGCACGGACGGCACGCGAGTCGGTCGAACCCGATATTGGGTGAAACGCGCAAAGAAACTCATGTCACATGGTACGGTGGTCGAACCCGGGAAGCGACCGGGCGTCCCAGGTAGCCGGATGCGGTTGACCGGGAGCGCGAATCATCACGTCGCGGGATTTTAGCGAGGTTCATGCCATTCGGAAAGTGCCGCAGCCGCAGGAGAGCCGCAATCTCCTTGTCCCGGAGGGCCCGCCAGCTAGATGAAAGGCCATGAATCCGTCGGACCGCGAAACGCCGCTCGTGACTGTCACTTTCGTCGCCTGGCAGCGTCTTGATGCCTTGCGCCTCGGTCTCGAAAGCTGCCGCGCTCAGTTCTACCCACGTCTCGAGATTCTGGTCGTCGATAATTCGCCGACGGATGAAATTCATCGTTGGCTGCTCGCCAATTATCCGGAGGTCAAGTCGTTGAAAACTCCGCATCCCGTGGCCTTGCCTGCCGCCCGAAATCTGCTGGTGGCGACGGCGGCGGGTGAGTTCGTCGTCTTTCACGACGACGACAGCCGCTTCACCGATCCCCGCGACATTGAGCGCGCCGTCGCCTACCTGCGACCCCGGGAGCAAGTCGCCGCCCTGGCTTTCCGTGTAGGCGACGGCAAGGACGATTGGAATCCGCAGTTCGACGGCGGACCCGCGCGGCCGCATTACACATTCATCGCGTGCGCGGTGATGTTCCGTCGAAAGGATTTTCGCGACGCGGGGTGGTACTTCGAAGACTTCTGGCTTTACGGCGAAGAACGCGTCATGGCGCTCGGCTTCTACGGACTCAGCAAGGAAATTCACTTTTTCCCGGACGTTTCCGTCCTGCACGCCGTCGAGTCCGCAGGTCGCGTCGCGGATAACGCTGGCCGGTACTGGACAGCGGAAATCGTGATGAATCCCGGTACTGCACTGCTGCGCTTTCCGCTCGCTGCGGCGCTCGGCCTCTGGCCGGCGATGTTGTTGTTTTACACGGCGCGGACCGCGCTCGTTCGTAAACGCCCATGGCTGGCGTTCAAGGCCCTGATACTCAGTCTGCGCCTCGTGCCAAAGTTTCTTCGCGCGCGGTCGCCGTTGCCTCCCGAAGAATTCGCGCGCTGGCGTGCGGTTCGCGATCAATATCAACGCGAATATCTCCAGCGCACTGGACGCTGGCGTTGGTATCACCGGCTCCTGCCGGCTGCAGGATGACGCGCAGTGTCAGACGGCGTGTGTGGTTTTTAGGTTCGCGTCCGATGTGAAAGAATCTGCGCAGTTGCGGTACGCGCGAGTTGTGCGAGTCGATACCCCGCTCATGAGCCGGATCACTTTTTCAACCCTGTCTCTGATTGTCGCGACACTTCTCATGGCCACAGAGGGGACCGCGAGGGAACTGCCGTTTGAATTTGCCAACGGGTTCATTCGCATCGAAGCCCGCGTGGCACAGAGCCCGGAGCCATTGCACTTACTGCTCGATTCGGGTGCGGAGGCTTCGATCTTGAGTTTGCGGAGTGCGCATCGCCTGCATTTGAAGCTTGGCGGCGAAACGCGCGTGATGGGAGTGGACGGGGAATCAGTGGCGTATCACGTGAAAGGCTTGCGAGCCATGGCGGAAGGAGTGCCGCTTGGGCGGCTGTCGCTGGTGGTCGATCTACCGGGCGTGGATGAACTCTGCGGCGCGCCCGTGGACGGAATCGTGGGACTGGAGTTTTTTCGCGACCACGTGGTGCAGATCGACTACGCCGCGCGATGTCTGCGCGTGCTTTCGCAAGTCCCGGCGGAAGGACTCGTCCAGCGGCTACCGCTCCTCTGGCAGCGTGGAGTGCTTTGCGCGCCCGTTGTCGTGAACGGTTCGCAACCCCGCTGGACCCGGTTGGACACCGGTTGCAACGATGCCCTGCATTGGGTCGTGCCGCGCGCGAACGCGCAGGCGGCGCGGCGCGGGATGTCGTTGGGATTTATCACGGATCCGCGGGATACGACGCTGGCGACGGTGTCGCTTGGCGGACAGTTGATCTCGCCGGTGAAGACGGCATTGCATGGGCGCGCGCTCTTTCCCGGCGAGGCCGGCCTTTTGGGAAACGCACTCCTCTCGCGTTTCGGCGTGATCACGATCGACACCGTCCGTCACCAACTCCTTCTTCACCACCCACCAAAAGACTGATGCCGCGAGCAAAACTCGCGACACCAGTCGTCGCTTAAGTTTGGTGTGTTTACAGGCCGAGCGCGTTGACCAACGAATTATCGATTCGTCCGGTCACCGGCAATCCATGGTCAGACTGGAACGCCGCGATGGCGTCGCGCGTTTGCGGGCCAATGACACCGTCGACCGGGCCTGGGTCATAGCCCTCGCGGGCCAGCCGCGCTTGCACTTGCGCTGCCAGCGAGCCTGACGGTGCGTCCCGATACACGTAGGTCGTCGGATAATCATAGCCTGGATAATCGTAGCCGATATCGGCGCCGAGAATCACCCACGCGCCGTCATACCAATGATAACGGTGCCGATTCCACGTGTAGATGCGGCCATGATCCCAGTCACGATAGACATCGACCGGCGGCCGGTAATATTGGTAGTCGGAGCGCTGACGGGAGTCGCGCCAGTTGTCGCGCGTTTCAAATCGCGTGCTGCGGAACTGCGAGCCACCCAACGCGACCGTGGGCGTTCGTGTTTGCGAGACGCGGGTCCTGTCGCGCACAACGCTTCGTTGCGCCAGTGAAGACGATGTCCGCATCTGCGGGGCGCGAGCCTTGTTGCGAACGACGCTGCCTTGATTTGAAGCAGTGAAGTTGTGGCCAGCGGCCTTGCCTCGCGAGGCGTGGTGGACTTGCGCAGCGGCTGCGTGCTTCCCTCCACCGCCACCTTTCTTTTTGCCATGCCCACCTTGAGCTGCAAGGAGTGGCTGTCCAAAACCGGTCAGCGCGACGGCAGCTAAAACAACGGATAGATATCTCTTTATCATTTATTTTACCTCCGCTTTATGAATCGGCTCTGGCAGCCGACCCGGTCCCATCAGTTTTTTCGGGCGTTCCATAAACGGGAGCCCAAGCTTGCCTCGCATCGACAAGCTTGAGCTTTTCCTTTCGACCGGCGAAAACGGTGCGGTCGCCTTGTGCCGATGGATATTTACGCTGATCCCGCCTACGCGATGGCTTGCGAGCAGTTCGCGGTCATTGCCGATTACTTGAATCTCGACGCCAACATGCGCGCGCGGATGCTTCATCCGAAACGCGCCATCGCGGTGACGCTGCCGGTGCATCGCGATGACGGGACCGTGCAAACCTTTCAAGGCTATCGCGTGCAGCATCATCTCGCGATGGGGCCGACGAAAGGAGGCGTGCGATTTCATCCCGCGGTCACGCTGGGTGAAGTGGCGGCCCTCTCGATGTGGATGAGCTGGAAGTGCGCGCTCACCGGTTTGCCTTATGGCGGAGCGAAGGGCGGCGTTCCCGTCGATCCGCGCAGTCTTTCGACGCGCGAACTCGAACGGCTCTCGCGACGTTACTTCCAGGAGATGATTCCGTTCGTCGGCCCGCACACCGACGTGATGGGGCCGGACATGGGCACGAACGAACAGGTCATGGCGTGGTTCATGGACACGTATTCGGTCTATCGCGGACACGCCGTGCCGGAAATCGTCACCGGCAAACCGATCTCGATCGGCGGCACTTCGGGAAGGCGCGAGGCGACCGGGCGCGGCGTCGTGTACCTCGTCGAGCGCGCGCTGAACGTGCTGAAGATGCAGCCAAATAAGTGCACGGCGGTCGTGCAAGGATTTGGAAATGTCGGTGCGGTCGCGGCGCTCGGGCTCGCGTTCAAGAGCGGGATGAAGGTGATCGGCATCAGCGATGTTTCAGGCGCGTATTATCGAAAGGATGGGATCGACATGGAAGCCGCGGAACGCTACGCGAACCAGCACGCCAGCCTCGCGGGCTTCGCTGGCGCCGAGGCGATTTCGCCTGACGATTTGCTGACATTGCCGTGCGATGTGCTCGTGCCTGCAGCCGTCGAAGGCGTCATCACTGAGCACAACGCCGCGAGTTTGCGCTGCCGCATCCTCGCCGAAGGTGCCAACGGCCCGACTACGCCCGCGGCGGATCGCATCCTCTTCGAGCGCTGGAACGAAATCTTCGTCATCCCCGACATCCTCTGCAACGCGGGCGGCGTGATCGTCTCCTACTTCGAATGGGTCCAGGGCATGCAGAGTTTTTTCTGGAGCGAAACGGAAGTCATGGACCGCCTCTTCCGCATCCTGGAACAAGCCTTCACCGCAGTCATCAAGCGCGCGCGGGAAGCGAAGATCCCGCATCGCATGTCGGCCATGGCCATCGGCGTCGAGCGCGTGCTCGCGGCAAAACGGGTCCGCGGGTTATTTCCATAACCCTAACCAAATCCCAAGATGAAGTGCCTCATCCAATCCAACGCCCTCACTCCACTTTGCGCACGCTTTGCCGCGTTGCTTCTCCTCGGCGGAGTGACTACCAGCCGTGCAGCAACCGCCATTCAGATGGATGTCGGGACGAACCCGCTTGTCGCGTTCGACGCGGAATTCGTTTTCGGCTGGGAGTTTCTCGTCAATGCGCCGATCCAGCTTCATCATGTCGGGCTCTTCGATGCCGGGTCCGACGGCTTCGAGCGCCCTTGGAAGGTCACCATCTGGAGCCTGGATGGCTTGGGCACCAACGCTGCCGAGTTCGGCCCCGACACAATCACGGAAGATAGCTTCACCTACGTCGAAACTGTCGTGCAGATCGGGCCGATCGTTCACGGTCCCACACTACAGCCAGGCCGTTACATTATCGCCGCCGGCGGCCTGAATTTCGGCGACGGCGACGGTCCCATCACCGTCGATCTCATGCCCACGCAAGCCGCAGCCGTCGCCACCGATCCTGCTATCACCTTCGTGCAAGGCCGCTCTGGCTTGAACGAGTTCCACGACGAAGACCTCGTCTTCCCCGACACCATCGAGCCCGGCCTCACATACTTCGGCCCGAATTTCCAATTCGATGTTGTGCCGGAGCCATCGATCGGGCTGCTGCTCGTCGCGGGGGCGGTGTTGTCTGGGAGGAGAAAGAAGCGACAAGCGACGGTGCAGTCGGACAGCCTGACTTGGAGATGCCGTGGCTCTTGAACCTGCGGCTCTCCCAATGAAGGCGTCCCAACTTCTTCTCATCGCTTTCGTCATCGTCTTCGCCTCTTTCCTCATCGTCTTCATCTCCAACGCGCCGTTTGTCATTGGCAAAGGAGGGAAGGAAATGCCTCTGGTCCAGTGCCCGGCGATCGTGCAGGCGAGATTGATGGAGAACGCGGAGCGGTTGAAGGGAACGATCGCGACCGTGGAGAAGGCGCAGGTATCGGAGGCGGAGTTCTACGATGCGCAAATCGCCACGCCGGATGGAAAGCTCTGGTGTGTGAAACTGCTGTCCGATGGAAAGGTGTTGGAGATCGACCAGCGGAAGAAAGCGAAAGGGCGGCTGGTTGAATTGTACGAGCGCGTCCGCGAGTGGCGCTGGTAGCGCGAGGGCGCACCCGGGGCGCTGACTGACTTCGATCGGACGTTGTCGGACGCGCGCGTTCTGTATCGTTGACGCCGCAGCGGCTTCCATTATGCATACGAGCCATGCGCACCTCCCTGCTCTGCCTTGCCGCTTGTTTCGTCTCAATTTGTTCGCTTGTCGCGCTGGATGATCCTCCCGGCTTTCCCGTGCAGCCAGGCGACGGTCTGTCACCTGCGGAGACGGCGGCGGGGATGAAGGTCCCGGAAGGGTTTTCGGTGAAGGTCTTCGCGGCCGAACCGGATATCGTGCAACCGATCGCCTTCGCCATCGATGATCGCGGACGCCTGTGGGTTTGCGAGAACCTTTCTTATCCGGATTGGAAGCCCGAGGGCAACGACCGCATCGTCATTCTCGAAGACTCGGATGGCGATGGGAAGTTCGACAAAAAGTCGCTTTTCTACGACAAGCTGAACAACGTTTCGGGAATCGAGATCGGCTTCGGCGGTGTCTGGGTCGGCTCGAATCCGAATCTGTTTTTCATCCCGGATAAAAACGGCGACGACAAACCCGACGGCGCGCCGGAAGTGGTGCTCGATGGCTGGGGACATGAGGATATGCACGAGATTCTGAACTCTTTCGCGTGGGGCCCCGACGGCTGGCTTTATGGCACGCAGGGCGTCTTCACGCACTCGAAAGTGGGCAAGCCAGGGACACCGGACGAAGAGCGCACGCCGCTCAATGCCTGCGTCTGGCGGTTGCACCCGCAAACACGAAAGTTTGAAGTTTTCGCGCACGGCACGAGCAATCCGTGGGGCGTCGATTGGAACGATTACGGGCAATGTTTCATCACGGCTTGCGTCATTCCGCATCTCTACCACATCGTGCAGGGCGGCATTTATCAGCGGCAGGGCGGGAAGCATTTCAATCCGTACGTTTACGACGACATCAAGACGATCGCGCGGCATCGGCACTGGGCGGGAAAAGATTGGGCGGAAGGTTCGCGGGCGCAGGCCGTCTCGACGGATGAAGCTGGCGGCGGCCACGCCCACGCGGGCGCAATGGTCTATCTCGGCGATTCGTGGCCGGAGAAATTCCGGAACACGATTTTCATGAACAACATTCACGGCAACCGGATCAACAACGACTCCCTGACGACCGATGGCAGCGGCTACGGTGGCGACCGGTTGCCCGATTTCATGAAGAGCACGGACAAATGGTATCGTGGCCTCGCGATCAAATACGGACCCGACGGCTCGGTCTTCGTCAGCGATTGGTACGACGCGCGCGCCTGTCATCAGCAGACACCGCACGACCGCCGCAACGGGCGCATCTACAAAATCGCTTACAAAGACGCGAAGCAATCACCGGTCGGTCTCGCGAAGCTCGGCGACCCGGAATTGGTGAATCTGCAACTGCACAAGAACGATTGGTTTGTGCGGCACGCGCGGCGTCTTTTGCAGGAACGCGGCCCGAAACCCGAGGTGCATCAGGCGCTCAAGCTCATGGTCGGAAACACTGAACTGACCGTGCCGCAGCGGCTGCGCGCGCTGTGGGCCTTGCACGTGACAGGCGGCTTCACCGAGAGCTTCGGCAAGGTGCTGCTCGCCGACAAAGAGCCGTGGCTGCGCGCGTGGAGCGTGCAGTTTCTTTGCGAAAAGGCGCCGCCCTCGGAAAATGTCTTGAAGGAGATCGCGCGGCTTGCGCGTCTCGATGATGCAGCGATCGTCCGTCTTTACATCGCCTGCGCGTTGCAGCGCCTGCCGCTCGAGCAACGTTGGGACATCGCTTCCGGCCTTGCCGTGCATCCGGAGCAACAGATTGACCCGAACCTCACCTGCATGATCTGGTTTGGCATCGAGCCCGCCATCGCGTCGAACCCGGCGCGCGGCGCGGAACTGGTCGGCAACAGCAAGTTGCCCAAGTTGCAGGAGTTCATCGCGCGCCGCATGGCCTCGATCAACAAATAGTCCGCTTTCATGAAACAACTCGTTTTCTCGGCTCTCGCTCTTTCGTTGTTATTCGCGCCGATCCGCGCGCAGGAGGCGCCACCAGCACTCGGCATCTTGCTGCAAACACTCGACAAGAGCGAGGACCCCGCGACGCAGGCAAATCTGCTCCGCGGCATCATCAAGGCGCTCGAAGGGCGGCGCGGTCTTCCAACTCCGCCGGCTTGGGAGGCGCTGGCGGCCAAACTCGCGCAGAGCCCCAACCAGGAAGTGCGAGAACAGGTGCAAACGCTCGGCGCCATCTTTGGCAGCAGCAGCGCGCTCGCATCAATGCGGCAGACTCTCGGTAACGCCGAGGCGGACCGTGCGGGGCGCGAGAAGGCTCTCGCATCGTTGGTCGCGGCGAAAGACAAGGAAACGCTGCCGCTTCTGCTCGATCTCGCAAAA
>Ga0111538_10008514_pt1 | contig 13767 bp, 10 predicted proteins | sample SoiMethybrSBSTD1_FD_79669 | JGI IMG/M metagenome (GOLD analysis project Ga0111538, IMG submission 79669) | Bulk soil microbial communities from a Populus tree surrounding site in Tennessee, USA - Soil MetaG P. TD hybrid SBSTD1 (version 2)... | ecosystem: Environmental > Terrestrial > Soil >...
ATTCCTGCCGCGGACGCGGCACATCCGCGCATGTGCGCCGCTGCCGGCCGTCGTATTGTCGAGATGGTCTGGGAGGACCTGACGCCGGAAAAAATCCTGACGTCGCCGGCTTTCGACAACGCCATCCGCGTCCATATGGCGATGGGCGGTTCGACCAATGCCATCATTCACGTGGTGGCAATGGCGCGCCGCGCCGGCCTGAAGCTCGACATGAAGCGCTTTGACGAGATCTCGCGCGAGATTCCGGTGCTCGCCAATGTGCGGCCATCCGGAAAATTTCTGATGGAGGATTTCTTTTACGCCGGCGGCTTGCGCGCCCTGATGGGCGAGCTGAAGAGCTCGCTTGATCTGTCCTGCCCGACCGTGACCGGTAAAAGCATCGGCGACAACATCGCCGGTGCCGAGGTCTATAAGCGCGATGTGATTCACCCGCTAAACGATCCGGTGTCGCGCGAGGGCGCAACCGCCGTGCTCACCGGAAATCTCGCGCCGCGCGGCTGTGTGATGAAGCCGTCGGCGGCTGAAAAACGGCTGCTCAAACATCGCGGCAAGGTGATCGCCTTCGAGGATTACAACCACATGGCACGTGAGGTTGAGCGCGACGATCTAGACGTGACGCCCGACCACATTCTCGTGCTCAAGAATGGCGGGCCGAAGGGCGGGCCGGGCATGCCGGAGTGGGGCATGTTGCCGATCCCGAAAAAGCTGGTGAAGCAGGGCGTGCGCGACATGTTGCGGATTTCCGATGCGCGCATGAGCGGCACCAGCTACGGCGCCTGTATTCTACACGTGGCACCCGAGAGTTTCGTCGGCGGCCCGCTTGCTTTCGTGAAAACAGGCGACGAGATCGAGGTAGACGTGCCGGCGCGCCGCATTCATCTCCACGTGCCGGACGAAGAAATCGCCCGTCGCCGTGCCGGCTGGACACAGCCTGCGCCGCGCTATCCGCGCGGCTATGGCGCGCTTTATTCGGAGCACATCGGGCAAGCCGACGAAGGCTGCGATTTCGATTTTCTCGCGCCGCTTGGTGCGGTTCCCGAGCCGGAAATTCACTGAGCCTTTGCCTGGCGCTGAATGAACGACGACATTCCATTTGACAAGAATCTCACGCTTGCGCCGGACGCGGTGGACGAGCCGGTGCCGGGCGTGCGGCGAGTCATGGCCAACAACCCGGGTCCATTCACCTTCAAGGGAACCGTGAGCTATATCCTCGGCCGCGGGAAAGTCGCGATCGTCGATCCGGGTCCCGATGATCCGGCGCATGTCGGTGCGCTGCTCGACGCCGTACGCGGCGAGGCGGTGACGCATATTTTCGTCACCCACACCCACCGGGATCATTCGCCGGCCGTGCCAGCCATCAAGGCGGCTACGGGTGCGACCGTCTGTGCCGAGGGTCCACATCGTGCGGCGCGGCCCCTGCATATCGGCGAGCTCAATCCGCTCGATGCCAGTGCCGACCGCGATTTCCGTCCGGACGTTGCGCTCAAGGATGGTGAGCACGTCAGCGGCGACGGCTGGACCGTTGAGGCCGTGGCGACGCCGGGCCATACCGCCAATCACATGGCTTATGCGGTCAAGGAGAAGAACTTATTGTTTGCCGGCGATCACGTGATGGCCTGGGCGACCTCGATCGTCGCGCCGCCGGACGGCGCCATGAGCGACTACATGGCCTCGCTGCACAAGCTCGCACAGCGCAAGGAGACGGTCTATTTCCCGGGCCACGGTCCTGCAATCACCGATGCGCCGCGCTTCGTCAATTACTACATCCTGCACCGCAAGGCGCGTGAAGATTCGATCCTGCACCGCTTATCAAAAGGCGCGACCGATATCCCCACTATTGTGCGCGCGATTTATATCGGCATCGACCCGCGCCTGACCGGCGCCGCCGGCCTCTCCGTACTTGCGCATCTGGAGGATCTGGTCGCGCGCGGCATCGTCGCGACCGATGGCCAGCCGGCGATTGACGGCGTCTATCGTTTGGCCGGCTGACGCTTGTCGGGCTGGCGGCCCTTCTGCGAAGGAGGCGTCTTCGCCTGTGGCGGCTGGCGCGGTTCCGGCGCCGAGCTCACGACGTCGTCGATGTCCTCGAGCAGGCTGCGAATACGCGAGGCATTGCCGCCCAGGTCGTGCGTGCCGACGCGCGAGGCCGAGCGCACGTCGACCCGCGTGCCCTGGCCCATCGGCGCTACACGGATAACGACGTCGTCGCGGAATCCCATGATCGGGCTGCGCGCGGTTGCTTCGATCACGCCGTCGCGACGCGCAAGCGTAGGGGCGCGTGAATCACTGATCGCCCACTTGCGCTTGGTTACGAGCGCGAGCGCGGCGTCATAGGCCACTCGCGACGGCACTTCGAGATCGAGCGGCGCAATATCGGGATAGCCTGCGCGCTGCAGTAGAGCAGTCGCGGCTCCGGGATAGCTGATGCGGTCGCGCGGGCGCTGGCGCGCCAGTGCATCGAAGCGCGGCGGATTAGAAGTGTCGGTGCTGATGTCGGAAATCGCCGGAAGCCTCATCGCGCGCGTGCCGAGATAGGCAGGATAGGCGAGCAGAGCGATACCGATAAACAAAGCGAGCAACGCCCGCCCGAGGCCGGCATAGCCCTGCCGCCAGATCACGACGAAGGCGCCGAAGGCGCATAGGATCGCAATGCCGGCGAGAACCAGCGCGGCCCCGAACGTCGCGAGCGCCGGCACGATTTCCAGGAGCTGCGAGCGCACGATGATGATCGACAGCGCCGCCACCGCCAGCGCGAAAAAGGCGATCCGCGCCGCCCAGGCGGCGGTCTTCGACATCGGCAGCTCATGCAAGGAACGGCGCGACATGCGTTATGACCCGCAGATTTGCTTGAGCGCCGACCATTCTGCCGGATCCAGAAAGGCGGAAGGCGCCTGGGTGGTGGCCAGTCTATTGATTGCCGCGACGCGCGCCTTGGTTTCCGGATGGTCCAACAGGATTTTCATGCCGGGCTCGGTGGCGCCGCCAATCTTGTCGAGGATCACCGCAAGCGCGCGTGCATCGCCTCCTGCCTTGTTCATGAGACCGGCGCCATAGGTATCGGCGGCCGTTTCGGCCTCGCGCGTATAGCTCGATTGCAATATGGTTTTCGCCGCAATCACGACGGCGCCCCCGCCGACGAAGTCGCCGAGCAGCATGCCGAACAAGAAAGACAGGCCGGCCCCCTGCAGCATCGCCTTGGTTCCGTCCCGATGAACGACATGGCCGATTTCGTGCGCGATCACTCCGGCGACCTCGTCTGCGTTGCCGGCTTTGTCGATCAGCCCTCGGAAAACATAGACCTGTCCGCCCGGCAACGCGATGGCGTTGGCTTCGTCACGCCGCACCACCTCGGCACGCAGGGCGAACGGCAAAGCGGCGGCCACCTCAAGCCGGCGTATGATCTTTTCAAGCGCTGCACGCCCGGGCACTTCCGTTGCGGTCTTGCCGCAATCGAAGGACGCGCCCGAGTGGCGCGGGTCGAGCATGCCGCGAACCTGGATGTCGACGGCGCTGCCCAACCTGCGCTCGACCGCCGCCGGTAAGAGCGGCGTCAGGCGCTCGGCAATGGCGGGCACGCCGAACCAGGCGACCAGAAGCAGAGATGCGGTCGCGCCGATACTCCAGGCGATGACGCTCAGGCGCTGGCGGCGCTGCAGTGTGCCGGTGCGGTCAACCAGGGCAGCGCGCGCGTCGATTTCGGCGGCAAAGGTCTTATCGGAAATTTCCAGCCGTTCCAGAACCGCACTGTTAAGGCGTCCAAGGCGCAGAAGGCTATCCGGCGCAGACAGTTCCTCCAGTTCGTCATAGGGCCATTCGTTGAGCGGGTGGCCGTCATGGCCGGAGATCTGAAGGCCGGCCGGCTTGAGAACGACGAGCACGTCATGCCGAGTGCTGGTAATGCCGTCGAAATAAACGCCGGCACCGGATGCCATGGGAACGTTCATCAATACCCACCCACATTGAGCGCATCGGCGAGGCCTTCCCCGATCGCCGAGCTCGGTCGCCCCGTGGCCTTTACCCTCTCGAGCCCCGAAAGACCGGACAATTGCAGCGATTCCATGCCCAGCTGCCACAGGGACAATAATACTGTAGCGCGATAGATGGTCGAATAGCCTAGCGCGGCGATCACGTAGCCGATCAATGCCGCAAGCGTCGCCGTGATTTCGCCGGCCGTGCCCACTTTCCCGATGCTGGTCCCAGCCCCAATCACGCCAAGCACGATCGCCGCAACGATACCCATCGCCATGCTGAACAGGATTGCGTACCCGACGAAGCGGGCATAGGCGCCGTATACGTTGCGCATGCGCAGATGCGACTGCACTTCAATCGTGCCAAAGCGCAGCCCGGACGACCACCAGCGCAAAACGACGGCCTGGAATGCCGGATAAAGCAAAGCGGCTATGGTCATGCTGATACCGCTCATCAACATGCCAAAAACGATGGCGCCTCCGAGGTTTGGATTGCTGCCCTCAATCTTGCTCATCATGTCGTCGCCGCCTTGTGTCAGCACGTCGACAAGCGCAACCCAGTCGATAGTGCTCGCGAAGACAACGACGGCGAAGGCGAGAGGGCCAATCACGAGAATCCACATCAGGAAGCCGCGCAGCAGCAGCCGCAAAGCGGATGCATCAAAGCGTCCCGCGAGGTCTCCATAGTAAGTGTGGCGCATTTTGTATCGTTCGAGGCTCGCGACCTGGAACGGGTAGGCGAGGCCCAACGTAAGGGCGGTGACAGCCCACCACGCCACCGCGCGGAACGCGAACGCCCACGCCGAGCCTTCCTGATGAAAGCGCAGGCCGCGAAAGATCGTGCGCGTCAGCCGATAGCGCCGCGCGCGGTAGATCGCGTATTGGCCGATAATTCCGAGCGCTGCAAAGCCGGTCGCGCCCGACAATTTGCCGATCGTGCCAAGGTCGAGCGCAGCGAGGAAAATTCCGGCATATACCGGAATCAGGATCGCAATCGCGATGAGGAAGCCGAGCAGGAGCTCGAGCGGCGTGCCGGAATATTCGAGCGGCTCGCCGGCAATTTCCGTGTTCGACCAGAGGAAACGTCGCACATCGGTGACCAGCCAGAAGCGGTATATGCCGAGCGTGAGCATCAGTAGCGCCGCGCCCCGGATGAGCAGCCGCCAATAAGATCGGCGCTGCCCCAGGAATCGTACGCCACCGCCCGTGGCGGTCCCGCCCGCATCAAGGCCCATCAATCAGCAGGGATAATGGCTGGCGCGAGACCGCGCAATGTCGCTGCCGTCGGGACAGATTTCATACTGTGCACCGGATATCTGTGCGTGGCTGCGGACTTTTCGGGGTCTTTTAGAAAATACCGGTCTCGCGTGCATTACGGGCGACGCACTGCGGTGTTTGGGCATGGCTGGTAACAAATGGCAGATTTTGTGATGGCCATCACAGTCGTGATTAACCATTCTGCGGGACAACCATACCGCGAAGGTTAACAATTGATTAATATCTGGCTTAGCGGGGCAGAAACACTGTCTGGATGGGACAGACTGGTCAATGAAACCGGGAAATAGTTTGCGCCAGGCTATACCAAGGAACGTTACGCCTTTGGGCCGCCTGGCTCAGGCGACGGATCCGAAGACTCCGACGCAGCTGGAGCTTTGGTCCAACAATAATCTTTTGCCCGCACGCGAGCAGGGTGCAGTCGCGCGTGGCCGCGTCGACTTCAGCGCCGAACTGGCCGGCGCAAAGTTCAACGAACTCGATCTGACGGTCAGTGCCCAAGAAGAAGCAATCTGGTGCTACATGCGGCCAAACGGGCCGCCCAGCTTCACGCCGACACTGCTGCACGACCTAATCTCGATGCGGCGGCTGCTACAGCGTCTGTTCGCCGGCTTGCGCCCGGGCGAAGCCGCGCCGGTGAAATATTTTGTCGGCGGATCGCGCATTCCAGGGATGTACAATCTCGGCGGCGATCTCAATTTCTTTATCAAGAGCATCCGCGCGCGCGATGTCGACGCGCTGCGCAGCTATGCGCACGACTGTGTCGATGTTGCCTATCACATGACGATGGGATTCCATCTGCCAGTGATCACCATCGCGCTTGCGCAGGGCGACGCGCTGGGCGGTGGATTCGAAGGCGCGCTATCATTTAACGTGCTGGTTGCGGAAAAGCGGGCGAAGTTCGGGCTGCCGGAAATCCTGTTCAATCTGTTTCCCGGCATGGGTGCCTTCAGCTTTCTATCGCGCAAACTGGACGTGACGCGCGCCCATAAGATGATCCTCAGCGGCCGCGTTTTCAGCGCGCCGGAGCTTTATGAGCTGGGGCTGATCGATATCCTCGCCGAGGATGGGCGCGGCGAAGAAGCTGTCCGGGACTATATTTTGCACAATCGCCGCCACCACGCCGTGCACCGTCGCGTGCGCGAGGTAGGCATGCGCGTCAATCCACTGTCGCTCGATGAATTGCGCGATGTGACCGACATCTGGGCTGAGCACGCGATGAAGCTGCAGGAGACGGACCTGCGCAACATGGAGCGGCTTGCGAGCGCGCAACTGCGCCGCGTGCAACGAGTCAATTCCTAGACTAGCGGCTATTCGTCAGGCCGCTTCGGTGCGACCCGAGAGCCGTCCGCGCAATGCCATGCGCACGCGCTCGAATTCCTCGCTCAGCTTCCTAAGGTGAGTTTCGCCGCGAACCGCGAAGTCCTCGGGCGCGATGTGGCGCCATCCCAGGCACATTTCGTAAATGCCGCGTGCGCCGATGTTTGCTGCGGCGCTGCGCAGAGCGTGCAACTGCTCGCGGAAAACCTTAAGGTCCCCTGAGGTGGCGGCTTCGGCCAGGATGTCGAGAATTTCGCCGCCATCCTGGACAAATTGCGACGCCAATTCGTCGACGAATTCCCTGCCGCCAAGCTGCTCGAGTGCATCGAGTGTCTGTGCATCGACGGCCGAAGACGCGGCCGCGCGCAGGCGTCGCTCCGTCGGATAGCTGGCGATCTCGGCGCTGCTTAGCGCTTCTTGCACGGGCTTGCCTTCGTCGGGCACAAGCGTTGCGATGACCTCGAGCAGGCGATTGGGTTCGATTGGCTTGGTGATGCAGGCATCCATGCCCGCCTCCTCGCAGCGGCGTGCGACTTCTTCGGTTGCGTCCGCCGTAAGCGCCACGACCGGCACGTGCGGCCTGCCGAGCGCGGTGAAACGATAAAGCTTGGTCGCCTCGATGCCGTTCATCACCGGCATGTTGACGTCCATCAATACCAGGTCAAATTCCTGCATCTCCAGCATGTCGAGCGCCGCTTCGCCGTTGTCGACGAGCGTGACACGGTGGCCGGCGCGATCGAGGATCTTGGCGATCACGATCTGATTCGTTCGCTTGTCTTCAGCGACCAGAATCGAGAGCGGGCGCTCGGCGGGAACGATTTCCATGCTCCGGGATTCTTCGGGCCGGCCACTGGCCATGTTGCCGCGCGCAATGTGCAAGGCTGCGGCGAGTTTTGCCGGATCGGCCGGTTCGACAAGTGTGGTGACGAAGCGACTACGCATAACAGGCGCCGGCAACCCTTCGGCCCGCTCATCCGTCACCAGGATCAGCGCGGGCGCACACCCGAGGTTGTCACCCGCAATGCGCCGGAACGTCGCCTCGTCCGCGGTCGCACAGGCCTGCGAGTGAACGATGGCGATCGGCCGGCGCACACCATCGGCGCGCAGCGAGGCAAGCGCAGCGGCGGCCTCGTCCATGTCGGCGACCGCCTTGGCAATCGGTACGCAGCCGCTCACGGCCTTGCGGAGATTTTCATCTCCACCGACCAGCACGATCGGTGTCGGTGCCGTATGGAACTGCGTCTGGTCCTGCGTTTGGGTCTTGAGATCAATTTCGAACCAGAACGTGCTGCCTTTTTCGGGGGCGCTTTCGACGCCAATCGTGCCGCCCTGCAACTCGACGAGCTGTTTGGCGATGGCAAGGCCGAGGCCCGTGCCGCCAAACCGGTCGATGATCGTCTCATCGGCTTGGGTGAAGCGATCGAAGATACGGCTCAAGGCGTCGGGACTGATGCCGATGCCGGTGTCCGTGACCTCGAAACGCAGCCGCACGGTGTCGGCACTCCATGCGACGGCATCGACCGCAATGTTCACATAGCCGCGCTCGGTGAACTTGACTGCATTGCCGGCAAGATTTGTGAGCACCTCCTCGAGGTGGTTCTTATCGCCGACGAGAAGCTGCGGCGTCCGCGCCGTGCAATGAAACGTGAGCCCGACATTTTTGCGCTGCGCTTCCAGCGCAAGCATGCTGCGGATTTCGCTGAGCATGGAGACGACATCGAAGTCGGTCGGCTTGACCGCGATGCGCCCGGACTCGGCACGTGAGAAGTCGAGAATCGAGTTGATCAGCGCCAGCAGCTGGTGGCCGGACTTCCCGATCGTCTCTGACATTTCCCCTTGCTCTGAATCGAGCTTGGTTTTGCCCAAGAGGTCACTCAGACCGATGATGGCGTTTAGCGGGGTGCGGAACTCATGGCTGATGCTTGCGAGGAAGGCGCTCTTGGCGCGGTTTGCTTCCTCCGCCTGACGCTTGGCTTGCGAGAGCTTGCGGATCAGGGTCGAGACATAAAGCGGCAACAGGATCAGGCCGGCCATCAAGCCGGCGGCCAGCCCACGGTGCTCATGCCAGAACGGCGCGCTGACGATGGCGATGCCGAAGCCAACAACGCTGGTCGCGGTGGCGGCGAACAGATATGGCACGCCGAAGCGGAACCCGTTTCCGAAGATGGTCCACAGGTAAATCGGGTAGAGCGGCGCAAAGGCCTCGCCACCGACATACATGCCGTAGGAGAAAAGGCCGAGGTCCGAGACCATGCCGATCAGGCGGCGGCCGACGGAGATTCCCGGGTGATAGAGAAGATGGACAAAAAGGGAAATTGAAACGATCTCGTAAAGCGCGAAATACAGCCACTGCTCGCGCAGCATCTGTGCGGCGTCGGCCCGGCCGAACGTCGCCGCAATGATCAGATACATAAAAGCCGTGCCGCTAAGCGCGAGGCGATTGACCGTCAGCTCGTGTTCGGAATCGGGGCGGTTGCGCAGCCGGCTTGTGATCCACGAAAGGCGGCTGCGAATGCGCAGACCGGGCATCCCGGGCACAAAGGCTTTTTTGAGGAAGCCCATGTTCATCGTCAGCCTCAAGCGCTGCGTGCCCGTGCGCGATTTTCCTGGACGAAAGCGATCAAATCTTCGGCGCTCATCGGTCCACCGAAATAAAAGCCCTGAACCTCGTCGCAGCCTTCCGCACGCAGCATCGTTGCTTGCTGCACCGTCTCGACGCCCTCGGCGACGATCTCGAGGTCCAGGCTGTGCCCGAGGCTCACGATGGCGCGCACGATCGCGGCGTCGCTCGGGTTAGTCGCGATGTCGCGCACGAAGCACTGGTCGATTTTCAGCCGGTCGACCGGGAAGTGCTTGACGTAGGCGAGCGTCGAATAGCGGGTGCCGAAGTCGTCAATGGAGATGCCGACGCCGAGCTCGCGCAGCTGCTGGAGGTCCTTGGACACGGCTTCGGTATTGTGCATCACGATGCTTTCCGTGAGCTCGAGGTCGAGCAGCCACGGATCGAGACCGGTCTCGGCCAGGATCTTTGTCACCAGCAGCGGCACGTTCTGCTTGAAGAACTGGATTGAGGACAGGTTGACGCCGACGCGGGTCGGCGGGTGGCCGCGCTGCTGCCAGAGCTTTGCCTGCCGGCAGGCCTCGCGCATAGCCCATTCATTGATCGGAATGATGAGGCCGTTTTCTTCCGCACGCGCCAGGAATTCGCTCGGGCCGATGAGACCGTGCCCCGGGCGCTGCCAGCGCAAGAGCGCCTCCGCGCCGGTGACGCGCCCGGTCCGCAGCGCGATTTGCGGCTGGTAGTGCAGGACGAACTGGTTCCTATCGATCGCAGTGCGCAGATCGGTATCGAGGATCAGGCTCGCGCGCGCCCGCCGGTCCATGTCGGAAGCGTAGAAGCGGAAGACCTTGCCGCCGTCGTGCTTTGCCCGGTACATCGCCAGGTCGCTGTTGCGCAGAAGCTCCTGCACATCGGTGCCGTCGGTCGGATGCACGGTGATGCCGATGCTGGCGCTGAGCGTGACCTGCTCGCCGGCATGCGCCCAGGGCTTATTGACCGCGTCCAGAATGCGGTTGGCCATGTCGACGGCGTCTTCGTTGCGCGTGACGCGCGTCTGCAGGACTGCAAATTCGTCGCCGCCAAGGCGGGCGACCGTGTCGATGTCGCGCACGACCGAGCGCAACCGGTTGGCGACCTCGACGAGGAACTGGTCGCCGACCTGGTGACCGAGACCGTCGTTGATGTCCTTGAAGCCGTCGAGATCGATGAGGTGGAGCGCAAAGGGGCTGTCGCCGCGGCGCGTGCGGGCGATTTCACGGCGCAAGCGGTCGGACAACAGCGCACGGTTCGCCAGGTTTGTCAGGCCGTCGTGGTGCGCCATGTAGAAGAGGTGGTTCTCCGCCCGTTTGCGATCCGTGATGTCGAGCGAGGAGGTGAGCACACCGACCACGGCGTTTGAGCAGTCGCGCAACGGCGTTTTTGTGGTGAGGAAGACGCGCTTAATGCCGTTGCAGTCAATGATGTCCTCTTCGAAGCTGGGCAGCGCGGCTTGTGTGCTGATGACCTTGCGGTCGAGGGTCTTGCTGCGCGCGGCATGATCCTCGCCGAAAACAGGACGCATATCGAAACCGACCGCCTCGGTCGGACCGATGCCGGCAAGCGAAGCCAGATAGGCGTTTATGAACAGGACGTGCCCTTGGCTGTCGGTCGCGCTGATCATGGCCGGAACGGTGTCGATGACCTGCGCCAGCCGTTCGCTCGAATCACGCAGCGCTTCCTCGCGCGAGCGCTCGGAATCCTTGAGCTCCTGCGCAAGGTTTTCGGCGCGCGCGGCGAGTTGAATCTGTTGCTTGCGCAACTTCAGGAGATTGCGCGCGCGGGTCACGAACTCCTGGTGATCGACCGGGCTGTTAAGGAAGTCGGTCGCGCCGGCCTCGAGCGCGCGCAACCTGAATTCGCGCTCCTCGTAGACGGTGATCACGATGACCGGAATCTCGCCGCAGTGCGGTAGCGCGCGCAGGCGCCAGATGAATTCTGCGCCATCCATCGACGGCATTTTGAAATCGGTGACGACCAGGTCAGGCGTATTATCTTCAAGCCAGGCAAGGAGTTCGACCGGATTGCCAAAGCTGTGAACGGCCACGCCAGGCTCGATCGAGCCGGCGAGTTTCGAGAAGATCTTCCGGTTAGTTTCTCGGTCGTCGAGAATTACAATTTGTACCATTGCGTCCCAGGTCTGCTGCAGCCCCGAGCAAGAAACTGCTCCATCGGACAGCGGACCCTACGCAGTCGCTTGTTAAGCGATTGGAGGGACATTGCTTCAACTTATAATAAAAAACGTCCTATTAACTGCGCGCAGGTGCTTGTTTTGCGTTGTTGTACGCGCGCTCGCTCTGAAATCCGCGTCGTTTCTAGCCACGCCGCGTTAAAATCCATGTGAAGTTCGGGACGGCCAACGGCGCACGTCTGCAATGCGAAGGCGCGTCAGGCGTTCAGTCGTCCGCCCACCAACTCACCGCGATCGAAACTCATTTGCGAGAACCGTTCGCGATACTCACCCGGCGTCATTCCGGTGTGGCGTTTGAACAAATTGCGAAAAAACCCAATGTCCTCGTAGCCGATCTTCGCGCAGACGGCCTGGATCGAAGAGATGCCGGTTTCGAGCAATTCCTTGGCAGCCGAGACGCGCAGCGTCTGAATATAGCCGCCAGGCACGCGGCCGGTTGCGGCCTTGAAACGGCGAATGAAATTGCGCGGGCCCATTCCGGCTCGCTCGGCGAGATGGTCGATCGAGATATCGCTGTCGAAATGCTGCTGCAGATATTCTTCCGTCTGGCGGATTTTTTCGTCGGAATGAGGCCGCGAGAGCTGGACCATCGAATATCCCGATTGGCGGCCGCGCGGCATGCTTAACAGCAGCGATTTGGCGACCTTCAACGCAATCTCGTGGCCGCAGAATTTCTCAACCAGATAGAGGCTTAAATCGATCGATGCGTAGACACCACCGCTGCAGAAAATGCGGCCGTCTTCAGTGACGAATTGCTCGGCGCGCCAACGGACCTTTGGGTAGCGCTTGCGGTAGATATCCGCGACACCCCAATGCGTTGTGGCCTGATGGCCGTCCAGAAGGCCGGCTTCGGCAAGATAGGCAACGCCCGTGCAGGCTCCAGCGATAAATGCGCCACGCGCGTGCCACTTGCGCAGCCAGGGCACAAGCGGCGTATCTCTGGCGATGCGGTCGAGCTCGTCCCAACCAGGCGCGGCGATGAGGATGATGTCGGTATGCTTAATCTCTTTGATGGCGTAATCCGGAATCAGCGCGAGCGAGCCGGCGGCGCTGACCTTGCGTCCATCGACCGATGCGGTCCGTACGCGAAATCGCGGCCTCTCCGTTTCGCCATGCAGCCAATTCCAGACCACGCCGGCGGAATGGAAGATTTCAATCGGAGCAATAGCCGTGGACGCATAGCCGTGCTCGAGAACGACGACGGTCACGTCGAGCAAGCGATCCGTGGGCCGTGATTTCGGCGTGTGTCGCGTCGTCGCAGGTTTCTTAGCCATGCCCGCTTGCCTTTGTTTCGGTTGCGATTGGCTCCCAGAGACCGACAACGGCGCCCACCGAATCCAGGATCAGTGCGATGCGCGCGATCCCTGACACTAGGAACGGATCGACTATGACCGTACCGCCAAACTGCGTCGCTCGCCCGGCCGCTTGCTCAATGTTGTTCACGTGCACGTAGGGTGTCCAATGCGACGTCATCCCGTTATCGAGAAGGGCCTCTTTGAGCTGATAGACGGAGCCGATGTCGTGATCGGACAGGCGCAGCCGCGTGAAGCTGCCACCATTCGCCAGCTGCTCGTGCGAGGTCCAGCCGAACAGATTGCGATAAAACATCTTCGCATTGTCGGCGTCGGTCGCAGCGAGGTCGAGCCAGCAAAACCGTCCGGCGTCCGCTCTACTAATTTGTACCAAGGCGCAAGTCTCCTGCCTCGCAATCCGAAAGTGCCGCCCTTCGCTGAGAACGGGAGGGCGGCACCCGTCGATCAGGCCACCTCCGTCATTGGGTCAAGAACGGTGCGAACCTCGGTGATTTTCGTCGCCGGAAAACCGCTGAGCTTGGCGTGCTCCTTCACTGCGGCTTCGCTCTCGGCGAGGTAAATGCAGAAGGTCTTGTTGTCGACGACGTAGGAATGCTCCCACTGGCACTTGCCGGCGAGCTTGGCCAGCGCGCTATTGGAAGTTTTTCCGCGTCCTTGTATTGCGCGCCGTTCATGCCCCCGATGCCGGGTATGTCGCGTTCGATCACATAGCGTTTCATTGTTGCTCGCTCCGTTTTGTGCGTACGGAGCAAAAATCGTTCGTTTGGCGTCCATAAACCAGATGTCATTATTGACATTATAGATAGGCGATTGTGACATAGCCGGCAAGCCGCAGGACGCTGCGGATAGGGCTAAAGTCGCAGGTTTTCCGGGTATTCGCCGTGCAAGACCATCACCGTGATCTCGTCCGTGACACCGCAGGTAAGGTACTGGTGGCCGGATTTCCCCGACGCGGCGAGAGCGCCCACCAGCTCGGCGAAATCGTCCGCCACTTGGGGGCGCAAGGTCCACTCAAGGTCTTCGTGACTGAGCCGCATCCCCGTGTCACGGCGGTTTGCCCGCATTTTGACCGTTATGGTCCTGCCGTCAGCGGGCTCGCAAAAA
>Ga0111538_10008515_pt1 | contig 13766 bp, 12 predicted proteins | sample SoiMethybrSBSTD1_FD_79669 | JGI IMG/M metagenome (GOLD analysis project Ga0111538, IMG submission 79669) | Bulk soil microbial communities from a Populus tree surrounding site in Tennessee, USA - Soil MetaG P. TD hybrid SBSTD1 (version 2)... | ecosystem: Environmental > Terrestrial > Soil >...
CCGTCACCGGAAGAGGTCTGGGCGCTCGCCAAGCGGTTCCGAGAAAACGGCAGCCTGTTTTCGATCACTGCTCACAAATTGCGAAAGATCGGACCAGACAATTTGGCTTGATCGATACGCTCCGGGGGGCGGGCGCGCCTTTGACCAGGCAGGCCCGGGATCGGCAGAACTGGCCGCCGATCATGCCCGCGGGGCGATAACGGGCATGGTCGGCGGACATTTCCCCGCGGCGGTCGATTCGCGATTCCCAGCTGCCCGGGGCAGCTGCTCGGCGGCCGGTGACCTACATCGAGCGGCGCGGGCGGCGTGGGCAAACGAATGCTGCTGCGCGGGAATGGATGCGGCTCGCGCCTTTGGAGCCGTCGCCATCGGTGATGTTCGCTTGCACGCCCCGGCGCCGGCGGAGACCGCGCGGAGCGCGTGAGTGCTGTCTACGGACCTGTGTGCGGAAAGATCTTGTGAGGGACCAGGCTGATGTTGCCGTTGGTCGAGCCGGAGAGCTGGATGGAGACGCCGGGTCCCGTATCCATGCGGACGAACCCGTGAAGGGCCGGCTTCTTCGAGGTGACGGAAACGCCGCGCTTGATGAATGACCTCGATTTGAATTTCAGCAGGATATCACCCCCGATCCCCTTGCCCGGAACCGAGGCGCCCGCTTCGGTAATGATGCCCGCACCGCCCGCGAAACTGAACAGGCTCGAGGGCTGGCTCAGCGTGAATTCGGTGAAATTGCCGGCCGTACCAACCGATGTGAAGCCCGGGATCTTGGGCACACCGATGCTGACGCCCTCGCCGATATAAGCAAGATTCGACTTTTGCTTTTTGTCGAGGTCGACCAGTTCGAAGAAATAGACTTCTCCGCCGAAGTTGATCGGGACCGGAATCGTGGGGGGAGTCGCGGCGGCGCCCGCACTGCCGAGGACGCGGATCTTGAAGTTCACGGAGCCGATCTGGACAGGCGGAACGATGGACGGCATCTGTCCGCCATAGGCGTAGACATCGACTGCGCGGAAATAACCGCTGTTGTCGTTTTCATCGGGACCGCTCTCCTCCTCGCCGAAGGCATGGTTGCGGTTCACCGGAAGATTCGGGTTGCCGGATTCCTTCTTCAGAAACTCGATGACCGCCTCGCGACGGCGATCCGAAAGGGTCTTGTTCGACTTGGCCTTGCCGCGCGCGCTGGCGTAGGCGAGCACGTCGATCCATACACCCTGCGGATCGCGCACGATAGGAACGACTTTGTCGCGGAGCCAAGTTTTGTGCTCGGGCCACAGGTTCGAGTCATTGGTCTTGAAGTTGCAGAGCCGCGCCGCCACGCGCAGCGGCTGGCCAGGAATGCCCCCGGTGACCTCCTGGACGTCGTGGGTCGTGTCTTCCCGTTCGCGCATGTGCAGCCCCTATCGCTTCTCGAGCACGGACTCGGGCGCGATCCTGGCCACGAGCGGATCGGCGTGGCGCAGGATCAGCTTCCACGCACCGTGCTCATTTCGGAAGATGTGCGTGACACGGAGCGCCATCGGCGCAGTTTTCCCCTGCCCGGCGACTTCCACCTCGGAGCGCTCGATTGCCACCGTGAGGGCAAGATCGCCGCTCTGGACGGACGTGAGATATTCCACGCTCAGCCTGGCGCCGCTGTCGCGGAACCGCGCGCCGGCCCATTCGTAGCGCGCCTGCGCTTCCGGCCAGCCCTTTTCGTAGGCGCCCCAGGCTCCCATGATCATGACGTCGTCGCGACGCGAGGCATTCTCCAGCCAGAGCGCGATGTCGCCGTTGATGAAGCGTTGTCCCGCTTCCTCGACCGACTTGAGGAACGGGCGCAGGCTCGGATCGGCAATGGCGGAGCGGTCGGAGGCGAGAGCGCCGGTTGCAAGCAGTGACACGGCAAGCGCGGCACCGGAGAGGAAGTGATGCGTTTCAGTCATGGTCCGGCTCCCCTGTTTGCTAAAGCAGGAACTCGGGCCGCGGGGCCCTGAGCTCATCGAACACGACCTCGCCGTTGAGCAGCACGTCATCGCCCGCGCCGCCGAGGAGGACGTCATCGCCGGCGCCGCCATCGAGGACATCGTCCCCCTCCTCACCCCTGAGGACATCGTCGCCGGCGCCGCCGAACACGACATTGTCGCCGGCTCCGGCGAACAGCACGTCGGCGCCGTCGCCGCCGGTGAGGATGTCGTCGCCATCGCCGCCGAGCAGGACGTCGTCGCCGGCGCCGCCATCGGCCAGGAGGCGGATTTCTGCGGTCCCGAGGTCCGATGCGTCGATGCTGTCGTTGCCGCCAAGCCCGCGAATTTCGATCCGATCGCCCGCCGCGTCGGTGCCGGTGATCCTGATCGTCGTGCTCAGGCCAAGCACGGTGATCACCCCGGCATCCTCGACGATCGTGATGTTGTCATCGCCGTTGGTGCCGTCGATGATGATCACGTCATTTGCGCCACCGGGGACTCCAAAATCAAACAGGCTGACGTCGACGAGCTGGACGTCGGTCCCGCTGAGGTCACGAATCACGAAGGTGTCGGCGCCGCCGAACGAGAGCAGGCTGATGACCTCGGCGTCGTTGGCGTCCACCCTGGCGCCGTCACTGTCGCGTGAGATCCCGACCCGCCCGCCAACCGGCGAAACCTCGAACGTCTCGCCAGCGGAGGTGCCGGAGAGGCGCACCCCGTCGAAGCCGGCCCCGCCTTCGACGACATCGTTGCCGTCGCCGACCTCCCAGACAAACGTGTCGTCGCCGGTGCCGAGGAATGCCGCGTCGTTGCCGCGGTTGCCATCGATGAAATCGCTGCCTTCGCCTCCCAGCAGGACGTCACCTCCGTTGGTGCCAAAGAGCGTATCGTTGCCGGCGCCCCCGTCGAACATGAACGCGCCGGCGCCCGCCGCGATTGAGCCCGCCTCGATGCGGTCGTTGCCACCCCCGCCGTTGATCGTGAACGTGTCCGTGGCCTCGGCACGCTGCACCGTCACGAAGGTCGGCAGGCCGATAACGAAAAGATTGGACGGCTGACCCAGCACGCTGACGATGTCGGCGCCGTTGGTGCCGTTGAGGGTGACGCTATCGACCTTGCCGTCGCCGGCACCACCGTTGTGGACGCCCTCGAGATCGATCCTGAGTTCCTGAACACTTGTTCCGGTCAGGTCGTTGAGGACGATCGTATCGGCGCCGCCCACCACGTCGACGTCGATGCGCTCGACGCCGTCGACGTCCATCGTGATGTTGCCGATGTTGCGGGAGAGCTTCGCGCGCTGACCATTGGCCGAGAGGACGATCGCATCGTCGGCGCCCGAGGTGTTGAACACCATCGTGTCGAAGCCGGCCTCACCCTCGACGCGGTCGGAGCCGTCGCCCGGATCCCATACGAAGAGATCGTTGCCGGCACCGAGGAACGCGGCGTCGTTGCCCTGCTGGCCGTCGACGGCATCATCGCCGTCGCCGCCGAACAGTTGATCGTCGCCGTCGCCTCCGTCCAGCGTGTCGTTGCCGCCTCCGCCCTTGAGGATGTCATTGCCGCCTTGGCCGCGGAGCCTGTCGTTTCCGTCCTCGCCATGCAGCACATCGGCGCCCGCGCCGCCGGTCAGCGTGTCGTCGCCCAAGCCTCCGAACAGTTGCGCGCTCGGGAGGAGGCCGTTTGTTTCATCGAGCGTGAGCGTGTCGTTGCCGCTCTGCCCTAACATCGAGATCAACTTGGTATTGAAGACCGTCGGAACACCGCGCTGCACGCCGTCCGCGAGGATGGTTTCGTTGTTGACAAAGATGACTCCGACGCCGTTGCGGCTGACGGTCACCTCATTATCGAGCGAGTCGCCGACGACAGCGAGCGAGCCCGAGGTGGGAGAAAAGGTTGCGGTGATGGCCATTGTCCTGTTCCGTTATGGTTGGCGTGGCGCTCGAGGGTGTTTGGTTCGAGCGTGAGCAAAGGCACCGCATACCGCCGCCGGTAAGGGCGCTTCTGCTCGAAGCGCGTTTGCCCAAGTGCCGCGTTCGTTTCATTCCCGTGAGCAAAGGCGCGCGACGCTCGGACTACGGAGCTTCCTTGCTGCGACGTGATAGCGGCCCGTTGAGCGGTCTGCTCGATTGAGAGCGCTTGGCCTCTCGACTGAGAGCGAACGAATACCTTTGGCTGCGGCGAAATCGTCGTCCGGCCTCGATTGACGAGAAGCTCGTCGGCAAACTCCTGCGCGACACCCTGTTGAGGGTGAATCTCCGCGCGCGATTCAGGCATCCATCGGCGGCACTTGTCGGCGATCGCGTTTATTCGAGGCTTTTTCGTCCGGCGGCGATCGCGATCGGCGAATGAGGCAGGCCGGGCAACATTCGAACGGCAACCAAGCCTGATCGCGTCAAGACATCTTCGGCATCACCGCTGGCAGAAAGGAGCGAACCGCCCCAGAGAGCGGCGCGAAATCTCGCGAGCGCTGCAGCGAGGGGGTCGTCGCCCGGACTGGCCATTGCAAGCAGGAGCCAGCCGCCCGGACGGAGAGCGCGGCGCACGCGCTCGATCACCTTTGAGATTTCCGGTTCGGGGATGAACGCGCCGGCAACCCACGCCAAATCGAATTCATCGATGTCCGAGAGGTTTTCCCCGGCCTGCTCGCGCAACGCGATGCGCGTTGTGAACCCAGCCTTCCGCACGTTTTCGCGTGCGATCATCAGGGATGCCGGCCAGGGATCGATGCCGACAACGTGCAGCGAAGGCCACTGACGAGCCATCTCGACAGAAAGAGCTGCGACGCCGACGCCGACATCGAGGAAGGACGCCTCTGGGGCTTCGAGCCGCGCGAGAAGTCCGTCCAGGCGGGGAGCGATAGCGCTGCGAAGGAAGGCGGGAAACCCGGCCGACACGTCGCCGAAGGCCTGCAGGATCTCGGTCTCTGCGTGCGCCCAACCGCGCTGGCCTGGTTTTCCGGAAAGAAGCTTTGCCGCAAGAAAGAAATCCCCGCGAATTCCGGCGAGCACCGGCCCAAGGCGCGCCGGATCGGCGTCAAGGATGACATCGCGCGCTCCGAGTGCGTCCAGAACGTCGTCAAGCTGCACCTGGATCTGTGGGTCGAGTGAGGTTCCGCTCTCGAGTGCGTGGAGCGCGATGCCGATCGCCGCCAGCGCTCCGGCTGAGCTGCCGAGGCGTGCGACAACCGCTCGGATTGCGTCAATGCTCATGGTTCCTTCCCGTTGACGGACGCTTCGACATGAGGCTCACCCTGCCCGACGGAGAAAAGAGGGTCCATTCGGGAAGAGCGCACAGGGTTGTGCGAGAGATGCACAGGCGCGGGCGGATGACCTATGATCGGCGCGTGGCCAAGCTCGACGATATCGACTGGAACGACCTTCGCTACTTCCTCATCGCCATGCGGTCGAAAACGCTGGCGGGAGCAGCGCGCGCACTTGGCGTCGAGCACTCGACGATCAGCCGGCGGCTCTCGGCGCTCGAACGCGCTCTCGGGGTTCCGCTCGTCATCCGACGCCCCGATGGTTTGCAGCCGACGCAGCTCGGCGAGAAGCTATTGCCGCTTGCGGAGGACGCCGAACGCGGAGTGCTCGCCATCCAGGCGATTGCCGCCGCGGAGAGGGGGCGTGTGCGTCTGGCCGTGCCGTCCGGCTTCGGCAAATTCTTCGGCGAACACCTTGCCGGCATTCACCGCGACTTTCCCGACATCTCGCTGGAGCTGTTGAGCGGCAGCCGGCCGGTCGATCTGTCAAAGGGCGAGGCCGAGCTCGCCCTCAGGATCGGTCCGGTGGCGGACGAGGATCTGATCGCTCGACGAATTGGAGAGACGGGCTGGTCGCTTTACGCGTCGGGAGCCTACCTCGAGCGCCGGGCGCCGCCGTCGGATCTGCGTCACCTCGAAGGGCACGAGATTCTCGGCTACCACGCAAGCCTTGCTGCCGTGCCGGGCGCACAATGGATCGAAAGGCATGGCGGAGCGGCGACCGTCGTTCTGCGCAGCCGCGAGCTGGCCGACATGATGGCCGCAGCTGTGGCCGGTGTTGGCCTCGCCGTCTTGCCATGTCTGCTGGCCGAAACCGAACCAGCGCTGAGACGCCTGACGCAGGAAGTGCTCGGCCGGCGGCCGATCTCGCTCGTCTATCGTCGTGAAATGCTCTTGTCCGAGCCGGTGCGAAACGTGATCGCATTCATTGCCGCCGTCATGCGCGAACATGCAGCGATGATCAGTGGCGCAGAGACTGCGAAGCCCGCACGGCGCAACGCGGAATAGCGAGTGTTCCACCGACCGGCGCCGCGGCACAGTGGTTCTCAGCGAGGCTGAATTGAGCCAGCTTCCTATCTCGCATCGTTCCAGAATGGTGCCAGTGCGGTTCTCTTTGAGATCATGACGCAGTTCCTTTCTCGATGGCGGCTAATTCAGACAAGCGTGCTTTCGGCGCGGCTCTTAACAAACACGTGATCGAACCTTTGGGCCGCTCGCCGCCACACAATGTTTTCGATCCCGGTCGCAATTTCCGGATTCCGCAGACAACCGGAACTCCTCGGCGCGGCGGGATAAGCAGGCTGGTGGCCGGTCCGACTCGACCGAGAGCGCGCGGCCTTTCGACTCGGAGCGAACGCCATGACTGTTGCGGCGGACACATTTGCGCCGGTCCGGTTCTCCACCGAAGGTTTGCCGCTGCGCGAGCACCTGACGGCCTATCGGGAAATGCTCGGCAGGAGCGTCGGGAACTTCGAGGTCAAGGCGACAGGGGACGAGTTCGACTTCATCGCCAATTCCTTTGCGCTGCCCGGCCTTGGCATTGCACGGATCGTATCAAGCGGGCTTCGCGTCGAGCGGCCTCGCGGCGAGCCCGGGAGAGAGACCCGCGACCTCGTATTGGCAGTGATGCATGACGGGACGGCCCTGACGGCGCAGCGGGGCCGGGAAGTTACCGTCAAGGACGGAGATGGGTTCCTGTTTCCGACCGACGTTGTTTCGCACGTCTCGCAGCGAACGGCCGCGCGGATGACCCTCTATTCCCTGGCCAGAAGGGACCTTGCGCCGGCAGTTTCCAATTTCGATCGCGCCCTGCTGACCCCGCTCAACCCCGAGACGATCAGGCTGCTGACCGGCTACACCGCTCTCCTGTTCAGAGAAGATGCTCTCGCATCGGCCGAGTTCCGCCGGCTCGCCGTCAGTCACATTCATGATCTCATCGCGCTGGCAGTCGGAGCGACGCGGGACGCCGCAGAGACCGCCAAAACGCGCGGCCTGCGCGCGGCGCGCCGCGCCGATCTCTACGCCCGCGCCAAGCGCCTCATCGCGCTGCGGTTCGACGACCCCGACCTGACATCCGGCGAGGTGGCGCACCAGCTCAGGGTCTCGGCGCGCCATCTGCAACAGATTTTCGCCGAGCGCGGCGAGACCCTGATGACGCGCATCTGGGATGAGCGCGTAAGCCGCGCCGCCAGGCTTTTGTCCGCGCCGGAGGCGGCGGACCGATCCATCACCGATATCGCCTTCGCATGCGGCTTCAACGACAGCTCGCATTTCGGCCGGGCGTTCGCCGCTCGCATGGGCATGGCGCCGTCGCAATGGCGGAAGCGAGCGCGCGAGCAATCGACGAACGCCGTGGAGTGACCTCGGTCGACATCATCGTGACCGTCCCTCGAACGCGCAACCAGCGCGCTTTGGGATCGCGCAGTTTCCCAAGCCCCCCGCGCGCGCTAGGGGCAGCAACCAATGCCTATTCAACACACAACCCCGCGTGCCAGCCCATTTCCCAGAAAGCAATTTCGAGCCGAGTGGCTTCCTTGAAGATCGCGATCAGCTCGGCCTCGCGGGTGGGCGTGGCGTAGGAATCGGCAAGACGCTCCAAATGCGCTCGTGCTCTTGCCGCGACCTCCTGGTAGGGCGCACCAGCGTATTCGGCGATCCAAACGCGATAGGGGTTCGTTTCGGCGTGCGCCCCGGGCTGAGCGGCGAGCCGCGCCGCGATCTCCGCGTAGCCGATCACGCAAGGGGCGAGCGCCACCTGGAGCGCCAGCAGATCGCCTCGCATTCCCGTATCCAGCACGTAACGCGTATAGGCCAGCAACTCGATCGCCGGAGTGGCTTGCTCAAGATCGTCCGGCGATAAACCCCACCCCGCACAGAGCTTCACATGCAGGTTCATCTCGACGTCAAGGATGGCCGAAAGGCCGGCAGCCGCTTCACGCATGTCGGCGAGTTTGGTTGCCTTGTAGACGGAGAGTGCGTAGGCGCGAGCAAACTCGATGAGGAACAGGTAGTCCTGAACGAGGTAGTGACGAAATGACGCTTCGCCCAGCGAACCGTCTGCCATCCCATTGGTGAAAGGATGCTCCGTGTACGAGCGCCACTCGGCGGACGCCGCGGTCTTCAGGCGATCAAAGAAGCTCATGGTGTCCCGCCAGACTTGCTAGATAGAGGGATCTCGATTGCCGTCTTCAACAAACAACAAGCACCGCAGTCTCACAGAGATAAAGTGTATCTGAACATAGGTAGCCCACGCCGATCTTTCCGCTGAAGCTCCGGCCCGGCGCCGAAATGGCACCGGCTTGGGCGGTTAGTTGAACTAAAGCGGGGCAGGCGTTCCGCCGATCTGGCGCGTCATGTGCTGCGCGCCGTCGAAGAAGTGCTGGGATTGCACGTTGCAGAACGATGTCGATCGACGCGCCGGAGAACTGGAGAGTTGGCAGCCCGTGAAAGCAAGATGCGATCAGGTGAGCGGTTCTGTTAGCCGAAGAAGGACTTTGTCGGTGCGAGATGACATCTCCAGCGTGAAGAACTGCAGAAAATTCCAACCCAGCAAGATGTCGAACGCCCGGCCGCTTTGCCTGTAGTCGTTGGCGTGCAGCGCCGTGAGCAGGGATCCCAGCCCGCCACATACGCGCCCCCGACAACCGGGATCGCTACCGTCGGCGCCGGCGGACGCTCATCGGCCGGATCTTTGCAATGAAGTCGGGGGACGATTTGGGCGGTTCGCTCGAACGCAGACCACCCAACCTGCCTTGCCAAGCTCCTCCTCCTGAATAGTGAAGCCGGCCACACGTAGCGCCGCTGCCGCGTGGTTCATGGCGGCCTCGCCTGGAACATCTGATGGGTCGCGCAGGTGCCGTGATTGATACTCTGTCACCGCTAAGGCGGCGTCCTCATGGTGAAGCAGAGCCTTGGCAGCGCCTGAGACAAACGCCTCCCAAATGAACAGAGGCGCCACGCCCGAGGCGAACGCGACCGGATCGGTCGTTGCAGCTATGCTCCCGCTCGTTTCTCGCACCGTCGCGAAACACCACGGCATCAGCGCGAGTGCGGCGCCAAGTGCGCCGCAACCTGCTCCAGCAGACCAAGCGCGGCCAAGTGACTTCTCAACGCCACCCCGACTTGCCGTGATGCGCTGAAGCTCGGCCCGTCGGGGCGTCCATATCGGAGCCTCAAAGCCAAGTGCTACGCGCTCTCCGGCTAAGAGAAGACGGCCGGCACGATGGAGTTCATCGAGTAAATTTAGAGCTGAGCCCGTCTGACCTCTATCATTTCCCCAACCTACATTCTTCGGGCTTCCCACATCTATGCAGATTACGTTCATGTGTGCTCTCGGTGTGGGCAGGTGTAAAGATTGACAATCCCCCGCGTCAGTACTTGCCCTGATGCTTCGCGCACCACTTTGGGCCAGGCCCACGCATGTAATGAAGCTCGGGCCGATAGGGATCGCGGGCGATTTGGATCAGCCCGAGCCACCTCGTCATGATCACATTCAGGCGCTGGCAAAGCGGCGTCGATGAGGGTTGCGCTCGAACTTGAGTTTCATATGCGCCTTCGCGGCCCGCGTAACGCTGCGCTTCGCCGTCACGAAATTCTTGTGCCATTGTCTTGCAACTGCGCTGCCAAGGGATGAAGGGCCCAGCCTGTAAACGTCATGTAAGCAGGCGCGCAACGCGGCCCTTGCTCTTTCGTGCCAATGATTTGTGATTTGCTGCCAACCGAGAAGGTTTGAAGGCCTTGCGGAGCACTTTGCGCACAGGATCATCAAGCTCGAAGAACAGGTCGTGTTCATCCTTTTTTGGCAGATAGACAACACCTGTTTTCTATCATCACATGCTCTGGACCGCCGCTTTGCCCCGTGCGCTCAGCTTCCATACACCTCGTTCATTGTCGGCGACAAACAACCCCTCTCTCACGAGATCGGCGCGCTCCCAGCAGATTGCATTCCACCACGGTTCTTCGCCGCTCCACACCGGCTGATAATCAGCATCGGTCAGCAGCGGCGCCATTTTCTCCCTCATGACCTTGCGCAGCCTAGACGCCTCCGCTGACCCCCCAGTTCAGCCAGCGCTTTCATCAGGGGGGCGCGGAGGCCTATGAGCCGCCCCGCGACGCCATACCGCTCCCGCAGCACCTTCGCCTCCTCGGCGCGGCCAAGCGCGTCGAGCGCGTCGGCAGTGGCGCGGGCGCTGTCCTTGGTCCAATCGTGATTTTGTCCCAGAACCTTGTCGTGAATGGAGAGTGCGATCTGGGCTAGGTTCAGCGCTTCGGTCGGAGTGCCGACGGCCGGCGAGGTTGCTGAGGCACGTCGTCCCGGCACCGCGAACCCGCCGATGGCCATGCCAGCCAGCGTTCCAAACGATACCGCAAGATAGGTCTTCATTTCGAAGTCCTCCCCGTTTGGAGCGTTGCGATTGAAGTCTCGCGTTCGGGAAGACCGCTGAATAGCCAGGTCGAAATTGACCTGCCGCAGCCTGTACATGCGGCGTGTCTGGAACCACGCATACCGAGAATGTTGCTCTCGCTGACGCTGGGAATCTACGGCTTCGCCACCGTGACCGCGCGCAGGCTCGCGAACAGCTTCGCCTCGCTGACCGGCTTCTCGAGCACGGCGGCGGCCTTTCCCATTGCCTCTGGGACCTCGTCGTTGCCGGACATCACCACGATGTGGACCCGGAGAGCGTGCAGCCGGTCGATCAGGTCATAGGCGAGCTCGCCGCCGCGCAGGTTGACGTCGACCAGCGCCACATCGGGATTCGTCTCCGCGGTGAGGCGCATGGCCGCGTCAGTCGTCGCCACTGGGCCGAGCACGTCCGCTCCGAGCGATCGAAGCAGGTTCTTCACGGCGGTCGCGACGTCGGCGGAGTCCTCGACCACGAGAACACGCAGGCCATGCAGATCCGGCTCGGATTCGGGAGGCTCGAGACCGTTTGCGGCCATCTTTAGCTTCCTCCGGCGTTCGCGTGCAGAACCCGACAAGCAGTCTGCTCCAGTTTGGTCGCCTGTCCAGTATGCGACGCGAAAGGAGGCCAATCCAGCCTTCTCCTGGGGGGGCTTGCTCAGAGTGGCGCAAGCGAGCTACAGCGGCCGGCTGTGAGTCACTGCGGGCCATCGCAGCGGGCTTGAACGCTCGCGGCATTCCGACTGCACGCGGCGACGGCGAGTGGAGCGCGGTTCAGGTGGCGCGCGTGATCGAGCGGCAGCAATCTAGTCCTCGTCTCCCCCGACTACGTTCTGAGTATCGGCAATGGATACCTATCAGGTGTGATCAACAACAGCGCTGAGCTCCCCGCCCGTTGTAGCGACGCTCCATGTAAGTGGCGACAAATTCGCGCTCGCTCAACGGAAGGGAATCGGGGTGATTGGCGGCATGGTGGGCCAGGTACGCCCGATAGTCGGGCGCGCCGAGGATACGCAACCAGCCGCCACGTATCTGCGCCGCGGTCGAAAGTGCACACTCCATGCACTCTTCCAGACTCAAGCCCGTCGCATTGGTACACGACAAGGCCGGTTTGAGAACATCACGCAGTAGCACCGGCCATCCCTCCCTCGCGAACCGTCGGTGGCGTCTCGGCGGCGGTCGGCAATGCGGTGCGGAGCGCCTGCAGCGACATCTTGACGGTGAAGTAGGCCATGATGACCACCAGGACGACGAACATCAGGGTAAGCGTCCCGCAAACGTAGTTGTTGAATGCCACGCGCTGCATCTCGGCGATGCTCTTGGCGGGAGCCAGGATGGTGCCGGACGCTGCCGCATCGCTGTACCTGTTCGCCAACGCATAGAACCCGATGCGCGGGTCGGACGAGAAGGCCTTCATCCAGCCGGCCGTCAGCGTGCAGACCAAGAGCCAGGCGGTCGGCGCGAGCGTGACCCAGGCATAGCGCTCCCGCTTGAGCTTGATCAGGATAGTCGTCGCCAGCAGCAATGCGATTCCGGCGAGCATCTGGTTCGAGATGCCGAACAAGGGCCAGATCGTGTTCACGCCGCCGAGCGGGTCCACGGTGCCCTGATAGACGAACCAGCCCCAGCCGGCGACGCACAGCGACGTGGCGACGATATTGGATAACACCGACTCGGTGCGACCGAGCGGCGCGTAGATGTGGCCCAGCAGATCCTGGATCATGAAGCGGCCCGCACGGGTGCCGGCATCCACCGCGGTGAGGATGAACAGCGCCTCGAACAGGATGGCGAAGTGATACCAGAATGCTTCGAGTGCCTTGCCGCCGAACGCCTGCGCCATGATCTGGGCCATGCCCACCGCCAGCGTCGGTGCGCCTCCCGCGCGGTTGAGAATCGTGCGCTCACCCACGTCGCTGGCCGTCTGGGTGATGGTCTCGGGCGTGATCACCCAACCCCAGCTGCTGATGACCTCCGCGGCCCGCTGCGGGGTATCGCCGATAACTGCCGCCGGACTGTTCATGGCAAAGTAGATGCCCGGATCGAGCACGCACGCCGCGGACAGCGCCATGATGGCGACGAAAGACTCCATCAGCATGCCGCCGTACCCGACGAAACGGGCATGCGACTCCCGTTCGATCATCTTCGGCGTTGTGCCGGACGAGATCAGCGAATGAAAGCCCGACACGGCACCGCACGCGATGGTGATGAACAGGAATGGGAATAGCGGTCCGGAGAACACCGGCCCGCTACCGTCGGCGAACCGGGTAACTGCCTGCATCCTTAGATCGGGCTGAACCAGGTAGATGCCGATCGCAAGCGCGACGACGACGCCGATCTTGAGGAACGTGCTGAGGTAGTCACGCGGTGCGAGTAGGAGCCAAACCGGCAGCATGGACGCAATGGCGCCGTAAATGATGATGGTCCACGCCAACACCGGTGCGCTGTAGGTGAAGGCAGGACCGAGCGTGGCGTCCTTTGCTACGTATTGGCCGTACCAGATCGCGAGAAGCAACACGACGACGCCGAACGCGGACGCCTCCCCGACCTTCCCGGGCCGTATGCTCCGCATGTAGATGCCCATGAGCATGGCGGTCGGAATGGTGATCGCGACCGTGAAGGTTCCCCACGGGCTTTCGCCCAGCGCTTTCACGACGACCAGCCCGAGCGCCGCAAGGATGATGATCATGATCCCCAGGGTGCCGACGAGAGCGACTCCGCCCGCGACCGGGCCCATCTCCATCTTCACCATTTCGCCGAGGGAACGGCCGTCGCGCCGGATGGAGCAGAACAGAATGACGAAGTCCTGCACGGCGCCGGCGAACACCACGCCGACGAGTATCCACAGCGTCCCGGGCAGGTATCCCATCTGCGCGGCGAGGACCGGCCCGACCAGCGGCCCAGCGCCCGCGATCGCCGCAAAATGATGGCCGAACACGACGTATTTGTTGGTGGGCACGTAGTCGAGGCCGTCGTTGTGGCGTTCGGCCGGCGTCAGGCGGGTATCATCCAGCCGGAGAACCTTCGCGGCGATGAACTTGCTGTAGAACCGGTAGGCAATGAGATAAACGCAGATCGCCGCCGTCACCAGCCAGGCGGCGCTCACCTGTTCATCGCGATTCAACGCAATGCCGGCGAACGCGAAGGCGCCAAGCGCGACAATCCC
>Ga0111538_10008516_pt1 | contig 13765 bp, 13 predicted proteins | sample SoiMethybrSBSTD1_FD_79669 | JGI IMG/M metagenome (GOLD analysis project Ga0111538, IMG submission 79669) | Bulk soil microbial communities from a Populus tree surrounding site in Tennessee, USA - Soil MetaG P. TD hybrid SBSTD1 (version 2)... | ecosystem: Environmental > Terrestrial > Soil >...
GATTCCGCCGTATCCGTGCACGGTGGTCACCGAGGTCGATCGGCCCAAGGGCGTCGTGCCGCACTTCCTGCCGGGCACCAACCCCGACATCACATGGTTCGCGCGTCGCTACGGCATCCCGATGGACGTCGTGACGGCGGGTGCCGCGAACATGTATCCGGATATCCGCGCCAAGATTCCGCGCTCGATCGGCGGGTTCGGTCCCGAAGTGCCACCACCGCCAGGGTCGGCGCGCCCCCTGGCGCAACGTGGTCAACAGCAGTAGCGTTCGACTGGAGACCTGATGATGCTCCGACACTCGCTCGTTCTGATTGGCGCGGCTGCCATCGTCGCGACGATCACGCTCCAGGCGCAGCAGACCGGTCCGGTGCAGACGCGCGTCGTGAGGCCGACGGGTCCAACTGCTGCCGCGATGATCCAGCCGCCGCCCGACGGCGAAATCGAGGTCGTGCCGATCCGCGGCAATCTCTACGCGCTGATGGGAGCCGGCGGCAACATCACCGTGTCCATTGGGGCTGATGGTGTGTTCATGGTCGACACCGGGCTGCCGAACATGACCGACAAGATCCTGGCGACGGTGCAGCAGCTGCAGCGTGACTGGGCCGCGCAGAACGAGCCGAAGCCACTGAGCTGGGGCGCCGAAACCCGCTCCTCCGTTGCCGATCGACACATCGTCGCGCCGCCGAAACCAATCCGCTACATCGTCAACACGCACGTGCATCCGGATCACATCGGCGGCAACGAGAAGCTGCGGAACGCAGGGCGCACGTTTACGGGGGGCAACGTCTCTGGTGATATCCGCGACGCGGCAGAAGGCGCGGCGATTCTCGCGCACGAGAACGTGCTCTCGCGCATGAGCAGCGTGGGCGAGGGACAGCAATCACCATCCGCGGATTCGCTGCCGACCGACACCTACTACGTCGACTATTACAAGCTCAGTCACTTCTTCAACGGCGAAGGCATCGTCCTTTACAGCCTGCCGAAGTCGCATACCGACGGTGATTCGATCGTGCACTTCCGCGGTTCCGACGTGATCGCGCTGGGCGACCTGATGGTCACCAACTCGTTTCCGATCGTCGACGTCGATCGTGGCGGGACGATCAACGGCATCGTCGATGGTCTGAACCGTGTGCTCGACATGTCCGTGGCGGAGTTCCGCCTCGAAGGCGGGACGCTCATGGTGCCGGGGCACGGACGCCTGATCGACTCCGGCGACGTCGCGTACTACCGCGACATGACGACGATCCTGCGCGACCGCATCCAGGACATGGTCAAGAAAGGGATGACGCTCGACCAGGTCAAGGCCGCGAAGCCGACGGTCGACTACGAGCCGCGCTACGGCTCGACGACCGGCTTCTGGACGACGGACAAGTTCATCGAGGCGGCGTACAAGAGCCTTGGTGGCGGGAAGCCGGCGACGCCCGCCGCGCCCGCACGGCGCAAATAGGGCCGCGCCGCTTCTGAAGAGCAGGAATGAGAATGAAGGTTCGTATCAAGGGGGCGGTTTCGGTGACCGCCGTCGTGGCGCTATCGGTCGTTGCTGGTGCGTTCGGGTCGTCGCGCGTCTCGGCGCAACAGCCACCAGCGGCAGGCGCGCAGCAGGGTGGTCGCGGTCAGGGTCGTGGCGGCGCGCAAGCAGGAGCGCCACCGTCGGCGCGGGCGAATGCGCCGATCGATCTCACGGGCTACTGGGTCGCGCTCGTTACCGATGACTGGCGCTGGCGTATGGTCACGCCGCCGAAGGGCGACGTGATGTATCTGCCGGTGACCGATGCGGCGCGACGCGCAGCGGAGCAGTGGGATCCGGCCAAGGACGAAGCCGCGGGGGACGCGTGCAAGGGCTACGGCGCGGGCGGCATCATGCGACTCCCGGAGCGCCTGCACGTCACCTGGGACGGCGACAACGTCCTGAAGATGGAGATCGACACGGGCCAGCAGACGCGTGTCTTCACCTTCGGCGATGCGCAGCCTCCCGCAGGGGATCCGACCTGGCAGGGGTTCTCGCGCGCACAGTGGGACCTCCCTGGTGCTGCGCGTGGTCGCGGTGGTCGCGGCGCGGCGCCCGGGCCGCGACCCGGTTCAACGATGCGAGTGGTCACCACGCGCATGCGTCCGGGCTACTGGCAGAAGAACGGTGTGCCCTATGGCGCCAACGCGGTGATGACCGAGTGGTTCACGACGCTCTCCGAGCCCAATGGGGACACCTACCTGCTGGTCACCAAACAGCTCGAGGATCCGCAGTTCATTCAGGGCGTGTATTACCGAACCGTGCAGTTCAAGAAGCAGAACGACGCGACGGGATGGAATCCGACGCCGTGCTCCGCACGGTAGCATTTGCGATTCGTGATCTGTGATTGGTGATTCATTGCTGATTTGCCATCGGTGATCGATGAACTATTCCTCATTTGTAAGTAATTCGCCCGACCGGCCATCGGCAATCGCGAATGAATCAGATCTCACGACTCACAAATCACAAATGGGTGACCTATGAAGTTATGTCGGTTCAACGACGACCGCCTCGGTGTCGTCGACGGTGACCTCGTCCGAGACGTGACCGCGGCGTTGGAGGTGTTGCCGACCTATCGGTATCCGCTGCCCGCGTATGACGTGCTGATCGCGAACCTGCCGCAGGTGGTCTCGCGCGTGCGGGCGATCGCGGACGACGCGCCCACGCGGCCGCTGGCGGAGGTCACGCTCCTCAGCCCGATCGCGAACCCGGGGAAACTGATCGCGGCGCCGGTCAATTTCCAGAAGCACCTCGAGGAGGTGCGCAGCGACGTCGCCATTCACAACAACAATCCCGGCCTGACGGTCACCATCCATAGCGCCGGAGTGTTCCTGAAGGCCACCAGCTCGCTTGTCGGTCCCGGCGAGGGCATCGCTGTGCGAAAGCCGGATCGTCGCACCGACCACGAGGTGGAAGTCGCATTCGTCGTCGGTAAGCGTGCCAGCAACGTCTCGCGCACCGAGGCGCTTGCGTATGTCGCCGGCTACACGATCGGTCTGGACATCACGATCCGTGGATCGGAGGATCGCAGCCTTCGGAAGTCTCCCGACAGCTACAGTGTGCTGGGCCCATGGCTCGTGACCGCCGACGAGATTCCGGATCCCGGCGCATTGGATCTGGAAATCAGCGTCAACGGACAGATTCGCCAGCGCTCGAACACGCGATACATGATTCTCGGCGTGCCCGAGCTCGTCGAGCTCGCCTCTTCGTTCTACACGCTCGAGCCCGGTGATGTCGTCTTTACCGGCACGCCCGAGGGCGTCGCGCCAATCGAACCGGGCGATCGCATCGTTGCCACGGTCGCGAAGATCGGAACCATGGAAGTGAGCGTGCGCGCGGCCGAGGGAGTTCCGGTTGCGGCGATGAGCGGTGCACGCGCTGCTGGAAGGTAAGAAACTCGGTATGGATACCGCCGCCGTCTTCACGAAGCCGGCCATTACGCCCGAGCGTCAGGAGTTCTACGACCGTCTCCACACGAAGCACGTGGCGCCGCTGTGGGAAGTGCTCGGACGCATCATTCCCGCGCAGCCGACACCCGAAGCGATTCCGGTCCTGTTCCGCTACGACGATCTGCGACCGTTCCTGATGGAAGCCGGTCGCCTGCTCACGCCGCAGGAAGCGGAGCGGCGTGTCCTGATTCTCGAGAATCCCGGTCTGCGGGGTCAGTCACGTCTGACCCAGAGTCTCTATGCGGGCCTGCAGCTCATTCTTCCCGGCGAGACCGCACCCGTTCATCGTCATGCGGCATCGGCGCTGCGGTTCGTGATCGAAGGGCACGGCGCGTTCACGGCCGTCGAGGGCGAGCGGACGACGATGAGCCCGGGCGATTTCATCCTGACGCCGTCGTGGACGTTTCACGATCACGGCAACCCCGGCGAAGAGCCGACGGTGTGGATGGACGGTCTCGATATCCCGATCGTCAACCTGTTCGATACGAGCTTTCTCGAACGGCCCGAAGAGGAGGGGCAGGTCGATCGCGTACCCGAAGGCGATGCGTCCGTCCGCTACGGGTCGAACATGCTGCCGGTCGATTTCACTCCCACGCGTCCGTCATCGCCGGTGTTCAACTATCCGTACGTGCGCACGCGCGAGACGCTGGATGTGATGCACCGCAACGGGCCCATTCATCCCTCTCACGGCGTGAAGATGCGATTCGTCAACCCGGCGACCGGCGGCTATCCGATGCCGACGATCGGCGCGTTCATGCAGCTGCTGCCGAAGGGATTCAGCGGGCAGCCGTATCGTTCGACCGACGCGACAATCTACAGCGTGGTCGAGGGAGAGGGAAGCACGACGATCGGCGGCACACGCTTCGACTGGCGCCCGCGAGACATCTTCGCGATCCCCTCATGGGCTCCGGTGCGGCATTCTGCCTCCCTCGAATCCGTGCTCTTCAGTTTTTCCGATCGGCCGGCGCAGCTGGCGCTTGGCTTGTGGCGCGAACAGGTGCCGGTCGCCGGTCTCTAGTCTTTGGTCTCTCGTCTTTAGTCCGAACCGCATGCGAACTTACAAAATCGGCCAAATCGTCCCGAGCTCCAACGTCACAATGGAGACGGAGATCCCCGCGATCCTGCGCGGTCGCGAAGCCGTGATCCCCGAGGAGCGCTTCACCTTCCACTCCAGCCGCATGCGGATGAAGAAGGTGACGAAAGAGGAGCTTGCGGCGATGGACGCCGACTCCGATCGTTGCGCCGCGGAGCTCTCCGACGCGCGGATGGACGTGCTTGGCTACGCGTGTCTGGTCGCGATCATGAGCATGGGGAAGGGGTATCACTGCCAGTCAGAGACACGGCTGCACGAGGTGACGATTCGCGAGGGCGCGCCTGCGCCGGTGGTGACGAGTGCCGGCGCACTCGTGCACGGGCTGCGGACGCTGCAGGCGAAGAAGGTCGCGATGGTCGCTCCGTACGTGCAGTCGTTGTGCACGATGGTCGCCGAGTACATCGAGCACGAGGGGTTCGCGGTCGTCGATCGCGTCGCGTTGGAGATCCCGGACAACGTCGAGGTCGGCCGCCGCGATCCGATGGCGCTCGTCGACATCTACAAACGCCTCGATCTCACCGGCGTCGATGTGCTCGTCCTCTCCTCGTGCGTGCAGATGCCGTCGCTCGCCGCGATCCCGATCGTCGAGCAGGAGTGCGGTGTGCCGGTGATTTCTGCTGCGGTGTGCACAACGTATCAGATGCTGCAGAAGCTCGGTCTGCGGACGTATGCGCCGAATGCGGGGGCGCTCCTCTCGGGCCGGTACTAGGCGGGCATAAAAGCCGCCTCTCCCGACCTTCAGGTCCGCCGGAGTGCTATATCAGAATGTTGAATCGCAAACGAGCCGTCGATATACTCCGGCGTAATCGGATAGTGGATGGTAGATGGTGGTTCTTGGGTTGCGCGACCGATGAACCCGTCACCATCAACCACCCACCAACCACCATCCATTTTTCTCGAGGTCATATGCAGGCCAAACGCCTCGTCATCGCGGGGCTCGCGCTGCTGGTCGCGCTCAACGCGCGGACGGCGTACGCGCAGATCGATTTTTCCGGGGAGTGGGCGCCGCGGTTCTACGAGGACCAGCCGGAGCGCGTGCCGGGGCCGGAGCTCTTCGACTACACGGGCATTCCGATCAGTGACGCCGCTCGCGAGCGCGCGTCCGCGTGGGAGGCCTCGATTCAGACGCTCCCGGAGTGGCAGTGCCGGCCACACTCGGCCGACTACATCTGGCGCGGACCGTCGCAGCTGCACCTGTCGAAGGAAGTCGACCCCGACTCACGCGAGATCACGGCGTTTCATGCCGAATGGCTCCGGTCCGTCGACAATACGGTCTACCTCGACGATCGTCCGCGTCCGCCCGATGAAGCGCTCCACACCTGGGGCGGCTTCGCCAAAGCCAGATGGGACGGCGACATCCTGACGGTGCAGATCACCCATCTCAAAGAAGGGTACCTGCGACGCAACGGGTTGGCTCGCAGCGACAAGGCCACCGTCACCGAGCATTGGATCCGCAACGGCGACATCCTCACGGTGATGACGATCGTGCACGACCCGGTGTATCTGACGGAGCCGTTTGTCAGAACCACCGATTACGAGCTCGCGCTCGGACAGCAGGTCCCGCCCTATCCCTGCGGAGTCGTGCAGGAAGTCGATCGACAGAAGCACCAGGTGCCGCACTACCTGCCGGGAACCAATCCGTTCGCGACCGAGTTCGCACAGCGTCATCGGATTCCCGTTGAAGCCACGCGTGGCGGCGCCGAGACGATGTATCCGGACTACGTCGAGAAGTTGCGCGTGATGCCCGTGCCTCCGCCGCTGCCGACACCTCAACGGGCTGCCCAGTAGGAGGCGCACAATGACGACGCGCACCAGTGTTCTTTGCGCCTCGCTGCTCGCCGCGTCGATCGCATTCGGCGCGCATCTGCACGCGCAGCAGCAGAATCAGCAGGCGGCGGGACCGCACGTGGTCCCGATTCGCGGCAACACGTATCTCATCGCCGGCGCCGGCGGAAACATCACACTGTCGGTCGGAAACGACGGCGTGCTGATGGTCGACACCGGTCTGGCCCAGAACGCCGATCGCGTGCTGGCCCTGATCCAGCGGCTGCAACTCGACGTGCAGCAGAAGCAGCTGAAGGAAGCCGAGCGCACCGCGATCCGCTGGGGCGCCGAAACGCGCTCCTCGATTGCGGGCGCAAACATTCCGGCGGCGATCAAGCCGATCCGCTACATCATCAACACGCACGTCCATCCGGATCACACCGGTGGCAACGAGAAGTTCCGCGTGTCCGGCCGTACGTTCACGGGCGGCAATGTCGCCAACGACATCCGCGACGCGGTCGAGGGTGCGGCGATCCTCGCGCACGAGAACGTGCTCGTGCGCATGACGCAGGCGGGCGAGGGACAGCAGCCCGCTCCGCCGGACGCGCAGCCGACCGACACCTACTACAACGACGTGATGAAGATGAGCCACTTCTTCAACGGCGAAGGCGTGCAGCTCGTACATGTGCCGAAGGCACACAGCGACGGCGACTCCATCGTCGTCTTTCGCGGATCCGATGTGATCGCTGCCGGCGACGTGTACCTGACCGAGAGCTATCCGATCATCGACGTCGAGCGCGGCGGCACCATCAATGGCATCGTCGATGCGCTGGATCGCATCATCGATCTGTCGCAGCCGGAGTTCCGAACCGAAGGCGGGACGCTGGTGATTCCCGGCCACGGCCGCATCAGCGACACGGCGGACGTGACGTTCTATCGCGACATGACGGTGATCCTCCGCGATCGGGTGCAGGACATGATCAAGAAGGGCATGACGCTCGATCAGATCAAGAACGCGAAGATCACGCGTGACTACGAGCCGCGCTACGGCGCGACCTCGGGGTTCTGGACGACGGACAAGTTCGTCGAGGCGGTGTTCACGACGCTCGGGGGCGGGCAGAAGCCGGCCGCGCAACCACAGCCGAATCGTCGTCGCCGTTAGTTGCGGCGCGGACCTGTACGGTCCGCGCGGGCGGGCCATAAAGGCCCGCCCCGCATCTGAAAGAGTCATGTCGACAATGAAAATCGTACGAACACGGGTGACAGTCGTTTTCGCGTTCGTCTGCGCGTGCTCGATCGCGCTCGCGGCGCAGGGCGCGCGGCAGGGTGGAGCACGTCAGGGCGGCCCCCCAACGCCGCGTGCAGCAGCACCGGTCGATCTCACGGGCACGTGGGTCGCGCTCGTGACAGAGGACTGGCGCTGGCGCATGATGACGCCGCCCAAGGGTGATTACTCCAGCATTCCCCTGACCCAGGCCGGCATCACCATCGTCAATGCGTGGGACCCGGCGAAGGACACGGCGGCGGGCGAGCAGTGTCGCGCCTACGGCGCGCCAGCGCTGATGCGAATCCCTGGACGCGTACGTGTCAGCTGGCAGGATGACGCGACGCTCAAGGTCGAGACCGAGGCCGGCACACAGACGCGCCTGTTCAACTTCACGCGCCCGGCGCAGCCCGGCACTGCGAGCTGGCAGGGGCTTTCGATCGCGAACTGGCAACCCGCGGGAGCGCCTGGCCGGCGAGGCGCCGCGGCACCGGCGCGGGGTGGATCGCTGCGCGTCATCACGAACAATCTCCGTCCCGGGTATCTCCGCAAGAACGGAGTGCCCTACGGCGCGAACGCGACGCTGACCGAGTACTACAATCGCGTCACCGATCCCGCGGACAATCAGACCTATCTGATCGTCACGACAGTCGTCGAGGATCCGCAGTATCTGCAGCAGCGCTGGATCACGAGCACGCACTTCAGGAAGGTTGACGACGGCGTCTGGAAGCCGAACGCCTGCACTGCATCGTAGAATCGTTCGACCGATTCGCGCGACCTTCTCATGAACCGCATCACGTGTGTACTTTTCGCGGCCGTCGTCTGTTCCGCGTGCGGCGGCGCGTCACAGTCGCCGGCGTCATCCGACCGGCGCGCGCCTGAATTCAACCCGGAACGCTTCAAGGCGCACGTGACGTTTCTCGCCGACGATCTGCTGGAAGGGCGGGAGGCGGGAACGCGCGGCCATGAAATCGCGGCCCGCTACATCGCGAGCCAGTTCGATCAACTCGGCGTCAAGCCCGCCGGCCGCGACGGATCGTACTTCGAGCCGGTCGCGTTGCTGGACTCGGAGCTCGCGGGAGCGCCTCCATCGGTCGTGTTGAAGACTCCCTCGGGGGCGCACGTGCTGAAGCATGGTGACACCGCCATCATTGCCAGACCCATCGGTGGCGGTGAGGCAGCGATCGATACACCACTGGTCTTCGTCGGCTACGGCGTCACGGATCCGGCCCTCGGCGAAGATGATTACGCCGGTCTCGACGTACGCGGCAAGATCGTCGTCGCACTGCGCGATTCACCGCCGGGGATCGACAGCGAAGTCGGCGCATATCTGAGCAGCGAACAGCCTTGCGTGGCGTCCGAACACGGTGCGGTCGGCATCATCCGTCTGTTGACCCGTCGGACAGCCAAAGCCTTTCCCTGGCAAATGCTGGTCGATGACGCGCAGAATCAGTCGACGACCTGGGTTGGTCGCGACGGCGCTCCGTTTGACTCGTCCGGCGGGTTGAAGACGACCGTCTCGGTCAAACCCACTGAAGCCGGATGGCTGTTCGAGGGCGCTCCACTGACGATCGATCAGGTCCTCGACGACGCCGAGAAGGGACCGGTCAAGGGATTTCCGCTGAAGGCAACCGCCGCGATCACCGTGGCCACCAGGCCCAGACGGTACTCGAGCCCTGAAGTGATTGGCGCCATCGAAGGTGTGGATCCGCAGCTGAAGAACGAGTACGTCGTGCTGATGGCGCATGCGGATCACATCGGTGTCCGCCGGGACTCCGGGAGCGGCGATCGCATCAACAATGGCGCACTCGATAACGCCGCGGGAGTCGCGACCCTGATCGAAGTGGCGCATGGCCTGCAGACGGCGCCCACGCGTCCGCGTCGATCCGTCCTGATTGTCGCGAACACCGCCGAAGAGAAGGGGCTGCTGGGCGCCGACTCGTTTGCGCACAATCCGACGGTGCCGGTCGAGCGCATCACAGCCGCCATCGATCTGGACATGCCGATGCTCCTCTACGACTTCACCGACGTTGTCGCATATGGCGCCAGCCACTCGACGCTGCGGGGGACGTTCGCAACGGCGGCGGCCGACATGGGAGTGAAGCTGTCGCCTGATCCATTTCCCGAGCAGGCGATATTCGTGCGATCGGATCACTATCCGCTGGCCAAACGCGGCGTCCCCGCGGTGATGCTGGCGACCGGCATGGCCAATGGCGGCGCCGCAGCGTGGGAGACGTTTCTCGCGAACACCTACCACAAGCCGTCGGACGATCTGTCGCAGCCGATCGTGTGGAAGGCGGGCGCCCGGTTCGCCGAGTTGAACTACCGAGCGGTGCGGCTGCTCGCCGACGCCGACACGCGCGCACAGTGGTACGCGGGCGACTACTTCGGCAACCTGTTCGCGCCGCGCGCTCCCAAGGCGACCAAGGAGGTACGAAAATGAGGCGTCTTCTTCCGGTTCTGTTCGTCGCCGCGATCGTTTCCGCGTGTAGTACGTCCAGTCAATCGACGAGCTCACCTCCCGCGTCATCGACGACCCAGCCGGTGAAGCCCGCCGAGATTCCCATCACGACGAAATCTGCCGAGGCGCTGGAACATTTCAAGAAGGGCGAGCAGTTCTTCGAGAACGTCCGCAACCCCGAAGCCGCGCGCGAATTCGCGGAAGCGCTGAAGCTCGATCCCGACTTCGTTCAGGCCCGCGCGCTGTACGGCGTGACGTCTGGCGTCGCGGCGGGATTTGCGGAGCTGGAGCGCGCGAAAGCGCAGGCGGAGACGCTTCCGGAAGCGGAGCGTCTCTTCGTGGTCGCCGTCACGGACCCGAGTACCACCGCTGGCTTGAACGCGTGGCAGCAGCTGGTGCAGAAGGTCTCCGATCCCCGTGCCTACGCTGGACTGGGACTGCAACTGTTCCTCTTGGAACGGTACGGAGACGCCGAGCAGGCGTTGCGCAAAGCCACACAACTGAATCCATCTCATGCCCAGGCTCAGAACATGCTTGGCTACACGTTGCTGCGCACAGGCGACTTCGACGGAGCGGTGAGGGCGTTTCAGACGTACGTCTCGCTGGCGCCGATGGAGCCCAACGCACAGGATTCATTGGCTGAAGCGCTGATGAACGCTGGGCGGTTCGACGAATCGGAGGCGGCGTTCCGGAAGGCGATCGCGCTGGCCCCGCAGTTCGTTCAGGGCTGGGAGGGAGTGGCCTACACGAAGTTCTATCGTGGCGATTGGACGGGAGGCAGTGAGGCCCTCGCCAAGGCTCTTCAAGGAGCATCAGGCATCTTCGAACGCGTGAACTCCACAAGAATTGCGACGGGCGCGGCGCTGGCGCAGGGCCGCTCCCAGGAGGCGATCAGGACAATCGACACGATTCAGCAGGTTCCGAATCAGGAGTCGGGAGACACGGCGATCGGCCAGGCGCTGCGTGGTCGTGTCCGTGTCGATGCCGGTCGTGCCCGCGAGGCGCTGCCGATGTTTGCCGAGGCTCTGAAGCGGGTGAGCGCCGAAGGTACACCGCCTGGCCTCGCCCGCAACGTGCGACGACAAGCGTTGATCGGTCGGGCGGCGGCGGAAGCGCAGTTGTCCGACAAGGCGGCGCTGGAGAAGACGGTCTCTGATGCGGATGCCCTTTCCGCCAGCGATCCCGCCGACTCGACGTCGCAATCGGCCGCGCATCTCGCGCGTGGGTTGGCGGCGATGACCGGCGGTGACATCATGCGTGCGCGTTCCGAGTTCGCGCAGTGCCAGGGCACCGACTACTACTGCCACTGGTATGAGGTGACTGCGGCCGAACGCGCCGGCGATCGAGCGGGTGCCGATGCGGCGCGGCAACGGCTGCTGAAGTCGTACGAGCGCGATCCGATCGCGTTGTTCGTGCGCACCCGCCTGACCGCCGCGGGTCGCAACACGACGAATTAGAACTGATTCGAAATTGCTGGCGGCCACGGGGAAACCGCATCAGAATGATGCGCTCCCCGTGAAATATCAGCATCGCGTCCTCGGACTCCTGTCCCTGCTGTCGGTCATCACGTACATCGACCGCGTCTGCATCGCCGTGGCGGGACCGCGGATGCAGGACGATCTGCACATCAGTCCACAGGCGTGGGGCTGGGTCACCAGCGTCTTCTTCATTTCCTACGGCGCCTTCGAGATCCCCACAGGCGCACTCGGCGATCGCATCGGTCCACGGCGCGTGCTGACCAGAATCGTGTTGTGGTGGTCGGCGTTCACGTCGTTGACCGGCGCGGTCTCGAGTTACCCAGTTCTGTTGCTGGTGCGTTTCTGCTTCGGCATGGGCGAAGCCGGTGCGTATCCGAACGCGTCCGCCGTGATTGCGCGTTGGATTCCAATCCTGCGCCGGGCACGCGCGTGGGGCATCGTCTGGATGTGCGGTCAGATCGGCGCCGCGATTTCGCCGCTGCTCGTCGTCCCGATTCAGATGCGCTACGGGTGGCAGGCGTCGTTCTTCGTGTTCGGCATTCTCGGCGTGGTCTGGGCCGCCGTGTGGTACACGTGGTTTCGCGACTCGCCGGCGGAGAAGCCCGGCGTGAGCGCCTCCGAACTGCAGGACATTGGACCAGGGGAGTCGGCCGGTCATGGCGGCATGCCGTGGGCACACGCGCTGCGCAGCGGCACGCTGTGGCGAATCACGGCCATCGGCGCCTGCTACGTCTATTCACTCGGCTTCTTTCAGGCGTGGCTGCCGACGTACCTCGTGAAAGGCCGCGGCTACACGGAAGCGGCGCTCGTGCTCTCGTCGCTGCCGTATCTCGTCGGCGCCTGCGCAAATGGTCTGGGAGGCGTTGCGAGTGATTGGCTCGTCCGCCGCTTTGGCCTGCAGACAGGACGGCGTGCACTCGGCGTCGTCGGCCTCAGTTCGGCGGCGGTGTTCATGACGGCCGCCGTCGTGACGACGAGCGGGCTGTGGGCGCTGGTCTTCCTGTCGCTGGCGTATGCCGGCATCCTGTCACAGCAGCCGAACCTCTGCGCGGTCTGTCTCGATACCGGCCGGAAACATGCGGGAGCAGTCTTCGGGTTCATGAACACTGCTGCGAATGGCGCGTCGGCGGTGTCTTCGATCGTATTCGGATATCTGGTCGCGTATTCCGGCAGCTACAACGTGCCGTTCATTCCGATGATCGCCTGCCTGTGCGTGGGGACGTGGCTGTGGCTCGGGGTGGATCCGACGCGCGATGTGTTCGAAGAAGACGCTGCGGATACGCTGGGCAAGCCGGCCGCTGCGTTAGCGACGTGACGAGGTGCGATCCCTCCGACGCGTCCACCAGTCGTACACGGTGATGAGGAGGCCGACACCCGCGATCATCGCCATCATGAGCACTGCGCCTTCAGGGCCTGTCATTCCTGGTCTCCGGCGAGCAGTACGATGCCCAAGAGGTTCAGCATCGTCCACATCGTTACGCCGACGATCGCCAACGGCAGCGACAGCGGTCGGTTGCCGACGAACTGACCGATGACCAACCCGCCGACGGCCAGGTTTCCGACCTGACGCAAGCTCTCGCTCGTGGCGATGCGTTGCTTCCGGTTGAATCGTAGCATCGTCGCATTGATGGTGCAGACGGCGTTCCTGTCGGGCGCCGTGCCGATTCCTTCGAAAAATGTTCGGCGAACGCAAACATCGCAGCAGAATTTGCGACGTCCACGGAGAGCGACCCGGCAGAATCTGCAACGCGGACCATGAAGGTCCGCGCCGCACGTCAGAGCGCAGCTCTCGCTGGCGAACCGTCGGGCGCAGCGCGCCGATACTGGATTGGCCACGGCATCTTGACCCCGAGTTCCTCAGCGACATGCGCCGCAAGGTACGGGTCGCGCAGGTACTGGCGCGCGATCAGCACGCAATCGGCCTGACCATTGGCGACGATGTCGTCCGCCTGACGCGCGGTCGTGATCAAACCGACGGCGCCAGTGGCGATACGCGCGTCGCGTCGTATGCGTTCGGCGAACGGCACCTGATACCCGGGCGCGATCGGGATGCTCGCCTTGACTGCTCCTCCTGAGGAGCAGTCGATCAAATCGACGCCGCGATCGTGCAGCCTGCGCGCGAGCTCCACCGACTGCTCGATGTCCCACCCTCCTTCGATCCAGTCGGTCGACGAGATCCGCACGAACACCGGCAGACGCTCCGGCCACGCGTGGCGCACGACATCGGCCACGTCCAGGCACAACCGGGC
>Ga0111538_10008518_pt1 | contig 13763 bp, 15 predicted proteins | sample SoiMethybrSBSTD1_FD_79669 | JGI IMG/M metagenome (GOLD analysis project Ga0111538, IMG submission 79669) | Bulk soil microbial communities from a Populus tree surrounding site in Tennessee, USA - Soil MetaG P. TD hybrid SBSTD1 (version 2)... | ecosystem: Environmental > Terrestrial > Soil >...
CACGGGCGCACCATGGTGATCTGCACCAATCCCCGGCACAAGCAACGGCAGGGCTAGGAGAAGAGATTTGGCACGCATCGCCGGCGTCAACCTCCCGAATCAGAAGCGCCTCGAGGTCGGCCTGACCTACATCTACGGCATCGGCCGCTCGACCGCGCTCAAGGTCTGCAAGGACCTCGAGCTCGATCCGGACGAGAAGGTCAAGGACCTGACCGACGAAGAGGTCACCAAGCTCCGCACGTACATCGACTCGAACCTCGAGGTCGAGGGTGACCTGCGCCGGGAGCGCACGCAGGCGATCAAGCGGCTTTCCGAGATCGGCGCGTACCGCGGCATCCGGCACCGGCGCAACCTGCCCGTGCACGGCCAGCGGACGAAGACGAACGCGCGCACGCGCAAGGGCCCGAAGAAGACCGTCGGGCGCGGGAAGAAGGCGAAGTAGTGGCCCCTCCCCGCAAGACAGCCGCCCGCGGCAGGACGCGCCGCCGGGTCAAGAAGAACGTCGCGATCGGCCAGGCGCACATCAAGACCTCGTTCAACAACACGATCGTCTCCCTGACGGACAAGGACGGGAACGTCATCGCCTGGGAGTCCGCCGGCTCCGCCGGATTCAAGGGCTCCCGCAAGTCGACCCCGTTCGCAGCTCAGGTGACGGCGGACAACGCCGCCCGCAAGGGGATGGAGCACGGCCTCCAGAAGGTCGAGGTCTTCGTGAAGGGGCCCGGCTCCGGGCGCGAGACGGCGATCCGCTCGCTCCAGGCCGCAGGGCTCGAGATCCTCGGCGTCAAGGACGTGTCGCCGCAGGCCCACAACGGGGTGCGGCAGAAGAAGCGGAGGCGTGTCTGATGGCCCGCGATCTGAGCCCGAAGTGCCGCCAGTGCCGCCGCGAGGGGATCAAGCTGTTCCTCAAGGGCGAGCGCTGCCTCACCGAGAAGTGCGCGATCGAGCGCCGCTCGTATCCGCCGGGTGAGCACGGCCGCGGCCGAATCAAGCAGAGCGAGTACCTGCTCCAGCTGCGCGAGAAGCAGAAGGCGCGCCGGTACTACGGGCTGCTCGAGAAGCAGTTCCGCAACACCTACCAGAAGGCCTCGCGCCGCACGGGCCCGACCGGCGAGAACCTCCTGCGGATGCTCGAGACGCGGCTGGACAACGTCGTCTACCGCCTCGGCTTCGCCGGGTCGCGCGCGCAGGCGCGGCAGCTCGTCCGCCACGGCCACTTCCTCGTCAACGGACGCAGGGTGAACATCCCGAGCTACGGCGTCCGTCCCGATGACATCGTCTCCCTGAAGCAGGGCAGCCCCGCCGAGTCGATCGTGCGCGACGCGACCGATCTGACGGCCGCAGTTGCCCCCTGGCTCCAGGCCGACCACGAAGGGCTCACGGGCAAGGTGCTCAAGTGGCCCGAGCGCGCCGACATCGACACGCCCGTCCAGGAGTCGCTGATCGTCGAGCTCTACTCGAAGTAGGGCCGAGACCCGTCTCGCCCACCTGGCTTCACAAGACCCGCCCCGAAAGGATCACATGGTCACCCGTTCTACCCTGATGGACTTCCAGACGCCGAGGATCGTCTCCGAGGACGGCGACGAGCGCTCCGGCCGCTTCACGATCGAGCCGCTCGACCGCGGCTTCGGCTACACCTTCGGCAACTCGCTCCGGCGCGTGCTTCTGTCGTCACTCGAGGGCGCTGCCGTGACCGCAGTCAAGATCGAGGGCGTTGCCCACGAGTTCACGACGCTGCCGGGTGTCCGCGAGGACGTCACCGACATCATCCTCAACCTCAAGAACCTCGTCTGCCGCCTGCACGGCGAGTCGCCCGAGATCGAGGTGCACGTCTCGAAGAAGGGCCCCGGGGTCGTCACGGCCGCCGACATCGAGGCGCCGGCCGACCTCGAGATCCTCAACCCGGAGCTCGAGCTCGCCCATCTCGCCGACAAGGGCAAGCTCGAGATGACGCTCACGATCGGCCGCGGACGCGGCTACCTCCCGGCCGACCTGAACCGAGGGCCGGAGACGACGCTCGGCGTGATCCCGATCGACTCGATCTTCTCGCCCGTGCGCCGTGTCGCCTACGAGGTCGACGCCGCGCGCGTCGGGCAGCGGACCGACTACGACAAGCTCGTCCTCGACGTCACGACCGACGGCTCGGTCGCACCGAAGGACGCCATCGCCGGCGCAGCCGAGATCCTCATCCGCCAGCTCGCGATCTTCACCGACCTCGACAAGCTCGAGCTCAGCGACGTCCCGTCGGCCGACAGCGAGCCGGCTCCGCCTTCGCACGGAATGGAGAACTTCCCGATCGAGGAGCTCGAGCTCGGTGTTCGCTCCTACAACTGCCTCAAGCGCGTCGGGATCGAGACCATCGGCGACCTCACATCGAAGTCCGAGAACGAGCTCGCGGCGATCCCGAACTTCGGTCGCAAGTCGATCGAGGAGGTCCGGGAGACCCTCGCAGCCCACGGCCTCACGCTGAAGGGCGAGGAGCTCCCGATCTAGGCCATGCGTCACGCTCGCGCAGGCAAGAAGCTCGGCCGCGACTCGGCCCACCGCAAGGCGCTCTACTCGAACCTCGCGGGGGCGCTCATCACGCACGGCCGGATCGAGACGACCGAGGCGAAGGCCAAGGCGGTGAAGCCGTTCGCCGAGAAGATGATCACTCTCGGCAAGCGCGGCGACCTTCACGCGCGGCGCCTCGCGATGGCCGAGCTGCGGTCGAACGACGTCGTCCACAAGCTCTTCTCGGACGTCGCGCCGCGCTTCGCGGAGCGCCAGGGTGGCTACACCCGGGTCGTGAAGCTCGGCCAGCGACAGGGCGACGCGGCCTCGATGGCGCTGCTCGAGCTCGTCGACTTCGATCCGGCCGCATAGCGTCCGGATCGAAGTCGACGTCTTTCTGCTCGCAAGCGGGATTCCGCAGCTCCGGTGCTCGACTTCCGGTCGGAGACCCGTGGATCGCGCCTAGGCTGTCCACGTGCTCACGATCGTCGCGATCGCGCTCGCGCTCACGGTGATCCCGTCGCCGTGGGGCTGGGTGACGGTGATCGTCGCCGGGCTGATCGACGTGGCAGAGACGACGTTCTTCGTCCGCTGGTCGAAGCGGCGTCGCGCGACGGTCGGGGCCGAGACGCTCGTCGGCCGCACCGCCGTCGTCGTGCGCGCGCTCACGCCGCGGGGCCAGGTCAAGCTCGACGGTGAGGTCTGGGAGGCGCGGGCCGAGTACGACCTCGTGCCGGGCGACGAGGTCGTCGTCCGCGCCGTCGATGGGCTCGTCCTGGACGTCGAGCCGGCCGGCTAGCGGTCGCTGGGAAGCCCCGTGGCGACGCTGCGCCTGACGCTCGAGTACGACGGGACGGACTTCAAGGGCTGGGCCCGCCAGCCGGGCGCGCGGACGGTGGAGGGCGCCCTTCGCGAGGCGCTCGACGCCGTCCTCCCGGGCTGGCACGGTCTCGCCGTCGCCGGTCGCACCGACGCCGGAGTGCATGCGACCGGTCAGGTCGCGAGCCTCGAGGCGAACGGCGCCGGGCCACCGGTGGACCGGCTCGCGGAGGCGCTGAACGCGGTGTTGCCCGACGACGTCGCGGTCGTCGGCGCCCGGGAGGCCCGAGAGGGGTTCCACGCGCGATTCAGCGCGACCGGGCGCGGCTACCGTTACGTCGTCCTCGATCGACGCGAGCGGTCGCCGCTCCGAGCGCGTCGCGCGCTCTGGTGGCCGCGGCAGCTCGACGACGAGGCGCTGCACGCGAGCGCCGCGCTCCTCGTCGGCGAGCGCGACTTCACGGCGTTCACGCCGACGGAGACCCAGCACGAGGTCTTCACGCGGTCGGTCACGCATGCCGCCTGGGAGCGTCGCGGCGACGAGCTCCACTTCACGGTCGCCGCCGACTCGTTCCTCCGCCACATGGTGCGGACGCTCGTCGGGACGATGCTCGAGTCGAGCCCGGAGTGGATCGCGACGCTTCTCACCGGCCGGCCGCGCTCCGACGGGGGTGCCACAGCGCCGCCGTGGGGGCTGTACCTCGAGCGCGTCGACTACCCCGAGCTGCCCGGGTAGTCCAGCCGGCAGCACAGACCCTCTCGTCCACCGAGCCGTGCGCGGGGGAACCATGGGCTCCCCCAACGCCGAGGCTACGATCGGTCGCATGCGCTTTCGAGTCGTGCTCTTCGATCTTGACGGCACGTTGATCGACTCGGGACCGATCATCCTCGCCTCGATGCGACACGCTGCCATGACGGTGCTCGGCACCGAGCCGGACGAGGAGCTCGTGCGCGCCGCGATCGGCGGGCCGGGGCTCATCGCCCAGATGCGCGACCTGGACCCCGACCGTGTCGACGAGCTGGTCGATGCGTACCGCGCGCACAACGAGCCGCTCCACGAGACGCTCCAGTCGTTCGACGGGGTGCTCGACCTCCTCCCGGTGCTCCGGGCCGAGGGGCGACGGCTCGGGATCGTAACGGCGAAGCGCCGGGCGACCGTGGAGCTCGCATTCGACCGCTTCCCGTCCCTCCGCGACGACATCGAAGTGCTCGTGGGCGCCGAGGACACCGAGCGCCACAAGCCGGATCCCGACCCGGTGCTTGAGGGCCTCAGGCGGCTCGACGCCGAGCCGGGCGAGGCGGCCTACGTCGGCGACTCCCCGTTCGACATCCGGGCGGCGAAGGCCGCCGGGACGTTCGCGGTCGCCGTCGCGTGGGGCGGGATCCACCCGGTCGAGCGGCTTGCCCACGAGGAGCCGGACGCTATCGTCCACACCACGGAGGAGCTCCGTGCCGTCCTCTGACGCCGCCAAGGTCGCCGAGCTCCGCCGGCTCGTGGAGCACCACAACTACCGCTACCACGTCCTCGACGATCCCGAGGTCGAGGACGCGGTCTACGACGCGCTCTACGACGAGCTGAAGGCCCTCGAGGACGCGCACCCCGACCTCGTGACGGCCGACTCCCCGACCCAGCGGGTCGGGGGAGCGCCTGCCGCGGGATTCCGGAAGGTCGAGCACCTGCTGCCGATGGGCTCGCTCGAGAAGGTCACGACCGCCGAGGCGCTCGAGAAGTGGGGCGGCGACGTTCGCAAGCGGCTTGGGACGGACGAGCCCGTTGCCTGGGTGATCGAGCCGAAGATCGACGGATCGGCGATCTCGCTCGTCTACGAGCAGGGCGCGTTCGTGCGCGGTGCGACGCGGGGCGACGGCGAGCGCGGGGAAGACGTCACCCAGAACCTTCGGACGATCGACGCCGTCCCGCTGCGGGTCCGCGTCGACGGCGACGATCCGCCCGTGCTCCTCGAGGTGCGCGGCGAGGTCTATTTCCCCCTCTCCGGGTTCGCACGGTTCAACGAGGCGCAGCTGGCGGCGGGCAAGAAGGCGGCGCCGAACCCACGGAACGCGGCCGCCGGGTCGCTCCGGCAGCTCGATCCGCGCGTGACCGCCGAGCGCCCCCTCTCGCTCTGGGTGTACGGCTTCGGCGCCCGCGAGGGGGCGTTCCCGGAGAGCCAGTGGGAGATGCTCCGGTGGCTCCGGGAGCACGGGTTCAGGACGAACCCGCATGCGGAGCGCCTCGAGACGATCGAGGACGTCGCGGAGGCGTGTCGCGCGTGGGAGGAGCGGCGCGGCGATCTCGACTACGAGATCGACGGAATCGTGATCAAGGTCGACGACCTCGACCAGCAGCGGCGCCTCGGCGCCCTCCACGGGCGACCCCGCTGGGCGCGTGCCTACAAATGGGCGCCGACGACCGCCGTGACGACCCTGCAGAAGATCCACATCCGCGTCGGGCGGACGGGCGCGCTCAACCCCTGGGCGGAGCTCGAGCCCGTGCACGTCGGCGGGGTCACCGTGTCGAACGCGACGCTGCACAACGAGGAGGACATCAACCGCAAGGACATCCGCGAGGGCGACCTGGTGATCGTGCAGCGGGCGGGCGACGTGATCCCCCAGGTCGTCGGTCCTGCGGGCGAGCACCGCCCGGGCACGAGGCGCTTCCGGATGCCGAAGCGCTGCCCGCTCTGCGGCGTCGAGGTCGTCAAGCCGGAGGGCGAGGTCATGCACCGGTGCCCGAACCGCGCCTGCCCCTCGCGCGGCCTCGAGACGCTGATCCACTGGGTGAGCGCGGCGATGGACATCGAGGGAGTCGGCGAGCAGTTCGTCCGCCGGCTGTGGGACGAGGGGTTGCTCCGCTCGATGCCCGACCTGTACCGCCTGACGCCCGAGCAGCTGCAGGAGCTCGACGGCTACGGCGAGATCTCCGCCCGCCGGGCGGTCGACTCGATCGAGGCGTCGAAGGCACAGCCGTTCTCACGCGTGCTGTTCGGGCTGAACATCCCGAAGATCGGCTGGGTGCTCGCACGGAACCTCGCCCGCGACTTCGGCTCGGTCGACGCGCTCGTCGCAGCGAGCCAGGAGGACCTCGAGCAGGCCGAGGGGATCGGCCCCGATCGCGCGGAGCTCGTCGCCGAGTGGTTCGCCGAGGAGGAGAACCGCCGCCTCGTCGAGGAGCTGCGCGGGCTCGGGCTGACGATGAGTGCGGGGGAGGCGGAGAAGCCGGTCGAAGGGCCGCTCACCGGGCAGCAGTACGTCATCACCGGGACCCTCGAGCGCTTCACCCGTGACGAGGCGAAGTCGGCGCTCGAGGCGCTCGGCGCGAAGGTCTCGGAGTCCGTCTCGAAGAAGACGACGGGCGTGATCGCGGGTGAGAGCCCCGGCTCGAAGCTCGCGAAGGCGCAGAAGGCGGGTGTGCCCGTCCTCGACGAGGACGCCCTCGCCGGTCTGCTCGGCGGCTAACGGCTAGGGCGTCGCCGCCGTGCGCTGCTGGGCGCTGCCCGCGAGCGCGGTGACGAACCGGTCCTGCGCGCTCCGTGCAGGCCAGAAGGAGACCGGAGTCCCGTTCTGGAGGACGGCGAAGACGACGTCGCCGCGGATGAGTCCGGAGAGCGTGCAGGCGAGGTTCGTCGTGCCCGTCTTGCCGCGCACGGCGCCCGCGAGGCTCTGCATCCGGTCCTCGAGCGTGCCACTTCGGCCCGTGACCGCGAACGACGCGAGGAACGAGGGCCCCATCCGGGTGTCCCAGATGCCCGCCCGGAGCACGCCGGCGAGAGCCTGCGCCGTGAGGCGATCGAGCGACGAGAGGCCGGAGCCGTCGACCATCCGGACGCCGTCCGTCGGGATGCCGGCCGCGCGCATCGCCGAGAGCACGGCCCGGCTGCCCGCTGCGCTCGAGCCGGTGCCGCCCTCGAGCGTCCCGAGCTGCTTCAGCACCATCTCGGCGGTGAAGTTGTCGCTGTCGCGGTTCATCGAGCGGACGATGACCGTCAGCGATGCGGACCGGTCGCGGGCGAAGAGCGCAGCGTCCGTCGGCGCCGATCCGAGCCCGGACGGCCCGGCGACCTGCACGCCGCGTGCGGCGAGGGCAGTGCGAAGCGCACGCGCGGCGAGCAGCGGCGGCGGCTTCGCGGGGCCGAAGCCGCGCGCGCGGTCGACGACGAGCGCGGACAGCGGCGGCGTCTCGATCCCGACGAACCCTCGCTTCCACCCCGGCGCGTCGCGCCGGCTGTCGTAGACGGACTCGTCGCCGCGGATCCACCCCGTGACCCGCGTGATGCCCGCGCCGCGCACGATGTCGGCCAGCCGGCCGACGTCCGCGGAGGTCAGCGTCGGGTCACCGTATCCCTTGATGAAGAGGTCGCCGCGCCAGGTCGCGCCCTCGCGCGCGCCCGCGCCGAGCACCTCGGTCCGGAAGCGGAAGCCGGGCCCGAGCCGCGAGAGAGCCGCCCAGGAGACAGGGAGCTTCTCGTTCGAGGCCGGGATCATCGGCCGCGACGCGTTGTGCGCGTAGAGCACGTCCCCGGTCCGCGCGTCGACGGCGATCGCGGCCGTCATGCCGAGCGAGAGATACGGCGAGCGAAGGGACTGCGTGAGGCGCGACTGCAGGTCGCCGCTCGCGCCGGAGGCCGTCGTCGGAGAGACCGCGAGCGCGAGTGCGAGCACGACCAGCGCGAGATGGAGTCCCCAGCGCATGGTCCTCAACCGTAGACGGTGATCGTGACGGTCCGGCGCCCCCAGGCTCGGGCGGCGGCGGTGTTGGGCATCCACAGGTCGATGATCGCGCCGCTGATCGCCGCTCCGGTGTCCGCGGCGACGGCCGTCCCGTAGCCCGGCACGAAGAGCCGCGTCCCGAGCGGGATGACGTTCGGGTCGACCGCGACCACCCCGACGCCGGCGGGGAGGCCGCTCGACGTCCAGCCGGCGAGGTGGTACGCGACGGCGTCGACGACGAGCGTCCTCGCCGCTCCGCCCGCGGCGGGCGCGGATGTCGCCGCGGGAGCGGGAACGTCCGCCGGAGTGCGAGCGGAGGCCTGCGTCGCCGGTGCCTCGACGCGAGCGGCTGCGCTCTTAGCCGCCCGCGTCTGTGCGGCGACATACGCGGCCGTCGCTCGGCGACGCAGTGCGAGGACCGTCGCGCGCCTTCCCGCGGTCGCCGCCTCGAGCCGGGACGTGGCGATCGCGGCGAGGCGTTGGGTGTGCCGGAGCTCCGCCTGCGCCCGTCGCGCCTGGGCGAGGCGCAGCCGGAGCGCTCGTGCCTGCCGGTGCGCACGGGCGATCAGCTGGCGGTTTCGGCGAACGGCGCGCTCGAGCCCGTCGACGCCCTCCAGGACCGCGTCGAGCGACCGCGCGCCGAGCAGCACCGCGACCGGCTCGGCGTCGCCCTCGACGTAGAGCCGTCGCAACAGCAGGCCGATGCGGGTCTGCGTCGCGGCGACCGAGCCGCGCACGACGGCCGCTCGCGCGACGAGGCGTGCGTGGACGATCGTCAGCGACCGCCGCCGACGCGCATGGCGCGCCGAGTCCGCCCGCGCACGCGCCACGGCGACCTCGGATGCGAACAGCTCGACAGCCGCGCTCCGCTCCATCGCGGCCAGTGACGCGGAAGGCCCGGCGCCGGCCGACGCGCCGAGTGCGAGACCGGTCGTCGTACAGAGGACGAACGCCGGACGCACGAGGCGAGGTATCTCGCGCTCCCGTGCAAGGGCCGCGGACCGTAACACAGAAGGAGTGAAAAATGCTGTTTGCAGAGATTTTTGGGCCGCTACCCGCTGCAGTCGTCGGACTTGGCTGCTAGGCTCCCCGACTTGTGGCCGGCGACCCCACGAGCGGCGGGTTCACGGCCCGACGAGCCATGGGCGGCATGACGAGGACGAAAAGGCGGATATTCGCCGTCGGAGTGGGTCTTGCGGCACTTGCGGCGACGCTCCTCGTGGGCGCGAGCGCGGCCACCGCGGACCCGTCGATCAGCTCGAAGCGCGAGCAGGCGCAGGCGATCCTCGCCCAGATCCGCCAGATGGACTCCGAGCTCTCCCACGCGATCGAGTCGTACAACCTCGCCAACATCCAGCTCGACCAGATCGATGCGGACCTCGACGCGAACGGCCGTCACCTCAAGGTCGCGAGGTCGAGCCTCGGCGTCGCCCAGCTGCACATCGCGAAGCGGCTCCGGGCGCTCTACATCAACGGCGACGCGGGCGGCGCGGTCGAGGTGATCCTCGGCGCCAAGAGCCTCGACGACCTCCTCGACCGGCTCGAGATGGCCGAGCGGGTCGGCGGACAGGACTCGAAGGTCTTGAAGGATCTCGAGCGCTTTCGCACGGAGGTGCAGACCCGGCGCGCGAGGCTGCACTCCGACCGCGCCCGCCAGGCGCAGATCGTCGGTCAGCGCGCGGCCCAGAAGCGCTCGATCGAGGGCCAGCTCGCGGAGCGCCAGCGGCTTCTCGCGTCCGTCAAGGACGAGATCACGCGGATGGAGGAGGCGGAGCGCCGCCGGCAGGCGGAGCTCGAAGAGCAGGCCCGGGCGCGTCTCGCCGCCGCGCTCGCGGCGGCCCACCAGGAGTCCACCGAGCTCTCCAGCGCTGGCGTGCCCGCCCCGGTCGCCGACGACGGCTCGGGCTCGGTCTCGGTCTCCGTACCGCCGGCGAAGTACGGCGGCGTGGTGGGGATCGCGATGCAGTACCTCGGCGTCCCGTACGTCTGGGGCGGGGCGGGCCCCTCCGGGTTCGACTGCTCGGGCTTCGCGATGTACGTCTACGCCCAGGTCGGTGTCTCGCTCCCGCACAACGCTGCGATGCAGTACTCGAGCGTCGGCGTCTATGTCCCGCGCGAACAGCTGCAGCCCGGGGACCTCGTCTTCTTCGACGGCCTGGGGCACATGGGGATGTACATCGGCGGCGGTCAGTTCATCCACGCGCCGCACACCGGCGACGTCGTGAAGATCTCCAGCCTCTACGACTCCTGGTACGCGTCGACCTACGTCGGAGCAAAGAGAGTCCTCTGACGGACGGAGGGGAACCCATGGTTCCCCCGAGAGCCCCTCCTTCGGGGCGGCGCACCGGTAGACCGCAATTGGCCTCCCGGCCGGCGGAGCCGGCCTCAGGCCGTGTCGCGTCGCTCGACGGCCTAGGGGTGTGACCGCGCCGCAGGCGCGGGATCTCCGCGGTCGGGATCCGCTCCTGCGGATTCCGAACCTGCGGACGAGTACAGCCCTTCGACCTCGTCCGAGAAGTGCTCGAGCACCACGCGGCGCTTGAGCTTGAGCGTCGGCGTCACCTCGCCCTGCTCCATCTCGAAGTCCCGCGGCAGGATCGCGAACCGCTTGAGCTGCTCGAAGCGCGAGCGATCGCGGTTCACGTCCTCGACGATGCCGGACACGAGCTCGACGACCTTCGGGTCGCGGGCGAGCGTCGCGACGTCGCCCTGGAGCCCCTGCTCCGCCGCCCACTTGCCGATCTCCGCGGGGTCGAGGGTGATGAGCGCGGCGGGGTACGGACGACGGTCCCCGACGACGAGCGCCTGTGACACGAAGCGGGAGGTCTTCAGGTCGTTCTCGAGGTTCTGCGGCGCGATGTTCTTGCCGCCGGCCGTGACGAGGATGTCCTTCTTGCGGTCGGTGATCGTGACGAAGCCGTCCTCGTCGATCGTCGCGATGTCGCCCGAGTGCAGCCATCCGTCCGGCTCGAGCACCGCCGCCGTCGCCTCGGGGTCCTTGAAGTAGCCCGCGAAGACCGTCTCGCTGCGGATCATCAGCTCGCCGTCCTCGGCGATGCGGAGCTCGAAGCCGGGCAGTGCCGGGCCGACCGTGCCGAAGCGCGTGCGCTCGCTCGTGTTCGTCGCCGCCGCGGTCGTGCACTCCGTCAGGCCGTACCCCTCGCGGATCCGGATGCCCATTGCATCGAAGAACTCCGCGACCTCCTTCGCGAGCGGGGCGCCGCCCGAGATCGGGATCCGGAGGCGCCCGCCCAGTCGCTCCTTCACCTTCGTGAAGACCAGCCGGTCGGCGATCGCCACCTGTGTGGCGAGCCCTCGCGGAACCGGCTTCCCCTGTTGCCGGAGGCGGCTCGCCCGGCGGCCGACGTCGAGCGACCAGTCGATCAGCCGACGGCGGGCTCCGGTCGCCTCGGCGAACGTCGACGTGACCGCGGTGTGAACCTTCTCGTAGATGCGCGGGACGCTCGGGAGGATCGTCGGCCGGACCTGCGGCATCGCGCGCGCGACCTCGAGCGGCTCGGGCAGGAAGGCCGTCGTGTACCCGATGTACGGCGCCGAGAGGTGGACGAGCCGGCCGTAGTTGTGTGCGAGCGGAAGGTAGAGGAGCAGGACGTCGTCGGCGGAGCCATGGTCTGGGAGCTGGTCGTTGACCGAGACCATGGCGTAGTAGTTGCGGTGCCGGATCATGCAGCCCTTCGGCGGCCCGGTCGTCCCCGACGTGTAGATGAGCGTGAAGATGTCCTCCTCGTCGATCGCGGCGACCGCGTCGTCGAGAGCACCCGGATTCTCGGCCCGGTGCTCGCGTCCGTCGGCCTCGACGGCGGCGAGGTCGGCGAAGGTCAGCACCTCGCGGAGCGCCGGGAGCTCGGCCCGTCGCTCCTCGACCTTCGCGCGCTGCGCGTCGTCCTCGCAGATCACGCCGAGGGCCTCCGCGTGCTCGAGCACGTACGCGACGTCCTTCGGCGAGCTGTTCGCGTAGATCCCGACGCCGATCGCGCCGATGTGGGCTAGCGCGAAGTCGAGGAGCGCCCACTCCAGGGTCGTGCGCGCGAGGATCCCGTACGCGTCGCCCTTGCCGACGCCGCGGGCGAGCAGGCCGTGCGCGATGAGCTCGACACGCTCGCCCGCCTCGGCCCACGAGACCTCGCTCCAGCTGTCGCCCCCGTCGACGAGGTACGCCGTCCCCGTGTTGCGGGCCAGCGCCTCGCGCCAGAGACGAGGAATCGTCCGGTTTCCGGGCATCCACCGAAGACTGTACTGGCTGCCCGGCGCCGCGCCAGTGGCGCGAATCGGCGAAAGGGAACCGGCGATCCGGCGCGAATCCCGACCTCCCGCCCCTAGACTGGGAGGATCATGCGCGTCACCTGGAACGGATCGCTGAGCTTCGGTCTCGTGAGCATCCCCGTGGGGCTCGCGCCGGCCACGAAGCCCGCTGCGCGCCAGTCGGACGTCTCCTTCCGGCTGCTGCATCGCGAGTGCCTCTCGCCCATCAAGCAGAAGCGCTGGTGCCCGGTCCACGACCGCGAGCTCGCCCCCGACGAGATCGTCAAGGGCTGGGAGGTCGCGAAGGGCCAGTACGTGGTCGTCGAGGAGTCGGAGCTGGAGGCCCTCGAGCGCCACGACGACTCGCGCACGATCGACATCGAGCGCTTCGTCCCGCTCGGCGACGTCGATCCGGTGTGGATGGACAGGACCTATTTCCTCGTGCCCGGCGCGGCGCCCGCGCAGCGACGGCCCTACAAGCTCCTGCTCGAGGCGATGGAGGAGGCCGGAGTCGCCGCGATCGGCCGGCTCGTCCGCTCCGGCCGCGAGTCGCTGTGCCTCGTGCGCGCCCGCGGCAAGGGCCTCGTGCTCGAGACGCTCTACCTCGTCGAGGACGTCTACTCGCAGGCGGAGATCGACGAGGCGATGGACGCGACCGAGGTCAAGAAGGCCGAGCTCGACCTCGCCCGCCAGATCGTCGAGGGCCTCCAGGCGTCCTTCGAGCCGGACGAGCTCTCGAGCGACTACCGGCGCGACCTCCGCGAGCTGCTCGAGGCCAAGCTGCGGGGCGAGGAGATCAGCATCCCCGAGCCGACCGAGGAGCCCGCCCCCGCCGTCGATCTCATCGAGGCCCTCAAGGCGAGCGTCGCCGCCGCAAAGGCCACGTCTGCGCGACCGAAGAAGGCCGCCGCCGCGAAGCCCAAGGCCGAGAAGCGCCCGGCGCGCAAGGCCGCCAGGAAGTGAGCTGACGCTCCTCGCGTGACGAGGGGCCCGACGACGGGCCCCTCGAGAAACGATGCGTGAGAATGGCCTGGCTAGTGCGCCGCCGCCTGGCTCGCGCCGGCCGCCTGCAGCTGGGCCTGGAAGAGATGCTTGTCGATCTTCCCCTGGTAGATCGGGACGCCTTCCGCGATGCAGATCCTGATGACCGCCTCGCGGTCCATGTTGAGCTCCTTCGCGAGCTCGTCGGGCGTCAGGTGATTCGCCATCGACCGTTTCCTCTCTCGCGCGACAAAAAAGCCCGGCGAACCGAAGTGTTCGCACGGGCTCGATCTGCGCTCGTAGGGTTTGCGGCGGGGATCAACGGGCCCGCCTCCCGAAATCGTCCATGTGCTCCGAGGATACTCCGGCATCTGGCCGACGCGCAACGGCCGTCGTGTTCAGACCCGGTTATCGACCTCGACGGGCTCGTGGACTCCACGCGTGCCACTCACGGGCTTCGAGGCCGGAGGCGGCTTCGCCGCGCGGGGGCTCGCATTCGG
>Ga0111538_10008520_pt1 | contig 13763 bp, 15 predicted proteins | sample SoiMethybrSBSTD1_FD_79669 | JGI IMG/M metagenome (GOLD analysis project Ga0111538, IMG submission 79669) | Bulk soil microbial communities from a Populus tree surrounding site in Tennessee, USA - Soil MetaG P. TD hybrid SBSTD1 (version 2)... | ecosystem: Environmental > Terrestrial > Soil >...
ACGCGGGCTGAAGGGCGAGCTCTCGCTCGCCGCGCTCTCGCAGCGCGACGAGGTGCGCGAGCTCGTGGAGCCGATCGTCGAGCACGTGAACGCCAAGCACTCGCGCTACGAGCAGATCAAGAAGTTCACGATCCTCGAGCGCGACTTCACGATGGCCGACGACGAGGTCACGCCGACGCTGAAGCTCAAGCGGCGCGTCGCCCAGGACCACTTCGCCGGCGAGATCGACACGCTCTACGGCGACTGAGGTGCACGCGCACGGCGCGTCGCTCAACCGCGTCGCCTTCAGCGCAACGCTCCACTGCCTGACCGGTTGCGCGATCGGCGAGATCCTCGGGCTCGCGATCGGCACCGCACTCGGCTGGGGCAACTTCGAGACGATCGTGCTCGCGATCGTTCTCGCGTTCTTCTTCGGCTACTCGTTCACCGTCGTGCCGCTCCTGCGCTCCGGGCTCGCGTTCGGCGCCGCGGCCGGGATCGCGTTCGCCGCGGACACGGTGTCGATCACGGTGATGGAGATCGTGGACAACGCCGTCGTCCTGCTCATCCCCGGTGCGATGGACGCCGGGCTCGACGAGCTGCTCTTCTGGGCGAGCCTCGCGTTCGCGCTCGCAGTCGCGTTCGTCGCCGCCTACCCCGTCAACCGCTGGTTGATCGCGCGCGGCCGCGGTCACGCGGTCGCGCACACCCACCACTAGCTAGAGGCGCCGCGCTCCCATGTAGGTCGACGCGTACCAGCCGGTCATCGACGAGATCTTCACGACGTCGCCGGTGTGCGGAGCGTGGATGAAGCTGCCGCCGCCGACGTAGATGCCGACGTGCCCGAGCCCGTTGAAGAAGACGAGGTCGCCGGGCTGCAGCTGGTCGCGCGACACCGGTGTGCCCATGCCCCACTGCGAGCCCGTGTAGTGCGGCAACGAGACGCCGACCTGGGCGAAGACGTACATCGTGAAGCCGGAGCAGTCGAACCCGCCCGGCGACGCTCCGCCCCACCGGTACGGCGTGCCGAGGTAGCGCATCGCGATCCCGACCACCCCGCCGAAGCGGGACGGCGGGGCGACGACCGCACCGTCGGGTGTGCTTCCCGCGGCGCCGAGCGCACCGCCGGTCGACGGGTCCGGCGTCTGCTGGCTGACCTGCCGTGCGATCGCGAGCGAGCGTGCGCGCTCGGCTGCCTGGATGCGCCGGATCTCGCTGCGGATGCCGGCGAGCATCCGCTGCCGCTCGGCGAGCTGGCTCTCGATCGACTGCTTCTGCGCCGCCTTCGACGCGACGATCTGCGCCTGCGCGCTCTGCGCCTTCGTCAACTTCACGCGCTCGATCTTCACCTGCTGCCGGTACGTGATCACTTGGCGAAGCGTCGTCGCGTCCTGCTCGGAGACGCGGTTCGCGGTCTCGATCCGGTCGAGGAGCTCGCTGAGGGTCGAGGCGCCGAGGAGCACGCCGAGCGCCGAGTTGTCCTCGCCGGATGTGTAGAGCGAGACGACGCGGTCGGCGAGCCGGTTCTGCGCGGTGCCGAGGTTCTGCTTGGCCAGGCCCAGATGGCGCTTGTTCCGTTCCAGGTCGCGCTGGATCCGGTCGAGCTTGACGTTCGCGAGGTTGTACGCCTCGATCGCGTGACTGAGGCGCGAGTCGATCGCCTGGATCTGGGACATCACGCTCTCCGCGCGAGCCTGCTGCTGCTCGACCTGTGACGGCTCTGCAGTCGCCCCGCCGGCTGCCGCGAGCGTCGCGGCCAGGCCTAGCAGGAACGCTGGGAGAATTCGGCGGCTCAGGCGAATGGTCTCCGGGCTCCTCGAATCGGCGACAGGACCCGGGGCGGCCCCGTCACAAGGGTCGGAGGCTAGCAACCTCTGCGGACGCTTGCACAGACACAAACGGGTGAGTACGAGCTTATGACCGGTGTCACAAAGTCTGATCGTTTGGTACGGTCCCGCCCTGTGCGCGGATGCTCGAGCAAGCTCGCAGCGCGCCGACTCGCGGTATTGCTGGGGCTAGCGGCGGTTTTCACGCTTCCGGCGGCGAGCGGCGCGGCCTCTCCGGCGAACAGGGTCGCCGAGCTCCGCGCGCACGACACCTCGCTGGCGGCCCGGGAGCAGGCCGCCACGCAGGAGCTCTACTCGATCGAGGCCCAGCTCGTCCGCTCCCGCGCCGCCCTCGCAGCCATCGCCGCGAAGCGGGAGTCGACGCAGGCCGAGCTGACGCGCGTCCGGATCGAGCTCGACGTGGCCTGGCAGTCCGCCTACGTGGCCGAGGAGCGGCTGGGGAGCCGGATCCGCCAGCTCTACCAGAGCGGCCGCGTCGACCCGGTGTCCGTCCTCCTCGGCGCCCAGTCCCTCGACGAGGCCGTCAGCGGCCTCGAGGGGCTCAAGAACCTCGCCTCGAGCGACCAGGCGATGCTCCTGGAGCTCGAGCAGGCGCGCACACAGCTGACCTCGGCGAAGCGGCGGGTCGCCGCCCGCGTCGCGGAGCTGCGGCAGGCAGAGGACGCGGCCGCAGCCACGACGGCCCGCCTCGAGGCCGCGGGAGCCGAGCGACGCGCGTACCTCTCCGCGCTCGCCCGGGAGCGCGGCTTCACGGCGCGCAGGATCGACCGCGTTCGCCAGACGGCACACGCGGCGGGCCGGCGCTCGGCGACGGTCACGATCGAGCTCGCCGCGCCCGCGACGGAGGGCTCGACGCCCGCCACGCCCTACACCGGCGGCGAGCAGGCGATGACGGTCAGCGCGACGGGCTACTCCATACGGGGCCGCACCGCGACGGGCCTCGAGACCGGCTGGGGCATCGCTGCCGTCGACCCGTCGGTGATCCCGCTCGGCACGCGGATGACCATCCCGGGCTACGGCGAGGCGATCGCGGCGGACACCGGTGGCGCCGTCCGCGGCGCAGAGATCGACCTCTGGTTCCCCACGCTCGCCGAGGCCCTCGCGTGGGGCCGCCGGACGGTCACCGTGACGCTGCACGGCCAGTAGACTCGCTCCCAGCACGCAGCGGCAAGGGGAGATGACGCAAACGACGCTGGAGACGAGCGAGACTCGGCAAGACGCACTCCGCGTCCTGATCGTCGACGACCACGACCTGTTCCGGACGGGTCTGCGGAACCTCCTCGAGGAGCAAGGGATCCAGATCGTCGGCGAGGCCGCTGCCGGCGCCGAGGCGATCCGCTCGGTTCGCGAGCTCGCGCCGGACGTCGTGGTGATGGACCTGAACATGCCGGGCATGACGGGCGTGGAGGCGACCCGCCAGATCACGAGCATCGCGCCGCTCACCCGCGTCCTCGTGCTGACGATCTCCGACCAGGACAGCGACGTCCTCGACGCGATCCTCGCCGGCGCGTGCGGCTACCTCCTGAAGGACTCGTCGATCACGGAGCTGATGGCAGGGATCCGCGCGGCGTCGGTCGGCGAGTCGCTCATCTCACCGACGATCGCGTCGAAGGTGCTTCAGCGCGTCCGCTCGACGAGCAGCGTCCCCGCGATCGCCGAGACGATCCGCGCCGAGCTCTCGGACCGCGAGATCGAGGTGCTGAAGCTGATCGCGAACGGCAAGGACAACGCGAACATCGCGGCCGAGCTCCACATCTCCCCGAAGACGGTCAAGAACCACATCTCGAACATCCTGATGAAGCTGCAGATCGACAACCGCATCCAGGCGGCGGTCTACGCGGTGAAGTCGGGGATCGTCTAAGCCGCGGCGCGAACGGCGTCCGCACGGTCGCGGAGCGTCGTGAGCATCCCGCGGAGGCGGGCGAGGTCGGCGTCGGCCGTGTTCAGCCGCTCGGCGAGCTTGACGATCTCCTTCGTCCCGCCGCGCTTCCCCTCGCCGAGGAGCGCCGCGACCTCGGAGATACGCCGCTCGATCCGCCAGCGCTCGGCCTCGAGCGCGAGGGCGGCCGCGTAGCCGGACGTCAACGTATCCTCGAGCTGGTCGAGGCCCGGTTTTGCCCGCTCCGAGAGCAGGGCTTCGATCTCAGCGAAAATGTCGTTCTCTTCGGCCATGCGAGTCCAGACGCGGACGGTCCTCACCAGTATGGAACGCGGCCCCAAAGACAACATGGGCCGCGCGGCCCATCTTCGGCGCCGGGCAGGCCTACGCCTGCTCGCGGCCCTTGCCGCGCTCGTCCTCGCCGCCCCGGCGCAGGCCGGCGCAGCCCCGTCCCTTCAGGAGCGGCTCGCGAAGGCGCTGGCCGTCCCGCACGTCCAGGCGAGCCAGACGGGCGTCGTCGCGCTCGACCTCCGGAGCGGCAGGAAGGTCTTCTCGCTCAACGAGCAGCGCGCCCTCCAGCCGGCATCGGTCGAGAAGCTCGCCGTCGCGTATGCGGCGCTCCACGAGCTCGGGCCGGACTTCCGCATCGAGACGGACGTCCTCGGCGACGGCGAGCTCCAGGGCACCACGTGGCGGGGGAACCTCGTGCTCAAGGGCTTCGGCGACCCGACGCTCTCCCGCGACGACCTGAGGACGCTCGCGCACGGCGTCCGCGCCTTCGGCATCCGGAGCGTGACCGGCGGCGTGGTCGGCGACGAGTCGTACTTCGACTCGCAGCGCGTCGTGTCGGGCTGGAAGTCGTCGTACTTCATCTACGAGTCGCCGCCGCTCTCGGCGCTCGTCGTCGACCGTGCGCGCTACGCGCGCGGCGTGGGGCTCAAGCCGGCGCTGATCGCCGCACAGCTCTTCCGGACGGAGCTCCGCGCGGCCGGCGTCGCCGTCGGGGGAGCAGCGCGCGTCGGGACGACCTCTGCTGCCGACTTCCCGCTCGCGTTCGTCCTCTCGCCGACGCTCGGGGAGATCGTCCACTTCATGGGAATCGAGAGCGACAACTTCACGGCCGAGATGCTGCTGAAGCAGCTCGGCGCACAACGGGGCGGGCGCGGGACGAGCGCACGAGGTGCCGCGGCCGTCACCGCGGTCCTGCGCGTCCTCGGCGTTCCGCTCGGCGGCGTGCGGCTCGTCGACGGGTCGGGGCTGTCGCTGCTCAACCGCGTCACCGCGAGCTCGCTGGCGACGCTGCTCCAGCTCGCGTGGACGGACCCGTCGGCGCGTCCCGCGTTCCTCGCCGTGCTGCCTGTCGCGGGCGTGAGCGGGACGCTGAAGGAGCGGCTGCGCTCGGTTCGGGGCCGTGTGCAGGCGAAGACCGGGACGACGAACGCGGCGTCGTCGCTCGCGGGCTATGTCTCGGGGCGCTACGCGTTCGCGATCCTGCACAACGGTCGCCCCGTGTCGACGTGGTGGGCGCGCCGCGCCCAGGACCGCTTCGTGCTCGCGCTAGCGCGCGGCTAGGAGATCTCTCAGCGCCGCTTCGTCGATGAGCGGCACGCCCTCGCGCTGCGCCTTCGTCAGCTTCGAGTTGCCCGGCTCCTCGCCGACGACGAGCCCCGTCGTTTTCTTCGAGACCGAGTTCGTCACCTTTGCGCCGAGCTGCTCGAGAGCCGCGGCGGCCTGCTCGCGCGAGAAGTCCTCGAGCGTGCCGGTGATGACGTAGGTGTTGCCGGTGAGCGGGCCCTCGGTCGGCTTGTCCTCGTCGCCGATCTCGAAGCGGAGGCCGAGCCCGCGCAGTTCCTCGACGAGCGCGCGATTCTGCTCGTCGTCGAACCACTCGGCGATCGACTCGGCGCGGTCGGGGCCGATCCCGTCGACCTCGGTGATGTCCTCCTGCGAGGCGCCGAGCATCCGATCGACGTTCTCGAAGTGGCGCGCGAGGTTCTGCGCCGTCACCCAGCCGACGTCCGGGATGTTCAGCCCGAAGAGCACGCGGCTGAACGGGATCGCCTTCGACGCCTGGATCGAGTCGACCGCCTTCGTGGCCGAGATCTCGCCGTAGCCGTCGAGCTCCATCAGCTGTTCCTTGGTCAGCCGGTACAGCTCGGGGAGCGAGCGCACGAGGCCGAGCTCCCAGAGCCGGCGGACGGACTGCTCGCCGACGCCCTCGATGTCGGCTGCGGCCATCACCCAGTTGATCAGCGACTCGAGCCCTCGGGAGGGGCACGCGCGGTTCGGGCAGCGGTGCATGACCTCGCCCTCGGGCTTGACGATCTCCGCGCCGCAGAGCGGGCAGTTCTTCGGCATCCGGAACCGCCTCGTGCCCTTCTTGTGCGGCAGCACCGGCCCGACGACCTGGGGAATCACGTCGCCGGCGCGCTGGACGATCACCTCGTCGCGCTCGCGGATGTCCTTGCGGTTGATGTCGTCCTCGTTGTGCAGCGTCGCGCGCGACACGGTGACGCCGCCGACCTCGACCGGCTCGAGCATCGCCCACGGGTTGAGCGCGCCGGTGCGGCCGACGCGGATCGCGATCTTGTTCAGCGTCGTCGTCGCCGTCATCGGCGCCCACTTGAACGCGCGCGCCCAGCGCGGGCGGTCGTGCAGCGCGCCGAGGCGCTCCTGCTGCGCGAACGAGTCGACCTTGACCACGAGACCGTCGATCTCGTAGTCGAGGTCGATCCGCCGCTTCTCCCACTCCGCGATCGCGCGCGCGACGGACTCGATCGACTCGTGCCGCTCGGCGAGCGGGTTCGTGCGGAAGCCGCGCTCGCGGAGCCACTCGAGCGAGTCCCAGTGGCCCTCCGTCGGGAGCTCCCCGCGCCGGCCGAGTCCGTGCACCCAGATGTTCAGCGGGCGCTCGGCGGTGATCTGCGAGTTCTTCTGGCGCAGCGACCCGGCGGCGGCGTTCCGCGGGTTCGGCGTCGTCTTCTTGCCCTCGGCGGCGAGGCGCTCGTTCAGCTCGCGGAAGCCGGAGAGCGGCATGTACACCTCGCCGCGCACCTCGAGCAGCGGCAGCGGCTTCTCGCCGTCGGGGAGGCGCATGCGCGTCGAGATCGCTCTTATTGTTTTCAGGTTAGTAGTGACGTCCTCGCCGCGGCGGCCGTCGCCGCGCGTCGCCCCACGCGCGAGCTTGCCGTCCTCGTAGACGAGGTTGATCGAGAGGCCGTCGATCTTCGGCTCGGTGACGTAGACGACGTCGGAGGCGCCCAGCCGCTTGACGACGTCCTGGTGCCACTTCTCGAGCGCCTCGTCCGTCGTGACCTTCTCGAGCGATCCCATCGGCGAGGGGTGGTCGACCTTCTCGAACGCATCGGAGGGCGGCGCGCCGACGCGCTGCGTCGGCGAGTCGGGCGTCTCGAGGTCGGGGTACTTGCGCTCGAGCTCGACCAGCTCGTCGAAGAGCCGGTCGAACTGCGCGTCGGAGATCTCCGGATCGTCGAGGACGTGGTAGCGGTAGAGGTGGTGGTCGACCTCGGTGCGCAGCTCCTCGACGCGGCGCGTCGCGTCAGAGGGCGCCAAGCAGTTCCTCCACCGTGTCGACGACCGCGTCGGGCTGTTCGCGCTCGAGCCGTTCGCGCGAATGGATCCGGCCCCACGTCACGGCCACCGATCCGACTTGCGCGGCCTTCGCGGCCTGGATGTCGAACGGCGAGTCGCCCACGTAGACCGCGTCGTCTGCGCTCGCGCCGAGGCGTTCGAGCGCGAGCAGCAGCGGGTCGGGGTTCGGCTTGTGCCGCGTCGTGTCCTCGGCGCCGACGGTGACGTCGAAGAACCGGCGGAGCTCCGGCAGCACCTCGAACGCGAGCGCGAGGGTCGTGCGCCGTTTGGCCGTGACAACCGCGAGACGGCGCCCCTCCGCGGACAGCTGCGCGAGCGCGTCGAGGATCCCGACGCACGGCTGGAGCTCGTCGTGGAGCCCCGCGTTGTGGGCGCTGTAGACCTCGATCAGCTCCTCCACACGGGCGGGATCGATCGCCTCCATCTGCTCGCGGAGCCCCGGCCCGCCGACCGCCGAAAGGAGCTCGTGCTCTGGAATTTCCCTGCTCAGGACGGTTCTCGTCGCGTGCTGGAACGAGGCGAGGATCATCGCCCCGGAGTCGACGAGGGTGCCGTCGAGGTCGAACAAAACGGTGCCGTAACGCACCAACCGATCGTAGCCGCGCGTCACTGGGCACAATGCAGGCCGTGCGGCGCGCGTCGATCCTGATCGTCCTGCTCGCGCTGGCCGGCTGCGGGGGCGGCGGCGGTGGCGACGCCGGAGGCGGCGACGGCGGCACGACTCTGGCTCAGCCCGGCGCCACGACCCAGTCGTCGACTGACGTCGTGACGGTCAAGGTGCCGGACACCGCCGACCCGAACGCCGAGGCGTCGGGGGCGCCTGCCTTCAAGGCGGCGCTGACGGCAACCGGCCACTCGGTCGCGGCCGGCTCGCCGTTCGCGTTCACGGTGACCGCGACGAAGGGCGGACAGCCCGCGGCGGCCACGGCGAAGATGCGGGTCTTCGTCGGCGACGAGCTCGTGAACACGATCGGGTGGTTCCCGTTCGAGGGCAGGCTCGTGAAGAGCTACGTCTGGCCGCGGGCGCTCAAGGGCAAGACCGCGATCCTCCAGGCAGAGGTCGAGGGCGAGGGTGGCACGCAGCGGGTGAACTGGCCCGTCGAAGTCTCCTAGTAGTCCACCCGCTCGAGGTAGAGGCCCCACGGCGGCGCGCTCGACCCGGCCTCTGCGCGTGACCCGCCGTCGAGCAGTTCGGCGAGCTCCTCCGGCGTGCGCTCGACCATCGTCCCGACGAGCGCGCGCGCCATGTGGCGCAGGAAGCTGTCGGCGGTGATCTCGAGCTCGAGCGCGTCGCCGTGCCGGTGCCACGCCGCGGAGAGCACGTTGCGCACGAAGACGCGGTGCTGCGTCTCCGTCGGCGTGAACGCGCGGAAGTCGTGCTCGCCGAGGATCACGTCCGCGGCGTCGGCGAGCTTCTCCTCGTCGAACGGCCGCGGCAGCCACCAGCTGCGCCCGAGCTCGAACGGCGACGGCGTGCGGCGGCGCCAGATGCGGTAGCGGTAGCTCCGCGAACGCGCTGAGTTGCGGGCGTGGAAGTCCGGCGCGACCCCCTCGGCGGCCACGACGGCCACATCGTCCGGGAGCTCCGCGTTCAGCGCGCCGGGAGCCCGCTCGAGGGGCGGGCCGCCGTCCACGACGACCGACACGACCTGCCCGCGCGCATGGACGCCGGTGTCCGTGCGCCCCGCGACGGCGAGCTCGTCCCAGCGCGGAAAGACGGCGCCGAGCGCCGCGCGCACTTCGCCCTCGACGGTGCGCAGCCCGGGCTGCCCCGCCCAGCCGTGGAAGTCGAGACCGTCGTACTCGAGCGTCAGCTTCAGCTTCCCGTGGGCCACGCGCTGGATCATGATGACGCCGTGGCCACGACGCAGAAGTACGACCTCTACGGCGAGGAGTTCCGCGCCAATCGCTTCGACGTCTACGCGCGCATGCGCGAGCAGGATCCCGTGCTGCTGCAGCCCGGAATCGACGGAGAGACGCCGATCTGGTTCCTCACGCGGTACGAAGACGTCGTCGCGGTGCTCGTCGACGACGAGCGGTTCGTCCGCGACCCGTTGCTCGCGCTGAGCGACGACGAGATCGCCCACATGCGAGCCGACATGCCCGCGGACTTCGCGTTCATCGAGAACCACATGCTGAACAAGGACGGCGCCGACCACCGACGCCTCCGCCGCCTCGTCACGAAGGCGTTCACGCCGCGGATGGTCGAGCAGCTTCGGCCGCGGATCCAGGCGATCGCCGACGAGCTGCTCGACGCCGTGCAGGAGCGCCGCGAGATGGAGCTGGTCGAGGAGTTCGCGTTCCCGCTGCCGATCACCGTGATCGCCGAGCTCCTCGGCATTCCCGTCGCCGACCAGCGTCGCTTCCGCGAGTGGTCGGACGCTGTCGTCAGCCCGTCGATCAGCCCTGCCGAGGTCGAGCGGTTCCTCGCACTCATGCGCGACTTCGTCGCGTACCTGCGCGACCTCTTCGAACGGCGACGCCGAGAGCCCGCCGAGGATCTGATCAGCGCGCTCCTCCAGGCCGAGGAGGCAGGCGACTCGCTGAGCGAGCAGGAGCTCTTCAGCACCGTCATCCTCCTGATCGTCGCCGGGCACGAGACGACCGTGAGCCTGATCGGGAGCGCGGTGCTCGCACTGCTCACCGAGCCCGAGGTACTCGAGCGGCTGCGCTCCGAGCCCGAGCGCATCCCCGCCGCGGTCGAGGAGCTCCTGCGGCGCGAGGCCGCGGTCGATCGCACGCTCAACCGCTGGGCCGCGACCGACGTCGAGCTCGGCGGCCAGAAGATCGAGCGCGGCGACCTGGTGATAGCGATCCTCGGCGCCGCCGACCGCGACCCGGCGCGCTTCCCCGAGCCGGACGTGCTCGACCTCGACCGGCAGGACAACAAGCACGTGGCGTTCGGCCGCGGGAGCCACTACTGCCTCGGCGCGCCGCTCGCGCGGCTCGAGACCGAGATCGCGCTCGCGACGCTCCTCCGCCGGCTGCCCGGACTCCGCCTCGCCGGCGATGCGAACGCCGTCGAGTGGCGGCCCGTCCCGCTCTTCCGGAGTCTCGTCGCACTTCAGGTGGCCTGGGGGTAACCGGACTCGTCCGAGCCCCGGGCGAGACTGCCCGGGTGCAGTCGGTCTGGGACCGCGCCAAGCCGATCTACCTCGCGCTTCTGCTGGCGCTGCTCTCCTGGGTTGCGCTCCAGGCGCTCTCCCGGCTGACGCACGTCCTGCTGATCGTGTTCATCTCGATCCTCTTCGCTGCCGCGCTCACCGGCCCGGTGACCTGGCTCCAGCGCTGGCACGTCCCCCGCAGCCTCTCTGTGATCCTCATCTACGTCGCGGCGCTCGCGCTCGTCATCGGGATCCTCTGGCTCGTCACGCCGCCGCTCTTCGACCAGTTCGCGAATCTCGGCGACCGCGCCCCGGAGTACGCCGACCGCTACGACCGGCTGCGTCAGGCCTACCAGGACCTTCGGGCCAACTACACGTCCCTGCCGCCGTTCGACGAGCAGGTGAACCGGCTCGGGAACGCGATCCTCGAGCGCGCCGGCGACCGCGCCGTCGAGCTCCCGTCGGCGCTCTTCGCGCTCTTCCTCGACGCGCTCAGCGTGTTCGTGATCTCGATCCTCCTCGTCACGAACCGCGAGCGCATCCTCGGCTTCGCGATCTCGATGGTCCACCCCGACGACCGTCCCCTCGTGCGCGGCCTCCTCGAGAAGATGTGGTCGCGGCTCGGCGCCTACCTGCGCGCGAAGATCATCGTGATGGCGATCGTCGGGACGTTGATGTACGTCTCGCTGCTCGTGATCGGCGTCCCGTTCGCGCTCGTGCTGTCGATCATCGTCGCGCTCGGCGAGGTGATCCCGCGCGCCGGGCCGTGGCTTGCGCGCATCCCGTTGCTCGGGATCGCGGCGCTCGAGGGTTGGAAGACGTTCGTGATCGTGTTCGCGGTGTCCGTCGCGATCGAGAACCTGAAGGGCTATTTCATCTCGCCGTACGTCGAGGGCGACCAGCTCGACATCCACCCGCTGCTCGTCTTCGTCTCCGTGCTCGTCGGCGCGACGCTCGGCGGGTTTGCGGGTGCCTTCGTCGCGGTCCCGCTCGCCGCGATCGTCGACCTCTTCGTGCGGGAGGTGCTCGTCCCCTGGCGCCGGCGGGAGATCGCCGAGGACTCGGCGGCCTAGACCGGCTCCGGTTCGACCACGAGCGTCAGGCCGTCGCGCGCCGTGACGCGCACACGTTCGCCCGGATCGGCTCCCGCCTCGCACACCGCGTCCCAGATCTCGCCCTGCACGCGCACCTGCCCTCGCGGGCGGCACGCCGACAGCACGACTGCGCGGGCGCCGATCAGCGTCTCCGCGCCGACCTGCGCCGAGCCACGGCGGGCGTACCACATCCACCCGAAGATCTCCGCGACCTCGAGGAAGAGCGCGCCGACGACCACCAGCACGTTCCACGGCCGGTCGAGGACGAAGACCGCAAGCAGGAGCGCGACGACGAGCGCCACGCGTGAGCGGCGCTACTCGGCGGCAGCCGCGGCCGCGGCGCGCCCGGCCGGAACCGGCGTCGTGTCGGGCACGTAGTCGACGAGCTCGAGGTAGGCCATCTGCGCCGAGTCACCGGCGCGCGGGCCGAGCTTGACGATGCGCGAGTAGCCGCCGGGCCGGTCGGCGAAGCGGGGGCCGACGTCGGCGAACAGCTTGTGCACGACGTCCTGCGAGCGGAGGAACGACAGCGCCTGCCGGCGGGCGTGCAGGTCGCCGCGGCGACCGAGGGTGATCATCTGCTCGGCGATCGGCTTGACCGCCTTCGCCTTCGCCTCGGTCGTCTTGATGCGGCCGTGCTCGATCAGCGCCCCGGCAAGGTTGGCATAGAGCGCGCGACGATGCGATGCGTCGCGGCCGAGCTTCTTTCCGGAGCGCTGATGGCGCACGTGCTCTCCCTACTCCTCGCCCCGAAGGTTCAGGCCGTGGGTCGCGAGGGTCTCCTTGACCTCCTCGATCGACTTCCGCCCGAAGTTCGGGATCGCGGCGAGCTCGCCCTCGGTCTTCGACACGAGGTCGCCGATCGTCTCGATCCCGACGCGCTTGAGGCAGTTGTACGAGCGGACGCCCAGCTCGAGCTCCTCGATCGGGAAGTTCTCCATCCCGTGCGCGAGGGTCGGCTCGGCTGCGGCTCCGTCGGTCGCGGCCTGCTCGCCGAAGCCCTCGATCCGCTCGAGGTCGGTGAAGATCGCGAGCTGCCGGATGAGGATCTCGGCGGCCTGTCCGATCGCGTCCTTCGGGTTGAGCGAGCCGTCGGTCGTGACGTCCAGGCGGAGCTTGTCGTAGTCGGTGCGCTGACCGACACGGGCGGCCTCGACGTCGTACGAGACGCGGCGGACCGGCGAGAAGATCGAGTCGATCGGGATCACGCCGATCGTGTGCTCGGGGCCGCGGTTGTTCTCCGACGGGACGTAGCCGCGCCCGCGCCCGATCGTCAGCGTCAGGTCGAGGCGGCCGCGGTCGGCGAGGTTCGCGATCTCGAGGTCCGGGTTGAGGATCTCGAGCTCGGCGGGCGCCTCGAGGTCGCTGGCCTTCACGACGCCGGGACCCTTCTTCGAGAGGCGCACCTCGATCTCCGGCGACTCACCGTGGAGGATCGCGACGAGGTTCTTGAGGTTGAGGATGATGTCGGTGACGTCCTCGCGGACGCCCGGCAGCGTCGAGAACTCGTGCTGCACGCCCTCGAGCTTGACCGAGGTGACCGCGGCGCCCTCGAGCGACGAGAGCAGCACACGGCGCAGCGAGTTGCCGAACGTGTAGCCGAAGCCGCGGTCGAGCGGCTCGATCTCGAAGACGCCACGGTTCTCGTCGACCTCTTCGTGGACGATCTTCGGGATCTGGAACTCCATCAGGCTTGTGCGGACTGCCAAAGCGGTTTCCCTTCTTCTGTGACTACTTGGAGTAGAGCTCGACGATGAGCTGTTCCTGCACCGGCGTGTCGATCTCGTTCCGCTCGGGTGCGCGGAGCACCTTGCCGGTCAGGTTGTCGTGGTCGGCCTGCAGCCACGGGGCCACGGAGGCCGTGAGATCGGTTGCGTCGCGGATCACCTGCTCCGCCGAGCTGCCGGGGCGCATCGAGACGATCTGGTCCGGGCGCACCTGGAAGCTCGGGATGTTCACGCGACGGCCGTTGACCTGGAAGTGGCCGTGGCGCACGAGCTGGCGGGCCTGCGAGCGCGAAGCGGCGAAGCCGAGCCGGTAGACGACGTTGTCGAGCCGGAGCTCGAGCATCCGGAGGAGCAGCTCGCCCGTGATGCCCTGCTGCTTCGAGGCCTTCTCGTAGTAGTTGCGGAACTGCTTCTCGAGCAGGCCGTAGTAGCGGCGCGCCTTCTGCTTCTCGCGCAGCTGGAGCAGGTACTCGCTCTGCTTGATGCGGCCGCGGCCGTGCTCTCCCGGCGGGTACGAGCGG
>Ga0111538_10008524_pt1 | contig 13761 bp, 14 predicted proteins | sample SoiMethybrSBSTD1_FD_79669 | JGI IMG/M metagenome (GOLD analysis project Ga0111538, IMG submission 79669) | Bulk soil microbial communities from a Populus tree surrounding site in Tennessee, USA - Soil MetaG P. TD hybrid SBSTD1 (version 2)... | ecosystem: Environmental > Terrestrial > Soil >...
CGCTCTTCGACAGCAGCACGGATGAGATCGATCGCGTCGGCTTCGGTGTGGAACGCCGGACCCGAGTCGGGAGAGACGAAGATGCGTGTGCCGTGGAGTTCGAAGGTTTGCGTCATCGCGTGGAGGGTAGCGCGCTCCCGTAGTGGCTGCGACAATCTCGCCCCACGTCGCGCGATTCATCGCAATCACTTAACTGTTAAATTCCTTCGGTTGACGGCGCGTCGGTCGCTTGCTTAGCGTGGCCACGCATCGGGGCACCATGAGCGCGCGCATTGCGGGCGATGGTCTGCGCTCGCCCCGAATTGGGAGGAACATGAAATCTTCGATTCGCGGGAGCGTGATCGTTTGGGTAGGTGGGCTTCTCGTCAGCGGCGCGTTCACGGCGTGCGGCGGCGCTGATCTCGGGGCGGAAGAAGTCGGGGACATCGGTGCCACGAGCGCGCCCGTCATCGTGACCAACTGCACGGGCGCAGTGATTTCGGCGGCGATCGCGGCGGGCGGCAATGTCGACCTCAATTGCGGCCCTTCACCGATCACCATCTTCATGCCCGGCACCACCGTGAACACGACGGCGCGCGTGCGCCCGGTTTCAACGGGGCCCATCACGTTCACGCACGCGGCCACCCTCTTTTCCGTCAGGAACAATGCAACGCTCGAGCTCGACAACATCAACCTCGTGAGCTCGGGCGGCATGGCCATCCACTGCTTGTCCGCAAACGCCATCTTGAACGGCGTGACGGCAACGGGCTATCGCACGTTCGTGCTGACCGGCCACGTCGGCTCACGCTTGACGGTCATCAATTCGACCTTCTCACAGAACGGCTCCGCATCGATGGCCTTCGGCGCCCCGATCTACGGCGAGGGTTCGACCGTCGACGTGCGCAGCTCGACGTTCTGGGGCAATCAAGCGAACACGGGCGCGGCGATTACCGCTTTCGCGGGATCGGTGTCTGTCGCCGACAGCACCTTCTATTTGAACATGAGCGGAAGCGGTACCATTTATGCTCGGACCAATTCCCCTGTCCTGACGAACAACACCTTTTGGCGAAATACCGCCAGTGCTCAATTTGGCGCCATCGATGCACCGGCCACGACGACCATCCGCAATTGCACCTTTGCCGACAATGGCGCTCCCCTGGGATCGCTGGCGCGGGGAATGCAGATGTTCAACTCGATCCTCTTCGACACCCTGAGTCCGCCCGCGACTTGCCAGCTCGTTGGGATAGGCAACATCGAATGGCCGACGACGCTGCCAAACTGCGGCGGGGGCTTCCGCTACGGGGATCCGAACCTCGGTCTGCTCGCTAGCAACGGCGGGCCCACGCAAACGATGGCGCTCCAACCGGGAAGCGCGGCCATCGACACCGCCGTCGGCGCTTGCCCCACCTTCGATCAGCGCGCTGTGCTCCGGCCCCGCGACGGAGACGCGAATGGTTTTGCCACTTGCGACGTCGGCGCGTTCGAACGCTGAAGGGGCATCGGTATCGACATCACGCGAGGCCCAACGCCTCAGCGCGAGGGGAGGAATTGATAGGCCACGGAGAGTCCGGCAATGAGCCCAACGTCCCCCACTCGGTAGACGTCCAGCTCGGAGTATTGGAATTGATAGAGGAAGGGACGAACCTCGACGCCCAAGCTGGCGCCTGCCCGCCACCCCGCTCCCAGCTGAATGTCGGTCTGTGCGAAGAGCGCCGTGGCGATCCAAAGCTTGCGATTCTGCGTGTCGCGGGCAAGGCCGCTGCCCTTCCCTTCCAAGGCCAATCTGCCGGCGTCGAGGGAAAAATAGGGACGCAGCTCGACGGCCCCCGCGCGCAGGCGCGCTGGCGAGGCGAAGAGATGAGCCACCGTCAACTGAGCCGCCATCTCCGTATTCGGAGCGATCGATTCGGTGTTGGCCGTTGCCGTCAGTGTTCCTTCAACGACGACCCCCGCAGCGGGCTGCCACACCGAAGATCCCTCGCGAGCAAGCTCGAAGCCTGCGCCAGCTCCATAGAGCGAGACGGGCATGATCTGCGTGCGAACGGACGCTTGACCGCGAACGAGCAAGTTCCAAGTGGGAGCCCGGTCCTCGAGCGCGGGGGACTTCACTGCGGCCCCTTCGCGCTGCGTCGGACGGCGAGGCGTTTCTTGCGAGGATACAGGTTCCGATGGAGGATCGACTGATGCCCCCGGGCGCGCCGCTAGAGCCGCGATGAGCGCCAGTGCGTCGGCTACCTCGGCGCAATTCGCTCCGATGACCTCGCGTTCCAGCGCGGTCCCTTCGATGTCGAGGACGCGAATCCGCCCCGTTGCACGGCCATCCTCGTTGGATTGGAATCGCACCATGAACATGCGGCCGGGCTCCCCCGGCCGCGTCAATCGGATGCCCGAAGCTCGCTGCTGCAACCGACTCCAGAAATCCTCGCTGCTCGGGCACCCAGGAAAGCCTTCGACCCGCACCGCGACTGGCTCGAGCGACGGAATAGAGCTCGGAGCCGACTGCGCCCCGCTCGAAATCGCCAAAGTGAAGATGGCCGGCAAGGACAACCAAGCTTGGCCGGCGCGCCTCATCGACTCCAGAATTCATCATCGAGCGCGATACTTCAAGGTGAGATCACCGCCGAACGAGCCCGTTCTGCGACCAAGAAGGGTTGCGGCTGTCGTTCGCGGGGCTCGTCACGACACAGGGGCGCTCGTCGGTGCGCGAGATGAGCGCGATGACGCCCACGCCGGTGGTTCGATTGACGCGGTGATAAGCGAGCACCTCCTCCGCGCCCCAGGTCGGTCGCGCCGACACGATGCTATCCGTCGGGGTGAGCCGACGGGCCGGCGCACTGCAGAAATCGGTGGCTACGGCGAGGGGCGTCGTCCAGATCTCCTGGGTTTGGGGCCAGTTGCCGCCACACACGACGGAGTACGCGACGTCGGTACCGGAAGGTGATGCCGCCGGCATCGTCACCGTCGTCGTGGTGGCGTTCACGATGAAACGAGAACCGGTGCCGTCGATTCGGAGAGCCCGGATGCTGCCGTTGTTGCTGATCAAGAGCTCGGCACCGCTGGCGCTGAACGACGGCCAGGTGTCCAGATAGCGGGGCGCGGGGTCCGGCTTCGCGACGAGTTTCTCTCCGGTTCCATCGGTCCTGATCAAGTAGATCCCGGCGCCGCTGAAGAACGCCACCCACTCGCGATCGGGAGAGAATGTCGATTGCTGGGCCCCTTCGGGTCGGTTCGTCAACTGGACGGATTTACGCGTTGCGAGGTCGAGGAGGAAGACTTGCGGTACCCCGGCGACGTTCGACGTGTACGAGATCTCCGCGCCGTCGGACGAGAAGGACGGCTCGCGATCGATGTTCGTGCCTTCGGTCAGTTGGGTGAGCCCCGAGCCGTCGGGATGCATCGCGTAGATGTTGCGATGGAAGTTGTCGCGATCGGAATCGAAGGCAATCCACGACTCGCGGTTGATGAGATGCAGCACCACCTCGCACGCGCTGGCACGTCCGCCGTCCGCGTCGGGATGGCCACCGTCCGAAGCTCCGGTCCCCGCAGCGCCGTCGCGCGCCGACGTACCGCCGCTGCCTCCCGTGCTTGATGTGTCGTATCCAGCGTCATTCAGACTTGCGTCTGCCGTACCGCCGGTGCCGTCGGTTGTCGAGACGTCGCCGGCCGCGTCGCTCATCGGTGCGCCCGCTGCCGCATCATCCCCGCCGCCCGATGCTCCGCCGCTGCCCGCTGCCCCAGCGCCCCCCGCGATGCCGCCGGAGCCGGCAGTGGTCGTCACGGCGTCTCTGTGCGTATCGCCGAGCTGCACTTCCGTGCTGCAGGCGGCCACCGCGCACAAGAACCAAGGGACAGTTCGCGCGCTCATGGTGACCACGACGGGTTTGCGCTGTCCTCGGGGCCCGATGTGAGAAAGCAGGGACGAGCATCGCCTCGCGAAATCATTGCGACGACCCCCGTCTTGGTGAAGCGATCGGGGCGGTGCCGATAAGCGAGCACCTTGTCCGTGCCCCAAGACGGCCGCTCTGAGATGCCGCCATCCGGGGGAGTGATGCGGCGGCCCAAGCTTTTGCATGGACTCGAGGCCGTATCGAAGGGTGAGGTCCAGATCCCTTCGCCCGCGGCCCCGTCCCCCCCGCAATACGAGCTCGAAGCGATATCGATACCCGAAGGCACTATGGCTGGTCTTCTCGCGGAGGTGTCCTGTGTCAACACCGTGCGAGATCCCATGCCGTCGAGCCTCAATGCGTCGATGCCGACATTGTGCTCCATGAGGAGCTCGCTGCCATCGGCGCTGAAAGCAGGCCACGCGTAGATATGCTCCGCAGCATCCGCATCCGGGCCGACACCGACGGCGACGACCCTTTCCCCGGTTCCGTCAGTCTTCATGACGTATACGGAATATCCGCTACGGAACGCCACCCAGCTCCCGTCACGCGAAAGAGTCGACTGATCGGCGCCCTCGGCGCGGTGTGTCAGCTGGACCGAAGTTCGCGCCGCGAGGTTCATGAGGAACACTTGCGGCTTTCCCGCGATGGTCGAGGTGTACGAGAGTCTTGTCCCGTCGTACGAGAAGAACGGCTCGCGGTCGTTGTTCGCGCCCTTGGTCAGTGGCGTTAGCTCCGTACCATCGGGATGCACCATGTAGAGGTTGCGACTGCCGCCGTCACGATCGGAGTCGAAGGCGATCCATGACGCGCGATTGACGAGACTCTGCACGACTTCACACGCGGTTGGCGCCGTCACATCTGCGTCGCGCGACCCGCCGTCCTGGCTTCCATCTTCCGCCGCGCCGTCGTTCGTCGGCGTTCCTTCCGCCCCGTCACTCGACGCTTCGGCCGCGGCGTCGACGAGCGACGTGCCCGCCGCGCCGCCGTTGCCGTCAGCTGTCATTCGATCGATCGCCACGTCGCCGAGCGACGTACCCGCATTGCCGCCATTTCCGGCCGCGCCGCCGGCGCCGGCCACGCTCGTCGCAGCGTCCTTTCTGCGCACATCGCCGAGGGGCACCTCGGAGCTGCACGCCGCCATGATCAACGCCGAAAGGCCCCCCCAGGTGACGCAAAGCGCGCGCATCATTGCGACCACGACGGGTTGGCGCTGTCCTCGGGGCCCGACGTAAGCAAACAAGGACGACCATCACCGCGGACGATCATAGCGATGACTCCGAGTCGAGTGCTCTGATCGGCGCGACGGTACGCGAGCACCGATTCGGTGCCCCAAGAGGCGCGCTCGGAGACGTAACCATCCTTCGGGGTGATCCGACGTCCGAGGCTGATGCAAGGGATCGTCGCGAGGGCAAAGGGTGAGGTCCAGATCCCATCCACCGTGCCGCCATCACATTCGAAGCTGGACGCGAGATCGATGCCTGATGGCGACACTGCCGGCCAGTGCGAGCCTCCGACCGTGCGATTTCCACCGCCATCGAGCTTGAAGGCGGCGAGTCCGGTCGTGTCGAGGTTTTGAATGACGAGCTCGCGGCCATCGGCGCTGAAGGCGGGCCACGAGTAAGCATTCCCGGCGTTGGGCCCGACCGGCGCGGCGACGGCCCTCTCTCCTGTTCCGTCGGTCTTCATGACATACACGGAAAAGCCGCTGTGGAACGCCACCCAATTGCCGTCGCGCGAGAACGTCGATTGGTCGGCTCCCTCTGCGCGGTGGGTCAATTGAACCGATGTGCGCGTCGCGAGGTTCATGATGAAGACTTGTGGTACTCCCGCGGCGGTCGCGGTGTACGAGAGCTTCGTGCCGTCGAACGTAAAGAACGGCTCGCGCTCGTTGCTCGTGCCCTTGGTCAATTGAGTGAGCTCAGTGCCATCGGGATGCACCATGTACAGGTTGCGATGGAAGTCGTCGCGATCCGAATCGAATGCGATCCACGACGCGCGATTGACGCGGCTCAGCACCGCCTCGCAAGCGGTGAGCTCTCCCGCGTCCCCAGAGTCCCGCGGCCCACCCTCCGCGCCCGGGGAGCCCGCGGCGCCGTCGGTCGACGTTCCCCCCGCGCCCACGTCGGCCGGCCCTTCTGACGCCGCGTCGGTCGAGCTCGCACCGGCGCCGCCCCCATTTCCTGCTAATGTCGTTCGATCGATCGCGGCGTCGCTTGCCGGCGTGCCTGCCGCGCCACCGCTGCCCGCGGCGCCGCTGGAACCGGCCATGCTCGTCGTTCCGTCGTCGCGGCGGAGGTCGCCGATGGGCACTTCTGAGCTGCACGCTATGGCAATCAATGCCAAGAGGCTCGACCGGCTGATCCAGGACGCGCGCATCATGACTTGCAAACACTCAATGGAGCGAAGAGCGCGGTTTGATCACGGAACAGGTTGCTTCGGAGGGCGCGCGAGCCGTTCACGAATCTTGGCGAGATAGCCACTCTTGGGATGCGCCGCTGCAAAAGCGTCGGCCAAAGTGCGGGCGCGCGCCATGTCGCCCATCTGGGCGAGCAAATCGATGCGCAGGACCGTCGCTTCTTGGCCGAGCGTGCCACCCGCAAACTCCGCGTCATACGCATCGAGCTCCGCGAGCGCCGCTGCGTACGCGCCCGCTCGGAGCGCGGCGCGCGATCGATCGAGCCTGACGACCTCTGCGCTCAATGTTGCAGCGGAAATGGGGGCTCCCGGCGCAGCCGGAGTTGCGCTGGACACCGCGGTGGGACGCATGGGTTTGGCTCCATCGTTCGTGGCTGCGGTCGTTGGGATACGTCGGCGCGCCGGGGCGAGAGCGCGTGGCGCTTCGTCCAACGCGGAGGGCACGGCGGCAACCGGCATCGAGGTCGTCAGACGCTCGGACCCGTCGAAGAGCTCGTCGTTCGCTCGATGAGATGCGGTCCCGTGGACCGCGGCAGCAGGACCCGACCCCTGCACATTGCGAGCGTCGGACGTCATCCATTCGGCCGCATGCATCACGACGACCGCTCCCGCACCCACGAGGAGCACTTTGACGAGGGAGAGCGTCCCGAAGCTGATCCCGCTCTTGGCGGCCATTGTTGCTCCAGGCGCCACCGAGTTTCCAGCGTTCGCCGCGTCCGTCGCCTTCATGACGCCCGCCGCGCCGCCGCCCGTCGCGATACCGAAGGCGGCAAACGCCCGCTTCCGCGCTTCTGCAGGAACCTCGTCCTGAGAGAAGCTCGCCAGCAGCGCTTCGGCTACTTTGTCGGTCGTAGGACGCGTCATTGGCCGCTCTCCTCCGATCGGCGCGAACCGAACAATTGTTCGACCTTGGCTTCGAAGAGTTGCCGTGCGCGGCGCAGACGCGACGCGACGGTGCCGGGCGGGATTCCGAGCAAAGACGCAATCTCCGCCATGGTCAATCGCTCGCCTTCACTCAGCATGAGAACCGTTCGAAGCTCCAACGGCAATTGGTCGAGCACGACGTCCAGCAAATCGCGCGCGCGCTTTTGGTCGACCAAGGCCTCGACGTCGGCGTGAGCGTCGATGGCGGCTTCGACCAACGCGTTGTCGTTGAGCTCTCGAACCCGCGCCTGACACCGCCGCACGTGAGAAGCAGCGCGCATCAGGATGGAAAAGAGGAATGCCCGCTCGGACCCGGGCGCAATGGTGTCGATTTTGCGCACCGCGATCCAAAACACTTCCTGCGCGGCATCATCGACCAAGGAATCCGGAACTCCGACGCGGCGCAACGAGCGCCATACGAAGTCGAAATGCCCCGCGAGCAAAGAACGAATGCGTTCCTCGCGCCCGGCGGGGATCTTCGCACACGCGTCCGCGTCCCCTTCGGACGGCGGCAAATTCCTGGCGGAAGCGTGGTTCACACTACTCAATGGACAGATCGTGCGATTTTGATCACTTGTAGCGCCAAAAGTGTTGTCTGGCGCGCGAGGTGGCCGCAACGGAGCGCACCGAGATGGCCTCTCAGCCGTGCGGGGCCCCAATCAGCCGGGTGAGGACCCAACGACAATCGTTGTAAATTCAGCCACTTGGGCAATCTCGCCAACGGCTGTGGACTACCCCATCAGCTCCGGGCCAGGCGGAACTCGAGCGTGTAACTGGCGTCTTCGCCGTCTTCCGGCGTCTCGTTGAGGGTCTCGTGAACCCAGGTAGCCGCAGCGTCCCCTGGACTTTGCGCGCTGAGGGTGGCGCATGACTCGATAGGCGCATTTCGAACATCAATGTGCCGAGGAGTCGATGGTCAATTCTTCGAGATGAGAAGGAGCGCAGGCAAGCTTCTCGTGACTTAGCCCCGCGCGGAACCTCTACGCTGTGCTCGGTTGCGGGCGAAGTCGAGCGCCATTTCCAGACGATCATTGCCCCAGAAGAGCTCGCCGTCGACGACGAAGCTCGGAGCGCCGAAAATGCCGAGCGACTGCGCGGCTTCGGTGCGCCCGCGCAGCTCCTGCTTGATCTCCTGGCTCGCGGCCCGCGCGAGCACTGCATTGGGCTCCTGGCCGACACCTTCGAGCACTGCGGAGATGACGTCGGCACTTGCGATGTCTCGATCATCGGCGAAGTTGGCGTGAAACACGCCTCGCACGAACGCACGTCCCCACGCTTGGTTCCTGCCGATGGTCGCAACCCGCGCCGCCAAGAGACCATTGCGCGGAAAGACCGTCGGTTTGCGGAATGGCAACGAAAGGCCGGCGCAGAGCCGCTCGAGATCCCGCCACATGTAGCGCCCTTTGGCCGGGTAGATGTTGAACGGGGAATCCTTCCAGCCCTGCTCTGCGAAAATGGGTCCTAGAAGGAAAGGGCAATATTCGAGATCGACCCCCGCGTTTTGCGCGGCCTTTTCGACGCGCATCGCCGCGGGGTACGTGTACGTGCTGGCGAATTCGAACCAGAATTGGAGAACCACGGCGATGACCCTAGCACCAGACCGACGAGGCGTACTAGGACCGTTCGGGCCGGCGACGGAAAGGCGCGCGATCCAAGCCATCGACACCATCGCCGTTAGGCCGAAATGTTCGGTGAGTCGGAAGATAAGGGTGGGTCATCCGATCCACTCGACATGTGCGAGCGTCTACGGCAGGCTGCGCCGTGCGCGAAGCGCACTGAGGACACAGAGGACACATTGGAAGCGACAAGGCGGGAAGTGCAAGGAGCGGTGACATGACGGAGCAGCAGAAGGGGACCCTTGCGGATGCCCTCCGCGAGACAGCAGATGAAGGGCACCGAGACAGGCTCAGCAACCTCTTGGAGCAAATCGACAAGCGCGTCCGTGAATTCAACGAGCTGCGAGAAACCTATGATTGGTCGATCGATCCAGCCGCGTTCGCCGCTGCCGTTGACGGCCTGGATGAAGCCGTCGAAGCCGCGCACCTTGCCATCGGCGATGTGCTTGACGACGACGGGGTGTGGCGCGCCCCTGCCCCCGCGGCAGAAGAACGACCGTGAGGGCGTCGTCCGGCTTCATGCCGGCCCGGGGACAGCGTCCTCCGCCCAGCGTTTGCGCAGGTAAATGAAATTGATGATCCAAACGACAGGGTTGAAGCTGAAGAGCGTGAGCGTGACCCAAGCCCAATGCTTGCGCTGCGCGAAAAACCAGGCAAGCGCGCCGTAGACGACGCAGAAGACCATCATCGCGATGGCACCCGATTCGAACATGATGCCGAGGGCGATCCCGATGAGGAACGATTGGACGCTGAAATAATAACCCCAGCGGTAAGGCTTCTTGCCGGGATAGCGCCGCAGGAAATAGCGATGCAGCGCGAAGGCAACGGCGACGGGGACGCCTAACATGAGGGCCAATGTCGCTAGAACGACGAGCGCCGGCCCGACGCTGCTTCCCGAGCTCGGCGCGAGAGGCTCGCTTACCGCAGCAGCGACCACATCGTCGTTGTCCAAGGTGACGATGACCTTTCCACGCGCATGGCCTGCTTCCAGATACCGCATCGCCTCGGACACCTGTCCCAGACTGTAGCGCCTGTCGATGACGGACTTCAGCTTTCCAGTCTTCATCAGATCGCCGAGGAGCGTCAAATCCGCTCGGTTGGTGTGGGCAATGAAGAAGAGGAATTGCTGGCTCACGAACCGTGAATAGACGACAGCTCGGAGCGCACCGGCGAGAGGCCCGAGCCACCGACCCTTGTCGGTACTCCCGACCACCACGAGGATTCCGCTGGGGGTCAGCGCGCGCCGGTAATCCGATAAGGAATGGGTGCCGACCATGTCGAGGATGAGATCGTATTGCCGCCCGCCCTCGGTGAAATCCTCTCGAGTGTAGTCAACGACGTGGTCGGCGCCGATGGATTGGACCAAACCGATATTCCGCGTACTGCATACGGCAGTCACATCGGCACCGAGTGACTTGGCGATCTGGACCGCGAACGTGCCCACCCCTCCGGACGCGCCGTTGATCAAGACCTTTTGGCCCGGCTCGAGCTTTCCCTTGTCGCGAAGGCCCTGCAAGGCCGTCACTCCCGCGACGGGGATTGCCGCCGCCTCCTCGAAGGTGATCTCGCTTGGTCTCGGTGCCAATGACCTTTCGGAAGCACATACGTACTCGGCCAACGAACCAAACTGAGTTCCGAAGACCGCATCGCCGGGCTTCGTCTGGGTGACGTTCTTGCCTACCATGACGACCTCGCCGGCGAGATCGACGCCGAGCCGTACATCATCCGGCTTGAACGGCGCTTTTTCCCCTGCGCGAAGGAGATAGGGCTCGCCCCTCATGTAGTGCCAATCCACGGGATTCAAAGAAACCGCGCGCACTCTGATCAGCACTTGATCGTCGTTGCAGACCGGCCTTTCGACTTCCTCGAGCCGAAGGGCATCGGGAGAACCATAGTCGTGATGAACGACGGCCTTCATCCGAGAAGGAAGCGTCGGATTGGGTATCGAGGCGGGAGAGCTGCAGGAGCCGAATGGCGTCTGGGCAAGCGGCGTACGGGCCCAAACGAGCAGAACCGTGCCGATCGCGGCGAGCAGAAGGCGGAGATGTGCTTTCATCGGAACGGCCACCCTATGGTTTGGTGAATCGGAATTTCGGTTTACGATTTGTAGACTATGGGCAGAAGGCGGCGATCAGATGGGTCCCCGTTCACGGCGTAGCCGGATAGCTCCGGCCAGGAACGCTCCGGTGAACAGCAAACCGATCCAGAGCCCAGGCGTAGCGATGAAGTTTCCAGGCGTGAGCTGCGCAACAGAGTCGATCTCATGCCCGGCATGGGTGTCGAAGGCGAGAGGGACGTGGCCGAGAAAGCGATGGGCCAGCATCGAGAGGAAGTGCTTGCTGCCCAAGGCGATCTTCTCGAGGACGGCGACCGCGAGCGGCGGCAATACAGCCCAGAGAAATGTCGCGCGGCGCGACCAAGCGGAGATGAGTAGCAGCCAACCGTAGAGCGGCGCGTGCCAGAGCGCGAGGACGACGAGGCCGTAGAGCAGTATCAAGGACTGCTCGAAAAATGCCCAATGCACGGACGTCGCGCCACCGAGGCCGCTCATGAAGAGGACCACGGTCGTCATCGCCAGCATGATGAGCTGCGTCACCGCGGTCACCGCAAAGACCAAGAGCGGCAGAACTCCGAGCGGAATGCTGGCCTTGGCGAGCACCGTCGTCCGATCGGAGACCGGCAGCGACTTCCAAAACAGAATGCTTCGGTCACGACGTTCGCCGTGGAGCGCGTCGAGGCAATAGAACACGCCGACGATGAACGCGTTCGCGATGAACACGATCGCCGCGATGTCGTACGGCTTTTGAATGGCGGCGTGTTGACGAGCCTGATCGAGCAGCAAGATGGCGCTCCTGCGCTCCGGCAGACGAACCAGGCTGATCGAGAAGGCGAACATCCAAACCGCGGCGACGGCGAGCGGCGCGATGACGATCGAACGGTTTTCCCACAGTTCCCGTCGCACCGACCAGTACAGGGGCCGAATCGCCGCAACGTTAGCCTTTGCTTCGGCGTGCGCGTCGATGTGAGGTTCCGGCGCGGTGTTCGCTTGCGTCGTTATCATCTAGGCGGCTCCTCGCGTCTCGCTCGCCCCGCTGCTCATCACTGCGACGAACAAGTCGGCAAGGCTCGGTGTGCGCACCTCGCCGACGGCGGCGAGTTTTTCGCGGTCTACATCGTTGAACAAAAGGATGCTGCGGCCGAACAGCTGACGCTCATGCATGGGCCGATAGGTGCGCGCCTGCGCGAGCTGTTCGGGATGTACCAGCACTTCGGCGTAGCGCGACTCGAGTGCCTCCATGCTGGAGTCCACGACGATGCGACCACGGTCGATGAACATGACATCGGTGAGAACGTCCTGGATCTCTTCCACCTGATGCGTCGTGACCACGATGGTGCGACTGCGATCGAAGTAATCGTTCAGAAGAGAATCGTAGAACTGCTTGCGATAAAGAATGTCGAGACCGAGCGTTGGCTCGTCCAGGACCAAGAGCTTCGCGTCGATCGCCATGACCAGAGCGAGATGCAGCTGGGCCACCATCCCCTTCGACAATTGGCTGACCTTGCTGGAGTGTTTGATCGTCGTCCTGGCGAGAAAGCTCTCCGCCTTGGCGCGGTCGAATCGCGGATGTACGCCGGCGACGTAGTCGAGCGCGTGTGAAACGCGCAGCCAACGCGGAAGCACGGCGACGTCGGCAACGTAGGAGACGTCGCACATCAGCTGGTCGCGCTCGGTCCAAGGATTGCGTCCGAGCACCTTCAGTTCCCCGTCATAAGGGGCAAGACCGAGAATCGCGCTGAGCGCGGTGGTTTTGCCGGCCCCGTTCGGGCCGATGAGCCCGAGAATCTGCCCTTCTTCGACGCACAAATCCACGCCGTCCAGCGCGACGGTGGTGCCGAATGATTTGCGCAAACCGCGCGATTCTATGACCGCCATGACAAGGACCCTCCTACTTCTTCGCCTTCGACGTAGGCCGGCGGGTTGAGCCCGCGCCCAGCAGATCTTCCGGCGTCAGGCCGAGCCGTTGAATGGTCGCGTGAACTCGAGGCCACTCTTCGTCCAAGAATCTCCGCCGTTCGCCTTGCAACAGCAGCTCGCGCGCGCCGGCATTGACGAACATCCCGCGCCCGCGCCTCGTCTCGACGAGATGCTCGTCGACCAGCTCTTGATAACCCTTCAGAACCGTAATCGGATTGACGCGATATTCGGCGGCCACCGTGCGCACCGACGGCAGCGGATCGCCTTCTTTGAGCGCACCGTCGAGGATCATCGCGACGACACGGTCGCGAAGCTGCCGGTAAATAGGCTGACTGTCGTTCCACTCTCTATCCATCCTGTGTTCGACCATCGCATTGCATGTCGGTGTTGTAGTTAACTACAACACCGACACTCGTGCAAGGCCTTTCTTCCCACTGGTGAGATCCAGCCCGTTGCCGAGGGTCCCTGCGGAAAGGCCGTTCCCGCCATTCCCGCGAGATCGCTGCAATCGAGCGTGCTGGGCGCGGCGGCTATTTCAGCGTTCCCGCATCAAGCGGCCACGGGGGCCGAGTGCGTGACGGCCAGCTAACGCCACCGCGGTCCGGGGGCATCACGGTGATGGGCTTCACTTCATCGAGAAGCTCGATCGTGGACACTGTTCGAGGCGTCGTGGCCGCCCCGGTGTCGGGCAGATCGGCGGCGCCGTCGCGCGCGTCCGACGAATCCGTGCCGGCGTCCGCGCCGGGTGCGGGACCGCCATCCCCACCCCCTCGAACCGGAGGCTCTGGTTGCGGATTGAGGCCGCCAAGCGGCGGTTCCGCCTGTGGGTTCAAAGAACAGAACTCAAGCGCCGCGGCAAACCCTAAGAAGAGCGCGAACCTAGCGTACTGCTTGAGCCTGAACCGGAGCATCAACGAGGAACGCTACCACGGGCCCCCAAACATCACTGCTGTCTCCAATTAAC
>Ga0111538_10008525_pt1 | contig 13758 bp, 12 predicted proteins | sample SoiMethybrSBSTD1_FD_79669 | JGI IMG/M metagenome (GOLD analysis project Ga0111538, IMG submission 79669) | Bulk soil microbial communities from a Populus tree surrounding site in Tennessee, USA - Soil MetaG P. TD hybrid SBSTD1 (version 2)... | ecosystem: Environmental > Terrestrial > Soil >...
CCACACCGAAGCCGACGCGATCGATCTCATCCGTGCTGCTGTCGAAGAGCGCGCCTCCTGCGTTGCACTGCCCGTTGCGCGATTCGACCCCGAGTTTTTCGACTTGCGCACGCGCTCCCTTGGGGAGTTCGTCCAAAAATTCGTCACGTATAAACGGCGCGTCGTATTCGTTGGCGACATTTCGCCGTACCTCGAGTCGAGTGCCTCACTGCGTACGTTCGTCCGCGAGGCAAACGAAGATGATCACGTGTGGTTCGTTGCGGATCTAGAGGAATTGGCGGCGCGAATCTCGGCAGCCGGAGCGGGTTAGCTCTGATCCAAACGCTCGGGTCAGACGTACTGACCCCGAGATGATGACCAACGAGACGCTTGAACCGAAAATCCCGCGGGGATCACCTTCCTCGGCTGCACTGAGCTTGATCGTGCTCATGGCTGTAGCTGGCGGTGGTTGTTCCGATTCCGCCGCGGAGGCAATTTCGCAAAAAGCAGCAGCGCAAGAACGATGTTGTAACAAAAGTTGCCACGGCGATTCGGGCGCTCCGGACGACGCCGACGCAGCGCAGCCGGATGCCGACGGCGGCTGCTCTTGCACGCCGAACGGCACGCAGGGGGGCCAGTCGCTCGCCTGTTTTTGCGCGAGCGACCCATGCCCGACTTACGACGAAGCGATCAAACTTTGCCCCCCTTCGCCGTTTCCGGAGGACAATCATGTCGATACCTACGCCGACTGCAACCTCGTCGTCATCGAGTACTCGGGCGGATTCGATTACGGGAGCTACGTCTACGATGCGACGACGCACGCGCTCCTAGGCGGCTTGTACGGCACTGACTACGACGCCTACGTTTGCGGTTCGACCAGGGTATTTAGCGTTCGAGCGGGCACATTTCCTCCGCCGACCTGCTCGGTTTCTCAAAGCGCGCTCCGCTGCGTGGACGGCGGTGGCGCAGCCGCCTCCCGTTAGATCGGCGTCGCTTGCCGGCGACGGAGACGCATGAAATCATAGACCAGCATGAGCCGCGTTGCGCTGGTCGGGCCGGAGATCGAAGAGAACCTGAGCCTCCGGTATCTGTGCTCGGCGCTCGCGCGGCACGGTCACCAGACGGATATCGTCGCATTCAATAACGACGCCGATTTCGCGGTCGCGATCGAGACCATCTTGACGGCAAAGCCGGATGTGGTCGGCATTTCGCTCGCATTCCAGTGGCGGGCAACCGACTTTCTCGCCCTCGCGGTCGCCCTTCGCGAGAAAGGCTACCGAGGGCACATCACCGCGGGTGGGCACTTCGCGACGTTCGCGAGCCTGGAGCTCTTGCGCGATTTCCCCGAGCTCGATTCGATCGTGCGGCAGGAAGCGGAAGAGACGATCGTCGCTCTCGTCGGTGCCATTGGGGGCGGCGTTCCGTTCGATCGCCTTGCCGGTCTGGCGGTGCGTGACGAATCGGGCGTACCGCGCCTGAACGAGCACGCGATGCTGCCGGACCTGGCGACATTGCCGTGGCCGGATCGTCGGGGGGAGCCGGCGAGTTGCTTTGGTCACGGCATCGCGCCCCTCGTGTCGAGCCGCGGCTGTTACGCGAACTGCTCCTTTTGCTGCATCGCCGCATGGCACGAACAAAGCCTGCCTGGCAAGCGCTATCGCGTTCGAGAGCCGGACACGGTGGCCGACGAGATGCTGGCGATGAAGCGCGATCGCGGCGTCGACATCTTCGTTTTTCACGACGACAATTTCTTCGTGCCGGGTCATCGTAAGAACCGGGAGCGCTTCTCGGCGCTGGCGGACGCGCTGGAGCGCCGCAACATCGGGCGGTTCGCTACGGTGGTGAAGGCGCGGCCTACCGATTGCGACGCCGAGGTGTTCGCGATCCTGCGCAATCGATTGAACTGCATTCGGGTGTACGTGGGCATCGAATCCGACGCCGACCAGGGGCTCACCACGCTTCAGCGTTGGAGCACGGCCAAGATGAACCGCAAGGCCATCGAGCTCGTACGCTCGCTCGACCTCTACACTTGTTTCAACATGCTCATCTTCGATCCCGATACGACGCTCGAAAGCCTCGATACCAACATCCGCTTCATGCGCTGGGCGGCCGAGTTTCCTTCGAACTTCGGGCGGGTGGAGCTCTACGCGGGCACGCCGCTCTTGGCGCGTATGCTGGCGGAAGGGCGCTGCCGCGGCGACTGGATGCAATGGGATTACTCGCTCGCGAGCCCCGACGTCGAGCGCGTCTTCGGGCTCGCGATGCGATGTTTTCATGCGCGAAACTTCGGCGAGGGGGCGCTCAACAACCGCATCATGGCCACGCGGTTCGACATCGAAGTGTGCCGACATTTCCACGCGGACCTTTTTCGCCCCGCGTGGCTCGAGCGCGGCAAGGAGCTCAGCCGAACGCTCAGTCTCGACACCGTCCGCGCGCTTTCGCGGATCGTGGACCACGTGAAACACCGGCCGGTAGACGAGGACGCTGCGCTGGTTCCGGAGCTCGTCCCGGGGCTGCGCGCGATGGAGAGCGACATTTCCAAGGCCGCGCGCGAGCTCGCCACCGAGCTCGCCACGCATCTCGGGCGCGGTCACCCCCTGACCGACTTGGGCGATCGGGTCGCCACCCCCCTTCAGACTCCCCGATCGCCAGCGGGAGCGTACGGATGACGCGCGAAAGTCGACGGCGTCAGCGCACGATTATGGTGACCGAATGAGCGATCGAAAACGAAGTCTCGAACTATTGCCGGAGATCTTGCCGGCGCCTCCTCCGCTCGCCGAGGGCGGACCGCGTCAGCGCGCCCTCGAGAGTCTGCGCCGCCTCGCTGCCGCCGCTGGTGCCGCGGCCACGATCGGCGGATGCTCGGGATACGCCGTGGTCGATCCCATACCTCCGCCGTCACGTTGCGCGGGGCTCGCCGACAGCATCGACGCGACGGTCGCTCGCAAGACGGCCACCACCGTGGTGCTGACCTTGGGCAAACCCCGCTTCAACGGCGCGACCTACGACATCAAGGCCCCCGCCGTGACCGGCGGAACGCTCATCGGCACAGACGTTCAGCCTGATTCCGCGACGATCGAAATCGAGACCGCGGCCGCGTCGAGTCGCGTAGCGGTGTCGATTTCGATGTCCTGCCCGAACGGTCCCAGCCGCGTGATCGCCTATTTCTCGCCGGCCGAACTTCCCGACGCAGGAATGGCAACGGTCGTGCTCGTCGACGAGATGTAATCTCGCCGTTTCCGCTGGAGCTTCAGATCGTCATGAGATTCAGGTGATGGGCGACGTCTCGACCGGTCCACGCGATGGCGGTGCCGCCATAAGCCCGGACGAGGCTTGGGGCGAAATCGGAAGTATCGCCGAACGTCCGCTTGCTTCCGAAGTTCACTCCGTTGCTCGAGCTCATGACGTTGAGACGCCGCGCTGCGTCCGTTCCGGACCAGGAGATGAGCAGCTCACTGCTGGCAAGCAGCGACGGGGCAGCGATGCTCGTATCCCCCAGCACCACTTTGTTCTGCCAGCTCGCGCCGAAGTCGCCGCTCGACATCACATTGAGATTCCGCCCCGCGTTGGTTCCAGTCCAGGCGATGAAGAGACGGCCGGCAAAGCTTGCCAATGCCGGCGCGTCGATCGACGTGTCGCCCAGCGTATGCTTGCCACCCCAGCTCACCCCATCCGTCGAGCTCAAGACGTTGAGATGACGCCCGGCATCGGTTCCCACCCAGCCCAAGACGAGGCGCCCACCATGCGCGGTCAGCATGGGCCGACTGGGGCTCGTTTCCGCAAGCGTCACCTTGTTGCCCCAGAAGATGCCATCGGCCGACGCCATGACGTTCAGCAACCGGTTGCCCGTGCCCGACCAGGCCATGAACAGTCGGCCATTGAACTCGGTCAAGCAGACCCCAACCGGAGACGTGTCTCCCAATGTCACCTTATCTTGCCATACCCCTTCGTCATTCGACGCCATGACGTTCAAACGGTGAGCCGAATCGGTTCCGGACCAAGCGATTAACGCCCGCTTGTTGAACTCAACGGCGCCAAGCGCATTGACCGAGGTTTCGGCAATGACGTTTTTGGTGGAATCGCCTCCGTACTTGCTGGTGATGCCGTTGATGTCGTCCTGAGCCAGCCCATTCAATGACGGATTGTAGAAAGCGAACATGACTGCGTTGGCGTCTGCGGAATGCCCGAGGCCCAAGGCGTGCCCGATCTCGTGTACGGCAACAATGAAGAGCTCGATGGGCTGCTGGGTAGAGCCTCGGTCGGCGGCCGACCAAGTCTCGAACTCATCGAACAAGATGGTGGCCCGAAGGATCGTGGAGCCCGAAAAAGTTGTTGTCGTCTGAGCGAGAACCCCGTTGGCGGCATCGATGTTGCCGAAACTGATTCGGATGTTGATGTTGTTGTCGTCGGGCCGTTCGTAGAATTTCACCGGGGTCGTGTCCGACCATTGCGCGAAGGCGCTCCGCAGTACTGCTTGCACCTGCTGCTGCGTGAGGTCGCCCGTAAAATTCGTAAAGCTAAAGGTTACGTCATTGCTCGCCCAGTTGAATCCGTTGTCGACAAACATCAATGAGGCGAGCTGCTTTTCGACGCGCTCGGCTTGTGGCCCATCCACCGGGTGCGGCACATCTGGATAATCGTCGTAGCGAGGACGTGCGAGCGCGATCAACGTCGGCCTATCGAGAATGCCCGTTTGCGGTACGCGCACGTACTTCTGGAATAGTCGAAGGGCACGTTCCGTGAGATCATCGAAAACCCCCGTCATGCCCGCCTTGGACAAGTATCCAAAGTCATGAAGAAGACCCTGCAGGGCGTTGACACGCTCTTTGTGCGGCTCTCCCTTTTTCATCTCCGCGAAGCGGGAAAGCGCCTTGATTTTGGCGGCGTGGGGCCGTGCGCCGATCTGATGGACGCGTACCTCTTCCTTGGCTTCCGACATGATCGCCTCCCTATATCGAAACGTATTTTCACCAAATTCAAAACCGCACTTGGAATCCACACCAACTAAGGGGCTACGCGGTCCCATGGACCTTTCTCGCAGCTCATCTGTGATTGCGCTCGGGGCTGCCGGCGCCGTGTCGAGTGGATCCAAGTGATATCGGTACTGGGCCGACGCGGCTTGGTCTATGGTCAAATCTTCGCGCCGCACTCAGCACGTCGAGAGTCCGCAGCTCTTCGATCTCACGCAGCCTCTTCCTTGCCCCAGGCGAGTTGTGACTCGCCCGTGACGGCGTCCCTAGAAGGTAGGCGGCGCTGTATTCAAGTCGGAGTCCAAGAAATCATCGATCATGGGCAACAGCCAACTCCACCGTTGCATCATACCGACGTGGGTGGTGCCGGGCAGGATGGCGAGTCGGGATTTCGATAGGCCGTGGATGTCTCCCATTTTTCCGCCGCCTTTCGCGCGAAAGAGTTCCAGCGCGTGCTCATACCGAATGCCGTCGACATCACCAATGACGATGAACATGGGCGCTTTGATGGCGCGTGCCTCTTTCGACCAATCATACGGTTTCAGGTCGACACTAATGACCTTCTTGATGAACGCTGGGAACTGGGCCGGATCGTTGCCGAAGCGACGATACTCTTCCACGAAGGGAGTGCCCTTGAACGCTTCTGCGTTCATCGTAGCGAAGCTGGCCTCCGCATCTGGCCACCATCCGTCATGCGCATAGGCCCCGGACAGGATGACAAGCCTGCGAACCCGCTCCGGATGGCGTATGGCCACCTGGAAGGCTACGCCTCCACCCATGCTGTATCCGAGCAGGTCTGCACTCTCAATCTTGAGGTGACCGAGTAGACCGGCGACATCGTCTGCCATGGCTTCGTAGCTGAACTCACGAGGCACATCGCGCGTGCGGCCGTGGCCTTGCATCTCGGCCACGATCACCTGCCTGCTTCTCGCCAACAAAGGGATAGCGTGCGCCCAGTTCATGGGGATGTTCATGAACGAGCCGTGGAGCAGTAGAACGGGTTTACCTTTTCCATACACCTCGTAGTACAGCTTCAACCCATTCACATCCGCGTAGCCGCTTTCAGCCGGTTTCATACTCTGGCTGGCGGGTGCGTCTTTGGGTGCACCTAGAGCAGTTTGGCTTTCTTTTGGAGCCGGATGGCAGGCTGCTGCCATCAAAACGAGCGCGGCCAAGAAACGATGCGGGACGTGCTTCTTCATTCCTGGTGCCTTTCGAGAGGCGGTAGCGGCCGCCATCATGCCAGCGTTTGACGGCCGGATCGAAGGACGGAGCGCGAAACCGGCCCTGCGGACTCATGACTAGGCGAAGAAGGTACTTTCACGAACGGAGCCCGTCATGCGGCAAGACAGTGCAACGAAGCGCGTTACGAAAGAGGGGGTTCGGCAGGCGCAATGGGTGCGCGAGCATCCGCAAATCGACGAATCGGGCTTTCCCGAATACCCGGATGAGCCTTCGCGTCGCGGTTCCTCGCGGGGCGCCGTGCCCAACGGCAATCCATGGCGCCCCGTCGACCCCGACGAAAGACCGGGAAGGATCGAGTCCGATCACGAAGGGGAGCGGATCTCGTTGACTCCCGATTCGGAGAGCGCACCGACCCAGCGCGATCCCAAGGCGCATCCGTGGGGGGAGCCGCCGCACCACCCGGCGGTCGTCGTCGCCGGCAACGACGCCGATGAGCGCCTCGGATATGACATCGACAACGTACTGGCGACCGCGAAGGTGCTCGAAGGAGCGCATCTCGTCGTGGAAGTCGTCGACGGGGACGTCTACCTCTACGGTACCGTCGCCGACCAAAGCGTGAAGAACGAAGTGGGGCGGTTGGCGTCGTCCGTGCACGGTGCCAAGATCATTCGCAACGAGCTCGACGTCCGAAACTGAGTGAGTCGAAAGTCCGCCACTGACTGGCGACCGTGGTTTCGTTTCGACGAATACGGTTCAATGCCCAGCCATGAGTTGGAACTGTCACGGTTGCGATCTCCAAGTCGCGTGCGAATTCTGTGAATCTTGTTCGGAGCACTGCGTCGCGCGACTTCCGAACGAAATCGACGCGCATTGCGTTTATGTGGGGCGGATGCTTGCGCGCAGCACCGTCGTGGCACGCCCCGTGATACCTGCGCCCGGTGCGACGATCGTTGCGCCAGCAACGAATGCGACGGACACCGTGGGGTGTCGCGCGCTGGCGCCCCTTTTTTGACGATTTGGAAGCGCGCTTTCGCCAGTAATGGACGGCAGCCAGCATTGAAAATTGTCAGAATGTTTGGAAAAAGCGACCGCACGGCCGTCAGCAGCAACAAAACAAACGCGGTGTTACGCGGCGCGTGTCGAGAGGCGCTTGAAGAGAGCATGAAATAGGCTACGAAAGCCTACATGGTCGCCGAATCCTCTGTGCGCTGTCTTCAAGCTCTCATCCTCATGGCCGCCGTTGGGTCGGCGACACCGGCATTGGCGCAGCAAGCGCCCGAGCGTCACCCGGAACAAGCCGAATCGGACGAAGGAGAGAAGCCGGCGGAGGAAACGGTGCCCTCGGCGAATCTGGCGATCCATGGAATCAGCGATGGTCTCCAGGTGCGCGTCCTGTTGAAGGAAGAAGGGCGAGCGGTGGAGGGCGAGGGGGTTGCTTCCTGCACACGAGACTGCGAGCTGAAATTGCCGGTGGGGCCTTACAGATTGGTCACCAGCCAAGGCGAGAACCACACGACGAAAGACGTCGATCTCGATACGGGGCTCAGTCTCAAGGTGAGCGAGCCGAGCTCCGGCCTCAATAGCCTGGGTGTTGGCCTCGGTATTTCCGGCATCGTGGTCGCGGCGCTGGGCAGTCTCGTCGCCGTTTACGCGCTCGCGGCTCCAGCCCAGGCCGAGAATCTTTCCGGAGCTCGCAACACGGTCCTCTATTCGGGACTCGCTGGCGCCGCGGCCGGCTCAGGGCTCATCGTGGGCGGGTTTTCGCTCGCCGCTGAGAACCGAGCCCCGTCGCTGGAGCTCGATCGCAGTCCTCGGTTGGAGCGCCTCCAACGTCCAGCCGCCACGGGCATTTCGTTTACCAAAACCTTCTGAGCGCCGAGGCATCCCGCGCGAGCCCGCTAACCGCAGCGCACATCGGAGTACCGAAGCGCGTGGACCATTTTGATACTCGTTCCTTGCAGGCCGAGTCAGAATGAGATCCTCACCGCCGTTATCTTGTCTCTACACGAGACATCTCAAACGGGAGAAACCACGCTTTGAGAATTCAAACCATCATCGCGTTCGGCGGCCTGTCAGTCTCGACGCTCGCCTCGAGCTGCTCTACCTCGCCCGGCGCCAGCACGCCTAACGCGAGCGTCCCGGATGGTACCGGTGCAGGCGGGAACGGTGTCGGTGGTGCGGGCGGCAGCGGTGGAGCGGCAGGGGGTGGCAGTGGCGGAGTCGACGGAGACGCAGGATCCGCCGACTGTATTGATCTCTCTCGCGCCAAGATGGAACCGTACGATTTCCGAGTGGTCGGCTCCGGCTTCGATGCGTATAGCGGCGAGACGGTCCGCGCGGTGGTCGTCTTCGTGAATCATATTGGCTATGGCCTAGGTGAAACGACGATCCGAAACGGTTCCTTCGAGATCGTGCTGCCGAAAACCAATGAGCCCTACAATATGTTTGGACTCTACATCGACAGGGGAAGAGACGACGCTTGCACGCGGAACGTCGATCCGTTCTGGCAAATGGCCTCGGGGGGCGTCTTTCAAGACGTGAATTGGGAAATCAATCCTCAGACTCCGACGGGCCTCCCCGGTCTCGAGTGCAACATCAATGGCCTCTTCGATGTCACGCAGGCTCTTCCTTGCCCCGGATGAGCGTCGCTCGACATCTTTGTAGGCGAGCGCGACCATATCCAAGGCCCTCCACCCGGCTTGGAGCTCATAGCGCGCTCTCGGTCATCTTGAGGCGGCAGGATAGATAGCTCACCGGACGTGAGGTAACGGTGAAGGTGTACACCCACGCGAAGGAGAGGGGCCTTGTCGTCGCAACGCCCAACGTTACGGTGGCTGAGTGGTGGCGCGGCCGAACGGACAGGCGTGAAGCCGTCTGGCGAGGCCTTCTCGTCGAGCCACCGTCCGATGAGACTATGCGGCTCGCAGGAGTTGCGCTTGGCAAGGTCCGGAAAGCGACGACGGTCGATGCGATTGTGGCAGCCTTCGCAGTGCAACGAACGGGCATCCTCTATACGGGCGACGTCGGCGATTTTCGCGCTCTCGGCGCGTTCTTTCCTGCGCTCCGTGTATTCGTGATCTGAATCGCGCGGGGGGTGTTCATCCTTGTCATCCCTGGCTCAGCAGCGCGAGCTCGGTGCGCGAGCGGACGCCGAGCTTGCGGTATGCCCGTGCCAGATGGTTTTCGACGGTGCGGGACGACAGCTTCAACTGACTTGCGATTTCCGTGTTCGTGAGGCCGCGCTGGGCGAGGCCCACGATGCGCCGCTCGGATGGCGTGAGGACCGACCACGGCTGCCACACCGCGCTCACGCGCGGGCCGCTGCCGCGCACACCGGTGAACTCGAAGATCAGGTCGATCTGTTGGTCGACATTGGGGCTCACCCACGAGAAATGGTCGTCGCCGGCAAGCTCGACGTAGCGCGCTTGCTTCAGCCGGTCGCCCAGCATGCGGCCGAACGCAGCGGGGATCACGCGATCTCCCGAAAGGTGCAGTACCAGCGCCGGCTTCTGGACGGCGGGCAGCACCGGCGTCGAGTCCAGGCTAAGGCCGCTCGCCATCAAGGCGCCGATCATTGCGGGACTTGCGGCGGCGCGTTCGTAGCGCGGGACCCAATGCGCCATCGCGGGTATCGAGCGCAACGACGGGGCGAAGTCGCTGACCGTCAGCGTCGATTCGGTGCCCCAACGAGCCACCACCTGCTCGAAGAAGCCGCGGAATTCTCGCTTCGACGGTACCGGCCCGTACGCCGCCGCCTCGCCCAGCGCGGAGTTTCCCGAGTAGGTCGAAACCAACACCAGCCCGGCGACTCGCTCCGGCATCCGCGCCGCGGCGGCGAGCGCGATCACACCGCCCTCCGAGAATCCGCCGAGCCAGGTGCTCTTCACACCCGCGGCGTCGAGCACGGCGGTCAGCTCTTCGAGCCGCTCGTCGATCGTCGCCTGCCCGTTCGAGGGGTCGGAAAGGCCTGTCCCCAGCTTGTCGTATTGGACATAGTGAAATCCCGACGCCAGGCGCGTGATCGGACGCCAGAATACCGGCTGTTCCCACATCATTTCGATGTGCTGGGCCAGCGGCGGCACCAGCACGAACGACGTCTTTGCACTGCCCAGCTCTTGAAACGCGACCTTGCCGCGCGCTGTGCTCACGAACTGAATGCGCGGGGCGTCCACCAGGTCGATCGTGCCACAACTCATCTGGACATCAACCTGACGCGGGAGGCATGGGCTCCGCGATTGCAGCTTGCGGAACTGCTGCTCTTTTCTCGCGTTTCGACGGCGCGAGAACGCGCAGCAGCACACCGGGCGCGAACAGGCTATTGGGCGGCGCCAGGAAGTGCATCACCCTGAGCAACGCCGTCGCGACTTCCGCGTCCTCGTGAGCCCTGGCGACGACGCGCGGCAAGTACGCGTTCGCGATCCGCATCTTCAACGTCGGACGGCCGACCACGCCGGGGTACAGGAACGTGCGCCCCACCGATGCATTCCAAGCGATGTCGACGATGGGCGCGGCCCGCCGCAAGAAGACCTTGCCAAGCTCGGCAAGCGCCACGCGTTTGCACAGGTCCCGCAGCAGGAGCGCCTCTTTTGCTGCCACGGTGATGCCTTGGCCGAAGGTCGGATTGAAGCTCGAGAGCGCATCCGCGCACACCAAGAGACCCTTGGGAAAATCGCGCATCTCGCCATAGTGCCGGCGAATGCTCGAGGGAAAGCGCAGGGTCCGCGTCTCGCCCAGCGGCTCGGCGTCCTCCAGTATTTCGGCGAGCGCCGAGGTCGCCAGCGTGCGCGCGAAGCCGACGAACCCAGCGTGGTCCTGCGGCGGCCGCTCTCCACCCATCGCGTACTGAGAAACGATCCAGCGCTTATCGTCGAGTGCGAGCGCGATGCCGCCGCGTGGGGACCTGGGATCGGAGACGACGATCAGCGCGATCCCGCCGTTCAGGTGGTGCGGACGCCGCGAGTAAATCCGGCTCGCGTACTGGGTCTCGAGCGCGACCTCCTCGATGCGCGGCGGCGCGAGCCCCAGCGCGGCGAGCCACTCCGGCAGGTGCGAGTGCCGACCCGACGCATCGACCACGAGGTCCGCAGTCAGCTCTTCTTCGGCGCCGCTCGGCGCGGACGCTATGCGCACGCCCGTCACTCGGCCCGCGTCGCAGAGCAACCCGTTCACTCGGGCACCGCTCCGGATGCTCAGATTCGGTAGCTCCGCCACGCGGCGGCGGATCGCGTGCTCGAGCACAGGGCGAGCCAGCGTCATGCCGTGGACGCCGCTGTGGCCGAGCGCGAGCCGCCGGCCCGCGAAGACCCACGCTGCATCGCGCAGGTTATCGCCGGTCGGGCATCCGCGCTGCTCGAGCTCCCGGCTGAGCCCGGGCAAGAGCTCCTCGAGCGCCGCGAGACCGCCCGCCAACAGGCCGTGCGCATGCATTCCCTGGGGGACGCCGGCACGCGGCTCGGGCGCGTCGGCAAGCTCTCCGCGCTCGACCAACACCACTTCATCGCAGACCTCCGCGAGCACCAGGCCCGCCAAGAGCCCGCCGATGCTTCCACCGACTACGACCGCTACGTTTCTCATGTGCGTAGCGTGGCAACGCGGTACCCAGGCGTCGTGAGTGGAATTACTCAGGTCATCAGGTCAGAAAGTGCTCGCGGATCGGCCCTCAAGACCATTCTGGCCGACGCGTCAGCCGGCAAGAGTTCGGGTCGGGGGCCGTCGCGATGCACTATGAGCCGAGAAGGTAGCCAATCGCCCCGTTCGCCGTAGGTCGGCGCCCAAACCGAGCGGCGGCAGGCGGAAGATCGAAGATGTGGCGGTTCGTGACGAGAATATTGTGACCGTTTTGCGTTTCCAGGAAGAAACCGCTCGATTCCGCTGATACTCCACTCGATTCGGTGCGGCACGAGGGCCGAAAACGTGATATTTCCGCGTCCGTTTCCGAACCCACCACCCCGTCACTGCGAGAATCCCCTTGGACCAGCGCATTCCCCTCGATCGCATTCGCAATATCGGCATCTCCGCGCACATCGACTCCGGAAAGACGACGCTCACCGAGCGCATTCTTTTCTACACGGGTCGCATTCATAAGATTCACGAGGTGCGCGGCAAAGACGGCGTCGGCGCCAAGATGGATTCGATGGATCTGGAACGCGAGAAGGGCATCACGATCCAGTCCGCTGCGACCTATTGCGTGTGGAACGGATCGCAGCAGCAGCTAGAGCCGCACAACATCAACATCATCGATACGCCCGGTCACGTCGACTTCACGATCGAGGTCGAGCGCGCGCTCCGGGTGCTCGACGGCGCGATCCTGGTGCTCGATTCGGGCAAGGGCGTGCAGAGTCAGTCGATTACCGTCGACAAGCAGATGAAGCGCTACCGCGTGCCGCGCATCGCCTTCGTCAACAAGATGGACAATCCGGGCGCCAACTACGAGCGCGTCGCGGAGATGCTGAAGGAAAAGCTCGGGCATCATCCGGTCATGATCCAGGTCCCCATGGGCGCCGAGTCCGATTTCCGAGGCGTGATCGACCCGATCATCGGCAAGGCCTACTTCTTCGAAGGTGCGGACGGCGAGAACATCCGCGTGGAAGACGTTCCCGCCGAGTTCAAAGAGGCCACGGTCGCGGCGCGCGAGAAGATCGTTCACGACGTCGCCGAAGTCGATGACCCGCTGGCCGAGAAGTTCATCAACGGGGAGGCGGTCTCCGTCGACGAGCTCCGTGCTGCGATCCGCCGCGCGACGTTGGCTCTCAAAATGACGCCGGTGATGTGCGGCTCGGCAATCAAGAACAAGGGCGTCCAGCTCTTGCTCGACGGCATCGTGCACTACCTCCCGCGCCCCACGGAGGTCGTCAATGAAGCCCACGATCAGACGAAGGGGGAAGAGAAGGTCGTGATCGACTCCGATCCGACCAAGCCCTTCGTCGGCCTGGCGTTCAAGCTGCAGCAAGACAAGTACGGGCAGCTTACGTATTTTCGTATCTACCAGGGGACGGTCAAATCCGGCGATACCATCTTCAACACGAGCAACGAGATGCGAAAGGTGCGGGTCCCCCGCATGTTCCGCATGCACTCCGATGACCGCGAGGAGATTCCGTCCGCCGAGGCCGGCGACATCGTCGCCTTCTACGGCGTCGAGGCGAGCTCGGGCGAAACCTTCACTGATGGCAAGGTCAACGTCACGCTCACTTCGATGCACGTGCCGGCGGCGGTCATCTCCCTAGCCGTGGCTCCGAAAGAGCGCTCCGGAGAGGCGAATTTTTCGAAGGCGTTGAACCGCTTTACCAAGGAAGACCCGACGTTTCGCGTGCACCAGGACGAGGAATCGCAGCAGACCATCATCAGCGGGATGGGTGAGCTCCACCTCGACATCTACATGGAGCGCATGCGCCGCGAGTACAACTGCGATGTCATCGCGGGCCAACCGCAAGTCTCCTACCGCGAGACGATCACGCGTCGGTCCGACATCAACTACACCCACAAGAAGCAGACCGGCGGCTCGGGCCAATACGCGAAGGTCATGGGGTACATCGAACCGCTTCCGGCGGACGCCGTCGAGACATACGAGTTCGTCGACGACGTCACCGGTGGGTCGATTCCTCGCGAGTTCATCTCGTCGTGCGAC
>Ga0111538_10008526_pt1 | contig 13758 bp, 18 predicted proteins | sample SoiMethybrSBSTD1_FD_79669 | JGI IMG/M metagenome (GOLD analysis project Ga0111538, IMG submission 79669) | Bulk soil microbial communities from a Populus tree surrounding site in Tennessee, USA - Soil MetaG P. TD hybrid SBSTD1 (version 2)... | ecosystem: Environmental > Terrestrial > Soil >...
CAGCCCAATATTTTTCAAAGCCTCGGAAATGATCGAGTCGGAGGACATCCACCGTGGAGAGCGCGTGGCGGAGTCGCTCTATCCACCAGCGGTAGCCGCTCTCCTTCATCACGTCCCAGCGGTAAATCGGATTGCCCCACAATTGGCCCGTCTGGCTAAAATAATCCGGCGGGACGCCGGCGACCAGCGCAGGAAAGCCTTCATCATTGAGATGGAACAGATGGCGGTTGGCCCAGACGTCGGCGCTGTCATGCGCGACAAAGATCGGGGCGTCGCCGATGATCCTGACCCCATGTTCGTTGGCGTAATGGGCGAGGTTGAGCCACTGCTTGAAAAAGAGGAATTGGTAGAACTTTTGCGCGCTGACTTCGACCGTATGGTTCTCGCGGAAAAAATGCATGGCCTTGTCTTCGCGGTCGCGCAGGTAAGGATCCCATTTCGTCCACTCCCGGCCTTCGTGCGCGTCCTTGATCGCGCGGTACGTCGCGTAATCTTCCAGCCACCAATCCGCCTGCCCTATGAACGCCAGATATTCGTCTTTCGCCTGATCCGAAGCTCTCTCGATGAAGTTGGCATGAGCTTTCTTAAGCATCGCGCTTTTGAATTCGATCACCCGCCCGTAATCAATTGGAGATGGCGGAGACGGCTGAAATTCAGGCGGGTTATCGAGGTCGCTCTGATTCAACGCTCCGTCGTCGACCAACGCCTCCAGATTGATCAGCAATGGGTTTCCCGCGAAGGCCGACAGACAAGAGTAAGGCGAATCGCCATATCCTGTGGGACCGAGCGGCAATATCTGCCACAAACTCTGTCCGGTTTCTTCCAGAAAATTTACGAACTCATAGGCCGAAGCGCCCAGGTCGCCAATGCCGAAGCGCCCGGGCAATGAGGTCGGATGCAGCAAAATCCCGCTCGCCCTTGGAAAACTCATCTTTACTTTTCAAATCCTCCTGCTCTTCTACGGAAAGTTCCTTGATGGGACCGATAGGACTTCTGGGACTAATAGGACCGATCAGTAATATTAGTCCCATAAGTCCCGTAAGTCCTATTCATCATGCCCCTGAAAGCGATTTTCATTCAAGCTCATGGCGCCGGGCGCCACCTGGGATGATGCCCTTCGGCGAGCGTTCTCAGATTGCCGTCGGGGCCCGCGACAACGATTTTGCTGCCGTCGTCGTAAACGAGGAGGTTGTTGTCGTTCGACCACTCGCCCGGAAGATCGACCATCATCTCGGATGAGAGTTGGCGTTGCGCGCCACCCCAGGCGTCAACCAGAACCAGCCTGCCATAGCATAAGCCCGACTCGGAGCACGACTGCATCGGGTTGAAAATGATATAGCGGCTGTCGGGAGACCAGGTGGCCCCGATCACCCTTCGCACACCTTCGACCTCGACCGACTCTTCAAACCCGCTCAATTCGTAAAGATTTGTGACTTTAAAGCGCGCCCCGGTCTCCGCGTCGGCGACAAACAGCTCCTCACCGGTTCCCACCACATCTTTGAACAACACCAGCCGGCCGTCGGGAGAGACCGACATCTCGCCCATGGCGCGGACGATCGGCGGGCGGGGTTCGATCATCGAATTGTATTCATCGATGGTCAACTCGCGCGCCTCTCTCTCCCCGATCTTCAGGGCGAACAACCGCGCCGCCGCATTGGCGTCGAGCGTCCGAACGATGATCGTTTTGCCGTCGCGCGCCATCTCCAGGTTGTCGATTGCGCCGGCCTGAGCCGCGCCCAACTCTCCCGCGCTCGCCAGGTTACCGGTCTGAAGAACGACCTCGATGAGCCGCCTCCCGGCTGAAAAGTAGAGCCGGTCGCCGTCCGGGTCCCAGACGAAATCTTGAATAGCCTCCCCTTCGGGGGCGGCGGCCACTAGCCGATGATCCGCCCCGTCGCTTTGAATCACCCACAAATCGCCTTCGCGCAGATAGGCGATGTAAGGCGTCGGTATCGGCGTCGGGGCCACCTGTGGCGAGGCTGATGGGGCGGCGCTCCGCGCGATGTGCTGCCACGACGAGCACGACCAGGCCGAGAGCGCCAGCAAGCAAGCTGAGAGAATTTTACATGTGGTCAGATTCATCCACGCGTTCAATAAATGACCTGGGGTGACCTCGATGAGTTTGAGTTGGGGGTGACAGAGGAGTGTTTCCCAAACCCGAATATTCGCCGAGCATCGTTGAAAGATCAAGCGTGATTTTTTCACGGAGCCTTTATCTGGCGTTGCGACGCCCTCAACCCCTGGAGCGCCGACCATTTCCGCCTGCTTGCTTCAATCAGTCGCTTATCGCCGCCCGTTCCAGCCGGCAGGATGGGCGGCGCTCCCAGGTTTTTCGCTAGAACATCATGATTGAGATTCGGCGAAAGCATCGTGTAAACTTTGGCCTGCGTCGAGACTGGCCGGATTTCTCCCGGCCAGTCAGGAAACCCGGAAACCAAAGTGAGTAACTCTATGAATATGATCTTGAAACTAGGCGCAAGCGCACTGACCGTTAGCATGGCGATTACGGCGGCGGGCTGCGCAAAATCAGGCGCGTCCACCCCTGTGGCCGGCGCGGCCACAGCCGGCGAGCTGTCAGCGCAACCGGCCTCGGCGATTCCTTCTCCCTATCCGTATCAAAACCCCGAAGACAAAATGCCTCGCGTCAAGGTGGAAGATGCCAAGAAGATGATCGCGGAAGGCAAGGCGATCATCATCGACGTCAGAGGCGCCGAAGCATATAAAATGTCGCACATCAAAGGCGCGCTCGACATCCCTCTGACCAAACTTGAGGCCCGCGATTTCAAGGATTTGCCGAAAGATAAGATCCTCATCGCCTACTGTGGCTGACCGAACGAACACACAAGCGCCCGTGCGGCGCTCTTGCTGCAGCAGAATGGGTTCAAAGACGCTGGCGCGTTGCTCGGCGGCATCAACGGATGGGAAGCCTCCGGCGGTCCTATGGAGAAAGCCTCTTCGACGCCGGACCCCTCGAAGAAGAAATAACCCCCCAGCCCTCGACCGTGTTTAAGCGGTCGGGAAGAATTTTTGCATACGCCCCATGTCGTATTTCCATATGACATGGGGCGTATGATTACTCATATTCCAGGCGCAGCACACCTGTACGATGCGTTCCCATATAGCCCTCTTATTCCATACCCGTGACAATTCAAATAGTCCTACTAGCCGATGCGTGTGATTCCACGCGAGCGTATAACTATCCTATATTTTCCTGAGGAGCCTTCATGTGGCGTTGCGCGGCGCGCCCGCGTCCTCGCGGGCAGGCTTCACCGTAAGACCTGCCCGCGAGGACGCGGGCGCGCGGTTTTCTGATGAGTCGTTCATATCGAGTGGCGACGCCCTGAAGGAATGAAAGCTGAATCATGTGTGGAATCTGTGGCATCGCCATTCCAAGCCGCCTGAACCGCCGCGTGGACGAGTCTCAGTTGGCGGCGATGCGGGATTCGCTCATTCACCGCGGGCCTGACGGCGCCGGCTTCCTGATCGACGGTTCGGTTGGTCTCGGCCACCGCCGATTGTCCATAGTCGACCCGGACGGCGGCGGCCAGCCGATGGCGAACGAAGACGACACCGTCTGGATCGCCTTCAACGGCGAAATATATAACCACCGCGAATTGCGCCCGGCGCTGATAGAACGCGGCCACCGCTATCGCAGTTCGTCAGACACCGAGACGATCATCCACCTCTACGAGGAATTCGGCCCGCGCGGCGTCAAGAAGTTGCGCGGGATGTTCGCCTACGCGATCTGGGACAGCCGCCGCCGGCAGATCGTGATCGCGCGCGACCGGCTCGGCATCAAGCCGCTGTATTACGTTTTGAAGGAAGACGGCGCGCTCTACTTCGCTTCGGAGATCAAGGCGCTCGTCGAGGCGCGCGCGATCCGTCCGGAGTTGAATTACGACGCGCTCGCCGATTATGCGGCGAACCGTTACACCTCGGGCGAGGAGACGCTCTTTCGCGGCGTAAAGCGGTTATTGCCCGGCCACACGCTGACCTGGCGCGACGGCGAGATCGAGGTCGACCGCTACTGGAATTTGAGCTTCAAGAAGCCGGAGGAGCGGCTGAGCGAGGCGCAATACGTCGAGCGATTCGGCGAGCTTTTCCGCGAATGCGTCAAATCACACCTCATGGCGGACGCGCCGCTCGGGATGTTCCTCTCCGGCGGCATCGATTCGAGCGCGATCGCCTCGGTCATGAGCCGTCTCGCGCGAGAGCCGATCAAGACCTTCTCCGTCGCCTTCGCCGAGCGCGACTCGAACGAGTTGGAATACGCTCGCGCGGTGGCGCTGGCCTTCAGGACCGACCATCACGAGATAGTCGTCAGCCCCGAACAATTTTTCGACCGCCTGCCCGCGCTCGTTTATCAAGAAGACGAGCCGATAGCGTATCCGTCCAGTGTGCCGCTCTATTTCGTCTCCGACCTGGCCGCCAGCCGCGTCAAGGTCGCGCTTACAGGGGAAGGCTCGGACGAACTGCTCGCCGGTTACAACAAGTACCGCGTGGCGATCTACAATCTGCTGTTGGGCCGCGGCTACGAACGCCTGACGCCTGCGCCGCTCCGAGGCCTGATCAAGAGACAGATCGGAAGATTGAACGGCGCGTCGCGCGCGCGCCGTGCGCTGGAGCGGACTTTCCTGTTCATGCCGGCGGATATCAGAAACGTTTACTTCGACAACTTCGCTGTCTATTCGCCGTCACGGCAGCGGCGGTTGTTCACACCCGAGGCATACGAGCGGATGCGGGATCGCGACCCTTACCGCGCGTCCCTCTCCTACGTTGATCAATCCGAAGCCGAGACGCTGCTCGACAAATTGCTCGCGGCGGACATGAAGACCTATTTGCACGAACTGCTCATGAAGCAGGATCAAATGAGCATGGCCGCTTCACTCGAAACCCGGGTGCCCTTTCTCGATCACAAACTGGTGGAGTTCGCCGCGCGCATGCCCGACGCGATGAAGCTGCGCGGTTGGACGACGAAATATGTTCTGAGGCGGGCGATGCGCGGCGTGTTGCCGCCGCAGATCCTGACGCGCAAGAAGATGGGATTCCCCACCCCGGTCGGGGCTTGGTTTCGCGGCCCCTTTCGCCGGGTGATAGACGAATACGTCTTGAGCGAACGCGCGCTGTCCCGCGGCGTCTTCTACCCGTCATACGCGCGCGAGATCGCGGCGCGCCACGCGGCGGGCGAGAACCATACGGAGCGACTGTGGATGCTCGTCAATTTTGAAATCTGGCAGCGGCGTTTCTTCGACGGGGAGGCTAGATGAATCCGAACTACACGACGTCGGAACCCACGTAGCGTTCATGTCGCGCGGCGACAAACTCACTCATTCCATTGAAATCGACTGAGGATCACAGGCGGATTCTCGACAATCAACGCGGCCGCATACCCTTCCGCCACATCCAACTCATACATTTTCCAGCGGGCCGCTTCAGTCGCATCCGCATCTACATTCAGCAACGTAGGCGCGACGTCGGGCGCCAGAGACACGGTAAACCCGTCCAACGGATATGAAACTCCCATTCCGATAGCTTTGATGTATGACTCCTTGCGCGACCAGCAATTGAAGAAGGCCTTGGTCTTCTGATCGATCGGCGCCGATTTCAACGCCTCGAACTCATCTTTTGAGAAGAAACGTTCGGCGATTTCCAGCGTGGCGAAATCCTCGCGCATATATTCGACGTCTACGCCGACACGCCGTCCACGCGTGACCGCATACAGGGCCATGCTATTGGAATGCGACAGATTGAAACTCAACGCGCCGCGGTTCTGATCGTCCGAGATGGACGGTTTGCCGTACTTATTGTAGGCGAATCGCACCTCATCCGGAGCGAGCGCAAGATATGCGGAAATGATCTTCCTCAAAATCCCGCGCCCCGCGATAAACCGCTGGCGATCTATGGGACGATGGAATCTCTCGGCTCTTCGATATTCATCCTGCGAAAGGAGAGGCGCCAGTCTCGCAATCATGTTCGCAGGTTGATCGAGCGACGCCCTCCAGACATGCGTCTCATCGGCGCCGAATTCATCGCCGACGAAAGTAAAGCCCCATTCGTCGATCGGCGTGTTAACGGAGTCGGTCATGTCACTCTCACCTCGCAGCGCTGTTCGCTCACAGAGTTTTTCATTTGGGTATTCAGGAATAACAAACCACGTGGAACACGTGGAACACGGGGATGTTTATTTTGCTCTTCCCCGTGATCCCCGCGCCCCCCGTGGTTGATTCAACCTGAATATTCAAATCGAAGACGCTATAGATGGCCTATATTCGCGTTACAAAACATCCACGCGCCTCACAATCAACTTTTGTCCCTCGTTATCTTCTTCGCAAATGCAATCGAATTAAATCGACTGTGTAACTTTGCAGAAAGACCGCCCGAACTGTTGAGGTAAAAATGATCGCCGGGAAACGACAGATTGGCCGGCTGACGCCTGTTCTCATGGCGCAGGCTGCGCGCCGTTTCATGGCGCAACAACGATCCCGGGCCATGAACGAAAAAGACGACTTGTCGATCACATCTCTTCCCGCAGGTGGTCGGTCTTGGACTGCTCCACGGATCCCCAAATCTGCGTCAAAGGCTCTTTCGACCATCCTTTCTCGCGCGGATAATCGAATGCATGATGAATATATCTGACACCTTCAATCACCTGGTCGAAGTCGATGTGACTATGTCCGAAGACATGGGTCACCGCATTGAGCGCCCTGATCTGACGATCCAGCGCCAGCGCGCCGGCCACCAGCGGCAGCCCTTTGAAAATGAGCTTTTCCACTGCAGGCAGCAACTCTCGCCGCGGCAGGAAATGCGACAAGGTAATCACAGGGCCGTCATATTCCTTGATCCGCGATTCATTGAGGTCGAGAAAGTATTTCGAGACGGATCCCATGCCGACCGGCCATTTGCAGAAATAAAAATCGGCCCACCCCTCCAACGATGAAACATCCGCCTCTTTCTGTTGATCGTAATCGGATTCATACCACGAGAAGAGCGGCACAATCCAATTCTTCCCCGCCCTGCCGGGCCGCGTGTAAATTCCTATCTCGTCGCACAAGCGTAAAACTTGCCGGAATTTCTCGATCGAGTCGCATTCTCCGCCGCGAACCCACAATTCATGGTTACCAGGGACATAAAACACTGCTCCGAATTGCGAGCGCAACTTTCGCAATGTCCACTCAATAATTTTCATATGGTCGGCGATGTCGCCGGCAACAACCAACACGTCCTGCGAATAAGATGTTGACGAAATCCGCTCCAGCCGGCGCCGGTTTTCGGCAAAGTCCGTGTGCAGGTCTGAGACGGCAAAAATGCGCATGGATTATGCGACTCCTTGGTTCGATATGATACGGCGGCCTCATAATACATTAGGCGCGACGACAGGCGCCATCTCCCGGTCACTGCGCTTTCCGAACCTTCCACGGAGAAGGTACTTTCGGGGTGTGGCGGCAGCCGCCGAACTGGGCGCGGTGATTCGCGGGCTGGCGGAGATGCTGAATGATGACAGCAAGCTGACACAACAATGCTGTCTCGTCTTTGACGGCTTGTATGAACTGCTGAAGGGAGAAAAAGCGACGATAGCGAGCAAGAAAAGTAATGGCAAAAAACGCATCCAACTCGGAACCGGCGGGCAGAGCAAACGAGCCGCGCGAAAGTGATCTGACTCCCATCGGGAATCAAGTCGCTTTCGCAGAGGCGTTTCGATTCTGGGTCAAACTCGGCTTCATAGGCGGCGATCAGTTCTCAGCACTGCGCCGGACCAGCAAGTGAGGCCAGCAGTCTTGCGGGGAGCGGCGCGCCCTGTAACGGCGCTGGGAGCGCAGGCGCACAGCAGACTTTGACGAGACGCGCGCGGTCCTGCTGCATCTCGCGGTCAGCGGCGAGATACGCACGCGCCTCCTGAAGGATTCGGGCAGCGTGCTCGTCGGAAGGAGGGACGATCCGATAGTGCATCCACTTTCCCTCCCGCCGGGTCGCCACGATGCCCGCCCGGCGCAAGTAAGCGAGATGCCGGGAGACCCTCGGCTGCGGCATCTTCAGGATTTCGACGAAGAAACACACGCAGACCTCGTCGTTTCCCATGAGATTGATCAGCCGGAGGCGGTTGCGGTCGGAAAGCGCAACAAAGAATTTTTCAAGGTCGAATTTCCTGTTAGCTCTGCTCATGACACTTACATAATATCATAAAAACACATTCGTCTTGACGAATGTATATTTCACTGCTACCCTGATCTTACGCTCGCCAGTAAGAGCGTAGAAGGAGAGGAAATGTATGAACGAAGAGAACGCCATGACCGTGCAGGCGATCAAAGCGCATATTTCGCTCAACGTCCGTAATATCGGGCAGAGCATCGAGTTTTACAAGAAAATGTTGGGCATCGAGCCGAGCAAAGTCCGCAGTGGTTACGCCAAGTTCGACGCGCAGAACCCGCCGCTCAACCTCGCGCTGAACGAGATCCCATTCAACGAACGCGGGGCCCTCTCGCACCTGGGAATTCAGGTCGCCTCGACCGCCGATGTCTTCGCCATGCGTGAGCGGTGGGCCGCGGCAGGACTGACCACGCGCGACGAGATGCAAACCTCCTGCTGTTACGCCGTCCAGGATAAAACCTGGGTTTCCGACCCGGACGGAAACGAATGGGAAGCATTCGTCGTTCTTGAAGACAATCTTCCCGAGGCGAGTGGCGCGAGTGTCGGCGATTGCTGTACGACAGCGCCTGCAAACCTTGTTAACCTTACAAGATGATATGACCGCGCAACTCGTCACCATCGAGAAGGCCTCGCCCGAGTGTTTGGACGACGTTCTCGAGATTCTTTCTCGAGTAAACCTCCCTCGCGACGGAGTGAAAGAGCGCTTCGGTGGCTTCCTCATTGCGCGGAGCGGTAGGGGCAAGATTCTAGGCTGCGTGGGCCTGGAACGTCATGGAGAACTCGGGCTTCTTCGTTCCGCCGCAGTACTTCCCGAGTACCAAGGCCAATGGATCGGCAATAAGCTCGTCCTGGAACTCCTCAAACAAGCGGCGAGTGAAGATGTCACCGAAGTAGTTCTTCTGACCACGACGGCCAAAGAATACTTTCAAAACAAGTTCGGTTTTAAAGAGGCGACGCGGTCCGATTATGAGAAGCGCCTTGCCAACTCTCCGGAGTGGAATCTTCCGCGCTGCTCGTCGGCGGTTTTCATGACGCTCAAACTCAAAACGAAGGCAACGCCCATCGGCTAAGGAAGCAAAGCGAATGAAACGACTTATCACCCATGCGGCGGCAATCGCCGCTCTATCACTGACGGCGCGCTTCTCTACGAAGAGCGCGCCACAAAGCGCAGACGCGTCCGACAGGAAGTGACAAATGGTCGAGTATGTGACGCTCACGCGAAAAGCCGCCGCTGAGGCGACCGGAACAGCCTTTCTTCTCGCCACCGTCATCGGCTCGGGAATTATGGGCGAGAGGCTTTCGAGCGGTAATGTCGCTATCGCCCTGCTTGCCAACACGCTCGCGACCGGAGCGGCGCTTGTCGCCCTGATCCTTACTTTCGGCCCCATCTCCGGCGCCCACTTCAATCCGGCGGTAACTCTCGCTGACGCCTCTCAGGGCGGCGTTCGATGGCGTGAGGTCCCGGTATACATTGCGGCTCAAGTTAGTGGCGCATTCTTGGGAGTGGCTGTCGCTCATCTTATGTTTAGTGAGCCGCTCTTGTCAGTTTCAAATCAACCGCGAAGGGGCGCGGCGCAGATGTTCAGTGAGTTTGTCGCGACCTTTGGACTGCTCTCAGTCATCTGGGGAGTGACGCGTCGGCGTTCTGACGCCGCGCCTTTTGCCGTAGGCGCTTACATCACCGCCGCTTACTGGTTCACAGCCTCGACTTCGTTCGCGAACCCCGCGGTGACGCTCGCGCGCGCTTTCAGCAATACATTCGCAGGTATCCGCCCGGCGGATGCTCCGGGCTTTATCTTGGCGCAACTTATAGGCGCGACAACGGCGACACTTCTGTTCCGCCGGCTTGCGCCCGCGCTGCCCAAGAGCGCGCGGGCGGTCATAATCCCGCGCGATGAAACGGTGTTCCTGAACCCGAACGAAGTGAAAGCAGACGGCCCGCTTACAGGAAGAGAGGACTTCTGATGAAGAGACGAGTATTGATTCTTTGTACCGGCAATTCCGCCCGCAGCCAGATGGCCGAGGGCATCTTGCGGTGTGACGGCGGAGACGCTTTTGAAGTCGAAAGCGCCGGGGTGAAACCAAGTAGCGTCCGTCCTGAGGCGATTCAGGCGATGCGGGAGATTGGGATTGATATTTCCGGGGGCCGCTCGAAATCGGTAGATGAGTTAATAGGTCGGGAATTCGATACTGTGATTACAGTCTGCGACAACGCGAAAGAGACCTGCCCGGTGTTCCCCGGAAAGACCGAGCGCGTTCACCGAAGCTTTGAGGACCCGCCGCCTCCTGGCGTTGGAAGTGATGAGGAGCGGCTTTATATATTTCGCCGGGTTCGTGACGAAATTCGTGAGTGGATGAAAGATTTTATCGCGGGTCAGACAGCCCGAACTGACGAGAAGTCATCCTCGTAGCGCCATACATGATCGTTCAATAAGTCGCGCGCATCAGCCGTGGCCCGGGTCGCGGGTTTGCCTTCTTGTAGACTGCGGCAATAACGAATGATGGGACAAATTTTCAGCCCAGATCGATTTTTTCGTTTGTGAGACCCTGCCGATAAAAGACGCGATTTTTCAAAAGATATATATGATCAGCGGATTCGCGAGCCGGCATTATTCGGAATGAGTTTTATCACCCTCGGCGCCCGAAGGAAATGAGGATGAACCCATCCTGATTGATTAAAAACGCATTTCGATATGGTTGGCGACCTCCGCAAAATTCCATATAATCCACGCTGATGAACTGCCGCCAGGAACTAATGAAACAACTGTTCGCGTTTGCGCTCGCGCTCAGCGTGGGCGGTTTGTCGCTAAGCTGTCTGGCGATTTGCGCGGACCATGCGGAGCAATCAGCTTGCGCCTCGGACGAAACCGGCGTTACGTCGATTGAGCAGGAGGATGAGTGTTGTTCACTCAACGCGCTCAGATCCTTACCGCCGGAGAGAGTTCAGAAAACGCCGGCGGGTCACGTTACCTGGCAATTGTCGCCCGCGGCGGTTTTCGGTATTTATCATCATCAAACTCAGGACCTGATCGGTAAGGCGCCGCAACCCGCCAGTTCGGCGCCACTTGAAAGAATTCCTGAGCTGCGCATTTAAACGCCGCTCCTTCATTCTCGCTTACACACATTCATCGCTTCATCATCATCGCTATGGGCTGATGTCGGCCGGGGCTACGCTTTGGCATCAGCGGGAGAAATCATCGTGAATAGAATTATTCTGTCTGTCCTGTTTTCTGTTTTGACGTCATTGTTTTTTCTTCAGTCCGCCTCAGCGCAAACGTCAAATGCGGGTGGTCGGATCGAAGGTCAAATATTGTGTTGTGAAGATTGCTGGAACAAGGCCGACCGTCGGAAAGTCGCATACGGATCGCCGGAAGACCTGGCGCAGGCTGCAAAGTGTATCGCCAATGGCGACCCGACGTTGCTGGCGGTAACTGCGGCGGACGGCGCAACGAAGCTCTACCAACTCCAAGACGGAAAATTCAAACGCCCGGAACCGAACTGGCTTAGCTACGTCGGTAGCCGCGTCGAAATCAACGGCCCGGTGCGCGTCAGTAAGAAACGAAATTTCGTCAGAGTTGATGACCTCAAAGTTCTATCCAAGCCTTCAGAACCGCATCTTCCAGACGTCATCGGGAAGGAAACTGAACTGGCGTTGAAAGACCTCTTCGGCGCGGAACAGAAGCTGAGCGCGTACCGCGGGCGGATCGTCGTGTTGAATTTCTGGGCGACGTGGTGCGGGCCGTGCAAGAAGGAGATGCCCGATCTGGCTGCTATTCAGAACAGTTACGCTGCTTACGGCGTGCAGGTCATCGGCGCTTCGGCTGACACGCTGGCCGAATTGAACGCCGTACGCCAATTCATCAAAGAGACAACTGTCAACTTCCCGGTCTGGCTGGGCGCGACGACGGAACAGATGGCGCAGTTCGGACTCGGCCCCGGATTGCCCGGCACGGCCATCATCGGGCGCGACGGAAAGATCGTGGCGATTTACCGTAGCGTCGTGACGCAAGAAGAGATCAAGAAACACCTGGATAAACTGGTCGCAATAGGCGAACGCGAAGCCAAACGCGAACAGATCGCCATGGCCAAGAGCGGATCGAAACCAGAGGCATCCAGCGTTCCGAGCTGACCGCTCTGACCGGGCGAAGGCCGCGCCGTGAGCGGGGCAGAAAATGCAAGCGAAGACAAATGGACATTCGGGATGCGAGTCATCCCGGGGGCCGTGCCACGCGCGAGTGTGCGAAACACACTCACATACCGTCTTCATCCGAGATTAACAACAGGGGTGGAGATCAACCCGCGCGCTGACGACGCTGGCGGCAGGGTAAGCCCGCTGCTCAACTGGTTGGCCTTGCCGGAGACTGAGCGCCGCCCGGCGCTTATTCTCGGCACGAGTTCCGACCGGATCGGCACGCCCAGCGGGCAGTCGTTTTACGCGACGTTCAGCAAAAACCTGAAGGGTGAAACAGGACTGCCGATCGCGCCGTACGCGGGCGTGGCTTACGGGACGTACGAACACCGCTGGCTGCCGCTGGCCGGGTTGAATGTGTACTTTACGAGGAATTTCTCCTCGCTCGTCATTTATGACGGTGTGCGAGTACATCCGATGTTGAACTACACTCATGGGCGGCACAACTTTTCGTTCGTGCTGGCCTTTGCGAATAAACCCGGCTTTAGTTATTCAATCCAGTGGTAGCCACTCATAAAACCTTAACTGCCAGCACTTGCTCTTTTCAAAGAACCGAGGAAAGGGTGATTTAGTGTGCGAGTAGAACGCGAACGCCGCAAAATCACCCCAATTTCCCAATATTGAACAGTTGTTCAATGCGTTCGGAAGCCTCGCGCTGCTGTTGCTCTTCGACCACCGAATACACGTCGGCGGTGATAGCGATTGAGCTGTGTCCGAGCCGATCAGAAATCATCTTTAGCGGAACTCCCGCGTTGAGTAGAGCCGACGCGCAACTGTCACCTACTCCATCTAAATCGCTACGCTGACGCTCCGCGATTGTAGATGGAGCTTGTCTCTCGGCTTACGCGGCTTGCCGCCGCTACGGAGACTTCGCGCGCGATGACTAGCGCGCCCGATCGAATGTTTTTCGCTCCTACGATGTCCGCATGATCGAAATATCCGCATTCATCGCACAGGAACACATCTCGTCTTATTCGATTCTTTTTACTCACATGATTGCATTCTGGGCATCTCTTGCTCGTGTCACGAGGATCTACCGGTTGCACTTTCACACCGGCCAGCGCTGCCTTGTACTCGATATATCCTCGCAACTCCGCAAATGCCCACTTACTCATGCGATCTCGTTGCTTCTTCCTGAACCGTGTCCGGTTTCGGATGCCTTCAAGGTCTTCGATGGCCACCCCTCGACCGGTGTCTGTAGCTTTCGCAACGATCTTCTTTGCAATCGTATGGTTGGTATTCGCTTTAAATCGTCTCTCTCGACCAGAGATAGCTTTCAGTTTGCGTTTGGCGTTCAATGGCCGAATGCCTGCGCGTTTCTGCTTTGTCGCTTTTCGCTGAAGCGATCTTCTCACTTTTCCATAATGCTTTCGTGTTCGTTCTACATCATCTCCCTGATGAGTCTCGCCGTCGCTGTCAACGGC